>Ga0180431_10000543_pt1 | contig 54406 bp, 47 predicted proteins | sample SS_ome_11_FD_132459 | JGI IMG/M metagenome (GOLD analysis project Ga0180431, IMG submission 132459) | Hypersaline lake sediment archaeal communities from the Salton Sea, California, USA - SS_1_MS_1 metaG | ecosystem: Environmental > Aquatic > Non-marine Saline and Alkaline > Hypersaline >... | reverse complement strand
TAGCTTGCCAGGATCTCTCCGACGCCGAAGCTGTCGATGAAATCAACGCTTTCGAAATTCAGCAGGATATTCCGTTGTCCTTTATCCAACTGATCCTTGACGAGTTGGTGCAGCGTGATATCCGTGATATCGGATCGGCGGATTTCTCCCTCAATGTCAAAAATGACAACGCCCTCTTTCGATCTCGAATTTATTATCATTTATCAGCCTGTTTGAAAAATCTGGTGCTTTCTCTTGTCATGAGAAAAACACCCTATTTAGTGTTTATCAAATGAAAAAATACTTGTCAATCCTTTTCCGGCGGTGAGCGGATGCTTGCCACATATGCGGAATGGCCCTATAATAAAAATGCAGGGTGATTGTTGGGGATTGTATAGGGGAAAAAAGAACACGATGAGAAATCGAACGGGGAATTCAACGAGCGTTGATAAACGATATATCGTGAGGAGATATTTCTTCTGGTTCTTCATTCTGAGCATCTTGCCTCTTTTGGGTTTGGCGGTATCTCCCGACAGTCCCAAGCAGGAGATCATTCCATGCAGATGGCAGGGTGTCGGAAAAATCGTTGCCGTGGCGGATATCCATGGAGATTACAACCATTTTGTCGAGATCCTTAGGGGAACGGAATTGATCGACGCCGATATGAGCTGGATAGGCGGTAAGACTCATCTTGTCCAGATGGGCGATGTCGTGGATCGTGGGCCGGATGCAAAAAAAGTTTTCGATCTGCTCATGAAATTGGAAGTGGAAGCGGAGAGGGATGGAGGTCGTGTTCACCAACTGATCGGCAATCATGAAGAATCCAATATCATTGGGATCGCTTTTTCCCAAGTCGGATTTATTTCGGTTGAACAGTTTCTGTCGTTCTTGCCCGAGGGGTATGTAAAAAAACGGGAAAAAAAGATCAGGACGCAGTACGGGGCTTCCAATTCTCCAGATGAGACTGAGTTGGAGAGGGTGTTAGCCGACTTCTGGGGTCGGGTTATGAAACATGAGGAAAAGGCACAGCGTCTCTATATCGATACATTCAATACAAATTATGGTGATTGGTTGCTGACCAAGAATGCCGTGGTCCAAATCAACGATATTATTTTTGTTCATGGGGGTCTCAGCGTCGAGTATTCCTCCTGGGAAATAGAGGACATCAACCGTTTGCTGCGCAAGGAATTGACCACGGTCAGAAATCTTCTCAGACATTCTTCTCTTCAGGAAATACCGTTTGTCCCCGAGATGATCTATAACAATCAGGGGCCTTTATGGTATCGCGGACTGGCGATTAATGACGAAAAGGATTTTAAGGAGGAAGTTGATTTGATCCTATCGAATCTTAAATCGAATATTATCGTGGTGGGACATACCGTGCAGGCGGGCCCTATAAATAAACCGAAAGATTTATCCCGGTTTGACGGGCGGGTTTGGACGATTGACACAGGAATATCCGATTTCTACGGCGGCAAGCAGACGGCTCTTATCATAGATGAAGGAAAATTCAATATTTGGGGGATATCCGATGCGAGATAGACGTAACATATTGATATTGGGCATCGCATTGGGGCTTTTGACTATCGGGAATACCGCCGACATTAGTGAAATCGGGCAGCACGAATGGGAGCGGGAGGAAATGGAAGTGTTTTTGAAAACGGCCCATATCATCAGCATTGACAAAGATCAAGAAGCGGGGCGTACGTCTCCCTGGGAGATTATGCTGCAGGTCGATGATAAAACGGAAAAGGGTTTTTTCAAACATGTCGACCGCCGGCGTCCCGGCTTTCTTGCTGACAGCTATATCTACGAACTCGCCGCATACGAACTGGATCGCATGCTCGACGCCAATATGGTTCCACCGGTCGTTAACCGCCAGGTCGAGAGTATTGACGGTTCGCTGCAGTTGTTCGTCGCGGGCTGCATGCGGGAAAGCGATCGTTCTCGAAGAAGTCTTTCTCCTCCGGACGAGGTTCAATTCGAAGACATGAAAAAGGAAATCTCCATATTCGAACATTTAACGTACTGCGTTCCTAATGACCCTGACGACGTTTTGATTCAGAAGGAATGCTGGAAAATCTGGAGAGTGGATTTTTCACAAGCGTTTGTACCGGAACACAACCTGATTCCCGACCTTCCTGTTTTGCGCTGTTCCCGAAAGCTTTGGAGGAACCTTAAGGCATTGGATGAAAGCGAGGTAAGGTCGCGGCTGGCGGTTTTCCTCAATCCTCGGGAGATTGAGGCCGTTCTGGACCGGCGGCTTCGACTTATCGAGAAGATCCAAGCGATTATCGAGCAAAAAGGTGAAGACGCCGTGCTGTTCATGTGACGGCGAAGTGCAACTGACAGCATCAAAAATCAGCTGGGACTGATCGTCTGAGCAAAACAAAAAATCCCATTTATTGTGCACTTTCCCGTAAATGTTTCAAAATGAATTTATAATTGAATTGACGGTGTCAATTTCCACAGGGATATTCACAGAAAAGGTGGAAATATCGGCCTGAATGAGCCATGGAAATGGCTGATGAGATAGACAAAAATCTTCTGTTGGAATAAAGGCAATATATATCATCAGCCCTTTCCACCCTCCGGGCGAAGCAATCTCACCATGTCGACTTCGTCGTGGTCCTTTCGCGGTCGTGAACTACAGCTTCAAGAACCACATCCTTGACGCCACGGCAACATTGCTCCGTGGCTCATCCAGGCTGGTGCAGTGTCAATGGAAATGCTTTTTCCTTAATACGAGGGCGGGGCGGGTCGGCCCCATATGGCACTCCTCCTCTCACACGCCATTGATAATGAGAGCTTGGAGTTGTTTTATAAACGCCATTCCTTTATTAAGGGATTTAGCCTAAAAATACATTAATACTAGGGTGGGTGGGTCGGCGGTGGGCGGGTCCGGCCACCAATCGGGCAAGCTGTTCTCACCATGGCGGCGGCGGGAAAGAGTCATTTGACTTTTGAATGGGATTGTGCAAGATTTCCAACATACATGCGGGAAAGAAGGTCCATGTCTGCTAATGATATAAAGAATCAAAAAAGCATACTTCAACCTGATTTGGGACCCGCACAGAAGATCATGCGTATGTTCACCGTGGTTTATCGCGGTGAAGGGATCACCCTGTTTCTGTTGACAATGAATATATTTCTTGTGCTGACGGCTTATTCCATTATCAAGCCGGTCAGGGAAGCATTGATCCTGGCTGGAAAAGGAGCGGAGTGGAAGAGCTATCTAGCCGGTGCGCAGGCGATCCTCATGATATTTGTGGTCAAGGGATTCAGTTCCCTGGCATCCAAGGTCCCTCGTCAAAAATTGATCAGCTGGGTGACGCTTTTCTTTATATCTAATCTGGGGATTTTCTACATCCTATCGATGATGAACGTGAGCTTGGGGACGATGGGAATATTATTTTATGTTTGGATGGGGATCTTCAACATGATGGTGATCGCGCAGTTCTGGGCGTTTGCCAATGACCTTTACTCGCATGAAACCGGCAAGCGGTTGTTTCCGATCGTGATGTTCGGATCCAATCTTGGTGCTTTTTTTGGCGCCAAGCTTGCCGGATGGTTGGTCAGGCCCATCGGGCTTTATCAAATGATGCTTGTCAGCGGTGTTATTCTCGGAATATGCATTGTTCTGACCTTGGTCGTCCACCGGCGTGAAGCCGCCGATAATACCAGTCTGAGCGAAGAAGCGCAGAAAAAAAAAGCGAACCAACCTTTAGCCAAAGGTGGAGGATTCCAACTGGTGTTCCGGAGTCGCTACCTCCTTTATATCGCTTTTTTGATTATGCTGTTGAATCTGGTCAATACGACCGGGGAATATATCCTGGGCAAGGTTTTCACCAACGCCGCATCCGCAGTGTTACAGGCAGGGACGGCGGGGGGAATGGATATGGGGCAGCTGATCGGAAAGCTGTATGCGGATTTCCACTCAATCGTCAATATCATGGCGATGGCGATCCAGCTGTTCCTCGTGTCACGTATATTTAAATGGGTGGGGGTGCGTGGAGCTCTTTTTATTTTGCCGCTGATCGCTTTCGGGGGTAACCTTCTGGTCGGTTTCGGAGCGGCCTTGACCGTTGTCCAATGGTCGAAAACCCTGGAGAACAGCACTGATTATTCTTTGATGAACACCGTGCGTCACGCCTTATTTCTGGTGACGTCCCGTGAAGTCAAATATAAGGCGAAGGCGGCGATAGATACATTTTTTGTCAGAGCCGGGGATGTCTTTTCCGCCCTTTTGGTATTTTTCGGGACGACTTATTTGGCGTTTAATGTGGAACGTTTTGCCGTATTCAATGTGGCGGTGGCCGTGATTTGGCTGTTTCTCTGCGCCTTGATCATTCGTGAACACAAAAAAATGGAATCGGGAAAAACCTGACGGGAAGTGATGAGGGCGCTTTATTGAAGTCATGAAAAAGCCGGGGAACCGGATTGCCAAAATATGATAATCTCGCTATTATTGAATCGAAGAGAGAATAGAATGAGAAGTCGATTATTTATGTTTTGGATGGCGGTTTTTATATTGTTGATATCCCCATTGGCGGCTCAGTTTACTCCGGAAGAGATCATGAGACGACCGGAGCAGGAGCGATTGTTGTTGAAAGCCGAAATCGTCAATTACGAAAAAATCGGTGAAGGTATCACCAAACCCTTCAAATTATACCTCAAACAGGATGAAGCTCACCTGAGCGCGTGTTGGAAAAATCCTACGGGTCGTCCCAAAGGCTATCTGGAAGGATGGCGGTATGAGATCGCGGCTTACAGATTGGACAAACTTATCCATCTCAATATGATTCCGCCTACGGTCTTACGTGAGCATCGTGGAAAAGAGGGATCCTTGCAGCTTTGGGTGGATGTTATGATGAGCGATCTGGACCGAATGGAGCAGGGGATTAAAATCCCTCCGGATAAGCTGGTTCATTGGAACAGGATGAAATATCTTACCCGTGCCTTCGATGGACTGATTGCAAACGAGGACCGGACCCAGCAAAATCTGCTTTATACTGAGGACTGGCGTATGATCCTGATCGACCATTCCCGCTCTTTCCGCTCCAGCCGGGAGTTCCGCAAGCGTCTCTTGACAGGTATGCATAACGAAGGACGTCCGAAGCCTTTCAGACAGCTTCCTCGTTGGTTTATTGAAAATATAAAAAAACTGGATTACACGGGGATCCAGGACGTCGTAGGACCGTTCCTGAAGAAAAAAGAAATTGAAGCCGTGCTCAAGCGGCGGGATCTGATTCTGCAGGAAGTTGACGAAATGGTTCGAAAAACCGGTGAATCAAACGTTATTTATGAATAAATTTGAGGGCTTTACCGAGGATAGGGGGGCCTTGCGAGGAGGGGAGATGGAAAGAAAGGGGATGCTTTTTTTATTGGCGGGATGGATACTGCTATGCGTTTTTCCTGTCAGCGCTCAATTCAAGCCGGAGGAAGTAGAGGAATGGGCTCGATGGGAGGAATTTCTTAGATCCGCAGATATCGTGCATGAAGAACAGATGGGAGGAAGTCAGGCCGTAACCAATCCCTGGAAGCTGACGTTGGAAAAGGACGGAATCACCAACTTCGCGTTATGGAAAAATCCGGAAGGGATGAAGAAAGGGTTTATTGAAGGCTGGAAATGGGAAATTGCGGCTTATCTTTTAGATCGACACCTCGGTTTGAATATGATTCCTCCCACGGTTGAACGCAGGTTTAAGGGAAGCCGGGGGTCGGTTCAGCTCTGGGTGGATATCAAGCTGAGCCTGAAGGAAAAAAACAAAAAGAAAATCAAAACGCCTTCGCATAAGGTTTTTTACTGGAACCGTGCATTGTATCTCCAGCGTGCCTTCGATAACTTGATCGCAAATGAGGACCGGCATGCCGGGAATATTCAGATAACCGAGGACTGGAGGGTCATCCTCATCGATCATTCCCGGAGTTTTCGTACGTCCAGAAAATTTACAAAGAAGCTTATCTATGACGCCAAGTTCAGGGAAGGACCGCGGGAGATGAAAGAGCTGCCGCGCGCGTTTGTGGATAAGATCAAGGAATTGACGGCGGATTCCATTCGAGAAATTGTAGGGGAATATCTTACGGATGCTGAAATCGAGGCTGTGCTAATCCGGCGTGACCTGATTGTCAAGGAAATCAACCGGCGTATCCGGGAGTTCGGTGAAGAAAAAGTTTTATATTGAAATTCAGGTGGCGGGATTAGTATTTTTTTTTGAGGGTAAGAATGTTTTGACCGCCTTCGCGGCGATACTCGATTCCATCCATAAGTTTTCGCGTTAAAAAAATTCCCAGGCCTCCTTTCCTGCCGCTCTGCATGATATTTTCCAGATCGGGTGTCTTCGCTTCGCGAGGATCGAAAGCGAGTCCTCCATCCATTATCTCAAGATGGATTTCTCGGTCATGACGCCAGATTTTCAGTGAAATATCTCCATCAGTATGGGGATAGGCATAGCGAATGATATTGATGCAGATTTCCAGGAGGGAAAGTTCGATGACGTAATAGTCCTCATCTGAAATATCGACGCCTTGGAAATTTATCTTTAGAAAAGCGCGGATCTTGTCAATTTCGGAGAGATTGCTGGAAACCGTAAGTGATTTCATGATGATTTCGTAATCAGTGCTTTTTTACCATGAATATGCCCCGAATTCAACCGTTTCATAAAGGGAATCCATTCAGCTCGGGAATAAATCGATCGGCTTGATTGAAAGCAGAGAAAGCATACATTGAGAATTCGATGATATATTCAAGAAATCGTTTCCGGGAATATAATCGGCATTGTAAATCATTTCCTTTTATGGTATTTTCTCAAATTAATTATTGAAGGCGGAGTGTGCTGTCCGTCCAGGAGGTTTTCCATGAGTAAAGATGGCAAGTACTTGTTTACTTCGGAATCGGTGACCGAAGGGCACCCGGATAAAATATGCGATCAGATATCGGATGCGATCCTTGATGATCTTATGAAACAGGATCCTGGAAGCCGTGTGGCTTGTGAAACGCTGGTTACCACAGGGTTGGTCCTGATCGCGGGAGAAATCACCAGTCAAGGTTTTTGTGATTTCCAGAGCGTTGTTCGAAAGACCGTGAAGGAGATCGGATATACCCGGGCAAAATATGGTTTTGACTCGGAAACATGCTGCGTGGTGTCATCTATCCATGAGCAGTCTCCGGATATCGCCCGGGGAGTAGATGAAAGCGGTAAACGTGAACAAGGAGCCGGGGACCAGGGATTGATGTTTGGATACGCCTGCCGGGAAACGGATGAATTGATGCCTTTGCCGATCATGATCGCGCACAAGCTGGTGCGGCGGTTGAGTCATGTCCGTCGAGAAAAAAAGCTTGATTATCTGCGGCCCGACGGGAAATCCCAAGTTACCATCGAATATGACGGGATGACGCCCAAACGCATCGAGGCTGTCGTCGTCGCCGCTCAACACAATCGGCTTATCAAGATAGATAAACTGCGTGATGATATCAAGCAAACCGTCATAAAAGAAGTCCTTCCACCCGATATGATGGATAAGAACACAAAAATATTTATCAATGAAACCGGCCGGTTTGAGCGGGGAGGACCGTTTGCCGATTCCGGGGTCACCGGACGCAAGATCATCGTTGATACCTATGGGGGGGTAGGAAGCCACGGCGGAGGATGCTTCTCGGGTAAGGATCCGTCCAAGGTTGATAGATCCGGGTCGTATATGGCGCGTTACGTGGCAAAAAATTTGGTCGCCGCCGGATTTGCAGACCGTTTGGAGGTTCAAATCGCCTATGCTATCGGCGTCGCGGAACCGGTATCGATCATGATAGATTCTTTTGGGACCGGGAAGATATCGGAGGATCTCATGAAAAAGTTGGTCCGCGGTCATTTCGATCTCCGTCCGAAAGCCATGATCCATCATCTCGAACTTCTGCGGCCTATTTATCGACAAACGGCGGCTTTCGGACATTTTGGTCGTAACGAAGAGGATTTCACCTGGGAAAGGACCGATAAAGCGGAAACATTACGCCGGGAAGCCGGTCTGTAGACGCTTTTAACGAATATTTTCCGGGTTTCACAAGGTCAGCCGTCGATACTCCCTTTCCTGGGAGATAATACGGCATAAAAGGAGAATATCAATGGATTACGATGTCAGGGACGTGAAACTCGCTGAAAAAGGAAAAAAACGCATAGAATGGGCCGGAAGGTTTATGCCCGTTCTGGATCAGATTAAAACTAAATTCACTCAGGAAAAGCCGTTGGAAGGCGTGCGCATCTCAGCCTGCCTGCATGTCACCAGCGAAACCGCAAATTTGATGCGGGTATTGAAAGCCGGAGGAGCTCAGGTCGCTCTCACGGCCTCCAATCCGTTAAGCACCCAAGATGATATCGCCGCGGCTTTGGTCAAATACGACGAGATCTCGGTTTTTGCCATCACCGGCGAAGAAAGCGACACGTATTATCAGCATATCAATCAGGCCTTGGATAATAAACCGATGATCACGATGGATGATGGGGCCGATTTGGTCAGCACCATCCATTCCGACCGGCGGGAACTGCTTGAAGATATCGTCGGCGGTACGGAAGAAACGACCACCGGCGTTATCCGGCTGGTCAGTATGGCGAAGGATCGGGTTCTGCGCTACCCGATCGTTGCTGTCAACGAGGCCAAGACAAAACATCTTTTTGATAACCGATATGGAACCGGACAGAGTACTCTTGATGGAATCCTTCGCGCCACCAATATCCTGCTGGCGGGTACTCAATTCGTGGTCGCGGGATATGGCTGGTGCGGGCGTGGAGTTGCGATGCGCGCCCGCGGCGCCGGAGCCAACGTTATTGTCTGCGAAGTCGACCCTCTCAAGGCGTTGGAAGCGGTTATGGATGGATTCCGAGTCATGCCAATGCGTGAAGCCGCCAAGCTCGGGGATGTGTTCATCACGGTTACCGGGGATAAGAATGTAATCAGGACCGAACATTTTTTGCGCATGAAGGACGGCGCCGTTGTCGCGAATTCAGGGCATTTCAATGTTGAAATCGATATCCCGGGGCTTCGTGAGATCGCCGCGCCGCCGAAGGTTTTAAGAGACTTTGTTGAAGAATACACTCTTGAAGGCGGTAAAAAGATCATCCTGCTGGCTGAAGGACGCCTGCTGAACCTGTCCGCGGCGGAAGGCCACCCGGCCATGGTGATGGACATGAGTTTTGCAAATCAGGCGCTGAGCGCCCTGCACCTTTTCCGAAGGGGGACAGACATGAAGTACAAGGTCTATACCGTACCGGATAAGATCGATCGTGATATCGCCAAGATGAAATTGAAAACGATGGGCATCAAAATCGATCGGCTCACGGCTGAGCAGAAGCGCTATCTGGCCGATTGGAAAGAAGGGACGTGAAGAAGACTTTCCGGCTGGCGCTATTTGATCCGGTCGAGATAATGATCGACACGCTCCTCGAATTCCGGCTCCAGGGGTGTGGTTTTCAACTGCTGTAGAATCCGTTTGGCCTGTGACAAATCACCGTTATTGAAATAGGCGATTGCCAAGTCGAGGTTGAGGTTATTGTTCGCAGGCGAAGTCTTGAGCGCGCGTTTATAGGACAATATAGCCTGTGGGTAATCGTCTTCTTTTTCAAAGATTTTTGCCTTGAGGTCCCAGGCCATTGTCAGTGATATGTTGTGATTGAGGGCTTGGTCGACAAGCCGACGGGCTTCGCGTAATTGACCCTGCTCCATGTAGAGTTTTGCTAGATTGTACAGAGGCAGTTCCTTTGATTGGTAGCTTTCGTCTTGGAGGGCTCGGCGGTATTCCGATTCCGCTTTATCGATGTCCCCCATTTCCAGATAGATCGTTCCCAGGTAGTTGTGAACTTCGGTCAAACCCGGATTGACCTGCAAGGCTTTACGGAAATACTTTTCAGCGTCCTGAAAATCTCTTCTCATGGTATATGCGATCCCGAGAGAACTTAATGCGAGATCGTAATCGGGGTCCAGCAGGAGAGATTTTTGGAAGTAAGGGACGGCGAGGTCGATCTGACCGTTATTGAGATATACCAAGCCGACATTGCACTGATAGCGGGGATCTTTTTCGCGGTTTTTCTCCAGCTTTCTCTGGCTTGAGGCACAGGAAAATAAGCTCAAACATAAAATGATGACGACCGTGCGCCTGACAGACATTCTTCCTCCTCGGGCGTTCATTCGCCCTTTAATTCACGTGACATCAAATCGAACAAAGCATCTTTGGGGGCTTTTCTTTCGTAGAGGATGGCGTAAATCTGTTCGATGATAGGCATTTCCACTTGATGCTTCCTGGCCAATTGAAGACTGGACTGTGTCGTGGTGACTCCTTCGGCTACCATTTTCATCTGAGATGTTACCTGTTCCAGGGTTTTCCCCTTTCCCAGATCGAAACCAAGAGAACGGTTTCGACTCAGTTTTCCGGTGCATGTCAGTACCAGGTCGCCGATTCCGGCCAATCCCGCAAAGGTCTCTTTTCGGGAGCCGAGCTTGATACCTAACCGCGTGATCTCTGCGATGCCGCGGGTGATTAATGCCGCGACAGAGTTGGTCCCGTATTCGAGTCCGTAGCAGATTCCCGTCGCGATGGCGATCACGTTTTTGAGGGCTCCGGCTAATTCGATGCCGATGATGTCGTTGGAAGCATAGGCTCGAAAATATGCGTTGGAAACCAAGTGCTGGAGCTGTCTTGCCAATTGGAGATCGTTTGATGCCACGACCACTGCTGTCGGATGGCGGTCTGCAACTTCTCTGGCGAAGCTTGGACCGGATAAGGCGGCGATCCGAGAGCGGGAATGGGCTGGAAGCACTTCTTCCAACACTTCGCTCATGCGTTTCAGGGAGTCCTTTTCAATCCCTTTTGTCAAGCTGACGATAATTTGTGTCGGTGAGATCAGGGAGGACATTTCACGATAGATATTACGGCAGAATTTTGAGGGGACGGCGATGAATACGATATCGGATCCCTGGATGGCCGCTGATAGATCAGTATGAAATGATACCGTTTCGGGAAAAATGAATCCGGGGAGAAAAGTCTTGTTCTCATGAGAACGGATTGCTTCAAGATAAACGTCCTTTTCTCTAATCCAAAGCTTAGTGGGAATATTGTTTCGGCCCGTATGGAGAGCGAAGGCGCTTCCCCAACTTCCGGCTCCGATGACGCTGGCTTTCATTGTTTATTTTCTCCAATCTTATGTTCGTTTCCCTGGATGAGGCGTTGGATATTGCTTCTATGCTGGAATGCTATGAGGGCGAATAGCACCAAACCCAGAATAGTGGCATATCGGTTTTCACCTGATAATAAAGCAGCCGGCGGGTAGCACGCCGATGCGGCAAGCGAGCTGAGAGAGACGTATCTTGTGGCCAGCACAACAATTAAAAAAAGGAGCAGAATGATCAAAAGAGGAGTAACGGCGATGGCGGCGTATACGCCGACCGTTGTGGCCACGCCTTTCCCTCCTCTGAATCTGATGAAAACGGGGAAGCAGTGTCCGATGACGGCGAGCAGTCCGCACAGTGCGGAAAACAGGGGATCTTCGAACAAACGGTCGGCAATATAAACAGGAAGAAATCCTTTTGAAAAATCGAAGCTAACGACGAGCGCCCCATATCTCCATCCTTTTAATCGGAGGACATTCGTTGCGCCGATCGATTGGCTTCCGAATTTACGTATGTCTTTTCTTTCACTCCAGCGGAACAGAAGGTATCCTGTCGGAATGGCGCCGAAAAGATACGACAAGACTGCGAAAGCGGCGGTCATATCAGATCTGCCTCCGCAAGGGGTGAATACTGTGCACCTGAGCTGGATAATCGGCTTTGAAAGATGGTGATCTTCCGGAAAAGCGTTTCACCGAAAACGGTTTCATGATATTGACGGAAGTCTTCCGTTAATATCGCGGGCAACGGGGATTTCTTCACACGGCCGAGAGTCAAATGAGGATGAAAGGCATGGGATTCACGCGGAAATCCCAGCCGTGCGAGCCGCGTTTCAATTTCGGTATGGAGAGAAGAAAGGGTCGGACCGGCTTCGATCCCGATCCAGAGGACCCGGGGGGTGCGGCTTCTTGGCGGAAAGCTTCCTGTGCCTTTGAGCTTGATCGGGAAAGGGGAGTAATGCGAGGCGGCTTTTTCAATGGTCGCCCGGAGGAGGGGAAGTTTTTCAGGACCAATGCTTCCCAGAAATTTCAAGGTGAGATGCATTCCGTGCATTCCCACCCACTTCACCCCCGACGCCATTTTTCGCCAGCGCACGATATGTTTATTCATGTCTCTTTTGATCTGCTCATCGAAATCGAAGGCGATGAAAATCCTCATGTTTTGACTCTCCGGTCAAGGTGTCGCCGCAACATATCCAAAGCCCTTTGAGTGGCCCGAAACTTAATGGTTTTTCGGTGTCCGAGAAAACGATCACACTGGACTTCAGCTCCATTATCCCAGGACAGAGCTGTGAACACAAGTCCTACGGGTTTTTCCCGGCTTCCCCCCGTGGGACCTGCAATGCCGGTGATCGCGAGTGAAAAATCAGAGCCGGACCGATCCCGGATTCCTTTTGACATCGACAAAGCGACTTCCTGGCTCACAGCTCCGTGGCGGGCGATGAGCTCGGGACGTATGTTCAATAATTCGATTTTGGCTGGATTGGAATAGGTTTGAACGCCCATGCTGAAATAGCGGGAGCTTCCCGGAACATTGGTGATGCGATGCCCGAGCAGTCCTCCTGTACAGGATTCCGCCACAGAGAGAGTGGCATCCGCGGCGATCAGTTGAGAGCCGACAACCTCCTCCAGTTCTTGATCCGAATCTGAGAATATATTGTCTCCCAACCTTACGCATATGGGTTCTTTAAGCTTAAACAGTTCGGTCTCGGCCTCGGCCTGACTTGATCGGGAGAATGAACTGAGATGGATCTCGATCTGTCCGGGTACGGCCAGTATCGTCAAATCCGAGTCGGGATTTTTGGGATACAGATCGGAGATCTCGGTTTCGACCTGCGATTCGGGAAGCGAAGTCAACTTGAGAGCGGCTCTGGCACGGAATCCTCTGCGATACTTCCGCAGACGCGGTATAACCTGTTTTTCAAACATGGAAGTCAGTTCAGCCGGCGGGCCGGGAAGAAGGATGATGATTTTATCTCCATCCTGCATCCAAATGCCCGGAGCGGTTCCGCGGCAGTTAAAAAGGATTTCCGCGTTTTCGGGGATCAAGGCTTGTTTATTATTCGAGTCCGTCATTTGAAGGCCGCGTTTACGGAATCGTTTTTCGATTTCACTCAGTATCTCGGGCCGTATTGTCAGCTTTTTTCCCAAAGCCGCGGCGAAAGCCTCTCTGGTTCTATCATCCTGCGTCGGACCGAGGCCTCCGCAGGCTATAATGAGGTCGGACCGGGACCGAGCGTTGTGGATGCAGACAAGCAGATCATCCCAGGAATCGCCGACGATGGATTTATAGCGGATGCTCATTCCCAAATCATTCAAGCGGCGGCTCAAATAAAGCGAATTTGTGTCCTGACGGTAGGGCGACAGCAGCTCCGTTCCGACGGCGATGATTTCTATTTTCAGAGGTTTTGATTCCATCATGAGCGTCCCGTCTCAGTTCATGATGAGCATGATGAGAGTCACGATTATGCCGGAATAGATTCCCGCCAAGAGATCGTCCAGCATGATTCCCCATCCGGAGGGGAACGCTTCCGCTTTCTTGATGAAAAGTGGTTTTAAGATATCGAAAAAACGGAAAAGCAGAAAGCCCGCCATAAGCGGCAGCCATTCAGGCGGAAGAAGAAAAAGCGCTAACAGCTGACCGACCACCTCATCGATAACAATGAAACGAGGATCGTGCGTCTGGGTTCGGGCGGCATGGTGAGAAGCGCAAACGACTCCCCCAAAAAAGAGGACCGAAAGCAGCAGCAGATACCAAGGCCATTCCAATCTGAAAAGAACGTATTTGTAGAGAAGAACCGTAAGCGCGCTGGCCGCGGTGCCCGGAGCGATCGGCCAGTAGCCGACGCCCAGAAAAGTGGAATAAAATTTGCAAAAAATATTCATGATATTAGCTCGCCCAATAGATCATAACCTTCACGATGGGTGATTTCAACTTTATGTATCTCCCCGCTCGGGTCGTCTTTCAGAGAGGGATCTGATTTCAAGAGGACGATGCCGTCGACTTCCGGTGCTTGATATCGGGTTCTTCCGACAAGGGTTGAAGGATCCCCCTGAAGTTTTCCCTCTATGAGAACGTCCAGTTTGCGATCAAGATATTTGGAATTGCATTCATAAGCTATTTCGGCTTGTAGTTCCATCAAGCGGTTTCTTCTCCGCTGTTTGACGCTTTCTTTAACGGGATCTCCCATCTCGAAGCATCCCGTGCCGGATTCCCTGGAATATGTAAAAACCCCCAGGTTGTCGAACCGCGCGGCGCGAACAAAATCCAACAAACGTGTGTACTCCTCTTTTCCTTCTCCTGGAAATCCTACGATCACGGAAGTCCGCAAAGCGATGCCCGGAAGCTTCTTGCGGATGGATTCGATCAGTTTAAGGGATTCGTCTCCGGATAATCCTCGGCGCATTGAATGAATAATCCGGGAATCGGCATGCTGGAAAGGAATATCAAGGTAGGAACAGATCTTTTCCTCCTGCATGGTTTCCAACAAGGAATCCGTGATCTCTTCAGGGTATCCATAAAGAATTCGAATCCATTCGAGACCACGGATGGCGATCAGTTCCTGAAGCAAATGGGGGAGGCCGTCTTTCATCCCGACGTCTTTTCCATAGAAGGTGGTGTCCTGAGAAACCAGATCGATCTCGCGAACACCTTCGGATACGAGACGGAGGGTTTCCTGGACGATCGAAGATATCGGTCGGGAATGATAAGGGCCTTTTATGAGCGGGATAGCACAGAAAGCGCAGTGATGAGAGCAGCCTTCGGATATTTTAATATAGGCCCAGCCGGGAGGCGTGGAAAGATGGCGCGGAGATGCGTGGTCGTATAGAAAAGCCCGGTTGCGGTGCGGGTAGGAAATTCCGCGCAGGGCGTCGGTTATATGATCGAAATCATTAACCCCCATCCAGGCATCGACTTCGGGAAATCGTTGGATCAGAGAATCACGATCACGCTGTACGTAACATCCTGTGACGACAATTTTTAGAGCAGGGCGTTTTCGTTTGACCTGAACGGCTTTTCGGATTTCCGAAAGCGCTTCCTCTCGTGCGGGCCCGATGAATCCGCAGGTGTTGATGATGATAATATCGGAATTTTCCAGCCGATTCGTGAAGGCATAACCGGCGCGGTTCAGAATGCCGAGCATGACTTCGCTGTCGACTAAATTTTTCGCACAGCCCAAGCTTATCAAGGCGATTTTTTCCATGTCTCCGTATTGTAAAGAGAGGCGGATGAAGTGTAAAGCCCGTCTTCATGCATTGCGAAAAGAAGATTAAGGGTAAATACGGTAAAGAAGGCGTGGAAAAGGAATCGTCTCCCGGATATGCTTGATTTTACATATCCAGGAAAGCATGCGCTCAATTCCCATGCCGAAGCCTGCGTGAGGGACCGTTCCATATTTTCTGAGATCCAGATACCATTCATAATCCCGGCGGGAAAGCTTATGGTCCTGGATTCGTTGGAGCAAAAGATCGGGATCATGGATGCGCTGACCGCCGCCGATCAGTTCCCCATATCCTTCGGATGCAAGAATATCCACACCCAAAACCACGTCGGGGCGTTTTTCATCGGGTTGCATGTAGAAGGCTTTGATTTCCGCAGGGAAATGGGTAAGACAGACGGGCGTGTCGTAGATTTCGGATATCAGAGATTCTTCCGGCGCTCCCAAGTCATCTCCCCACTTGGCCTTAGATCCTTTCTCCTGGAGGAGAGGAAGGATCTCTTCATAAGTGATGCGGGGGAAAGGTTTTTTAACGCTTTCGAGGGGAGTTATGTCCCGTTCCAGAATATCCAGCTCATTTCGTTTTTCTTCCAGGACTCGGGAAATAACGGAGAGGATCAAATCTTCTCCCAACTCGATGGTGTCATTGAGATTGGCGAACGCGACTTCGGGTTCCACCATCCAGAATTCGATAAGATGTTTCCGGGTTTTGGATTTTTCCGCCCGGAAAGTCGGGCCGAAGCAGTAAACCTTGCCGAACGCCATGGCGGTTGCTTCATTGTAGAGCTGTCCGCTTTGACTGAGGTATGCTTTCTGATCGAAGTATTCGGTTTCGAAGAGGGTCGTTGTGCCCTCGCACGCACTCGGTGTCAGGATGGGGGTGTCCATCAAGCGGAATTTGCGACCGTCGAAAAAATCTCGGACAGCCCGAATCACTTCCGCTCGGATCTGGAGTACGGCGTTTTGTTTCTGGGAGCGCAACCATAGATGTCGGTGCTCCATGAGGAATGGAATGCCGTGTTCTTTGAGGGTAATGGGATACTCGTGTGCGACTTGGATGATGTCGATATCGATGATCGTCATTTCATATCCGCCGGGGGCGCGGGCGTCTTCGCGGATGGTTCCTTTGATGATTACAGATGATTCCTGAGTCAGCTGATCGAATTTTTTAAACAGCGGATTTTCTTTATCCGCACTGTATGCGGTAGCCTGCAGTAAACCCGTGCCGTCCCGGACCAGAAGAAAACGAACTTTTCCACTGGATCGCTTGTTGTAGATCCAGCCTCGGATCTCGACGTCCTGTCCCTTAAAGTCGGCGATGTCTTCGATATATACCCATTTCATAATGTCCAAAATTATATGTCATAACCGATAAAATGTCCATCACCGTGAGTCCGGAGGCCGTGCTTGAGGAGGGGCAAATTGACAGGTGGCGAAGAGTGTGGTAATGGAGAGAGCTGAAAGGACATTCATGGCCGGAATACTGCAACAGATTGCATTCTGTATCGAAAAAGGAAAAATCGAAAAAACATCCCCGTTCCCTCCGGAATGGGCGGGGAGGGATGGAGCGAGCGAATTAACCCGCGCGGCTCTGGCTGAAGGGATTGCTCCGCGGGAAATCTTGGAATCCGGCTTTATCCCAGGAATGAATAGGGTTGGTGAAGCGTTCAGCCGGAGCGAGATATATCTTCCAGATGTCTTGATGGCGGCGCAGGCCATGAGTGGTGGGATGGAATGTTTAAAACCCTATTTTCAATCCGGAGATGTTCAACACCGCGGAACCATACTCTTGGCCACGGTCGCGGGAGATTTGCACGATATCGGAAAGAAAATAGTCGGCATGTTTTTTGAAGGGGCCGGGTGGAAGGTGGTGGACTGCGGAGTGGATGTCTCAGAGAAAGACATGCTGGAAACCATCCGTCTTCAGCGGCCGCGGGCCGTCGGCCTTAGTGCGCTTTTAACGACGACGATGGCGGGTATGGAAAGCATGGTGGATCGGATAAAATGTGTTTATCCGGAAACGTGTGTCTTAATAGGAGGTGCGCCGGTAAACTCGCGGTTTGCCCGGCGAATCGGAGCCGACGCCTATTCCCCCGATCCGCAAGGCGCCGTGAATTATTTGATGGAGAAGGAGTCATGACTGAGGCCGGGACATTTCATCCCGTTCAATTGATCTGCGGCATCATTTCTGCGAAAGACGACGTCTTCAAATCGGCGACCGAGCGTTTGGAACATGCTTTCGGGGAACTGGATATATGCAGTGATTATTATCCGTTCGTTTTCACCGATTATTACGAAAAACAAATGGGGCCGGGGTTGAGGCGCCGATTCTTAAGCTTTAAAACCCTGATTGATCCGGAGCGTCTGAGCGACATCAAACTTAAAACCAACGCGTTGGAAGAAATCATGAGGAAAGCCGCCGAATCGCGAACGAGGTTGGTCAACCTGGACCCGGGATACCTTTCGGCTTCAGCCTTGGTCATGGCGACCGCTAAAGATTTCTCTCATAGGATTCCGCTAAAAAATGGGATTTACGCTCATCTGGAATTTCTTTTCGGAAGAAAGAATATAAAGCTGTTGGAATGGACATATCCTGATTTTCGTACCCCGGATTATCACGATTTCTTTCTGCGCGTGCGGTCGAATTATCTGAAACGGCTTCGAGATATCGATAAAGATGGAAGATAGAAGCTTTATTCCGGGCGGACCGGTTCATTAAAACAGAGGCTAGACGATTTATTTATATGTCCAGTGCGGAGATCTCCCTGAAGTTTTGAACAATATCCGGAAGAATATTCAGTACGGTTTCAATCTCTTCAGCGGTGTTGAATCGTCCAAGCGACATCCGGATCGAAGAACGGGCGATCTCGGGTTTAACCCCGATAGAACTCAAAACCTGGGATACCTCTTCACCTCCTTCACTGCAGGCTGACCCGGTGGAAACGCAAATATCCTTAGTTGCCAGCGCCAAGAGGATAGCTTCCGCTTCGATTCCCGGAAAAGCGAAATTGACCGTGGAATTGATGCGGTGTTCCGGGTGTCCGTTGAATTTTACATGGGGGATTTTTTGTTCGATCCCCTTCTTCAATGCGGCGGCAAGTTCCGCCAACCTGCGGTTGTCGTCGTCCTGCCTTTCATTTAAAACGCGGACCGCTTCTCCGAAACCGACGATGCCCGGTGTGTTTTCCGTTCCGGCTCTGAGCCGGTGTTCCTGATGGCCTCCGAAGATGATAGGCGAAATTGCGGCTCCACGGCGGATATAGAGGGCGCCGACCCCCTTGGGACCGTAGATCTTGTGGGCGGAAACGGATAGATAGTCTACACCAAGGTCCTTGACGTCGAGAGGTCTTTTGCCAAAAGTCTGAACCGCGTCGGTATGGACGGGGACTCCGGTTTTCCGGGCGATATCAACGATCTTTCGGATAGGTTGAACCGTACCGATCTCATTGTTGGCATGCATGATCGAGATGAGTCCCGTTTTGGGGGAGATGGAACGTTCGAGGTAATCAAGGTCCAAGAGCCCATAGGAATCAACCGGAACAAAGGTGACCTTGATGCCTTTTTTTTGCAGGAATTTAGCGGTTTCATAAACGGCGGGATGTTCGATTGTGGACGTGATCAATTCATTTTTATCGGGAGACGCCTCCAGAACCCCACGGATAGCGAAATTGTCGGATTCGGTTCCCGAACCCGTGAATATCAGTTCCGCCGCGCCGGCTCCCAGGGAGCCGGCGACGGTTTCACGAGTTTCCGTCATTATATCTTTGACTGTACGACCGAGGGGGTACAGTGATGACGGATTGCCGAAATGTTCTCTTATGAACCAAGCCATCTTTTCCACGACGGCCGGATCAAGCGGAGTCGTTGCGTTGTTGTCGAGATAAATCATATAGAAAACCTCTTATCCGGAAAGGCAGAAGTGGTCCGGATGTATTGGGATATCGTTATGCCTGAAAATATTCCTTCAAAATTCGGACGACTTCCATGCCGGCGCGTTTCTGGCCTTCCTTGGCCGCGGCGCCGATATGCGGGGTGGCCGTTACCGCCGGATGATCGATCAGATTATAGTTTTCCGCCGGTTCCTTTTCATAGACGTCGATAGCGGCTGCTCTCAGCTTGCCTGATTCCAGAGATTTCAGCAGGGCATCCTCGTCCACGACTCCACCGCGGGCGGCGTTGACCAACAGAGCTCCGTCTTTCATCTTGTTGAATTCATTGGTGCTGATCATATGAGCGGTTTTATCCGTTTTGGGAAGGTGGAGCGAGAAAATGTCGGCCTCGGCTAAAAGCTCGTCGAGTGAGACCTGTTTGATGTCAAGATCGGTATTAATGGGAACGATATCGAACGCAATGACCTTCATTCCGAAAGCAATTGCTCGTTCCGCAACGGCGAGGCCGATGCGACCGCTGCCGATGATACCCAGCGTTTTGCCGAAAAGTTCCGTTCCGCCAAGCGCTTTCTTCTCCCACTTGTGCGCTTTCATGGAGCAGTTTGCGGGACCGTGGTTGCGCACGAGACCCAGCATGAGACCGAAGGTGTGTTCCGCTACCGAGATGGTGGTCGCGGAAGGCGTATTGGAAACTTTGATGCCTTTGGCTTCCGCGTCGGAGACATCGATGTTGTCCAATCCGATACCCGCGCGAACAATGATCTCGAGGGTATCAGCGGACTGGATGGCGTTCTTACGGATTTTAGTCGCGCTGCGGACGACGGCGGCATGGAATCCGGGAAGCGTTTTGATCAATTCAGACTCATCCATTCCCGTTTTGATGGTGACGTCGAGTTCAGGAATGGACTGCAAGGCGTCCATGGCTTCAGGATTAAGTACATCACAAACCAATATTTTTTTCACAATAACACTCCTTTAAAATAAATTGCGCCGCTTTTACGGCTTCTCCGCCTTTGACAGGATAACCCAAGTCGCGCAGGGCCATTTCCATGGCCGCCAGGGCCGTGATGATGTCAAAGCCGGACATGAAACCCAGGTGTGCAGTACGGAAAAATTCTCCTTGATGAGGGACCTGGGCTCCTGCGATATATACTCCATATCGATTATGCATGATATCGACGAATTCTTTTCCGTCAAGACCGGACGGAATACGAACCGCGGTGAGAATGTTTCCGGGATTTTGAGAGAGCAGTTCCAAGCCGAGGGCTTGGACGCCGGCGCGGGTGGCCTCGCCCAAAATACGATGGTGATCAAACATCCGGCGGAGTCCGGCGGTGCGAATACGTTCCAGGGCTTTGCACTGCTGGCCAAGCAGGGAAATCGCGGGAGTAAAAGGCGAGGTCTTTTTTAAGAGGCTTTGCTTGTATTTGCGGACGTCAAGGTAATGGCGGGGGAGGGATGCCTTTTCAACGGCTTTCCATGCCCGTGAACTGAACGCGATATAAGATAATCCTGGGGGGGTCATGAAGGCTTTTTGGGCTCCGGAAATCAAGACGTCGATTTGCCATTCATCCATTGGGCAGGGCATGGCGCCGATACCCGATATCCCGTCCACCACCAACAAGGCTTCCGTTTTGGATACGATTTCGGCATACCTCCGTATATCGTATACGGTCCCCGTGGATGTTTCTGATAGGGTTGTGAATACGGCTCGCGCACCGGGGAAGCTTTTTAAGGAGGAGGCCAACTTTTCCGGAGGGTAATCATGTCCCCAAGCCAATTCCACTTCATGAACATCGATTCCGTAGCTGCGGCAGATGTCCCCCCATCGGGCGCCGAATTTACCGGTGGAGATGGAGATGACCCGATCACCGGGGCACAGGACATTCACAACGGCGGCTTCCATGGCGCCGGTTCCGGATGCGGCCAGAATGTAGACGTCGTTCTGCGTCTGAAAAACGTATTGAAGTCCGGAAACCGTCCGGGTGAATATCTTTGAAAATTCAGGTGTCCTATGGTGGCGGATAGGCAGGCTTGCTTCCGCCAGCACCTCCGCAGGTATTGGAGTCGGACCAGGTGAAAGCAGATATTCCTTGTTCTTCATCTTTTTTCCGTTATAGACGGGGAACCTCAAAAAGCAATTATAGTCCAATTCAAACGGCTATGGAAGAAGTAATAAACGGATATGTCCTTTCCATATATTGAATTTATCGGCTTGTCAAAGTTTCTCCAGCAAACACGTCAAGAGCGCGGTGCGCTCGATAAAAGAGGGAATGAGAACATGTTCATGTTCGGCATGAATCCCTTCTCCATCGGGACCGAGTCCGTCGATCGTGGCGATTCCCATCGAGGAGGCGATGGAAGCGTCGGAACCGCCTCCGGTTTTACCCGCTGTGAGCGAGATATCCATCGCGTCGGCTGTTTGCTTGATCTGACGGAGTAGGCGGTTCGAGCCGGCATTTCTTTCCATTGGCGGAGTATAGCTGACGATTTTAGATTCGATGGATGCTTCCGGCAGGTGCGGAGCGAGTCGATTCAAGGCATCCTTGGCCTTTTCTTTTTGAAATTGATTCCAGAACCTGACGTCAAGTGTGGCGGCTGCCGCAGCGGGAACGACGTTCGGTTTGTCTCCTCCTTCTATGGATCCGATATTCATGGTGAGGGCTGAAGTCCTGGTACGCAGAAGAGTGCGAAGCTGGAAAAGAAGCTCTTCGATGGCATTGATCCCTTTTTCTGGAGAACCGGCATGGGCCGAGCGGCCTCGTGTTTCGAGACGAACCACCAGGCGGCCTTTTCGCTGCAACTTCAAGGCGCCTCCCGGAATCGCGGGTTCCAGACAGAGAACGCAGCTGGATTTCTTAGCCAATTCTCGAATAGCGGAATAGGCGTTTTCACTTCCTATCTCTTCCGCAGAGTTGACGAAAACGACGATTCGTTTCGAAGGGACAACGCTCAATTTATTAAGAGTGCGAATGGCGAATAGCGCCATGACCAATCCGGCTTTCATATCCAGGGCTCCCGGCCCGAATATTTTATTCCGTTCAACGTAAAAAGGCATTGTCTTGAGTTTGCCGACCGGCCAGACCGTGTCGGCATGTGTCAGAACCAGTATTTGCTTCAGATTCGAGATTTTCTCACGAGGCGGGTATTCGACCAGGAGAAAATCACCGGTAACATCTTGAGGAAATATCGAAACGGAGGCGCCGGCGCGTTGAAATTCCTTTCTGAAATAAGATATGCATTTATCAACGGCTCCCTTATCCGCGGACGGAGATTCCAGATCGACGGCTTCCTTGAGGCATTTGATCATTTCGGCCTGAGATGATTTGAAATAACGCTGGTAATCCATACAGCCCTCCATTTAGTCTTATCCCCACCATATCATATTGATCACAAAACGCAACGCCTGCCTGGGACGAGGGGGGGGACGGAGCCTGCTGATCGGCTTCTCTCGGGAAAATTTGACACTCCTTCCTCATTCTTTGATAATTGAAATAACAATGCGAAAATCATGGATGATCATCTTCTGCCTTTTTTGTTTAGCGGGAAGCCGTCACCTTTATGCTCAAAACAGAACCCTACGTTTTCACGCCGCCGGCGGAATCTGGATGCCTTTGGAGAATGTTCTGGATGCGGGTACTCAGACCGGTTTTGGACTCAGTGCGGCCGTCGTTCGGCATGTCGATCTGGTGTTCGATTTTAAGATCGGCCGATTGGATGTCGTTGATGAAGAACATTCTCTCGACGGCGAGATGTCTCTCAGCCCTTTCATGCTCTCTGTTCGATTTCACCTTTTCCCGGAACGGAAATGGGATGTATACGGTTTTGTCGGCGGAGGTGTGATTTTCAGCAGGATTCAAAACCGGGAGGTTTCCGGCATCCCCGGGGGGAGCATCAGACAGTCCTCAAAAAACAGAGGGGGTATCCAGGCGGGACTGGGAGGTTCGATAAGTATTTCAAGGCGTTTTGCCGTATTCATAGAGACATCCCTCCTTCACCAAAGAGCGCTTATCACCACTACGGTTGAAGAATTGAATCGAGATCGCCGCGAAGAGGAGTGGGCTTTCAATGTCTCTCTGACCGCCATTTCCATGGGTTTGAGGTATTCCTATTGATCCGGAGGGGAGGTTCCTTCCGGAGCCCTTGATTAACAATCCAACCGAGGGAAATATATCATGACGATGTGGGAAATTGCGGGTCAGGTGGTGCTGGCTTCGGTGATGTTGTTTTTCCTTTATTTCGCTCTTGCCAGCGTATTCGAACATGAAGGTCGCGCGTTTCGCAGAAGCGGTCTCTTTTTCATCATCATCGGGTTGGGAAATGTTTTCATCTATATGCTTCCCGACGGCATTCAAAAAGCCGTTTTTGCTGCATTATCCATTTCTTCGGTCATCTTCGTGTTGGGAGTTTTGATCTCTCAAAAACCGCGTTCCTCTCAAATCATTAAGGCGAAACCCCGACGAATCGATGAACGGGATGTCATTTTTGCCCGATTTGAATATCACCCAGGGAGCGAACGCTATAAGGAATATTACCGAACCCACCCGGAGAGAAAAACGCGGGATGATACAATCAGAAAGCTGCCGGATATACTTACATCTTTTCATCGCAACAAAAGTCCGGAACTTTTCCCCTTGGCTTCGGCGGAATTCGATTTCCTGGAACACCAGCTGACGGCGGTAGACGGAACCGTGGAAGAAGATCGAACGACGTTTACAGCGGAGAAAAATTCAGAGCTGATAAAGCGTACTCTGAGCCGCCTGGGAGCCGATGTCAGCGGCATATGCGAACTTGATCCCTCTTTCCTGTATTCTCATGTCGGCCGCGGCCCTGAAAAATTTGGCTCAAAGATAGATTTGAATCATAAATACGCCGTGGTCTTTGCTCTGGAGATGGATTATGCATGGGTGGCGGCGGCTCCGAAAGCGCCCGTTATTGTCGAGACCGCAAAGAAATATGTCGAAGCTGCAAAAATCTCGATTATCGCCGCGGATTATATCAGGCGTCTGGGATATCCAGCCCGGGCTCATATCGCCGGGAGCAATTATCAGGCTGTATTGCCCCCCCTTGGATGGCAGGCCGGTCTGGGAGAGATGGGACGCATGGGGATTCTGGTGACGTTTAAATACGGACCGCGTGCTCGATTGGGCCTTATTACAACCGACCTTCCCTTGATTCCCGATAGGCCTGAAGTTCGCGGCATACTAGATTTTTGCGAACGCTGTAAAAAATGCGCGATTAATTGTCCTGGAAAAGCCATTCCCGTGGGACCCCGAATCGTTGAAAATGGAATTGAAAAATGGGTTATCGATCGGGAAGCCTGTTACGAGTTCTGGCGTCGTGCCGGAACCGATTGCGCCACCTGTCTGTATGTCTGCCCGTACAGTAAACCGGTGAATTTCTTTCACGACGCGGTTCGTTTCGTCTCGGCGCAATCGCGGTCGGCTCAAGGGATTTTCATCCGTGGGGATGATCTGTTCTACGGGCGTTCGCCGCGGCCGCGAAAAAATCCCTCCTGAAACGACAGCCGGATAGATCCTGGAATGCATCGGGGAGCCTGCAATGTCCTTGAAGGTATAATAACCGTTTTACGGGAGCTGTCCCTTATGCTATTTTAACCCCGAACATTGCTGATGGCGTTTTCAGTCTGATAGGGCGGCAAATCTTAAAGAATAGAATAAGAGGTGACGCATGCAACAAACAAGCTGGGATTTGGAACGGGACCTGGAAGCACTGAGACGCGAGTTTCCCGTGCTGAAGGGAAAAACATATTTGATCAGCAATTCCCTGGGAGCCGTTCCCAGGAATGTTCATAGGGAGTTGGGAAATTACTATGAACTTTGGGCGACGGAGGGCGTTTCCGCATGGAGAATGGAATGGTGGGATCTTTCTCGAGAAATCGGAAATCTTATCGGTGAAATGATAGGAGCGGAAAAGGATGCGATCTCCATGATGACCCATGCCACTCAGGCACATTGGACCGCACTTTCCACGGCATTCCGTTTGCAGCGCGCGGAGCGCCGGGAAATCATTATGACCGACCAAGACTTCCCATCCACCATCTATGCGGTTTCTCAAATTGCCGAAAGTATGGGGTGGCGGATTAACATGGTAACCAGTTCCGGACAGCCCGGGATTCCCGTTGAAAGCATCCTGTCCCGGATATCATCCAGAACCCTTTTTGTGGCTACATCTCACGTATATTTCAAATCAGCTTATATCCAGGATGTCGGACGAATTGCCGAAGAAGCCCGGCGGGTGGGCGCGATGACGATCATCGACGGATATCACGCTCCCGGAACCATCCCCATTGATGTCGATCGGTTGGGAGTTGATTTTTATGTCGGGGGCTGCCTGAAATGGCTTTGCGGAGGGCCCGGCAATGCCTTCTTGTATGTGAACCCGGCCGCAGCCTCACGCTTGAAACCCGCACTGACGGGGTGGTTGGCGCACCGCCTTCCTTTCGGATTTTCCCCCCGTATGGAATTTACGGAAAAATCCTATCGATTCATGTCCGGTACGCCTCCGATTGCCTGTCTTTATGCCGCCCGCCCCGGATTGGAGATCATCCGAAATATAGGTGAGGATCAAATCCGTGCCAAGTCCTTGAGGATGACGGATTCAATCATGGAGCATGCGCATAGCCGGGGATTCGATGTCCTGACTCCCGGGCGGAAAGAAAAGCGAGGCGGAGCCGTTTCACTGGGGATTCCGCATGCCTTTCAGGTGAAACAGGCACTGGATGATCAAGGTATCATCGTGGATTTTAGAAAAGGGCGGAAAAATGAACGCGATGTGATTCGCATAGGGCCTCATTTTTATACCGATCCCAACGAAATCGTCATCCTGTTCGAGACTCTGGACGATATCTATAAAGCAGGATTTTTCCGCAAATATCCTCAAAAAGTTACCCATGTGACATGATCTCCGGGAAAGTCTTTTAACGAGTGATTCGAAAGTTGTTGCGAAAAGGGACGTGTTTCCTTAAATTATTAGTGAGAATGAAACATCGATCCATGAAATGTTCCCTTAAGAAGCTTGCAGCGATCCTGCTGTTATCGTTGATCTCCTCGGTTTTGAATGCACAGATCTACTATCCGTGGAGAGATATGTATGTCGGTTCCCTGGATGGAAAGGGTTGGGGGGGATTGGTTTTGGTCCCACACCCCGAGAGCGGATTCGCTTACCGGCTGCGTGTTCGAAAGGGGGAGGAAACCGCTGACGGGATGGATCTGTTTTTTCTCGCTTCTGAAGTGGGACCGCATTCCCCCGATGGACAGTATTCTCGGATCAAATTCGATCTGGGACTTCCGTTCGGCAAAGCGAAAGAGACGCCGATCCTGATAAAACCGGCTCCCAAAGCCGGCATCATGACCGTGGAATGGTCCCGTCAGGACGAAAGAACGGTTGTGGGACGGATTCGGATTCCCGCAAAAATCGAACTGCAGCTCGTTCACTATTTCCCCTGGGATTTTCGGGGGCAGTACAGAATCGACGAGGAAAACCGTCTTTCAGGTGTAAGCGATGCCCTGCAGAAATACCATTACATCCTCTGGACGGATAAATCCCATGAGTCGATCACACCGGTTTCCGGAGAAGAGGTGGCCCTGACATTTTCTCCCAGAAAAGATAATGAGATCTATTTTATCGCCGGTGTGGGGAGCGATTCGGAAGAGCTTTCCAACCATATATACCGCTACAAAAACAAGAAGGCGATCGCATCCATTCTTAGCGAAGAAAGTCGGCGCTACGAGAAAAAGCGGGTAAAGATTGATGGATTGTTCAAAGGAATTCCGGAAGCCATCACCAATAATATCTTCTGGATGACGTTGTATCAGGCGGGACGTCACCGTCTCTATTCTCCTGCGGGGCGCCGATGGATATTCCCGAGGCCGGACGGAGAGCCCGATCATTGGACGATATTTGAATGGGATTCTTTTTTTAATGCTCTGGAAGCCGTGGTGGAAAGTACGAAACACGCGTGTGATATCGTGCGTTCCGTACTCGAGACACAGTACCCAAACGGGAATATACCCAACTGGCGCGGCCGATTCGGAGGTACACCCGATCGATCGCAGCCTCCGGTGGGTAGTTACGTGGTACTCAAGTTGTTCCAGAAAATCGGAGATATCGAGATACTCGAACATGCATATCCCTATTTAAAGAAATGGCATGATTTCTGGAAGGCCGAGACGGCATCCGGGCGGATTCGCCGAGACGGAAACGGCGATGGGCTGCTCGAGTGGGGCTCAGACAGAGGGCTTGTCGCGAATTCCGTTCCGGAATGGGAAGAGGGAGCGACCGGGAAAACGCGTGCGATGTGGGAATCCGGCCAGGATGATCTTCCAAACTGGGATGACGCGGGCTTTGATGAGAGAAGCGGTACCTTGAGCATGAATTGTCTGGATCTTAACTCTCTGTATGCTCTCGATTGCTGGTGTCTGTCGCAAATTGCGGGCGTTCTGGGGGAAAAACCGGATTCTCGTCAACTGATCGAAGAATACGAAACCATGAAAACGCTGATCAATGAACGTTTGTGGGATGACCGGGAAGGATTCTACTTCGATCGTCATTGGGATGGGCGTTTTTCCAACCGCAAAGCCGCTTCGAATTTTTATCCTTTGTTGGCGCATATTCCCGATAGAGCTCGTGCCATGCGAATGATGAAGCACCTTCTGAATGAGGAGGAATTTTGGGGAGAGTTTGTGATTCCGACGATATCGCGTGATGATAAGGACTTCAAGGATCAACAGTATTGGCGGGGAACCATCTGGCCTCCTACCAATTACCTGGTTTATCAGGGATTGAAAGCGTATCATTTCGACGCCATCGCCGCTGAATTTGCGAAGAAGAGCTCGGAATTGTTTTTGCGAAGCTGGAAAAATTATCAGCTCTGTCCTGAAAATTATGATTCACGAACCGGAGAAGCCGGGGGACAAAGATATCAGAGTTGGGGGCCTTTGTTTGGACTGGTCGCCTTGGAGGAATACCTGGATTTCAACCCTTGGGAGGGATTCAGGTTTGGTTTTCTGGGACCTCAGCGGGGGCGGCTCTCCAGGGTCTCCGTCCAGGGAAGGCATTATGACTTGGAAATATCCCGAAAAAAGGTCGTGTTGCGGGAGGAGGGAAAAGTCGTTCTAGAGACCAAGGGGCGCGCCATATTCAGGCATTTCCTTTATTCCCCAAACGAGGTTTCATTTGAGATCAAATCCTTGAAACCGCGCAAGATAAACATCAATTTCCTGGGGAAAGGCAAATATCAACTATTGATTGACGACGAAGTCGCACGTATCTTTTCCGGTAAATCCACGGAAGTGAAAGTTCCAGCGGGCGAACACTCGATCCTCATCCTCTTGTTGGAAAAAGAAAGATAAGCCCTGAAAAAAGGGAGGAGGGTGGCCGTGAAAGTGCTGATAGCTGAAAACCAATCCCCGTTTCGCCAAGCCGTTGCAGACATTCTGTCCGCCAAGGGATTTGACGTTCATTGTGTAGACAATGGAAAAGAAGCCTGGAATCTCATTCGCCGGGAAAAAGATATTCGCTTAGTGATTGCGGATTATGATCTTGCAGAAATAAAAGGATCTGATCTTTGCCAACGGATTCGCAGAGGGGGATTTCCCTTCTATATATACGTCATTCTTCTTATCGAACAGAATCAGAGAAAAGATGTGATTCAGGAGATGGGCGAGGAAGCGGATGATTTTTTGAGTCGTCCGTTTGTACCTGAAGAATTGTATTTGCGGCTGCGTACGGGGGAGAGAATCGTCGCGCTGGAAGAGGATTTGTGGAATCAGAATTTGCGTCTCCAACGGGCCAATAAAATCATGAGCCGGGACTTGGAGGCCGGCCGGGATGTTCAAAAAAGCTTAATGCCTCAGCTCGCTCCGAACTACCCGAACATCGAATTTTCGTTCGCTTTCGTCCCCAGCGCATATGTATCGGGAGATATCTTCAACATATTTCGTTTGGATGAAAATCATATCGGTCTCTACAGTATCGATGTATCCGGTCATGGGGTTCCGGCGGCTCTTTTCAGCGTGACGCTCAGTCAAAAAATGAAGCATAACGTCAGCCCTCAGGGACTGCTGAAGGTTCCCTTGGGGAATTCGCCCTGTTATCGGATCAATCCCCCCGAACGGGTCGTGGCTTTGCTGGATGAAGAGGATATGTTGGGGCGGTACGACAGATATTTCACCATGGTCTATGCCGTGATCAATATAAGGACCGGATTGGTGACGTTCTGCCGTGCAGGGCATAATTGGCCGCTCGTTATCCATGGGGACGGGACTTCCGAGTATATTGAAGGCGGAGGACCTCCCGTGGGGTTCGGCATTTCCAATATTCAACGGAACAGGCAAAGAGTGCGCTTGAAATCAAAGGATCGTTTCATCCTGTTTTCCGACGGGATAAATGAAGCCTATTCATCGGCGAAGAAGATCAATTACGGTCTTGAGCGCATTGAAAAACAACTGCGAGCAGATGGAAAGGCTTCAATCGATGAAACATTCCGCCGGCTGCTGGAGGATGTCAAGCTTTTTCTCGGCGAGGATGAAATTTCCGACGATGTGTCGATGATCGGATTCGAATGGACGGCTCCTTCCCGACGCTCTTCATCCCTTCCGAAGAGGAAATCATGAAGGAGCAGGAAATTCAGCTTCGGTGCCGAGGGAAACTGGGCAACCTTCCTTTGGTGACCGCATTGGCTCGAGAAATATGCACTCGAATACTGAATAAAAAAGTGAATAAATCCTATTGTCGTGATGTCGATCTGTGCGTGAGTGAAGCATTTACAAATGCCGTAAAATACGGACGTTCTTCACCCGCCGCACCCGAAGTGCATCTAAGCTTTCTGCTGTTTAAAGATCGGATGACGATTAAGGTCGGTGATGAAGGTCCGGGGTTTTCCTTGGAAGAGGTCCCCTTGCCAAATTTAAACGTCGCTTCGGAAAGAGGCTACGGTTTGTTTCTTATTCGAAAGAAAATGGATGAAGTCGGATATCACCGCGGCCCAGAACGAAATTGCCTTGTGATGACGAAGTTTTACTCCGATACCGGTGACTGAAGCGATGGAGAACGACCGGGAAAAGAATCCTCGGCCGAAAAGGGATTTACATGGATTTCCTGCCGGAGTGAATGGCGGCCACCCCCCAAAAAAGACTTTGGAACTTGACGCAATCGAATCCTGCGTTTTCGATCAATTCAGACAGTTCGGTAGCGGAATAGAAGCGGGGCAAGGTATAGGCGAGGTATTCGTATCCGGCTCGTGATCCTGAAAACAAAACACCGACTGGTTTGACGGCTATACGCGTATAGAAATGAAAAAGTCGTTTCAGTAAAGGATTCCGAGGCTGGCTGGTTTCGAGATTGATGAAATATCCGCCCGGCTTCAGAATACGGTGAAATTCCCTTAAATACGAGGATAGCCCCCGCCTGTCCGGATTGATGTTCCGGGTGGCGAATGAAATGGTGATCAGATCGAAGCTGCCGGAAGGAAAAGGCAGGCGGTTGACGTCGGATACGCACAGCGCGATCGGGTTCAGCGACGGCTTTCGATTCGCAGCCGCAAGCATCGAAAAACTGCCATCGACCGCCGTGAGATGGACATTTTTCGGCGCGAAGCGAATGAGATTTTCCGCCATTTCTCCGGTGCCGCTGCATACATCGAGCCATCGAGAGCCGCCGGAGCGGGCTGAAAGCCGCGCGGCTCGCCGGCGCCACGTACGATCCAATCCGAATGTAAGGACGTGATTGACGATTTCATAGGTGCCGACGACCTCGGAATAGATATGCTCGATTTCATTTAACATGATTTTGACACTAAACATAATGGACTTTTTATGTCGGGTCAAGACGCCCTCGTTTCCGGTTCTTCAGGAAGGCCGTCGAGGAATCATCGGAAAGCGATCTTCCAGATAGAGCCGCCGCCTGCGTTCTATCGTTGGACCCGGGAAAAAGGCACAGCGCGGTTTACATTTAACGGATGACTGTTATGCGGGAGGAATTCTATGACGTGGTCCAAATCCTCTGAGAATGAAGAATGCCGCTACCAACATGCCCAGGCCGGAAAGGAAGAGGAATGGTGTGTTGATTCCGAAAGTATCGGAGAGGATTCCGGCGATCAGGTTAACTGTGGCCCCTGTTAACATCTGGATGTTGGCGACGAGGCTGAAAGCGTGGGTTTGATTACGTTTGGAGGCGTTCGTACCGACCAAGGTCTGAAAAGCGGGGAAAATAATGAAAAGAGCCCCACCGAAAAAGAAAAGGCTGACAACCGCCATGATCCGGAAAGAGGCGATCCCCAACATCAGAAGAAAAAACGAGGCTCCGAGAATCCCAGATATGGCAAGGGTTTTCCTTCCAAATCTCCGGCTTAGAATGCCGTATGCGTAATTGGTTACGGTTCCGATCCCGATCCAAAGAGCCAAGAAAACACCTGTGGCTGCCATGGAGACCTGAAATTTGTGATGAAGGAGGGAAGGCGCGAAATAGACCGTTGTTCCCCAGCAGGCGCCGCCGAAAATGATCCCGGGGATATAGCCGCGAATGGATCGCAAGGATTCTTTCCAGGATAGATTCCCGGGAGCCGGATGATCCGATGGAAGAGTCTTTGTTTTCGCGGCGGTCAGATAGCTTATCGAGCCCAATATGATGATGGTTCCCGAACAGGCGAACAGAGGGATTTTCCATCCGAAATTCTGTGCAAGCCAGCCCGAAGCGATGAAGGCAAGAAAAACGCCCAGGTTTCCGGATCCATTCTGAATTCCCATGGCCGTGTCGAGATCGCTTCCGGTGTAAGCTCGGGAAACGGTGGCAACGCCCACGGAATGATAGAAGCTGGCGAACAGACGAAAAGAAAGATAGAAAAGGATCAGAATCCCGAAAGTTCCGGAGAAGGGAAGAAGAGCCAGGGTCAATGAAAGGCCGGCGATACTGACCAGCAGCATGGATTTGTATTCGTATTTATGGGCGGCGCCGGCGATGATAATCTGGAACAGCAGAGTGACCAAAAGCCCCAGGTTCGACATGATTCCGATATGTGAATAGGTGTTGATCAAGAGTTTCTGCTTATAGAGGAGTGGAAAAATCATGGGAACGGAAACGGTAGCGGCGTCATTCAACGCATGAAAAAGCGATGCGGAGATCAGAATGCGTTTTTTCATGAATGATTAAAAAATTTAATCACAATCCAGACGGGAAAGTCAATTTGCTCGGTACGTCCGTCCATGAAAGCGGAAAAATCCTAAGCGCCGAAAAAGGAAGCAGAAAAGCGAATATACGGTCCGTACGGATTTTGTCATGGAGCCGATCGTATGAACGTGCGAATTCTTCAAACACCCGATACAACGATAGGCTGAATCCGTGTTGCAGCGTTCACTGTTCTTCGAGAAGCAGCACAGAAAATCCGCGGCGGGCAAGTCTATCGGCCAGAGCGAGAGCGTGTTTTCGGCTGTCCGCGCGGATTCGAACCCGAAAATATACTTGGTGGGGAGTGGTGAAGCGCGTGATATAAACATCACGATAAGCAGGTTCAAGGCGGCGCTTGAGTTCGACCGCGTTGCGCTCTTGAGCGAAAGATCCGACCTGGATCGAGTAGAGGGGGAGATGCAGGGGGGGGGAGATGTCGGGGAGGACTTCGATCCTGACGGGAATAACCCCGGGCTCGACCATCCCCAGTACTCGGGCCGCGGCGTAGGAGAGGTCGATGATGCGCCCCTTGACGAAAGGGCCGCGGTCGTTGATTTTGACGCGAACCGAAAGTCCGTTGTTCAGATTCGTCACCACCACCCATGTTCCGAAAGGGAGGGATCGATGGGCGGCGGTCAATTCAAACATATTATATATTTCACGGCTGGAAGTATCCCGGCCGTGGAAGCCGGGACCATACCAGGAAGCAAGACCGGTTTGAATGGGATCGGCGAAGCGTACTCGAGGATTTACGGCACAAGCTCCGGCCAGAAGGATTGAAATGAGAACGATCAATCTCAACGGTTTCATAGTCGTCATTGTGAATCCGACGATCGGAATGTGTGTGATCCACTACCTACTGAGTATCCTGCCATAAAAAGATCGCACGCAGCCATCACTGTTTGATTTGAAATCAGAGATATTTTTCCAATCGGCGGCTGAGAAAATCGAAAGCTTCCCGGGGATCGGAACAAAAAGTGATGAGATCCAGATCCTCCGGAGAAATGGTACGGTATTTTTTGAGACTCTCGAAATCAATGATGTCCCGCCAGAAATCTTCACCGTAGAGAAGGACCGGGAGCATCATGTCTTTATGGAACTTTCCGGTTTGAATCAATGTCAGGGTTTCAAAGACTTCATCCAGGGTTCCGTATCCTCCGGGGAAGGCGACAATGGCCTTGGCTTCATTCAATAGCCAGAATTTGCGCATAAAAAAATAATGAAAAAGAAATGAGAGTTCGGGAGAGATGTACGGATTGGGTTGTTGTTCATGAGGAAGAGAGATATTCATTCCCATGGATTTTCCACCGGCACGGGATGCCCCCCGGTTGGCGGCTTCCATGATGCCGGGCCCCCCCCCGGTACAGATGACGAAATTTTTTCCGTTTTTTTTTAGTTTTCCGGCCCACTCGGACAGAAGATAGGCCAGTTCCTCGGCTTCCCAGTAGTATTTGGCGAGAGGCGCATCTTTATCCTCCGGATAGAGGCGTGCCGAGCCCAGGAAGAGCACGGAATTATTGATTTTAAGGCGCTTCAGCCTCTGCAGCGGTTCAAGATATTCGCTGAGGATTCGAATCGTCCGGGCTCCGTCCGAATTGAGAAAGTCCATGTCTTTGTAAGCTTTTTCAAGTGAATCGCCGTTCATGTTTGTATCCTTTCATGGCGGAAGTCTTGAAGAGAAAAAAACATCATACCATAAATCACGGAATACTCCGACCACGGCTGTTGATTTTGACTTGAAAAATGACCTGTGTTATGTATACCCTCGTTCTTATTTATATTTATCGAAGGAGCATTGATGTCCAAAGAATTTAAGGTCCTTGCATCCATGAGATATCCAGGCCGGCTTATCATGATCGGCATGGATCCTGACGCTCATGAACTGGTTGTTTACGCCGTTACCGGAAGATCGCCGTCGAGTCAGGCGCGAAAGATCGCTCACGAAAACAGCGGACTCTGGATTAAGCCGACGGACGAGGAGGTTCTTCGGCAGGGACAGGTGGATCTGTTGATCTATCCGGCGGTATTTTTTCATAATGGAATCATCGTCAGCAATGGGAAGCAGACCATTGCCGTCAAAGAAGGCTTTTCTGATGAATATGGAGCGGCCGGTTTGCTTGCGCATACCCTGAAAGAATGGGAATATGAGCCGGATCAACCCACATATACGCCACGCATCAGCGGATGTGTCCTTTCGGGAGGGCGTGCCGCGCTTTCGATCATAAAACGAGGGGGCCGTGGATTAGCGGAAAGATCCTTCTATGAAGTGCCGCTGGAAGCGGGAAGGGGCAAGCTGGTTGCCACTTACCAAGGTGAAAACCGAAATCCGCTGCCTGCGTTTTGCGGGGAACCCCTGGATGTCGTCTTAGAGGGCAAATCCACAGAAGAGGTTGTGGAGGCCGTATATGAAGCGCTGAAACCTCCGGAGGGAGAAGCCGATTTCCGCGTCGCCGCGGCGGCGGTGAAGGCCGTCAATCTGGATGCGAATCAATACGAAATCGCCGTTATCAATAGATGGGAAAGGGAGGAAGTCTAACATGAATAAAAGCGGCAAGGTTACACGGGAGCAATACCGAAGAAAGGTTGAAGAAAACTTTTCCGATAAAATTCAATTCGGAGCCGTGAGCTTCATCAAAAAACAGTCCATGCGCTATGGAGAAAATCCCGGTTACCCGGCGGCCTTTTACCAGGAAGAGGGAGCCGAAGGACCGAACATGGGGACGTTGGAGGTTCTCCAGGAAGGGACGAAAGGCTTGGGGTATATCAACATCGGGGACATGGACCTGGGCCAGCGATTGATCAAAAAGCTCGACACCATATACCCCGACCGCCGCATCTGTGTGCTGGTTAAGCATGAGATGCCGAGCGGAGTTGCCATGGAGGGGGGAGGTAAAGATGTCTTTCTGAAAGCATGGCAGTGCGATCCTTTGTCGAATTTCGGTTCCGTTGATGTGTTCAACTATGATCTGGATGCTGATTTGGCCGCCGCCGTCGTCGAAAAGGGCAGAAATGTCGAGGTCGTTTATGCCCCCGGATTCAGTCCTGAAGCTCTCGAGATATTCGCAACCCGAAAACCGCTGCGGGTGGTTCGGATGGGAAGCCGTGTCGAAGCGCCGAGCAAAGATGAAAACCTTGAACTCAAACGGGTTGTCGGAGGGATGTTGGTGCAGCAGAGATTCGATTCCCGGATCGTGTCGCCGGAATCTGTCGAAGTGGTATCTCGGAGAAAGCCGACGAAGGAAGAAATCGAAGCGGCCATTTTCAATTGGACCGTGGCCTGTTTCACCAGATCAAATGCCATCGTGATCGGGACGAAAGATAAAGTCCATGGGATCGGCTCGGGACAGCGCAGCCGGATCGATGCGGCGGAAGACGCCGTCAAACTGTCGAAACGAGGATACGGATGTGAAGGATGCGTGATGGCATCGGATGCGTTCATGCCGTTTACCGATGTTGTGGAAACGGCGGCGCGGAACGGGATTACGGCTCTTATTTATCCTTTGGGATCGATGAGAGATCAGGATGTGATCGACAAAGCCGATGAATTTGAGTTGGCGATGATCGTCACAAAAACACCCGAGCAGACCGATAGTGAAAGGTGTTTTCTCCACCGCTGAAAAAATGGATTTTTCAGCGCCTTGACTTATCGCATAATTGGTCTATAATTATGGTTTATTTTTAAGGCATAATTTATACATTATAAAGTGTCTAAAGTGCCAAAATAAGGAGGTTTGAAAATGTCTCAAGAAGTCACAGTGGAAGAACTCCTGGCAAAAGCGGAACAGCCATCGAAAGACGCGATGCGTCTGCATCCTTTCTATAAAGGAAAGATCGAAGTGCTGCCCAAATGCCGGATTACAAGTTTTCATGATTTCGCCATTTGGTATACCCCGGGAGTTGCGGCGCCTTGCATGGACATCCATGAAGATGTCGAAAAAGCTTATGAAATGACCAATAAGGGAAATTTCGTTGCCGTTATTTCCGATGGGACTAGAGTCCTGGGATTGGGGGATATCGGACCGGAAGCCGGACTGCCGGTCATGGAAGGCAAGGCTCTTCTTTACAAATATCTGGGTGGAGTGGACGCTTTTCCGATCATGCTCGACACCAAAGATCCCGAAGAAATCATTCGGACCGTCAAACTTCTGCAGCCGACTTTCGGCGGTGTGAACCTGGAAGATATATCCCACCCGAAATGCTTCCATATTCTCGATACGCTGCGGGAAGAATGCCGGATTCCCGTGTGGCACGATGATCAGCAGGGAACCGCTTGCGTGACGGTGGCCGGATTGATAAATGCCGCCAAGATCGTGAAGAAAGAGTTGAAGGATCTCAAGGTCGCGCTGATCGGTGCCGGTGCCGCCAGTATCGCTATCGGACGCTTGATCGTCGCCGCCGGTGTAACTCCCGGAAACATCATTCAAGTCGACTCGAAAGGCATTTTGCATCGTGATCGTGCGGATAGAGACGTTCTGCAGGAAAGGTTTAAAGAAAAATGGCATGTATGCGAAACGACCAATGCCCGGGGAGTCAGAGGTGATATCCCCGAGGCCATGAAAGACGCTGATGTTTTGATCTCCGCCTCCAAAAACGGCCCCGGCGTTATCAAACCCGAATGGGTAGCCGGTATGGCGGATGATGCGATCGTTTTTGCTGAAGCCAATCCGATCCCGGAGATCTGGCCCTGGGAAGCGAAGGAAGCTGGAGCCCGCATAGTTGCCACCGGACGTTCGGATTTTCCCAACCAGGTCAACAACTCTCTTGGATTCCCCGGGATCTTTCGCGGAACGTTGGATGTTCGTGCTCATAAGATCACGGATGAGATGTGCATCGAAGCCGCCAAGGAATTGGCGAAAGTCGCCGAGGACAAAGGCATCAATGAAGATTATATCGTTCCGGACATGGATCAGTGGGAAGTTTTCCCCCGCGAAGCCGTTGCCGTAGGTTCCAAGGCCATCGAACAGGGAGTCGCTCGATTGGATCTCCCCGCAGAAGAACGATATGCCATGGCTGAAAAAACCATCAAGAAAGCGAGGGCGGAAGTTCAGCTCATGATGAAAGAAAATTTCATCGAAGATCCCGACGCCTGATAAGATTTAAAAAGAATAAAGAAAAAAACCCGCTTTCGAGCGGGTTTTTTTTTGCCTTAAGAATATCTCAATCATCATCTATAATATAACTTGACAAACATATGCTCATATTTTATAATTTATTTGAATTAATTTTACATGTATTATCTGGAGGAATGGAATGTCGAAGACAATAGGAATTGACCTCGGTACGACAAACTCCGTCGTCGCGGTTACCGAAGGCGACAAGCCTATCATCATTGCCAATGAGGAGGGTGGTCGAACCACGCCTTCCGTTGTGGCGTTCAATGAAAAAGGCGAGAGGTTAGTCGGTCAGGTTGCAAAAAGACAGAGAGTTTCAAATCCTGAGAATACGATCTATTCCATAAAGAGATTTATGGGAAGACGTTTCAAGGAAGTGCCTGAAGAAATCAAACAGGTTCCTTTCAAGGTCGTATCCAATGGAGATGTTCGGATAGAGGCATTGGGAAAAAAATATGCACCGCCCGAGATATCCGCAATGATTCTGCAGAAACTGAAAAAGGCGGCGGAAGATTATCTCGGAGAGAAAGTCAATAAAGCCGTCATTACGGTGCCCGCATATTTCAATGACAGCCAGCGAAAAGCGACCATGGATGCAGGAAAAATTGCCGGTCTGGAAGTTGATCGGATCGTCAATGAACCCACGGCAGCGGCGTTGGCCTATGGGATGGACAAAAAAAAGGATCAGACGATCGCCGTTTACGATTTCGGTGGAGGGACATTTGATATATCGATCCTGGAAGTCGGCGAAGGCATTGTTGAAGTGAAATCCACCAATGGTGATACCCACCTGGGAGGTGATGACATCGATCAGGAAATCCAGGACTGGCTGGTCGCGGAGTTCAAGAAAGACGCCGGCATTGATTTGTCTAAAGATAAAATGGCTTTGCAGAGACTTAAGGAAGCCGCTGAAAAGGCAAAAATGGAGCTTTCGACCACCATGGAAACGGAAGTCAATCTGCCTTTTATTACAGCCGATCAAGCGGGTCCGAAGCATTTGTTGCTGAAATTAACGCGGGCCAAGCTTGAACAGCTCATGGACGCTCTTATCAAAAGAACGATCGATCCGTGCAAAAAAGCTCTGGCGGATGCTGGTTTGAAAGCCTCGGATATCGATGAGGTTATTCTGGTTGGAGGCTCAACTCGGATTCCCATGGTTCAAAAGATCGTGAAGGATATTTTCGGAAAAGAAGCTCATAAAGGCGTCAATCCTGATGAGGTCGTGGCCGCCGGCGCCGCCATACAAGGCGCCGTTCTCACCGGGGATGTGAAAGATGTCCTGCTTCTGGATGTCACCCCGCTGACGCTGGGCATCGAGACGTTGGGCGGCGTGTTTACAAAGATGATCGAACGCAACACCACGATTCCCACCAAGAAAACCGAAGTTTTTTCCACGGCTTCCGATAATCAACCCAGTGTCGAGATTCACATTCTTCAAGGTGAACGAGAAATGGCGGCGCATAACCGTTCTCTGGGGCGATTTCATCTTGACGGAATTCCGCCGGCTCCCCGGGGCGTTCCCAAGATCGAAGTGACATTCGACATCAACGCCGATGGGATTCTGCACGTTTCGGCCAAAGATATTGGAACCGGAAAGCATCAAACCATCACGATCACCGGTCACAGCGGGTTGGAAGAAAACGAGATCGATCAGATGGTGAAGGATGCCGAGACGCACTCCGAAGAAGATAAAAAACGCAAAGCGGTCATCGAGGCCAAAAACCAGGCGGACCAGTTGGTGTACAGTTTGGAAAAACTGCTGATCGAGAACAAGGAAAAAATCGGTGAGGATGAAACCAAGAAAATAGAAGCTGAAATAGAAAACACAAAGAAGGCCGTTGAAAGCGACGATCTTGATAGGATCAAATCCGCCATGGAATCTCTTTCCAAAGCTTCCCATAAGTTGACCGAGATGATGTATCAGCAGGCGACTCAGCAGCAGGCTCAGGCCGGATCCGGAGAACAAGGAACGGACCGGGAAGCGCAAGCCGGTGATCAAGCCTCGGCGGAAGGTGATGACGAAGTCATCGACGCCGAAGTCGTGGATGAAGACAAAAATTGAAGCTGTTCAATATATTGTTCACTGGATGAAAAACCCTTATTATTGAAGAAGGGCGAGATAGAGAGGGCCCGGATGATCTGAGCGTACGGATATCCGGGCCCCGGCAATTTAGCAAAAAGGCGGGATGATGTCGCAAGATTACTATAAGGTCCTGGGGGTTGATAAAAAAGCTCAGGCAGCCGATATCAAGAAAGCATATCGCAAACTGGCGCGAAAATATCATCCGGATCTTAATCCCGGGGACAAGCAGGCGGAAACCCGATTCAAGGAGATCCAGGAAGCCTATGCGGTGCTCAATGACCCGAAGAAAAGGGAACAGTACGATCAATTCGGTTTCGTCGGAAGTCCTCCTCCGGGCAGCGGGCCGCAGGCACAGGGCTTCGGTGGTTTCGAGGGATTTAATTTTTCCGATCTCGGATCGTCATCTTTCAGGGATTTTTTCGGGGATATGTTTGGAGCCAGCCGGGCTCAAAAGCCGAGATCGAAGCGCGGCGACGATCTTCACTACAGCATGCGCGTCGGTTTCAAGGATGCCATCGAGGGCATAAAGACCAGGATCCAACTCACCCGCTTGGTCCCCTGCAGTTCCTGCCAGGGACATGGATATATTCAGAGCAGCGGGCAGCAGGCTTGTCCCTATTGCGGGGGGAGGGGACAAACAGAGCGTCAGATCGGCGCCATGAAATTCGCTTCTCCCTGTGGAGCTTGCGGTGGAAGCGGGGTGACGCGCGGCAAAGAGTGCGGTGCTTGCCGGGGTCAGGGCGTTGTTCCAAAAACCGAGCATATCAATGTAAAGATCCCGGGGGGGGTAAACACCGGATCCAAGGTGAGGATCGCCGGTAAGGGCAATGCAGGCCCTCACGGTACGGCACCGGGAGATCTTTTTATCTCGATTGAAGTGGAAAAACATTCGTTGTTCCGCCGGGAAGGACGAAACATCTATCTTGCGGTTCCGATAACCGTACCTGAGGCGACGCTGGGAGCGAAGATCGAAGTCCCGACTCTGCAGGGCACGACCATGATCCGCATACCCCCCGGCACAAAGTCCGGACAAAAATTTCGGCTCCGAGGCAAAGGAGCGCCGGTGCCGGGAAAGAGAGTATACGGAGATCAGTTCGTGGAGGTGACGATCGTCCCTCCCCCATTCGACGACCAGAGGATTCGCAAGTTGATGGAAGAGCTGAAAAAAATCGCCCCCGAGAATCCCCGAGAGAATATCGAGGTTTCGTGAGATGAAAAGCAAAAAAGGCATGAAAAACTTTCACCATATCTCCAATGTGGCCCGTATGCACAACATCCATCCCCAAACGCTGCGTCTGTATGAACGGGAGGGTCTGCTCAAACCTTCGCGCAGCGAAGGCAACACAAGGCTGTATTCGGATGAAGATCTTAAACAACTGGAGGTCATCCTGAGTTTGACGCGCGATCTGGGGGTCAACTTAGCCGGGGTGGAGGTGATCCTTAACATGCGTGAGAAGATGGAAAGGATCGAAGCGGAAGTGAACGATTTTTTGGAGTATGTACGCAGTAAGTTTTTTGAAGGGCGGGAAGAGGAATTCGAACGGACAAGGCAGGGCCTTGTCCACTTGCGGCCGGCCAAGATCGTAAAAATAGAGGTTTCAAAAACGGAAAAATAAAATGCATGATTTTCGGGATTCTCTGGATGCCAAGAATCTAAAGGTATACTTCAACCAGATTTCCAAGTATCCTCTGCTTGAGCCCGAGCAGGAGAAAGAGTTGGGGAGACGGATCCAGGCAGGTGACAAGGAAGCCCTCAAGAAGCTCACGGAATCCAACCTTCGTTTCGTGGTATCTTATGTGAAAAAATATCGAGGCATCGGCCTCGGTATGCTTGATCTCATCAACGAGGGCAACCTGGGACTTCTGGAGGCGGCGCGACGATTCGATCCCGATAAAAACGTCAAGTTCATATCCTATGCCGTTTGGTGGATCAGGCAGGCGATCATCCATGCCTTGACGCGAAACGCTAGGATTTACCATATCCCCCAGAAATTGTCCGACCAGATTTCGGAGATGAAGAGGATTAAATCGCAGCTGAAAAAGGAACTGGGGAGAGAACCCAACCGGGATGAGGTCGCGGAAAGAATGAACATATCACCCGGTAACGTGGAGGACATGGAGATGTTCGGGGGAAAAGATATTTCCCTCAGTGATAAATATTTCGATGAAGATATGGAAGTGGGGGACAAGATAAAGGATAATTTGTCGCCGTCGGTGGAGTACATGATCATCAAGAGTTCGATCCAGCAGCAGTTAAGAAAAATCCTGGATGAGTTGGATGAAAAGGAGGCGGTTGTGTTAAAATTGCGTTTCGGCCTGGATGATGGCAGAGCCAAAACCCTCCAGGAAATCGGCGACAAACTGCAGCTGACCCGTGAGCGCATCCGGCAGATCGAAAAAAAAGCGAAGCGAAAATTGGCGCAATCACAGACAGTCCAACAACTTCGAGGGTACCTGAACTGATGGCGAATAAAGAGTGTCCGGAATGTCGGGGAACCGGCTGGGTTCTCGAAAACAACGATGGCCGTGACGTGGCACGGAGATGCCGGTGTTACTTCCAAAGGCGGCATGTCGATCTGTTCCATAAGGCCAATATCCCCGATCGGTACGTCGACAAAACTTTCGCTAATTTCGAAACCGCACATGATGATTCCCAGCGGGACGCCTTTAAGATCGCCCGGAAATTCGTGGAGCACTATCCTCTAAACGACGTCGGACTTCTCTTCCAAGGACCATGCGGTGTGGGAAAGACTCATTTGGCCGTAGCGGTGATCAACGAATTGATCCGCACAAAAAATGTATTCGGATACTTCTGTGATTTCCGCGGTTTGATACGGAGCATACAGGGATCTTTTCAAGCGGATTCCACGCAAACGGAAAGCGCTATCCTGACGCCGATTTTTAACGCCGACGTGCTTGTTTTGGATGAACTGGGAGCCAAACGCACCTCCTCCTGGGTAGAGGAAACGATTTTCTATATAATCAACCAGCGCTACAACAACCGCAAGCTGACCATCTTTACGTCCAATTATCTCGACAGTGGTGAAGAATACGAAGATACGCGTGATTCCCATTTCAAAAAAAGCGACGATGCCCTGGTCGATCGTATCGGAGTGCGTCTGCGCTCCCGCATTTATGAGATGTGCAAGATCGTTAACTTGGATGGTGATGATTACCGCCGTAAGATAAAGCAGGCGGGGTACCGGTTCTAGAAAAGAAGGATCGTTTTCCGGCTTGAAGATTAAATGGAATTTTGATTGCCATTCCCGTGATTTTCTGCTAAATTAATTTAACTCTGCTCCTCGGTAGCTCAATCGGCAGAGCGGGTGGCTGTTAACCACTAGGTTGGGGGTTCGAGTCCCTCCCGAGGAGCCAATTTGTAACATGGGAAGAACTTCGCTTTTTGCGGTTCTGCCTTTGTTGTTTATAATAGGGATGTTATAGAAAACTTCCGCTTCCGGGTGGTTAACAACAATCCGCTCGATAAATGAACGGAGGAAGGACTTTTGCTCAACGATTGAGCCTTTGCTCAAAAGGTCGGCGAGGTCTTGAACGTACGCTTTCAAGCTCATTGCTTTAAACGGCGGGACTGTCAGAAAAACGGTGTATACCTCTTTAGTGATATAATTCACAAGGAGGTGACATGGTACTTGACCGCGACAAACTCAAAAAACTGCTTAGAGAAAAAGGTGTTAAAAATCTCGATGATTTCAATGAATTCATGCGGGGTATCAGCAAGGATGTGATCGAAACGCTGCTTGATGAAGAGCTCGAAGACCATCTGGGATTCGAAAAATACGATCAGAAGTCAAAGGTCATCGACAACTCCCGAAACGGCTATACGCCCAAAACGGTAAAGTCTAAATTCGGTGAGATCGGCCTGGATGTTCCGAGGGATCGGAACTCCGAATTCGAACCCAAGATCGTTAAGAAACGCAAACGGGACATCTCAGGTCTGGAAGAAAAAATCATTTCCATGTACGCCAAGGGAATGACCACGCGGGATATCCAATCCCATATCAAGGATCTCTATAACTACGAGATTTCGCCTGATACCGTAAGCTCCATCACGGATAAGATCATCGACAGGGCCAAGGAATGGCAGAGCCGGCCTCTGGAGCCCGTTTTTGCCATCATCTGTCTGGATGCCTCATTTTTAAAAATGCGAACCGAAGGACATGTCCGGACGGTGGCTGTTTACACCATCGTCGTTATCAATCTCGACGGAAAAAAGGAATGCCTGGGGCTCTGGGTCTGTGAGACCGAATCCGCCAAGAACTGGCTCTCTGTGCTCAATGAGCTGAATAACCGGGGCCTGGAGGATGTACTGATCTTTTCCGTCGATAATCTCACCGGTATCTCAGAGGCGATAGAAGCCGTTTATCCTAAAGCCGAGGTTCAGAAATGCATCGTTCATCAGATCCGGAACTCCCTGCGCTGCGTCTCCTGGAAGGAGAGGAAAGCGATGGCCAAGGATCTGAAAGCCATTTATGAAGCCGCCACTGAAGAGGAAGGACGAGCAGCCCTGGATCGTTTTGCTGAAAAATGGGACAAACGCTATCCGCATGTATCCGCTGCGTGGAGGAAGAACTGGACGGAGCTTGCAACCTTTTTCAAATATCCGCCGGAGATCCGGAGACTGATCTATACCACCAATCCCATTGAAAGTGTTAACCGGCAGATAAAAAAAGTGACCAAGAACAGATCCAGCTTCCCCAACGAATCGGCCTTGATCAAAATGGTCTATCTGGCCGTTGAAAATGCAGCTCGAAAATGGACCATGCGACACCGGGATTGGTCTATGATATACTCGCTGTTGATGATCTTTTTTGAAGGTCGCTTGGCAAAATATGTCTAACGGTGAAAATGGGGTTTACACAGAAAACCGGACACTCCCCAACGATAAATCGGATTCCATTAACGAGGATTCACCAATACCTTTTGACCCAAAGGTTCTTGCTGAACACCTTGAGTCGTTGGCCATGCAAGAAGGCGGATCAGCTTCCCAGTTCATCTCAACGCTTACTATGCGCATCAAGGGGATAATGTTCGACCCCAGAATGCATGGTGTTATCAACCCAGAAGCATCAGTGTCATTATCGGATTGGCTTGAAAAGCATATTGGAGCCAACGCTGGCGCAAATGGTCCCGTCGCTGTTATCGACCTTTCGCTTGTGCCTTATGAGATTCTTTATCTGGTAATAGCCGTTGCTGCACGGCTGATTCTTGAATCCCTGCAACGTTATCAGAAGATTAACATTCAAAATCTGCAGACAGTGCTTGTCCTGGAAGAGGCTCATACGTTTGTTGGAAAGCGGCTTCCTTATAGCGACGAGATTCCAAGTCCTACAGACATGTGCAGAAGAGTTTTTGAGCGCATCGCGAGAGAGGGCCGTAAGTTCGGTCTTGGCCTTGTTCTCTCGTCTCAACGGCCATCAGAACTGTCAGAAACGGTTCTCTCTCAATGTAAGTCCTTCCTGTTACACAGAATCACTAATGATCGCGATCAGGAGCTGATTGCACGCCTTGTTCCCGACAATGCACGCGGTCTTTTGTGCGAGTTGCCAAGTTTGCCCACTCGTCACTGCATTTTGCTGGGTATAGCATCAATGATTCCTGCGTTAGTCGAAGTAAAACACCTGCGCGATGAACAAAAGCCGGAATCTGACGACCCCGAATTCTGGAAGGTCTGGACCAATGAAAAGGACCGTCCAATTGACTGGGAGAAAATCGCCAACGAATGGATAGGCGGGACAACGGATGATTATGCCCTGGAAGATACTGGAGAATCGTCATGATAGGCAATAAACGATGACACTCACTTTCATTACATTTAAAAATGAACATTGTGGGAGGGGATAATGTTTCGATTCATACACGCCGCAGACATTCACCTGGACAGCCCATTGCGCGGATTGTCTCGTTATGAATCCGCCCCGGCTGAATCCATACGCGATGCTTGCAGGAGAGCTTTTGAGAACCTCGTAAACTTGGCCATTGAGGAAAAAGTCTCATTTGTTTTGTTAGCAGGTGATCTCTATGACGGTGATTGGAAGGATTACAGTACCGGTATATTTCTTAGCCAGCAGATGGGCCGACTTGGTAAGCACAACATCTTGGTATTTACGGTAGCTGGAAATCACGATGCTGCCAACCGAATGACCAAGGCCCTGGACAGCCCTACCAATATGAAAACATTATCCACGAGGAAGGTCGAAACCATCAAGCTGGATGATTTTTCGGTTGCCATTCATGGACGAAGCTTTGGAACACAACACGTTGATGAAAATCTCGCAGCGGGATTTGGCACCGCCGAGAAAGGCCTGTTTAACATCGGCCTTCTTCATACCAGCCTCGACGGTCGGGAAGATCATGCTGTGTATGCCCCCTGCTCAGTAGATGATTTACGATCCAAGGGTTACCAATATTGGGCGTTGGGGCACATTCACAAGCAAGAATTTGTTTCCGAAGATCCTTGGATCGTATTCCCAGGCTGTATTCAGGGGCGACATATCAAAGAGGCCGGTGCCAAGGGATGCGTGCTCGTCACCGTCGAGGACAACACTGTGAGCACAGCAGAGAAGTGTTCATTGGACGTTTTGCGTTGGGTCGAGTGTGTCGTCGATCTAACCGATGCGGCTGAAATGCGAGATGTACTTGAACGTACTCGGAAATCCATTGAAATCGAAAGAACATCAGCAGACGGACGACCTATGGCAATGCGCATCCGCCTTGAAGGGTCAACTTCAATATCGGATGAGATAGCAGCTTACCCAGAGCGATTAGAGCAACAAATCAAAGCGCTTGGTGCGGAAATCGCCGGTGATGAATTATGGATAGAGAGGATTGAAAATGCAGCGGTCGGCAAGCTTGAATTGGAATCTACGTTGTCCGACGACAGCATATTAGGGAAACTGCTTAAGGACATATTGGCAACACCAGATAATCCAGACGAAATAAGCGGCCTCAAAGAGGTGATTGCCGATCTCAGACAAAAAATTCCATCTGAAGCTTTTGGCATCGACTCTATCTTGAACCTCGATGAAAATCAAACCGTTGAACGTTTGGTTGAGGAAGCCAAACATATGTTGGTTGGAAGGTTGTTGTCGGTGGGAGGTGCCAGATGAGAATTGACCGCCTTGATTTGACTGCATACGGTCCCTTCACCGACAAAACATTGAACCTGTCAGCAGGAACTTCGGGGCTGCATTTAATATATGGAGACAATGAAGCGGGTAAGAGCACATCGCTGAGAGCGCTCATCGCTTGGTTGTTTGGTATTCCCTCCCGCACAAACGACAATTACCTGCACTCGAACCCTCAACTACGGATTGGTGGAAAACTCAGGCTTTCAAACGGCGAAGCCATAGAATTCATACGAAGGAAGGGCACGAAAGGCACCCTATTAGAACCCGGCACTGATGCCGCCCTAGACGATTCGGTTTTGTCGCCGTATTTACCAGGTGGCATTGATGAGAATCTATTCTCGAGATTGTATGGAATAGACCACGGCAGACTGGTAGCGGGCGGCCAGGACCTGCTGAACCAATCCGGCGACCTCGGCCAAGCACTCTTTAGTGCTGCGGTGGGCACCGCAAGTCTTCGCGAAATATTGTCCGAGCTGCAAAATGGTGCTGAAGACCTTTTCAAGCCAAGAGCTTCTACAAAATATGTGAACCAGGCGATATCCCGTTTCAAAGAAGCTCAAAAGCGAATCAAAGAGTCGAGTCTTCCAGTTGCAGAATGGAAAAGGTTGCAAAAAGAATTTACTGATACCCTTGCCGCTATCCAACAAGTTGAAGAAACCATCAATGGGAAAAGCAAAGAAAAAAGTCGGATAGATCGCCTCAATCGGGTAAAGGGTGCCTTGGCTGAACGTCGCGGGGTTATGGCTCGAATTGAAGAATTAGGTGACGTACTGCTCCTGCCGGAAGACTTCGACGAAAAACGTAAAACTGCTGAAAATAACTTGCAGAATGCCACTGAATCGAAAACAAGAGCCGAAGCCAAGCTGGCGCGCCTAAAAGAAGAATCCGCAACGCTGAATGTCAGTGATGAATTGCTGGATAACGAAGATGCCATATTGGCTATTCAAAAGGAATTGGGAGCTGTTGAAAAAACAATTAAAGATCGTCCCCAGCAAGACGGGAAAAGGCGTCTGTTGCGCAACGAAGCAGAGCAATTACTAAAAGGTGTACGTTCAGATCTCGGTATCGATGATTCCGACCAGCTACGCCCGCTGACTAACAATAAAAAGTGGATATCCGGTTTGGCTCAGAAGCATAGCCTCCTGAATCAGAAAAAAGAAAATATCGAGGCCACTCTGCGCGATGTTGAAGACGAACAAGAGACAATCAAGAAAGAACTGCATGAACAGGTTCAATCGAATTTAGACCTAAACGAGCTGAAGGCAGCGGTTGCAGCTGCTCGCAAAGCCGGTGATGTGGAGCAACGATTGGCCGATTCACAAAAACGCACTTTGGAAGAGGAAACAGCTTGTGAGAGTGAGCTTTCCAGGCTCGGACGATTTACCGGGACTCTCGAAGATCTCTTAAAAATCGCCATGCCTGTGTCAGAGACATTGGATCATTTTGAAAGACGGTTTGATGAATTAGCTGAAAAGATAAGAGACTATGATCGGCACCAGAAGGAACTCGAAGAAGATCGGAAACAGACAGAACAAAATTTAAAAGCTCTGTTATTGACAAGCGATGTGGCGACAATCTCTGGGCTGGAAGGAGCGAGATCGGTACGTGACACCGGGTGGAATCTCATAAAGCGAAAGTATATCGAAAAAACTGATGTAGAAATAGATATCGCAGAGTATGCATCTGATTCCGATCTTCCAGCAGTCTATGAGAAAAAGGTCGAAGCTGCTGATAACGTATCGGATCAAATGCGGTTAGCAGCAGACCAGGTAGTCAAACGGGCGGATCTTGAGGCAAAGATAGAAAACCTGAAGGCTCGTTACAAGGACATAACGGAAGATGTCAGAAAGGCGAAGGAGGGAAAGAAAGCATCTCAAAGGGAATGGAATTCCATTTGGGAACCACTGAGAATAGATCCTGGATCTCCACGGGAGATGAAGCAGTGGCTTCTAAGAGTAGAAAAACTTATAACACATTTTCAGACGGCAAGAACCATTTCTGCTGATGCGAAAACATTGGTCGAAGATTGTAAAACGCTCAAGGAATCCATATCTCTGCAGATAATTAAATTTGATGATTCCATAGACCTGCAAGAGATGAGTCTTGAGGCTATGATAAACCTGTGTGAACAACGAATCGAGCAGGAGGAAGCTATTCTCGTACGAAAGCGCCAACTGGAACATTCGCTGGACGATACGGAGGTTCGTCTCAAAAGAGCGCATGATGAGTTCAAATCAATCAAGAACGATCAAGCTAACTGGATTCAGGAATGGGGTAAGGCTATCAATGGCTTGGGATTGAAGTCTGATGTCCACCCAGAACAAGCGACCGGGACATTCGACCAGTTATTGACGTTTTTTGACAACTTCGACAAATCGGAAGAGCTACGCAAACGAATTTTCGGAATGGATCAAGTCACAGAGAAATTCAAGCAAAAGGTATTCGAGTTCGCCGATGGGATTGGCTTCAAAAGAGACGGTCACGAAGCGAACACTATTGCTGCTCATCTTAACCGGGCCTTAAATGAGGCGAGAGAGGCGCGGGCAAGTCTTAATAAGATAGAGAAGCAGGAAAAAGAGATAAAGGAGGAAATCGAAGACGCTGGCATAACGATTCGAACGGCACAGGAGCAGCTTGCTTCATTGAAGGATCAAGCTGGTGTTGAGGCCGACGGAGATCTGGAATCGGCCGGTGAAAGTTCACGAAAAATGCGTGAAATGCAGCAGAAGCTCGATGCGATAGAACAAGAACTCACACGCAATGGCGATGGCCTGAGTATCCAGGAATTGGAACAAGAATCCAGCGAAGCAGATATCGATACAATTGAGAATGAACTTGAAAGAGTCTCCTCCGAACTTAAAGAGCTGCAGGCAAATCGGGATACATTACGCGACCAACGACAAACACTCCAAAATGAGATAAAGGCTAAGGATGGCAGTGCCGTAGCCGCAAAAGCTTCAGAGGAGGCAGAGCAGCAGCTTGCCACCATGGTTTCTGGTGCCGAGCAGTACCTTCGCCTACAAATTGCTGCGCTCATTCTTGAACAACGAATAGAGGATTATCGGAAGAAAAATCAGGCCCCAGTGTTGGCGCGGGCTGGTGAGATTTTTTCCAAACTCACTCTGGGGTCTTATACGAATCTTCGGGATGAATTAGATGAGAACAGCAAACCTATCCTACTAGGAGTCCGCCCAGACGATATTGAGGTGTCCGTTGAAGGGATGAGTGACGGTACTCGAGATCAGCTCTACCTGTCTCTTCGTCTTGCGACCCTCGAGCAACATCTGAGCAAGGGAGAGCCCATGCCATTCGTGGTTGACGACATTCTAATTGGCTTTGACGACAGTCGTACGAAGGTTTGCCTCGATGTCCTCGGGGAACTGGCGATTAGTACCCAGGTCTTGCTTTTCACTCACCACAGGCGGGTTCTTGAGTTAGCAGACGGACTTGAGGCGAAAGCAGGGATTTTTGCCCATGAGTTGGATTGACGGCGTGGGACAGGCAGGCATATTGAAGGATGAACCATGAAACAGGATAAAGACAAAGGAAAGCAGCTGATCCGCAACAGCACGGCTGAGTTTCTGATTTTTACCGGGCAAGCGAGCGAACAGAGCATCGAATCCCGGTACGAGGATGAAACCATCTGGCTGTCTCAAAAGCTGATGGCACAACTCTTTGATGTGGATGTGCGTACTGTTAATGAGCACCTGAAAAACATTTATGATCAGTCTGAGTTAGCTCGTGAGGCAACTATCCGGAAATTCCGGATAGTTCAAAGTGAGGGCAAACGTGAGGTCTCCCGCAACGTTGATTTCTACAACCTCGATGCCATCATCTCGGTGGGATACCGGGTCAATTCGGTGCGGGCTACCCAGTTCCGCCAGTGGGTGACTCAGGTGTTGCGGGAGTTTGCCATCAAGGGCTATGTGCTGGACAAAAAGCGCATGGAAAACGGGACGTTCCTCGGTGAGGATTATTTCGAGCGCCTGCTTGAAGAGATCCGAGAAATACGGCTCAGCGAACGCCGCTTTTACCAGAAAATCACCGACATTTACGCCACCAGCGTCGATTACAATAAGGATGCGCCAACCACCAAGGCTTTCTTTGCCAAAGTCCAGAACAAGCTGCATTTCGCTATCCACGGCAATACGGCAGCCGAACTGATCATGCAACGGGCGGACAGCACCAAAGCCAACATGGGACTTACCTCATGGGAAAAGGCTCCTGGCGGCAAGATCGTGAAACCCGACGTTTTCATTGCCAAAAACTATCTGTCCAAGAATGAGTTGGCATCACCTGGACGTATCGTCAACGCCTATCTGGATCTGGCCGAAGAGCGCGCAAAGCGGAAAATTCCCATGACCATGGAGGACTGGGCCAGGCGGTTGGATATGTTTCTGGAATTTGACGCCCGTGAGATTCTGCAGGACAGCGGCAAGGTGACTGCCAAGCTGGCTAAGACCCATGCCGGGGATGAATTTGAAAAGTTCCGCATTGTACAGGACCGCCTTTTCGAGAGCGACTTTGACCGGGTGATCAAGCAGCTGGAAGAGAAAGATGAAGAAGATGAATAGAGGCTTTCAGACTCAGGTTGTGATATCACCGCGTTTGATGTGCAAACGGGAATCGAACCCGCGTCCGTTCTCTGTTTGGGGAAAATGTGGAGAAAACGATTTCCCGCGAGGGGACGCGGAGAATGGGGTCTTGAGTCATTACCTCTGACACGGGTTTCCCTGACATTGACGTTGACAAACATCAACCGCGCATCCAGGAGCTTTTAAAGGATTTCCCATCGATGCCGGATGACCAGAGTTGAACGGGAACTGTTGGTGAGGAAATCCAAGCTGACACCGCTTCCGCCTCATCAGCGGCGGCTCGACCTTTGATAAACCGTTGATATTGCAGGTTATCGGTTAACTGCGGAAGAAAGAGAACGGTTATGAAGGGGGTTGCACACGGGGAGCCAATGAATCTTCCGTGTAAATCCATGAAAACACCCCTTCTCAATTGAGTCTTTGGCTTGGTCTATGTATCCGTCGGGAAGGGAAACCGCCGATATACCTGAATAGCCGTCGACCTTGGGAACAGCCCGCTTGACATTGCCGCTGTAAGGATTAAGATATCGAATCATGAAAGTTCCCCGGAAGGTCTATATATTCCTGGTCATCGGATTGATCGCGGCCAGTCAATCGGGAAATATAATCCGTCTCGGGCAGGCCCATCCGGTGGCGATCGCCGCATGGAGACTGCTGCTGGCATCCGTGCTGTTGATTCCCTTTGCGGGCCGTCAGCTTTCCACATTGAAAAAATTGAAGGCCAATGATTGGATCCTCCTGATTCTCGCCGGGGGGGCCCTGGCCGCTCATTTCTTCGCCTGGATCGGAGCCGTACAAAAAACGACGGTAGCGAATGCGGCCATGTTTTTTGCGGTCAATCCCATTTTAACCGCGACCGGAGATTATTTCGTTTTCAAAGAGCGCTTCACGAAGAAGCTGTCGATATCCATCGCTCTCGGTCTGGCGGGAGTGATCGTTATCGGAGGATCGGACATTCATTTCAGCCGGGAGCAGGTTCCCGGAGACATATTGGCTTTGATTTGCTCCTTCATTTTCACAATCTACTTTCTGCTGGGGAAAAAACTTAGGCGGCGGATTCCCACGCGAACCTATGTCACTTCGGTTTACGGAATCGCCGCGGTTTTCAGCTTTCTGGCGATGCTGCCGTTGGGGCTGCCGATGGTATCCTATAACCGGCAGACTTGGCTGTGTTTTGGGCTCATGGCGATCATACCGACGATGATCGGGCATACGTCCTTCAATAATGCACTCCAGTACATCAGCGCGGGCCGCATTTCGGCGGCAACCCTGAGTGAACCGCTATTGGCCGGTCTTGTGGCCTATTTTGCATGGGGCGAGTCGATATCCGCGGGAGCGGTTGCGGGATATATACTCATTTGCGGTTCGGTGCTCGTGCTGGTGCTGGACGCTCAAAAGAGCGCGCTTCGGTTCAAGGGATGAGCGCGGTTCGCATAGGCTCCACGGAATAGGCAGGTCGATGTCGTCTGCCCGCTCAATTCCGGCATTTTGCGGTAATTCCCGGATCGAACGGAGTTGAGGAACGGAAAAGCCCGATCATTTTAAAACATGGGCGGAGGTTTTCCAAGACGAGCCTTTTTGAGCTTACTGAGGAATCGGAGACGATGTTCCGTCTGAGACATGCGGAGTTGGGGAAGGCGTCGGATCTGCCAGAGGCCAGTTAACCGCCGCGAGTGCTTTCGGGGTGAGGCGGGGAAGGGGACGATCCGGTACGATGATCGGTTCCCGAGGCGCCGCGGCGCTGCCTTTGCAGGGTATACGGTATGTCTTTCCGGCGCGGATAAGAGATCCGTTCAATCCATTGGCTTTTTGGATCGCCCGGATAGACGTGCGGTAGCGGCGGGCGAGGTGACTCAGGGTTTGTCCGGAACGAACCCGGTGGCGGACATAATAGACGGGCGCCTGGATCTTTTTCATTTCCAAGAGCGGACGGTAAGCCCGCTGTCCAAAAGATTGAGCCCGTCGGTTATAGAATCGGACGTGATAATGGGTGTGATGGCGTTTGACGTGGCGGATAAGAGAACGACGTCGACCCGTAGGGTACTGAAATATGGAATTCAGCCAGGCCGGATCTTCTCCTATGGAAAGGGCATAGGAATAGATGAGTTTCTGGATGCGTATATCGAGAAGGATGCATTCGATATCCGTATAAGTCAGCAAAGCCCTCAACAGCGTCCAGTTCCGGGGAAGATCGAGACTGCGCGCGGTTCCGGGAGTATACCATGTACTTTTGCCCGCTTTGTAATAGAATCCCAGATCCGCGTCCCTGCCGGCTTGATGGCTGGCATGACGGTTGAGGGTTCCTCCTCCGGGATGGCTGATGTCCCCGATATAGAGCGGCGGAGTATCTGCGAAGACCTCGTGCACTTTTTCGATGGCGGCTCGGATGAATCCGATGGTTTCTTCCGTCCCCCAGGATTCGTAGGGATTGACAATGTCCCACTTGGGATCCGGACGCATGGGAACGCTGTTCAACAAAACGCCGCTTTCCACGGTGCCGATGCAGAGGGATCCAAGAAAAGAAACATCTTCTTCCAAGCGGGCGGCCAGTTCCTCATTGGAAAAAAAATCGGGATCGCCGTGGATGGAGAAAGGCGGGATCGCCTCTTCGAAAGGAAGACGCCGGTTGACGATGGATTTTAGATCAAGCTGAGAAGCGGATGCGGAAATCGAAATCGGAGGGAAGCTCAGAGCGGTCAGTATAAAGAATATGATCACGTTGTCACCTCGACGTCTGTTCGGAACATGTATTGGTTCCGGAGATATTCAGGCCGGGATTCATATCTGAGGCAACCCGGCGGAGAAGAAAAAAATATTCAACGATATCTTTGTCAGACCTCATGATTTCGGTCGGAGAATCGGATATTCGTCTGCCAAATATGAGCTAAGAATATAGCATAAAAAAAAAACTTCGGTCAAATCTTGAAATCGGAAGCATCACCGATGCATAATCCGTGCGCCTTGAGGAGTCTATCACGGAATAACGGGAGAATAAGGTCTTGACAGCACCCCTTCAGTATACTACATTTTGTATAGATAGAAATTGAT
>Ga0180431_10000542_pt1 | contig 54419 bp, 46 predicted proteins | sample SS_ome_11_FD_132459 | JGI IMG/M metagenome (GOLD analysis project Ga0180431, IMG submission 132459) | Hypersaline lake sediment archaeal communities from the Salton Sea, California, USA - SS_1_MS_1 metaG | ecosystem: Environmental > Aquatic > Non-marine Saline and Alkaline > Hypersaline >... | reverse complement strand
GGTTTCTACAGCCCCCATTCTCCGAAAAATCGACATGGGCAGGCCTGGCTAGGTGCGTCTCTGTTTCAGTTGCTAAGGTTCGTTTCCCACCCTGAATTCGGGTTTGACTTTTACCGCACTCTAGTCTGTGAATCGAATCTTGGACTCAACGGAAGCTACTCACGTGGTAGTTTGTTTGTCTGTCGTATGCACATCACCTCCTGTTCATCTTAGTGGGGCGGGTGCCCCACACGACTGCCGAACGATCAACTGCGGCTGCAGCATCACGTGCGGTTCTGCCAGTGCTTTCTCCTGCAACAAGCGTATCAGCATCTCGCAGATGCGCCGTCCGATCTCATAGATGGGTTGCCGCGCCGTGGTCAGCGGGGGATGGGCATGTTCTGACAACGGAACATCGTCGAAGCCAGCTACCGACACGTCGTGCCCGACGGTCAGGCCCAGCCCTTGGGCCGCGCTGATCGTCCCCAAGGCCATCAAGTCGTTGCAGGCGACGATACCCGTGGGCCTCCTGTCTCGGGTCAGGAGATCGCGTCCTGCTTCGTAGCCGCTGTGGTCTGTCAATCCCCCGATGACCATGAGAGTCTCGTCAAAGGGGATGTCATTGGCTGCCAGGGCGCTTCTGTATCCCTTCAGCCGGTGAGAGGCGAACATCAGGTTGAGTGGGGCGCTGACGTATCCGATCCGCCGGTGGCCTAGTTCAATCAGGTGCTGCGTGACCTGGCGCATGCCGGCCTCGCCGTCCACGTCCAGGTGAGGGAAGTCCACGTCCAGGTCCGAGCGGCCGAAGGCGACGAAGGGAAACCGCTGGTCCAGGAGATAGGAGATGCGCGCGTCGTGCTTGCGGGTACGCACGACCAGCATACCATCCACGCGCCGCCCCTGGACAAAGCGCTCGTATGTTTGCCTCTCCTCAGGCGTGTCTGGGGGGCGGGTAGACACGAGCAGGTCGACGTCGTGCTCAGCGGCAGCGTTGCCGATGCCGGCCAGCAGTTCGCTGAAGAAGGGATCTGAGAAGCGAGGGCCATGGGTGGGGATGATGAAGCCGAAGGTGTCAGTGCGCTGTTTCTGCAGCATACGGGCGATGAGGTTGGGCCGATAGCCCGTCTCCTGGGCGGCCTGCAGGACCCGTTGGCGGGTGGCAGGGGCGACGTCATCGTAGCCCGCCAGGGCTCGCGAGACGGTGGCGACGGAGACACCAAGCCGGTTGGCAATGTCTTGTTGGGTTACGGGCATACGACGAACTCCTTGGGGTGCGGTGCGACGAGAGGAGGCGTTTTCTAAAACGTTTTAGCTGTCAAGAGGTTTGCTAGGTTAATTCCTCTTGACATGTTGTCAATCTTCTGTTATAATATGAGCGCTCACAGTGAGCGCTCACATCGCGGACGTTCACTTCGGCCCTGAGCAAGCGATCCTCAGTTCTGTTTTCGTCCCCTCACACGAGGACTTGGTGGGCGGATGCAGGCAGCCGCCTCTGGAGGGCTTGGTGAAGCGAAAGAAAACCACCATTGAGGACGTGGCCGCCCTGGCGGGTGTTTCCCGCCAGACTGTGTCACGGGTCGTGAACGACAGAGACCTGGTCGCCGACGAGACGCGTGCTCGTGTGTTGGCAGCTATTGAGGAGCTGGACTACCGGCCAAACGCCAGCGCCCGCAGTCTCGCTTCTCGGCGTACGTACGTCCTCGGCATCGTCACCGCGGATTTCAGCGACTACACCCACGCTTGCATCATCGAGGGTGCGGAGGCTGAGGCGCAGAGCCAGGGCTATCTATTCTTCGTCAGCAGTGCCGAGCACGGGCCTGACGGTGAGCCGCTCCATTCCCCACTTCTGAGCCAACGGCAGTCAGAGGGCTTGCTGATCGTGTACCACGGGTCTGATCACGACACCTATGCTATCTTCGAGGACATTCCACACGACCTGCCGGTTGTGACCATCGGCTACGCAGAGAATCGCGAAGGCGTCGCGACCGTGAGTATCACGAACGCCCGGGGCGCACGCCAGGCGACCAGCCACCTCCTGAGTCTGGGCCACCGGCGCATCGCCCACATCACGGGGCCACCAAAGATGCACGAGAGCATAAGTCGCTGGCTTGCCTACACACAGACGCTGCGAGAAGCCGAAATCGTACCAGACGACAGGCTGATAGCAGAGGGGGATTGGTCCAGCGCCAGTGGCTATCGTGCGACCATAGAACTGATTGAGCGTGGGGTGGACTTCACGGCCATATTCGTGCAGAACGATCGCATGGCGATGGGGGTATTGCAGGCTCTGCGCGAACGTGGGCTGCGCGTCCCTGAGGACATGGCCGTCGTCGGCTTTGACGACATACCCTCGGCTCGGTATTTCTCTCCGCCGCTGACGACCATCCACCATCCCTTTCGTGAATTGGGCAGGACAGGGACTCGGTTGTTGATCGAACTGGTTAACGGCCGGCCTGCTCCAACCGAGAGGGTACGTCTGGGGACCAGCCTGGTCGTTCGGCACTCGTGTGGCGCTCGCGATGGAAATGCAGGGGCGCGGGGACCGCGCTCCTAGGTGGGGCCTGCCCAGGGGCGTGGGGCATTATTGACTTTCGTTATGTGGGGGACTACGACACCATGATAGAGACAGCGAACGCAGACCTGAACACGATTCTAGAGATCAAGGACCTGAAGACTTACTTCTTCCTTGACAATGGCACGGTCAGGGCCGTGGACGGCGTAGATCTGACGCTGGACCGCAATAAGACGTTGGGCCTGGTCGGTGAGAGCGGTTGTGGCAAGAGCGTTACCGCGATGTCTATCATGCGGCTGATCCAGTCTCCCCCGGGCAAGATCGTCGAGGGCGAGATCCTGTTCCACAAGAACGGCGGCGTCGACATCGCCCGGCTCGACCCTCGAGGGTCGGAGATGCGGCACATCCGTGGGGGCGAGATTGCGATGGTCTTTCAGGAGCCGATGACGTCGCTGAATCCCCTCTACACCGTGGGAAAGCAGATTGCGGAGTCGGTGGAGCTGCATCAGGAGGTAGGCCACAAAGAGGCTATGGACCGCGCGCTGGAGATGCTTTACAAGGTCCAGATGAGCGAGCCGAAGCAGCGCCTCCACGAGTACCCCCATCAACTGAGCGGCGGCATGCGACAGCGGGTCATGATCGCGCTGGCATTGTCGTGCAACCCCTCGGTCTTGATCGCAGATGAGCCGACCACGGCCCTCGACGTGACGGTCCAGGCCCAGATCCTGGATCTGATGCGCGAACTGCAGGACGATTTCGGCTCCTCAATCATTATGATCACCCACAACCTGGGCGTGGTCTCCCAGATGGTCGACCGTGTGGCAGTGATGTACCTGGGGAAGATCGTTGAGTATTCCGACGTGCGCACGGTGTTTCACAGCCCGCTTCATCCCTACGCAGTTGGACTGCTGAACTCCGTGCCCGTTTTCGGTAGAAAAGAGAAGAAGGTGCTGGTGCCCATCGAGGGGATGGTGCCCACCCCTACTGAGGATATCCGAGGCTGTGCGTTTGCGCCCAGATGTCCCCGAGCGATGAAGGTCTGTGTTGAAGAGGAGCCCGTCCTCCGAGAGGTCGAGCCAGGCCATCACGTCTCGTGCTGGCTGTACTAGCGGGCGCAGTGGTGGTAGTCTGGTAGGTTGGTAGACTGGTACATTGGTAAGTTGGTCGTGCGTCCGAGTTTCTAGGGTGCCCATCCCTGGTTCGAAGGGCGTGAGCAGAAAGGCTCTGGCAATGCTACTGGGCGAGCCGGCGGCCTGGATGTGGAAAGGAGGTGGTGAGTAGGGCGTGTGACGTGATCGAGGTGTGTGTTTCAGGGAAGAAACCTCAATGCAAGTCGAGTAGTACGATACAGGAGGAGATCAAATGCTTTCCAAGCGAATGACACTTGCACTGTTGTGTGCGCTGGCAGCCCTCTCGCTGCTGGCGACCCAGTGCCAGCCGGAGACGATCGTCGTGACCGTCGTGGTCAAGGAGACCGTCGAGGTTGAGGTCGAGAAGGAAGTCGAGGTCGAGAAGGAAGTCCAGGTCGAGGTCGAGAAGCTCGTAGAGGTTGTGGGCGCGATCCCGTATCCCGAGGGCGTGCCAATGGCAGGTTCTACGGGTGAGGCCAAGCGCTTCCCGGTGGAAGAGGTGTTCGTCTACGAGGCGCTCGACGAGTACAACCAGCCCGACTGGATGGACGCGCTCGTGGCCAACGGCACACTGCCTCCCGTCGAGGAGCGATTGCCCAATGAGCCGCAGGTCATGCTGGCGTCCGGCATGTCGGCCGGGATCGGGCAGTACGGCGGCGTGTGGCGCGACTTCTCCGCCTGCCCCACCGAGGGCTGGAACCTGGGCGCTGGCCAGACGCAGGGCTGGTTCGGCATCAACATCATCTACGAGGAAGGACTGTTGCTCACCGGCCCGTTGTTCAGGTCCGAGATAGTTGAGCCCTGGCCCAACCTGGCCAAGAGCTTCGAGTGGTCGGACGACGGCATGGAGCTGACGATGCACCTGATCGAGGGGGCGAAGTGGTCGGACGGCGCGCCCTTCAGCGCCGACGACGTCATGTTCACCTGGGAGCACTTGATCCTGGACCCGGGTGTCAGCTCCTCGTCGACCACGCGCACGACCTGGCAGCTTGACGGCCAGGACATCAACCTGGAGAAGGTGGACGACTACACCATCAAGTGGACCTTCCCGGTGGCCTTCCCGCTCCAGCTGCTGTTCACGATGGACGAGTACGACTTTGCGGTGTGGCCGCAGCACGTGTGGGGGCCCTTGCACCCGGCCTTCAATGCGGACACCGACTATGAGGCCTTTGAGAAAGCGTGGCCGCCGGACATGCTGCCGCCGGTCACCATGGGGCCCTGGGTGGCGGTCGAGTACAAGACCGACGAGCTGATGGTCCTGCGCCGCAATCCCTACTACTGGAAGGTGGACGGAGAGGGGAACCAGCTTCCTTACCTGGACGAGGTTTTGTTCGAGAAGGGGTCCACTGGCGTGGGCCGCACGCTGAGCACGATGGCCGGGACCGGGGACCACAGCAACCTGGAGAACCCCAGCACCTTTATCGAGACGCTGAAGCGGCAGGCGGAGCCTGATGCTCACTTCTACGTCGAGTGGGGTCCCGAACTGCTCTCCTTCTCGTTGCACATCAACCAGTCTGCCACGTTGGGCGTGGAGGACGAGCGAGATGTCGAGCTGCGCAAGCTGTTCCGCAACGCCACATTCCGTCGCGCCGTAAGCCAGGCCATTGACCGGGATGGCGTCGCCCAGGCGATCGTGCGCGGCCCCTTCCTGCGGGCCTGGCCTGGTGGCCTCTTCCCGGGTGCTGCCGAGTACGACAGGGCATCCGTGGTCTACTATCCTTACAGCCCCGATACGTCGCGCAAGCTGCTGGCCGAGCTGGGCTTTGAGGATACGGACGGCAATGGCATCGTGAACTGGACCGAGGGCCCGCTTGAGGGCGATGATCTGGTGGTCGCCTTGATGGCCAACGAGGATCAGCATGCGTCGGTGAACGTCGCGGAAGCGCTGGTGCCCCTGATGGCCGACGTGGGCATCCAGGTCAACTTCCGCCCGGTCAAGCCCACCGCCGCAACCGACAACGTTGAGGCAGGCACGTGGGAGTTCCACGTCGACCGGGGCGGTCAGCAGTACGCCGTGCCCTTCACCCGCGCGGATGAGATAGCAGCAATCACGAAGGAGAATCCAAGCTGGCACCGCGAAGGAGAGGAACCCCGCGACCTGCAGCCCTTCGAAGAGGAGCTGGTGCGCATCGTCGAGGAGTTCAGGCTAGAGACGGATGCCGAGAAGCGCGACGAGTTGATGTTCGAGTACAACCGCATCTTCACCGAGAACGTCTACGATTGCGGCGTCGTGGTCGGCAGCTACGGGCTGGCCCTGGCCAAGCGCTTCAAGAACATCCCCGTTGGCTCGCCTACGTTCCTGTATCAGTGGACCTGGGCCAACGTCAGCCCCGAGCAGGTGTGGGTCGATCCTGTGGAGCAACTCGATCAGATTCGACCGAACGAGGTGCCGCTCTACAGCGAGTAGCGCGGGACGGCACTCCAGCGGACTTACGGACGGATGTCTGCATCCGCCCTTACTACGAACATGGCAATGTCCGTATGATCGGAGGAGGAAGAGAGTCCTCTCTTCCTCCTCCCGTAATCAAGTCGTATCTGGATCTCCGGGGCCCGTGCAGCCCTCGATGGTTCAAGGCCCTGGAGGTCCCATGGACGCGCAGATGGACGCAGCCGACGTCGACCGCGGACGCTCGCCCCTACAGAGGCGCCATTCCGATGGCGCACGGTCGGGCAGACGGTCGGAGTAAGCGTCCCGTAGTATCCTTATAGACGGCGAGGGTTTGGCCTATGGTCAACTATATCTTGCGCAGACTTCTGATGGCGGTCGTAGTGCTCATCGGGATCAGCCTGGTCGCATTCATCGTCATCCAGCTTCCGCCCGGGGATTTTGCCAGCATGTACAAGCAGCGCCTCATCAACCAGGCCGGCATGTCGGCGACCGAGGCCGAGGCGGCGGCGGCGGCGTATAGGGAGAGATACGGCCTGGATGAGCCTATGGTCATCCAGTATTTCAACTGGATCAAGGGTATTGTGACGGAGGGCAGCTTTGGCTACTCTATGGCGTATGCTCGTGACGTGGGGGGATTGATTGCCGAGCGCCTGCCGCGTACCATCTTGCTGGCCCTCCTGGCCCACGCGACCTCGTCCCTGGTGGGCATCGCTGTGGGCATTTTCATCGCCCCACGCCAGTATAGCCTGAGCGACAACCTGGCAGCACTCTTCGCTTTCGTCTTTACCTCCGTGCCCCGGTTCTGGATCGCCCTGGTGATTATATACCTGCTGGTGTTCACGTTTGGGCAGCAGCATGTCAGCTCCTTCTACTCCCCCCAGTATGCGCTGGCCCCCTGGTCGTGGGGCAAGCTGTTTGACTTCATCAAGCACATCTGGCCGGTGGTCTTCATCGCGGGGCTGGGTGGCGTGGCCCGGAACATGCGCGTCATGCGGGGCAATCTTCTGGACGTATTGAACGCTCAGTACGTGACGACGGCCCGCTCCAAGGGGTTGACCGAACGGAAGGTGATGAGCAAACACGCGGTTCCCAACGCGCTGCACCCGATCATCATGTATCAAGGCATGGTATTGCCCTACATGGTGCAGGGGGAGCTCGAGGCGGCGATCGTCATGAGCATACCCACCGTGAGCCCAATGTTCTACGATTCCCTGATCAACCAGGACATCTATATCACCGGCAGTATACTGCTGATGTATGGGGTGATGCTGGTCGCGGGCAACCTCCTGGCGGACGTCTTTCTGGCGGTTCTCGACCCGCGCATACGATATGCGTAGGATGCAGGAGGCAGGAAGCAAGATGCAGGACGCAGGAGGCAGGGAATGGGGAGTTGAGGAATGAGTCAGATAGATAAGAGCACCCAAGTCGTACCTTCCGCCGTGTTTGGAGGAAGGGAAGAAGAGCAGCACGAGAGTTACTTCCAGCTCGTCTGGCAGCGATTCCGAAAGAGCAAGCCCGCCATCATCGGCGGACTGATGGTTCTCATACTGGTCGTGCTGGCGGTTTTCGGAGACTTCTTCTCTCCGACAGACCCGGCAGCACTCGATATGCCGGCCAGCTTCACGCCGCCTCAGCGGATCCACTTCATAGATGCGGACGGGCAGTTCCATCTGCGCCCCTTTACGTACAACCAGGTGATTGAGCTAGACCCTGTGACGTACGCGCCGCTGTGGAGTGAAGATATGAGCCAGCGTTACGCGCTCAGGTTCTTCGTCAAGGGTTGGGAATGGAAGGTGCTCGGTCTGATTCCCTGCCGCTGGCATCTCTTCGGCGTCGAGGAGGGGGGCACAGTCTACATCATGGGGACGGAGAAATTCGGGCGCGACCTGTGGGGCAGGTCCTGTCGTGCGGGACGCATCTCCCTGTCCATGAGTCTGTTCGGTACGATCATCAGCGTCGCCGCCGGTTCGGTGCTGGGTGTCGTATCCGGGTTTTACGGGGGCACGATTGACGCACTGCTGCAACGGTTTGTCGAGTTCGTCCGGTCGTTCCCCCAGTTGCCGCTGTGGATGGCGCTCTCGGCCGTCATCCCGCCTACTTGGGACTCGTTCTCTGTTTTCATCATCATGTCGGTCATCTTCGCGCTTCTGCAGTGGACGGTGCTGGCCCGGGAGGTGCGCGGCAAGGTCATGGCGTTCCGTGGGACGGACTTCATCCTGGCGGCTAAGGAGATGGGGGCCTCCGACGGGCGCATCATCTTCCGCCATCTCTACCCCAACTCCCTGAGCCACATCATCGTCGTCTTGACCTTGACTATTCCGGAGATCATCCTGGCCGAGGCTTTTCTCAGCTTCTTGGGAATAGGTATCCAGGAACCTCTGACGAGTTGGGGGCTCCTGATGCACGACGCCCAGAACCTGCAGACGCTGGGCACCCACCCGTGGATCATGACGCCGGTGATCTTCATTATCATAGCGGTGCTGGGCTTCAATTTCCTGGGCGATGGGCTGCGGGATGCGGCTGATCCGTACTCTATCGTACGCTAGGATGAGCGAATGGCGAAATGCGCAACCGCCAAGCGTCAAGCGTCAAACGTGACTGGAACGCGGGCATCCCTGCCCGCCAGCCTCAAACGTCGAGCGTCATGGGAGGCATTGCCGTGAAAAGAATCTGGGTGTTACTCGCAGTCCTGGTCGTCGTGGGGTGCGCGTCTCCTGCCACATCACCTCAGGATGAGGCGGAGTCCATAGCCGTTGCTACGCAGGAACCGACCAGCCTCCCGCCGACCATGGAGCCTACGTTGCCATCGGATAGTGCGACGCCGACGCCGGTGCCTGCAAGCCCGACGCCGGAACCGCCGACGCCGATGCCCGAGCCGGTGCTCCCGCCTGGCGTGGTGGCCGGACAGGTGCGCGACGCCGAGGGGCCGGTGAACGGGGCCGTGGTACGGGTGCAGCTCAGTGAGAACAAGACTACTTCAAGCGCCGATGGCTTGTTTACGCTGCGCGGCCTGACGAGTGCGGGTCCGGTCACGCTAACCGCCTGGTCTGATGGCTACTACGTCGGATGGGCCAATGGCATTCCCGGTCTCGTGCCCGTCACGATAACGCTGAAGCCCTACCCCGCTACGGACAACCTCGATTACGAGTGGTTCACCTGGCAGGGCCTGGTCGGGTCAGATAGCTGCAGCCCATGCCACCCGGCCTACGAGGAGTGGAAGGCCGACGCCCACTCCCAGTCCGCCGTCAATCCCCGCTTCCTGACGATGTACGAGGGCACCGACGTGGATGGCAACCGAAGTCCGCTCACCAACTACACGGGCGGTGTCGCTCGAGGGGCAGAGATGGATCAGCCCTACTACGGCCCTGGCTACAAGCTGGATTTCCCTGATAGAACGGGGAACTGCGCCGCGTGCCACACGCCGGTGGCCTCGAATATCGATCCGGCTGACTCCTGCACGTGGTCGGGTTGCCACACGGAACTGACGGGCGCGCGCTCGCAATACGTTCCAGACCCGATTGCTTTGCCATCGGACCAGGCCGGGGTCAGCCCGACTGACCTCACCGGAGAGGGTGCGGACGGGGTCAGTTGTGACTTCTGCCACAAGGTCCGCGAGGTGATCATGAACCCGGAGACAGGGCTGCCCTATCCCGACAGCCCGGGCATCTCCTCTGTGCGACTGAGCCGTCCGGAGGAGGGCAGCGAGATCTTCTTCGGCACCTTTGACGACGTGACCCGACGGGTGAGTTACCTGCCACTGGAAGAGGAGAGCGCTTTCTGCGCTCCCTGCCACTACGGCGTTTTCGGAGGCGTCGTAGGGGATGGCGAAGTCGCCGGCGGCGTCGTGGTCTACAACTCCTACGGTGAGTGGCTGGAGAGTCCCTATAGCGATCCGGACACGGGCCAGACTTGCCAGGACTGCCATATGCCGACGGTGGACTACGACTACTTCGTCTTCCCTGAGAAGGGCGGACTGCATCGCGATCCCGAGAAGATCCACAATCACTATATGGCCGGAGCGAGCGACGAGGAGCTGTTACAGAACTCCGTCACGATGACCACCACCGCGCAAGCAGAGCAGGGCGCGATACGCGTGGAGGTGCGCGTCGCCAATGACAAGACGGGGCACCACGTGCCCACCGGGGTACCGCTGCGCCACATGATGCTGGTGGTGAAGGCCACCGACGCAGACGGCAACCCACTGCCTTTGCGTGAAGGGCCAGTATTGCCCGACTGGACCGGCAACTACGCGGGGCAACCTGGCCGGTACTATGCCAAGATCCTCGAGGACGAGTGGACAGGCGAGTCGCCCACCGGGGCTTACTGGCGGGACATACGGTTGGTGGAGGATACGCGCCTCGCGGCTTTCGCGACAGACGTCAGCCAATACCGTTTCGATGCGCCTCTAGAGAACGGGGCCATCGTCGAAGCGCGTCTCATCTTCCGAAGGGCTTTCCAGCAACTGGCGGAATGGAAAGGATGGGACGACCCGGACATCGTGATGGAGGAAGCGGTCATACGAACGGGCGAATAGCGGCGGACATTGATCGTGCGTCCGATGGCGAATAGCGATAATGCAATGAGGGCATGAATGAAATGAAAGCTGATGACAACATAATCCTGGAGGTCAAGGATCTCAAGCAGCACTTTCCGATTCGGGCTGGCTTCTTCCAACAAGTGGTCGGCCACGTGAAGGCCGTGGATGGCGTCAGCTTCTTCATCCACGAGAACGAGGTGCTGGGTCTGGTGGGGGAAAGTGGCTGCGGCAAGACCACGACGGGACGCACGATCCTTCGCCTTTACGATCCCACTGCTGGGGAAATCTGGTACCGCAGGGGGAGCGGCGAGCCGCTAGAGATATCCCATATTGGTCAGAGAGAGATGAAGCCGCTGCGCCGGGAGATGCGCATGGTCTTCCAAGACCCGTATAGCAGCCTTAACCCCAGGCTGACCGTCAAGGACATCATCGGCGAGCCGCTGGTGATCCACAAGATCGCCACAGGAAGAGAGATGGAAGATCGGATCTCGGAATTGATGACAGCGGTGGGCCTTGATCCAGCGTACATGCGCCGCTACCCGCACGAGTTCTCCGGCGGACAGCGGCAGAGGATCGGCCTGGCCCGCACGCTCTCGCTCAGCCCGCGCCTCATCATCGCGGACGAGCCGGTGTCGGCGCTAGACGTATCCGTCCAGGCACAGGTGCTCAACCTCCTCCAAGAGCTGCAGGAAAGGCTGGGACTCACGTTGTTGTTCATCGCTCACGATCTGTCGGTCGTGGAGCACGTGTCAGACCGCATTGCCGTGATGTACGTAGGCAAGCTCGTCGAGATGGCGGAGACGGACGAGTTGCTCAGGCACCCGCTGCATCCATATACAGAAGCCTTGATCTCTGCCGTTCCGCCGGCAGACCCGGACATCCGCCTCAATCGAATCATCATGCCGGGAGAGGTCGCCAGCCCGGCCAATCCACCTCCGGGCTGTGTATTCCATCCTCGATGCCGCTATGCCAGGGACATCTGCAGCCAAGAGGAGCCCCAACTGGTCTCGGCCGGGCCCGGCCACTTTGCCAGTTGTCACTTCGCGGGTGAGTTGAATCTACAGGGGATAGGAGGCTGAACCATGACCGCTCTGGCACCAAGAACGCAGCCCAAGAGAACACTCGCCTTCCTGGCCTACCTGCTGAGCATCCCGGGCTGGCTCTATGTGCTGCGCTTTCGTCGCGAGGATGAATTCGCCACGTATCACGCCAGGCAGTCGTTGGGCCTCACGGTGGTTGCCATCGGCGCACCCGCGGTCTGGGCGATTGTCGGATGGGTCATATCCTGGGTTCCTCTTGTCGGTCCCGTGGTTGCGGCGGCCGCTTTCGCCCTGGTCGTCCTGACCTACATCGCCCTGTTCGCAGCCTGGATCGTGGGCATGGTGCAGGCATTTCGGGGCAGGGCGAAGCCGGTCCCCGTGTTCGGAGGGTGGGCCGAACGCCTTCCCCTGGGGTGAGCTCGTGTGACACAGTGTCGGTTTTCCTTTTCCACGCACGAGACGGCTGCGTGGCCCCGCGTGAGAGACGGCGAGACGAGGAGATAGCACAAGCATCCGCTGTTCATACACCTACGTCGGCAACTCAGGGGTGCCCTACCAGCGCCTGTGGCCCACGTCTCGATGATACATTAGGCGATCAGTCGCTCGCAAGGACAGATGCCAAAATGGAGACAGTGGGCTTATGATTGTCAGCGGCATACTGGCGGTATTGGGCGCGAGGGCCGGACCCCTATACTACGTAACGAGGAGATGATGTAATGCCTAAGATTACACTGATCGGCGCAGGAAGCGTCGTGTTCACGCGTAACTTGTGCAATGACATCCTGTTGACCCCAGCGTTGCAGGATAGCACGATTGCCCTGATGGACATCGCTCCAGACCGCCTGTCGCAGGCGCGCGATCTGGTCCAGGCAATCGTGGACCGCCGGGGCGTGAGGGCTCGGGTGGAGGCGACCACCGACCGGCGGGAGGCTGTGAAGGATGCGGACTACGTGATCACCACCTTCCAGCAGGGTGGTTTGGATGCGTACACCCTGGATATCGAGATTCCACAGCGCTACGGCGTGGAGCAGTGCGTGGGCGATACACTGGGGCCTGGGGGCGTGTTCCGGGCGCTGCGTACGATCCCTGTGCTGGTTGGCCTGTGCAACGACATGGACGACCTAGCGCCGGATGCGCTGTTGCTGAACTACGTCAACCCCATGGCGGCGAACTGTTGGGCGGTGGACGTGGCCAGCGGGCGCCCGTTCGTGGGCTTGTGCCACAGCGTGCAGGGGACGAGCGAGATGCTGGCCGAGTGGATCGGGGTGCCGTACGAGGAGGTGGTCTTCCACTGCGCCGGCATCAACCACCAGGCCTGGTTCCTGGAGTTCCGTACGGAAAAAGAGGACCTATACCCGCTGATCTGGGACGCTATCCGCAAGCCTGAGATCTACGCTCAAGAGCCGGTGCGCATCGAACTGATGAAGTACTTCGGCTACTTCGTCACCGAATCCAGCGGCCACGCCAGCGAGTACCTGCCCTATTTCCGCAAGACTCCCCAGATGGTCGAAGAGGACCTGGTGCCGCGATTCACGGATGACGTGAACCACTGGTTCGACTTCGGGCGCACGGGCGGCTACCTGCGCCACTGCATCAGCCGCTTCAAAGAGGCCCAGGAGGAGTATCAGGAGTTGCTGGAAGGGGTCAGGGGCCTGCCGGCCGAGCGCACACACGAGTATAGTACGTATATCATCGAGGCTATGGAGACAAACCGGCCCGCGCGTATCAACGGCAACGTGCCCAACTGGGGCCTGATTGACAATCTGCCCCAGGGCTGTTGCGTGGAGGTGCCGTGCCTGGTGGACGGCAACGGTGTGCAGCCGACGTCCGTGGGCACGTTGCCCACACAACTGGCTGCTCTCAACCGCACCAATGTCAACGTGCAGGAGTTGATCGTGGAGGCTGCCCTGACCGGGGACACGGGGGCGGTGTACCACGCGGCGATGCTGGATCCGTTGACCGCGGCTGTCTGCACCCTGCCTCAGATACGTGCCATGGTGGATGAGATGCTGGAGGCGCAGGCTCAATGGCTGCCGCAGTTCCAGATCTGAGAGGTTGGGCCAGGTTTTGCCATTATGTGTTGTGGAGACAAGTGAATGAGTGAGAAGGTCCGTGTTGGCGTCATCGGCTGTGGGGCCGGACGGTTCCACGCCAGCCGATATGCTTCCTTGGAGGACGTCGAGCTGGTGGCTCTGGCCGGACTCGAGCAGGATCGGTGCCGCATGGTCGCCGAGCAGTACAATATCCCGCATACTTACGGTGACTACACCGAGCTCATCGCCAGACCCGACATTGATGGGGTGAGTATCTGTGTGCCCAACAATCTTCACGCCCCGATGACAATCGCTGCGCTGGAGGCGGGGAAGCACGTACTGGTGGAGAAGCCCCTGGCCACGAGCGTGGCGGAGGGGCAGGCTATGCGCGAAGCTGCGGCACGCGCGGGCCGCGTCTTGATGGTTGTCTTCAACTACCGCTTCCGAAACGATAGCCAAATACTCAAGCGCTACATCGAGGCGGGCAATCTAGGCGAGGTCTACTTCGCCCATGCGGGATGGCTGCGCGATCAGGGTATCCCTGTGGGTGCTTCCGGTTGGTTCACCGACAAGTCTCGCTCTGGTGGGGGCTGTCTGATTGACCTGGGCGTACATATGCTCGATCTGACGCTGTGGCTGATGGGCAACCCGCGCGTGCTGTCCGTCAGTGCCTCGACCTACGCGGCGTTGGGACCGCGTGGGCGGGGGCTGTTCCCCGGCCAACGTTTCCGTGGCGAGATGGCCAATTTCGATGTCGAGGACTTGGTGACAGCCTTCCTGCGCCTGGAGACAGGGACCACGCTTGTCTTGGAGGTGAGTTGGGCGGGGTACACGCAGCGGGGCGACCGCTTCTTCGTTCACCTGTGGGGCGACGAGGGTGGCGCAGAGATGAACGTCCTCAACTACGTGCACGAGGACACCGTGCGCTTCTACACGGACGTCGAGGGGACGCGCACTGAGATCTGCCCCCAAGTGACGGGGGACGACGAGATGTCGGTCAACAGCGAGTTCGTGCGGGCCATCCGCCAGGGGAAGGCTGTCTCCCCGACGGTGGGGGAAGGACTGCACGTCCTGCGCATCATCGAAGCCATCTATCGATCTGCAGCCGAGGGACGCGAGGTCACGATCGAAGCCGACAGTGTATAGCGAATAGCGGGCGTAGGGGTGCGGGAGCCGCGCCCAGCGCCCACGGACGTTTGACGGACCGCTCGGATGTCTGCATCCGCTGCATCCCTGCCGGCATAATGTCCAATATCCGCGTGAACAACAAAGGAGCTAGACAACATGCCTAAGATCACTTTTATCGGAGCCGGAAGCACGGTCTTTGCCAAGAACCTGCTCGGGGACCTGCTCAGCTTCCCCGAACTCGCTGATTGCACCATCACCCTGTATGACATTGACGAGGAGCGGCTGCAGACCACCGGGCTCGTGGCGGACAGGACTGCTGAGACTTTAGACGTTCATCCCACAATCGAGGCCACGACCGACCGCCGGGCCGCCCTGGATGGGGCGGACTACGTCATCTGCATGTTCCAGATCGCCGGCTACAAGCCAGGCACGGTGATTGACTTCGAGATTCCCAAGAAGTACGGCCTGCGCCAGACGATCGCGGACACGCTGGGCATCGGCGGCATCATGCGTGGCCTGCGCACCATCCCCGTCCTGTTGGACGTGTGCCGCGACATGGAAGAGCTATGCCCGGATGTCACCTTCCTGAACTACGTCAACCCGATGGCCATCAACTGCTGGGCCGTCAATCGGGCCAGCAAGATCAGGACGGTCGGGCTGTGCCACAGTGTGCATCTCACGGCCATGGAGTTGGCGCGGGACATCGGCGTGCCTTTCGAGGATATCAACTACCTGTGCGCGGGCATCAACCACATGGCGTTCTACCTGCGCTTCGAGCGCAAGACGAAGGGCGGGGTCGAGGACCTCTATCCGCGCATCCGCCAGGTGATCGAAGAGGGCCGCGTGCCGGAGTGGAACCGGGTGCGCTACGAGATGTGCAAGCGTTTGGGGTACTTCGTCACCGAGTCGAGCGAGCACTTCGCCGAGTACGTGCCCTGGTTCATCAAGCAAGAGCGCCCTGACCTGATCGAGCGCTTCAACGTGCCGTTGGACGAGTACATCGAGCGCTGCGAGGTCCAGATCAAGTCGTGGCGGTTCATGCAGCAGAAGCTGGAGAACCCGGACGCTGTCTCCGAGGAATCCCTGCAGGAGGTGCTCAAAGACTCGAAGGTCATGCCGATCATGCTTGAGTATCTTGGGCACACGTTCGAGGAATTCGACCAGGTCACGCTCAGTGGCGAGTATGCGTCGTTGATCGTTCACAGCATGGAGACAGGCGTGCCACAGATCATCTACGGCAACGTGCCCAACCGTGGCCTGATCGATAACCTCCCGCCGGATTGTGTCGTCGAGGTGCCGTGTGTGGTGGACAAGAACGGCGTGCAGCCCACGCGTATCGGCGCGCTGCCGCCGCACCTGGCCGCGCTGATGCAGACCAACGTCAACACCCAGGCCCTGACCGTGGAAGCGGCGCTAACTCAGAAGCGGGAGCACATCTACCACGCTGCCATGCTCGATCCGCACACCGGCGCCGAGTTGGACCTGGACCAGATCTGGAGCCTGGTGGACGAACTGCTCGAAGCGCACGGCGAGTGGCTGCCTGAATATCATTGATGCGAATGCGGACGTTGATCGTGCGTCCAGCGAATGTAGGGGCGCGGTCTTCGCGCCCGGTGAGCAGAAAAGGAGCCAGAAAACATGCCTAAGATCACTTTTATCGGAGCCGGAAGCACGATGTTCGCCAAGCGCCTGCTGGCCGACATTCTCAGCTTTCCCGAACTGGCCGACTGCACCATCAGCTTGCACGATATCGACGCGGAGAGGCTTGGGACCTCAGAGGCCGTGGCCCACAAAGTGGCCCAATTCCTGGGCGCTCACCCCACGATCGAAGCCACGACCGACCGCCGGGCCGCCCTGGATGGGGCGGACTACGCCATCTGCATGATCCAGGTAGGGGGCTACAAGCCGGGCACGGTGATTGACTTCGAGATTCCCAAGAAGTATGGCCTGCACCAGACGATCGCGGACACGCTGGGCATCGGCGGCATCATGCGTGGCCTGCGCACCATCCCTGTCCTGTTGGACATGTGCCGCGACATGGAAGAGCTATGCCCGGACGTCACGTTTCTGAACTATGTCAATCCTATGGCTATTCTCAGTTGGGCCATCAGCAGGGCTAGCACAGTCAACACCGTGGGATTGTGCCACAGCGTGCAGGACACGGCCCAACAACTGGCCCACGCCATTGACGTGCCCATAGGAGAGATCAACTTCGTCTGTGCGGGCATCAACCATATGGCGTTCTACCTGCGCTTCGAGCGCAAGACGAAGGGCGGGGTCGAGGACCTCTATCCGCGCATCCGCCGGGTGATCGAGGAGGGCCGGGTGCCGGAGTGGAACCGGGTGCGCTACGAGATGTTCAAGCGACTGGGGTACTTCGTCACCGAGTCGAGCGAGCACTTCGCCGAGTACGTGCCGTGGTTCATCAAGCAAGAGCGCCCCGACCTGATCGAGCGCTTCAGCGTGCCGTTGGACGAGTATACGCGGCGCTGCGAGGCCCAGATTGCCACGTGGGAGGTCCTGCAAGACAAGGTGGAGAGTCCTGACATCTCGCTGGACGATCCCTCGATTGAGGCAGCGATGGACCAGGTGCTGGCAAAGGCCGATATCTCACCGGATTTCGTCCACTTCGTAAAAGAGATATCACGAGTGGAGCGAAGCGGCGAGTACGCCCCGCTGATCATTCACAGCATGGAGACGGGCACGCCCCGGGTGGTTTACGTCAACGTGCCCAACCGTGGCCTGATTGACAACCTGCCGCCGGAGTGCATCGTCGAGGTACCGTGTGTGGTGGACAAGAATGGCGTGCAGCCCACGCGCGTCGGCGCGCTGCCGCCGCACCTGGCGGCGTTGATGCAGACCAACGTCAACGCCCAGGCTATGACTGTCGAGGCCGCGCTGACCCAAGAGAGGAAGTACATATACTACGCCGCCATGCTTGATCCTCACACCGGTGCTGAGTTGGACCTGGATCAGATCTGGGGCCTGGTGGACGAACTGCTCGAAGCGCACGGCGAGTGGCTGCCTGACTATCATTGATGCGAATGCGGACATTGATCGTGCGTCCAGCGAACGGTGCATGCAGGGGCGCGGGGGCCGCGCCCGGCGGATAGCAAGAAGCGACCGTAGTTCCTACAAAGGCGCCATTCCGATGGCGCACCGTATGGACGTGGTCCCCGCGCCTGGCGAATAGAGAAGAAGCCGCCTCGCTTCCCTTCAAAATGGAAGGAGCCGCTTCGCTTCTCTTTGCTACGGAAGGAGATTGATCGTGTTGTTCGACATGCCACTGGAGGAGCTGAAGACCTACCTGCCGCCCCGGCAGGAACCCTCTGATTTCGACGTCTTCTGGGAGCGGACACTGGTGGAGGCGCGAAGCTTTCCACTGGACCCCGTGTTCACGCCGGTGGACTATGGCCTGCGCACGGTCGAGGCATTCGACGTCACCTTCAATGGGTACGGCGGCCAGCCTGTCAAGGGGTGGCTGCTATTCCCCCGGCACCGTCAAGGGCCGCTGCCATGCGTGGTGGAGTACATCGGCTATGGCGGCGGGCGTGGTTTCCCCTTCGACTGGCTGGTGTGGAGCAGTGTCGGTTACGCCCACCTGGTCATGGACACCCGGGGGCAGGGGAGCGTCTGGCGGCAGGGCGACACGCCTGACCCTGAACCAGACGGATCGAGCCCTCATCACCCCGGGTTCATGACCCGGGGGGTTCTGGATCCCCAGACCTACTACTACCGCCGGGTCTTCACCGATGCGGTGCGTGCTGTGGAAGCAGCCAAGACGCATCCGGCAGTGGACGCCGCGCGCATCGCTGCCACGGGTGGGAGCCAGGGTGGAGGCATCACCGTGGCTATCGGCGGGCTGTCGCCCGATGTGGCGGTGATCATGCCGGACGTGCCGTTTCTGTGCCACTATCGCCGGGCCACGGAGATCACCGATGCTGCACCCTACAGCGAGATTGTCAAATACTGCAAGGCACATCGGGACAAGATAGACGCGGTCTTCACCACACTATCGTATTTCGATGGGGTGAACTTTGCCGCGCGCTCCAAAGCCCGGGCGTTTTTCTCCGTGGCTTTGATGGATGAGATTTGCCCTCCCTCCACCGTCTTTGCCGCTTACAACCATTTCCCTGGTCCCAAGGATATCAGAGTCTATCAGTACAACAATCACGAGGGAGGGGACAACTATCAGACGGTCGAACAGGTGAAGTTCTTGACGGCACTGTGGGGGTGAAGGGGCGATAGACTTGTGCGTCGGCGGGACGGCGCGGACGCAGCCGTCCGTTCGGCAGACCTACGGACCGATGTCGCCGACCGCATACGGTCGACGTTTGACGCTTCACTTACCGTTTCACAGGAGCAATTATGTCTCTTCAGCGCAGGGTCATCCGGGAGTTCGAACGTCGCTTCGGTGCGGCGCCTACGTTACTCGTGCGAGCGCCTGGGCGCGTCAACTTGATCGGCGAGCACACCGACTACAACGATGGCTTCGTGTTGCCTATGGCGATCGATCGTGCGATATGGATCGCGCTGCGACCGCGCGGCGACCGACGCACCGTGAGCTATTCACTGGACTTCGACCGGATGGTTGAGTTCTCGTTGGAGGACGTTGCGGGTGCGGCCAGGGGTGGCCGCGGTCCGCTTGATCGTGTGTCCGCGGACGTTGATCGTGTGTCCGTGGACGCAGACGTCCGGGCGAATGTCCGGTCCGAACAGACCGGATGGGCGGAATACATCAAGGGAGTCGCCTGGGCATTACAGGAGGCAGGCTGCGAGCTTGTAGGATGGGAGGGCGTCGTCGCTGGCGACGTGCCGGTCGGCGCCGGCCTCTCGTCGTCTGCCGCGCTAGAGATGGCTGCTGCTCGGGCTTTTGCCGCGACATCGGGCCTGCCGTGGGATCCGATCGAAATGGCAAAGCTTGGACTGCGGGCAGAGAACGAGTGGATCGGCCTGAACTGCGGCATCATGGATCACATGACCTCGGCAGCGGGCAAGGCGGGGCATGCGATGCTGATTGATTGCCGTTCGCTGGAGATACAACTTGTGCCCCTGCCGCCGGGCACGGCCGTGGTGGTGTTGGATACGACGACGCGTCGCGACCTGGTGGATTCGGCCTACAACGAGCGCCGTGACCAGTGCGAAGTTGCGGCCCGCTTCTTTGGCGTACCGGCCCTGCGCGACGTGAGTGTCGCCCAATTCGAGGCCCGGGCCGGTGGGCTGGATGAGCTCATCCGTCGCCGTGCCCGTCACATCGTGACAGAGAACGCGCGCACCCTGGAGGCTGCCGAGGCCATGCGTCGGGAGGATGCCAACACGCTGGGCCAACTGATGAATGCCAGTCACATGAGCCTGAGGGACGACTACGAGGTGTCGAGCGATGAACTGAACGTCATGGTAGCCTGCGCCAATCGGGAGGAAGTCTGCTACGGCGCGCGTATGACAGGCGCGGGTTTCGGCGGCTGCGCGATAGCCTTCGTACGTGCCGACGCCGCCCAGGCTATCGCCGATACCGTGGCCGGGTGTTACAGAGAAGCTACCGGTATCGCGCCAAACGTCTATATCTGTGCGGCGACGAACGGCGCGGAAGTTGTAGAGTTGTAGAGTGAGAAACCAGGTCTTTCGGAGGAAAGAAACCTGGTTTCCAGGAAAGGAGTACGCATCATGAAGGAGTATCTGTGGTGGCAAACCGGCGTCGTCTATCAGATCTACCCCCGCAGCTTCAAAGATACCACCGGCAACGGTGTCGGTGACCTGGCCGGCGTCATTGAACAGCTAGACTATCTCACCGAGACGCTGGACGTTGACGCCATCTGGCTATCGCCGTTCTATCCCTCGCCTATGGCCGATTTCGGCTACGATGTGTCCGACTACACCGACATTCATCCGCTTTTCGGTGACCTGGCCATATTCGATGAGTTGGTTGCCCAGGCCCATCGGCGCGACCTGCACATCATCGTGGACCTGGTGCCCAACCACTCCTCGGATCAGCATCCCTGGTTCCTGGAGTCCCGATCCTCGCGCGACAATCTCAAGCGCGATTGGTACGTTTGGGCTGATGCCAAGCCATCATCCCTACAAAGGCGCCATTCTGATGGCGCGCCGGACGGGGCGCCGCCCAACAACTGGCTGAGTGTCTTCGGCGGCCCGGCCTGGGAGTGGGACGAGGCCACCGGCCAATACTACCTCCACTCATTTCTCAAGGAGCAGCCCGATCTCAACTGGCGTAACCCGGCTGTCAAGGCGGCCATGTTCGACGTCGTGCGCTTCTGGCTCGAGCGGGGGGTGGATGGATTCCGCATCGATGTGGCGCACTACATCATGAAAGACCCCGATATGCGCGACAACCCGCCGAATCCAAACGCGCAGGGATCCCTGCTCAGGCGCCCTCGCGAGTACGACACGCTGCTTCACCTACACGACAAGGGACACCCCGATGTGCACGGAGTGTTCCGCGAGTTCCGCCAACTGCTCGACGGATACAGTGCCGAGCGACCTCGCTTCTCGGTCGGGGAGATCCACATCTTCGACTGGCAGAAGTGGGCCAGCTACTACGGCGAGGAACTGGACGAATTGCACATGCCTTTTAACTTCTCACTGATGAACGTCGCGTGGCAGGCGCGGGACATTCGCCAGGTGGTGGACGAGCTCGAGGCCGCGATACCTCCGGGCGCTTGGCCCAACTACGTGCTGGGCAACCACGACCACACGCGCATCGTCGCCCGCTACGGGCGGGCGCAGGCACGGGTCGCTGCTATGCTGCTGCTCACCCTGCGCGGGACGCCCACGCTGTACTACGGCGACGAGGTAGGTATGAACGACGTACCCATCCCACCCGAACTGGAGCAGGATCCGTTCGGGCTGCGCGAGCCGGGGTTTGGCCGGGATTCGAACCGCACGCCAATGCAATGGAGCCCAGCACCCAACGCCGGCTTCTCGGCACCCAACGTACGTGAGTTGTGGCTGCCTTTGGCCTCCGACTACGAGGAATTCAACGTCGAGCGCCAATTGGCCGAGCCGCGCTCGATCCTGGATCTCTATCGGCGTCTGCTGAGGTACCGCAAGTCGAGTCCAGCGCTCCAGTGGGGAGGGTACCAGCCTGTGGATGGAGCGCCGGATGCTTGCTATGTCTTCCTGCGCCACGCTCAGGGGCGGGGGCGCATCCTGGTGGTTCTCAATTTCAGCGCCGAAGAACAGCGAGTTGTGTTGCCGGCGTTGGGTGAGGGCACGATCGCCGTTTCCACCCACCTGGATCGTGAAGGCGCGGTCAGTTTGGACGAACTTGTCCTGCGCGAAGACGAGGGCGTGATCATTGAGTTATCCGACTGATCACGTTCACTAGAAGGGGGGAGCGACGTATGACCCAGGTCGCTGTCATTGGAAGCATCATCGCGGACATGTACGTGCGAACGGCACGGGTGCCCGCGGTGGGTGAGAATCTCCTGGCGGAGAGTCTCACCGTAGGTCCCGGTGGCAAGGGAGCCAATGCTGCTGTGGCCGTAGCGCGTGCCGGTGCTGAGGCCGTGCTCGTTGGCTGCATCGGCGACGACGACTTCGGACGCATGGAGCTGAACCGTCTGCGCGAGGAGGGCGTCAATGTCGACGCCATCACAGTAGACCCAGAGGTGGGCACCGGTACCGCGCTCGTCATGATTGACGCGGATGGCGAAAACACCATCCTGGTGATCATCGGGGCCAACGACCGTTTGAGCGCCGAGGCTGTGCATCAGGCGCTGGAGGTCCACCGGGGCACGCTGGATGGCATCCTGGTCAACTTCGAGATCCCGGAGGACGCCGTGGCGGCTGTGGTGCGGGCAGGCAGAGAACGCGGCGTGCCGGTCGTCGTGGACGCCGGGCCTCCCCGCTCGTATGCCCGCGAAACCTGGGCCGAGTGCACGGTCATCACGCCCAATGCGTTAGAGACGGCGACGTTGGTGGGACATCCCGTCCACGGTGACGCGGCGGCTGAACAGGCGGCCCGAGAGCTCCTGGCGGCGGGCCCGGAGGCTGTGGTGCTGAAACGAGGCGGGGATGGGGCGCTGCTCTTGACAGCGGAGCAGGAGTTGCACGTGCCCGCCTTCCCCGTGGAGACCGTTGACACGACCGGGGCCGGCGACGCGTTTTCCGCGGCGCTGACCATAGCCATCGCGGAAGGGCTCCCGTTGGAGCAGGCCGTGCGGCGAGCTAGCGCCGCCGGGGCGCTTGCGTGCACCCAGTTCGGCACGATGGCGGCGATGCCCACGCGTGCGGAAGTGGACGCGTTTCTGGCCGAGCGCATGGCGGAAGAAACCAGGTTTTTCTGAAAAACCTGGTTTCTGTGGCGCCCATCAGATGGGGCACCGACGCCCCTACAAAGGCGCCCATCAGATGGGGCACCGACGCCCCTACAAAGGCGCCATTCCGATGGGGCACCGACGTCCCTACAAAGGCGCCATTCCGATGGGGCACCGACAGGCGATGCCCTCGCCCTGGTTTTCGGGCCAACAGCGGTTGGCCGAGATACAGGCGGACTTTTCCTGTACCCCTTCGCGCAAGCGGTTCGGCAGGTCGGGCTCGCAAATCAGAGGCCGGCAGAGGGAGATGAAGTCGGCATCGCCGGAGGCGAGCACGTCCTCCATCACCTGCCGGGAGCGCAAGCCGCCGACCAGCATGATGGGCAGGCTGGTCGCCAGCCGCGCCTGCTGGGCCAGAGGCCGGAAGTAGGCCTCGTCTGCCGCGGAGCGAATCGCGGCTCGGGAGTTCAAGTTGTGCGTGCCCCCGATGCCACCGCTGATCTCCACGGCGTCCAGGCCCATCTCCTCCAGCGCTGCCACGACCTGTGCCCCTTCGTCGGACGTCAGCCCTCCCTCGACGGCGTCCACCATACCAAACTTGACGAACACCGGGTAGTCGGGTCCCACCTGTGCCCGCACGGCCTGACAGACGGCTCGCAGGAAGTGCATTCGCCCGTCCAGGTCGCCGCCCCATTCATCGGTGCGCCGGTTGACGAAGGGCGAGAGAAACTGGCTGACCAGGTAGCCATGGGCAGCGTGGATCTGGACGCCGTCGAAGCCGGCCTCTCGCGCCCGGCGGGCGGCCTGGCCGTACGCCTGGACACTGGCGTGGATTTCGTCGGGGGTCATCTCCCGCGCAGGTCGCTGCAAGAACGGCGCGTCTATCGCTGAGGGGGCGATGGGATCGGTCACGTTTTCCCGGTCACACTGCATCCCGCCGTGGTTGATCTGGACGGCGACCCTGCCGCCCGCGTCGTGGGCGGCAGCGGCCAAGTCCGCCAGGTATGGGACCAACTCGTCTGAGTAGATGCCCGTCATCTCGGGATGGGCCTTGCCGGATGGGTGTACGACCATGTGGCCGGTGATGATCAGACCCACGCCGCCCCGGGCCAGCTCCCGATAAAGGGCCTTGAGCCGTTCTGTGGGGCGGCCGTCGGCGTCCGCCATCCGTTCGGCGGTGGCGGATCGGACCAGGCGGTTCGCCAGCGTCAGGGTGCCGACACGCCCGGATTTGAAGAGTCTGTCCATGGTTTGCCCTTCCTTAGCGGCTGATCATCTTGTCGGCCAGGGCAATCAGGTCGTCGCACTGCCACACGCGCCCGCTGCCCAACGGCCACTCGCCTCGCAACACGGTGCGCCATCGGGCCGGGATGGCCTCCAGCCCGTAGGCTGCCCCGGCCAGTGCCCCAATCACCGCTCCTGCCGTGTCTGCGTCCCGTCCCAGGTTGACCACCTGCACCACCGCTTCCTCGAACGAGTCGGTGGTGAGCAGGCTCCAGAATGCGCTCTCCAGCGTGTGGTGCACCCAGCCGGTGTTCTCCAACGCCTCGCGACGGCAGGCAGGGGCTTGCTCGACGACGGTGCGCAAGGGCTTTGGAACGCCGCTTGCATCCAAGGCCCAGGCCACCGCTTCGGCAGGCGGTGCGCCCCGCATCAAGCGATAGATGGTCAAGTTGACCAGGCTGCTCCCGGCCTGGCACTCTGGGTGTGGGTGGGTTACCCGGCTCTGCAGGAGGCTGTCAGCCACCAGAAGGCTCGGCACCGAAGGGCGCGGCAACCGCGCCCCTACAAGGGCCGGGTCGTCCCAGTGAGCCAACGCCACCGGCCAGCAACGCATCACCGATCCGTTGCCCGCTGAATCGGGCCGCTGCCGCTGGACCGCGTCCACCGCCTGCTCCCACGGCTCTCCGGCGGAGATGCGCGCGAGGACGACGCGGGTGTGGTTGCCCACATCGCTGGGGCCGGCTCGATACCAGGCCGCGAAGCGCTGCGCCAGGTCGGCCGGATCCAGGGGCAAGCGTGTCAGCAGGCTCTCGGCCAGCGCCAGGGCCATCTCGGTGTCATCGGTGAAGGTGCCGGGCCGCAGCCGGCCCCCCTGCATCTCTCTCACCAGGCGTCCGGCGGGCTGAGGGGGGCCGAACTCGAGGGGCATTCCGAGCGCATCCCCGACCGCCGCGCCCACGGCGCAGCCTCTCGCCCGGTCGCGCAGATCGGTGGACGGGCTGGAGTGTGGCGGATTTTGCGGACCAGAAACCGGGTTTCGTCCGAGAACCCCGGTTTCGTCCCGGCCGAGCGTTTCGTCGCTCATGAGGACTTTCCCCCTTGCAGTCGTTTTAGGATCTCGTAGGCGGCCGGGCCAACCAGGCCCTTGATCGTCCGCGCCCGGAGCGCCTGGTCGAGGTCGGCGATCAGGTCCTGAGCATCCTCCAGCCCGACGCTGACGCGCACGATGCCGTCCCCCATCCACTCGCGGATGCGTGCTTTCTGTGCCTCATCCAGGTATGGCACGGCGTCCACGTATATGTCGGTGGGGTAGTAGAAAAGCAGGCTGTGAGGATGGCCCAGCGAGCTGGCGTACTTGAACAGCCGGATCTTGTCCGCCAGCGTGATCGCGGCCCCCAGCCCGCCCTTCAACTGGAAGGTGAGCATTCCGCCGAAGCCGGACATCTGCCGGCGGGCCAGTTCATAGTGGGGGTGGCTCTCCAGCCCGGGGTAGACGACGCGCTTGACGCGGGGGTGTGCCTCCAGGAAGCGAGCCACTTCCAGCGCGTTCTGGCAATGGCGCTCCATACGCAGCGGCAAGGTCGCCAGGCCGCGCAGGATCATCCAGGCGTTGAAGGGGCTGATCGCGCCGCCCAGGTGCACCAGCATCTCCTTGCGAATGCGATGGATGCCCTCTTGACGCCCCAACACGACGCCGCCTAGCGCGTCGCCGTGCCCGTTGAGGTACTTGGTCAGGCTGTGGATCACGTAGTCTGCGCCCAGCGCCAGGGGCTGCTGCAACGTGGGACCCGCGAACGTGGAGTCCACCGCCAGCAGAGCGCCCGCCTCGTGGGCAACCTGGGCCAGCGCGGCGATGTCGGCGATGCGCAGGATGGGGTTGGCTGGCGTTTCGACGTAGACCAAGCGGGTTTCCGGGCGCAGCGCCGCCCGCACCTGGTCCACGTCGCTGGTGTCCACCAGGCTGACCTGGACGCCGAAGCGCGGGAGGTGCTGCCCGAACAGCTCGACGGAGCCCGCGTAGCACACCTCGCTGGCCACCAGGTGGTCGCCGCTGCTGAGGACCGTGAAGGCGAGGGCGGAGACTGCCGCCATGCCGGTGGCTGTCGTGAGCGCCGCCTCGGCCCCTTCCAGCGCGGCCAGCCTGCGCTCCAACGTCCCCGCCGTGGGGTTGCCCCAGCGGGCGTAGACGTAGGGCGCATCCTCGGACTCCATCAGGAGCGCGTCGAACAGCTCGGGGCCAAACCCCGGCAGCTCGAAGGTGGTGGACATATGGAGCGGCACAGTCAGTGCGCCGGTTTCCGGGTCGGGCTCGGCGCCTGCGTGAATGGCCTGGGTTTCAGCGGACATCGCGGACCCAGGGTCCGTTCCGGCAGGATGCCGGCGGTCCATTGTTCTCGACCATCTGCGGTTGGGGGCGTCCGTTGCGCGCGGATGCGGGTTGTCTGTCACAGGCACCTCCTGTTTCGACAGTTGCGGACCAGAAACCAGGGCGGATGCGGACGCCCTGGTTTCACCGGTCTGGTTTGACCGGGCGTGGCCGTCATTGCGCGTCGTCGGCGGCTAGGGCGTCGCACAGCGCCTGGTGTCGCTCTCTGGTGATGGGGTAGCGCCAGGCGAAAGCAATGGCGAGCAGCAGCAGCACGGTGGGCACGGGGCCCATGAATACACGGATGGCCAGGACTGCTCGCGGCGGTTGGACCGGCAGCGGGGCGTTAAGATCGGGTGTGACGTAGCCGGTGAAGGCCAGCGCCTGGCCCATAGCCCAGATCGCCGCGCCGGTTCCCAGTTTCTGGAAGAAGGACGCGAAGGCGTAGTAGGAGCCCTCGCGCCGCCGTCCGGTTTGCGCCTGGTCGTGCTCGACGATGTCGGGCACCATGGCCCAGGGGATGACGTAGGCGGTGGCGATACCCGAGCCGGAGAGTGCTGCCAGCACGTATGCTAACGCCACTTGATCGGCGCGCAGCGCCGAGATGCCCAACAGCACGAGGATCCACGAGGCAGTGCCCAGGATGAACGCCCGGCGCTTATCCAGCCGGTGGGCGACCCACACCCACAGTGGGATGAACAGGATGGCCGCCCCCTCGGCCACGAGCACGAAGTAGTTGGCCTGCTCCGGCACGCGCAGGTGGTAGTTGGCGAAGTAGACGAGCACCGCCGCCATGATACTGGCGGTGGTCCAACTGAGCAGGTAGAGGCCCATCACCAGCCAGAACGGGCGGTTGCTCAACGTGGCCCTCAGTGCCTCTCGCATAGGTAGTGGCTCGGGTTGGTCCTCCGAGGGGCGCTCGTGGGTCACGCGGAACACGATCAGCGGTGGGACAATGGAGGCCAGCCCTAGTCCCACTCCGACGATAACGAACAACAGGCGGGTATCGGCGATGTACCACCCCAGGACAGTGGCCAGAATGATGGACCCCAGCGTGCCGGAGATGGAGAAGACCATGCGATAGCCGTTGAGCGAACTGCGCTCGTCGTAGTCCGAGGTCAGTTCGGGCGTGAGGGCGTTGTAACCAACGTGGACGAAGGTGAAGGCCGTGTCGAAGAGGATGAACGTGGCGGTGTAGTAGGCGGTCAGTCCCAAGCGGCCCAGGGGCGGCACCAGCCACATAAGCATGAAGGAAAGCCCCAACGGCACCGCGCCAAACAGCAGCAGCACCCGGCGGCGGCCCCAACGGGTGCGGATACGATCAGAGATGAGCCCGAACAGGGGATCGTTGATCGCATCCCAGATTCTGCCAAGTCCCACCGCCCAGCCGGCGTAGTCGGGGCGCAAGCCGGCCACGTCGGTGAGGAAGTACATCTGGAAGAACATCAGGATGGCCAGGGGGATACTGATGCTCAGATCCCCGGTGCTATAGAGCAGCTTGAGGCGGAGGGGGAGGTTGGAGGTTGGAGCGTGCCCCGGCGCGATTGGGAAATCGCGGCTACGCTTGGCTTGAGGCGCAGTAGGTTGGGGGGTTGGTGGGTTGGTGGATTGGTCCATTACAGCGTGCTCCAGTCCTGTTTTTCCTCCGCCTCGTGGGCGTAGAATTCCTCTAGTGAGCGGGTGGCGACCATGGCGCGATACTCGTCCAGTACCGCTTCCACGGCGGGGTCGAGTTCGCGGGGCTGGTGGTTCGCCAGTATCTCGCGCACCCGTTCCCTGGCATGGTCGAGCGCTGAAGGAGAACCGGCTTTCTCCCACGCCTCGTAGCTTTCGCGCGGCAGCAGGCGGGGGATGAAGTGCTCCCGCCGGAAGTGACTGACGGTGTGCATCTGATCCAGGTAGTTGCCGGAGAAGCCGACTTCCTTGATCACGTCGAGGGCCAGCGTGTCGTCGTCTACCTCGATGCCACGTGCCACGCGAAGCGCAGCGCCGCACAGTTCGTCGTCCAGCATCAACAGCGCGTGGCTTTCGAGCATAGAGCTATCCAGGGTGCCTCCGCAGGTGATGAAGTGGACGCCAGCCAGAACGGCCTGCAACAACGTCGCTGTTCTCTCCAGTCCTGCGTGCAAATCCTCCCGCTTGGACTCGGTACTCGCGCCGACGCTGCGGCAGGGCAGGCCATAGTAGCGGGCCATCTGGGCGGCCCCGGCGGTGATCAACCCGGTCTCCACCGCACCCAGTGCCACCGTCCCCAGCCGCATGTTGGCGATGGTGGAGACGGTGCCGTAGAGCACAGGGGTGCCGGGGCGAAAGATCTGGGCGAGCGTGACGTGGGCCAGGATGCTGGCGTTCTGCTGGACGAGCAAGCCGGCGAGGGTGGCGGGTGCGGTGGCCCCGGCGATGGCCTCGGGTGACATAGCCACAGGCTGGCCGTAGTCAGCGCAGATCAGCGCTCCCTCCAACTGCGCCTGGATCATCTGCAATGGACTGCCGATGGAGCATATGGCGAAGAAGCAGGGCCGGCGTCTCAGTTCCTCCTTGCCCCCCACGGCGATGGCCATCATGCGCATCATGTCGAGCGTGGGCAGGTAGCCATAGCAGCCCATGCCAAAGGGCTTGCGGCTGTGGTGCGCCCACGCCCAGATGGCCTCGGTGTGAATCGTGGTCATTGGCACGTCGTTGGGCCAGACGTCCATCTGGGAGTTGTGGATGTGCTCACAGCCGTTGATGAGTTGGATGTGCTGTACCACGTCGGCCAGCGTGGCGGGCCGACGCTCACCTGTCTCAACGTCGATCACGTGGGTGGGGGTTCCCAGTCCCGCGAAGTTTACCTGGTCTGTGCCAATCTCCATCCGGAACTCGGGATCGGAGCCGTAGAGGGTGAACTGGCTCGGAGCCTGGTCAACAGCCCAGCGTACCAGGCTTTCCGGGATACGCACGCACTCGTGTGTATCGTCTACGTCTGCGCCAGCCTGGCGAAAGAGGTCACGGGCGGTCTTGTAGTCCGCCTTGACTCCAACGGTGGCCAACACCTCCATCGAGGCGGCGTGGATGCGTTCTACTTCTTCGGGGCTCAGCACTTCGAAACGGGCGGTCTTCATCGTGGTGCCTCCTTGGGCGCTGGGGAACGTCGAACGTGAAACGTCGAGCGTCAGGTCCCGTTTTGTTGGTGGTGAGCGCGGACGTTGATCGTGCGTCCAGGGCGACCACAGGGATTCGCCCCACGATTGTCAAGGACGGAAGAGCATCAGGCCCACCCCCATGCGCTCCAGGGCCTCTTCGGCATAATGGGTGACGATGGCGCTCGGATCATCGAGCGCGGCGCAGAGGGCGGGGATGGCTGCCTCGGGTTGAATGATACTCAGGGCACGGGCTGCCCCCGAGCGGGTCGGGGCATCGCCTTCCTGGAGTGCAGCGATGAGGGCCGGGACAGCGGGGGTACCGATGCGGGCCAGGCTGTCGGAGGCGATGCGGCGGACGATGTTGGTGGATTGGTACACTGGTAGATTGGTAGGCTGGTGGGTGGGTAGGTTGGTCGTGGGTGCGGGGGCGGAAGAGCTGGATGCGGCCATGCAGCGTATCAACCCGGCCACGGCTTCGGCAGCCCCAAGGTCTCCCAGTCCCTGTGCGGCGGCGGCACACACGTCGTGGTCTGGATCGGCCAGTGTCTCGACGAGCAACTCGCGCGCAGCCGGGGTCCCGACGGCGGCCAACGTCCGCGCCGCCCACCAGCGACGGTCGGAGTCGGGGTCAGCCAGCAGGTCGCGCAGCGGGGCCATCGCCGCGTCGCCGCGCCGGCCCACCGCGAGTGCGGCTTCCTCGGCACGGGCGTCGTCGCCGGCGGCGATGGCATTCAACAGCTTCTCAATCGCGTCACACATTCAGTCTCTCCCGCGACACGGCTTCGCCGACAACGTGGGCAAAGACCGACACGTCCGGCAAGTCAGCGAAGTAGATCATATGAGCCGGGCAGCGACAATCGGAAGCGCCGAAGCGCGGCACCGGGACGGCAGCGCCAGGAAGATCGAGGAGCGCCCTGGCCCAGGCACACTCCCGTCTCTGTCGCCCGACTGTGTACCAGACCTCGACAGGTGAGGCATGAGCCCGCAAGTAGTCCACGTGCCAATGCAGCGTCTTGGGCGAGCGCAGGTGGCGGGAAACGCGGGCCGACAGCCCACCGGGTCCACGGGCGCTGCCGGCGTAGGCATAGCAGCCAACCGGAAACGAGAAGCGCCCCAACCGGCCGACGCCAATGGTCGCAGGACGCGCCAGCCTCAGGACAAGGACGTAGGTACCAGGCTGATCAGGCGGACGCACGATCAACGTCGGAAGCATCCATCTGGCGTTGCCACAGGGTGCCGGCGCTCCATGCCACGGCACACCCCAGCGCGAGCAGCACGAATCCCAGGAAATCCAGCGCACGGACGGCGTGTTGCTCGTCGAAGCGGTACACCTCCGGGCCCTCCTGGCCGTCGGGTAGGACCAGGGCGGACAGCCCGCCCAGCAGCAACGTGACAGCCAGCAACGCCAGGAGGATCGCCTGCCACTGGAACATCGGACTACTTCGCCGGAGGAGGCACGGGCAAATCTTCGACCTCCACGTTCGTCCACTTGTCCCCTTCCTCGATGAGCATCACCGGGATGTCATCGCGGATGGGGTACTTGCGCCCGCAGTCAGTCTCCTGGCACACGAGCCAGCAGTCGTGTACCAGCTCCAGCCGGCCCGGGTCGTCACCGGGTTTGCGGGTCTCACCGCTCACGCAATAGGGGCAGCGTAGAATCTTCAGCAGGTCTTCGTCTACCATCGCATCGGTCTCCTTGGGTGGGTTCAGGCGTTGTGCAGACACAACGTCCACAGTAAGGCAGAAATGAGGCGTCTTGCCGCCACAACGTCCATAGTATAGCACAAGTGAAAGCCGCGTCAACGCGGAGGAAAGGGACCCTCACCATATAGACGGCGTGGTGGTCGGATAGGGCGTGATGGTGGGGGTCGGCGTCTGACAGATCCGGGCGCTCTCCAGCAAAGGGCCGTATGCCGAGCTCGAACCGCCGACGCCAATCGCGTACTCCAGCATCGTCTCGGCGTCCGCGCACTGCCCGGCACCCAGGTAGGCGCGCCCAAGCGCGCCGGCAAGCTCAGCGAGCGGTCGCTCGGAGTGAAGGAGCAACGTCATGTCGCCGGCCTGGACCAACACGCGGCTGGCCTCGAAACAGGCGATGGCATTCTCCCAGGCATGTTCCGCTGCGTACGCCTCTCCCAACGTGAACCACAGGACGGCGGGTGCGTCTGGGGCGGCCTCGATACTCTCGACCAGGGCGTTGATGACCACGCGTGGCCGGCCCGACTCGATCAGCCCCCAACTGCGATAGTAGGTGCGCAGCGGATCGCTAGGGTAGGCCAGGCCGTACTCGCGGCTGAGTGTCATCATGCGGTCGGCATCGCCGCCCGCACGGGCGGCCAGCCAGCGGGCGCGAAAGGTCTCCTGCCGCAGCGAAGGGTCCAGCAGCAGGGCTTGATCGAAGGCCTTGAGCGCTCGCCGCTCGTAGCCCTGGAGGCGCAGCGCCTCGCCGCGCAGTACGTAGGCGCTGGCGATTGCGGGGTTGACCTCCAAGGCAGCGTCAGCGTCGGCCAGAGCCAGCCGAGGCTCGCCCTGCGCCAGGTAGACAGCGCCCCGTGCGACGTAGGCTGCCGCGAACCTGGGCGCTCGTTGGATCGCCCAGGTGAGGGACTGTAGCGCGTCCTCCATGTCCCCTGCCTCCCGGCGGGCCAGACCCTCTTCGTAGTATTCTCGCGCAGCGACGGAGAACGGGGTAGGCACAGGTGTGGGGGTAGTGGCGCGGGTGGGGAGGCGTTGGGGCGTGGCGGGCACTGGCCCCGCGCCCGATGTACAGGCAGCCAGTAGCGGCAGTAGAACAAGAACGAGGCAAACGCGGGCAGTGATCATGCGGATTGTTCCAATCCGAGTGAATAGAGAATGGAGATTACAGAATAGCGAAATGCGCACGGATACACTCCGGAGAAGAAACCAGGTTTTCCGGAAAAAACCTGGTTTCGGCCAAAGGTCAATGTCCGTGTGCCGGAGGCGTCCGGTGCAGGTCCCGCCAAGCGGGCAGTCCCCCGGCTCCCTCGGCTGCGCGGACGGCCCGGGCGACTGCCTCGGCGACCGTCTCGGCGGCGTACGCGCCGAGCAGGTTCACGTCGGCCCGCTTCTTGCCTGTGGCCAGCGCGAAGAGCGTGTCGCCATCGAACATGGTATGGGCCGGGCGGACCGCGCGCGCGATCCCGTCCTGGGCCATTTGGGCCACCTTGTTTGCCTCTTCCTTGGTCAGCCGGGCATTCGTTGCCACGACGCCGATGACGGTGCGAGAGGCGAAGTGCAGGCCCACCTTGCCGACCAGGCTGCGCATCACCGCCAGCGTGTCGGCCAGGTCGTCAGAGCGGAGTTGCCGCGCCCCTGCCAGGATCTCGCCCGTGGCCGGATCCACCACATCGCCAAGCGGGTTGACGGCGACCAAGGCTCCCACCATCAGCCCGCCGCCTAGGGAAACGGCAGCACTTCCCAGGCCAGACTTCATCGCCCGGCCTGGTCCCAGAATCTTGCCCACGGTGGCCCCGGTGCCGGCGCCCACGTTCCCCTCAATCACGGGATCACCGGTGGCGGCCTGGCAGGCCGCGTACCCCATCTCCGCGTCAGGCCGCGCGTTGGGATCTCCCAGGTCCAGGTCGAAGAGTATCGCCGCCGGGACAATGGGCACCCGTGCGACGCGGGCGTCGAAGCCTACACCTACTTCCTCCAGGTAGCGCACCACTCCGTCGGCAGCAGCCAGCCCAAAGGCGGAGCCTCCGGCTATCAGCACCGCGTGCACTTCCTGCACCAGATGCAGGGGGCGCAGTAAGTCTGTCTCCCGGGTGCCGGGCGCGCCGCCCCGCTGGTCTACGCCGCCCACGGCCCCCTGCTCACACAAGACGACCGTACATCCGGTGAGCCCAACCGGGTCGGTGGCGTGCCCGACGCGGATACCGGGGACCGCGGTGATGCCGCGGATTGCACCAATCCGTTTGTCGACAGGGACAAAGTGACTCATTGTAGGGTTCTCCTGTGTGACAACATCAGACGTCGAACGTCAAACGTCAACTGAAGCAATCCACGGTCCTCGTTATTCGTAATATCCTAACTTGCGCAAACGCTCCCGGACGGCCTCGTTCTCGATGCGTGCTTGGGATTCCTTCCATTGAGTAGGCCGGCGCGCTTCGGCCTCCCTCTCGAACTCGGTCAGCAGGTGCTTCATCTCTGTGGCCACTTCAGGCTCTTGGTTGATCAGGTTGTCCAACTCGCCGGGGTCGGCGACTACGTCGAACAGCTCATCGGGTTCATCGCCGACGGTGATGAGTTTATGGCTGCCGCGATAGACAGCGCGGCGCATCGCCCGGCAGCGGAAGGTCTCGATCGCGTCCGGGTCGTCGTTCTCCATCAATGCGATCAAGGTGTGTGGCGTGTACGCCTCGGTGTATGCGATACCCTCCTCCGAATCGTGGCTGCCACAAGCCCGGGCCAGGCTCAGGCCTTGTGCATCCACCGGCGCGCCCTCCACGCCCCCCGCACCGTTGCTGGCGGAGAGGATGCCCGCCGCCTCCAGCGCCGAGTGGAAGATGCGACGGGCGGAGATCGGCTCGGTGACGCGCTTGTGCGCCGGGTAGAGCCTGGGATAGCGGACGACGAGGGGCACGTGCACCAGATCGTCGTAAGCGACCAGGGAGTGACCGACGAAGCCGTGGTGGTTCAACCCCTCGCCGTGGTCTGAGGTGACGATAGCGAGCGTGTTGTCGCGCACATCTGGCTCTTCTAGATAGCCGTAGAGCCGGCGCATCATGTGGTCTTCGTAGGCCACCTCGGCGTCGTACATGTTGTTGAGCACCTGGTCCTGCAGTTCGGTCAGTGGCTCCCTGAGTGGGACCATCCAGCGGTAGTGCTCGCGGTTGTACGCCTGCATAAAGCCCCGCGCCTCGCGATCCTCCCGGTAGCAGGGGGCAAACTTGCGGATGAACTGCGGCCGTGGCCCGAAGGGCAGATGGGTCTCCATCAGGTTGATGAAGGCGAAGAGGGGACGTTCTGCGCCCCGGCGTCGCCGGGCGCGAATGTAGCCGACCACATCCCGCAGCGACTGAGCCGTGTTTCCCTTGAAGTTGATGTGGCGCTGCCACAGGGGGACGATGCGGGGATGCAGGGCAATGCGCAGGAGGAGGTTGCTACGCGCGAAGGCATCCTGGATGGGGCTGACGACGCGGCGCAACAGACGAGCTGCGCGCTGGGCGAGACGGCCGAGCGGGCGCGCGCGGGAATCACCGATGGCGGGACGCTCGGGCAGCGGGCCACCGTAGTTGTAGAACTCGTCGAACCCTCGGTCCAGGCCGTTCTCTACGAGGCCCAGCAGGGGATTGTTGCAGAAGCCCACCGTGAGGTAGCCGGCCTGGCGAAGCATCTCGGCCAGCGTGGCCTGGGACTGGCTGTGTTTGTCGTAGATCTGGACGGTTGTGTGCGTGGTTGGGTACTCACCGGTGAAGAATGAGGCGTGGGCCGGGATGGTCCACTGTGCCGGGGAGATGGCGCGCTCGAAGAGAACGCCTCCGTCGGCGAAAGCATCCATGTGTGGGCTGGTCTCACGTGGATACCCGTAGCAGGAGAGCCGGTCAGCTCGCAAGGTATCCAATACGATCAATACGATGTCTGGTCTGGCCTGTGCATTCATGTGCTCATACTCCCAATCATCTCAGACGGGCACCGTTCCCGCGCCCCTACAGGGTCTCGAGGTGTTGCACCTGACGTGATGTGGGCAACCTGACGTTTCTTAGCGAAAGGCTACAAGGCTTCTATCGACGTCCTTATGTGCTGAACCTCGTCACGAATCTGTCTTAGGATAACACCGTTGACCAAGGGAAGTTGCAGGAACCACGTGCCCAGGCGCGTCGTCCCGCCGATCGCCAGGCGCAGGTGCGTGGTGGCACCGCTGACCCGCTCTATGACGAACGCACCCCAGGCCGGCAACGGCGGGCGGACCAGCCGGAATCGAAAATACGTATCCGTCACCTCAATCAACTCGAAGCCCAGCGTGAGCCTCATGCCGTGGAAGCGCTCTTGCGTCTGGAAGCGGGCGCCGACCTCCCCGAAGCTGCCGTCGGTGAAGGTGAATCCGGCGTGGGTCTCGAAGCGGTACCGCTCGGGGTGGCCCTCCAGTTCCAGGAACCACCGCCGGACCTGTGCGACGTCAGCCGCCACCGGGATCTGCGCCACGACACTCGCGGAATCCATACACTACCCTGCCCCTACGACCCTGCGCGATTTGGAGATCGCAGCTACTTCTTGCTTCTTGCCTCTTCCTTCCTGTGCAGCAGATCCTCGACCCGCTCCAGGACGGCCTCGGCGACGGCAGCCTTGCTCATCAGCGGGAGTTTCTCCACGCCCCCCTCGCGGTCCAGGATCACCACCCGGTTGGTCTCCGCGCCGAAGCCCGCATCCGATGCGGTGATGTCGTTGGCGACGATCATGTCCAGATTTTTGCTCGCTAGCTTAAGGCGGGCGTTTTTCAAGACATCCTCGCTCTCCGCAGCAAAGCCGAGCACGATGTGCGGATGACGAGTCTCGGCCCACTGAAGTGCCACAGCGGACAGGATATCGCGGGTGCGGGCCAGCCGCAGATTCAGATCCCCGTCACTCTTCTTGAGCTTGTGCGGGGCGACGGACGCGGGACGGTAGTCACCCACGGCGGCGGCCATCAGGAGCACGTCGGCCCGCTGCACGGCGGGAATGACCGCGTCGTGCAGCGCCCTGGCGGTCGCAACATCCACGCGCTGCGCGCCAGCGGGGGTCGGCAGGTGGGTAGGACCGGTGATGAGGGTCACATCTGCCCCCCGGTCCAGCGCTGCTTGAGCCAAGGCAAAGCCTTGCCGGCCGGAGGAGGGATTGCTGATGAAGCGCACCGGGTCAAGCGCCTCGCGGGTCGGACCGGCCGTGACGACAATGCGCCGCCCGGCCAGAGGCCCCCGCAGGCCCAGCGCCCGGCGCACGTGGCCCAGAAGCTCGCCGGGCTCCATCATACGGCCCTCGCCGTGCAGGCCCGAGGCCATGCGCCCGCGAACCGGGCCGGCGAAACGCACGCCCCGCTCCCGCAGAGTGGCGACGTTGGCCTGGGTGGCGGGGTTGGCCCACATAGCGACATCCATTGCCGGGACCAGCAGCATGGGGCAGGTGGCGGCCAGGGCCACGGCGGTGAGGAGGTTGTCGGCCACGCCGTGCGCCAGCTTCGCCATCGTGTTGGCGGTGGCTGGGGCGATGACCAGCGCGTCGGCGCTGTGGGCTAGCCTCACGTGGGAGATGTGGGTGGACGTCGCCTCTGACAGGTCTCGCGATTGCCCTTCGGCTTCCCCGTGGCCAGGCTCCGATGTCGGCCACATGGTGGTATAGACAGCCCGGCCAGTCAGTGCCTCGAAGGTCAGCGGCGCGACGAAGCGGGTCGCCGCCTCTGTCATCACCACGTCGACCTGGGCGCCTGCCTGAGTCAGGTGGCTGGCCAGTGTGCAGATCTTGTAGGCCGCGATGCCGCCGGTAATGCCCAGCAGAATACGCTTGTCCTTGAGTAGAGGGATCATCTCATTCCACTCTTGCTGTCTCACCCGTGCAGGCGCGTGAAGGCGGATTGGACGGGTTGAAGCTATCCACGCAATGTAAGATTATACCCGTCCCTAACCGGGCTGGCAAGGCCTCCCGGCTCCGACACTCACCCGCTGTGAGGGGTGTTTAGATCGTAAATGATCCGCAGCCCGTGCAACGTGAGCCACGGGTCCACCACATCGATGACGTCGGTCTCCGATGCAATTATCTCCGAGAGCCCGCCCGTGGCGATGATGCGGGTCTCGGGCCCTAGTTCGGCCTCGAAACGGGCCACCATGCCCTCTACCAGGCCGACGTAGCCGAAGAGAAGGCCGGACTGGATCGCGTGGGGGGTGTTGCGCCCGATGACCGACGGCGGGCGTGTCAGTTCCACCCGGGGCAGTTTGGCGGCGCGCTCGAACAGGGCCCGGGCGGCGATGCCGATGCCGGGGGCGATGGCTCCGCCCAGGTAGTCGCCCTCCGCCGAAACGGCGTCGAAGGTCGTGCCGGTGCCAAAATCCACGACGCAGGCCGGGACCCCATAGAGCACCCGAACGGCGGCGGCGTCCGCCACCCGGTCTGCACCCACGTCCCGAGGGTTGTCGTAGCGAATGCGCAAGCCGGTTCGTACGCCGGCGTCCACCACCAGCGGCGTCTGGTCCAGGTAGTCCCGGCAGACGCGTTCGAACGTGAGCGTGAGCGGCGGCACCACGCTGGCGATGGCGACCCCGGTCACCTGTTCGGGCCGGTACTCCCGGTGGCGAAACAGTTGGTCGATCAAAATGCCGTATTCGTCGGGCATCTTCTCGTGGATCGTGCGGATGCGCCAGCGTGGGCCGAGTTCCTCGCCAGTGTACAGCCCGAAGGTGATGTTGGTGTTGCCGATGTCAATGCAAAGCAGCATATTCCCTCCCTCCTTGGGCGCGGTCACCGCGCCCCTACGTTGGTGGTTGCCACGGGGGCCATGACACATGGTTCAGCGCCAGGATCGTCAGGCTGGTTGCAGCCAGACCCGCTGCAGCCAGCAGATCCCGGTGGGTTAGATGCAGCTGGTGCAGACGGGTGCGCGGGTGGGCCGTCCGAAAACCCCGTGCCTCCATCGCCACGGCCAACTCCTCGGCGCGGCGGAAGGCGGAGACGAAGATGGGGACGAACATCGGTACCCAAGCCCGCACGCGGTGCCACGGGTTCCCAGAGCAAAAATCGGTTCCCCGCGCTCGCTGCGCCTTACTGATCTTGTCGATCTCGTCGAAGAGCGTCGGCACGAAGCGCAGCGCGATGGTCAGGACCAAGGCTATCTCCCGCACCGGCAGCCCTACCCGCCCCAGCGGCCCCAACAGGGCCTCCAGGCCGTGGGCCAACTGGCCCGGCGATGTGGTGAAGGTGAGCAGCGCGGCGATGGTCACGAGCAGGCACAGCCGGTACACCTGCGTGGCCCCCGCGACCAGCCCTTCCCAAGTCACCCCGACCCCACCCAGCGCAACGATGGTCCGGCCCGGCGTGGTGAAGAGATAGAAGAAGAACATGAAGAAACCCACCCAGAGGACGGTGTGCAGCGTGCGCAGCAGCGCAGACAGGGGCGCGGTCGAGAGGCGGGTGAGTGCCGCCACGGTCAGCAGTAGGGCCAGCGTGCTCCATAGGCGTGGGGCGGCGAACGGCAGGGCCATCAGCAACAGCGCGCCTCCCATCTTCACCCGTGGGTCCAGGCGGTGCAGCGCCGAGTCGGCGGCGACGTACATGCCGGGCAGCAGCAGATTCACGTCTCGCCTCCCTTTGAAGCAATCTGCCCAGGCCCTCGAGCCCGGAGGACCTCGGCGACGGCCTCCTCCGGGAGCAGCCGGTCCGTGCGCACGGGCCATCCGGCCTTCTGCAGCGCCTGCAGCAACGCCACCGGCTGCGGCACATCTAGCCCGGCGTGGTGGAGCAGCTCACCGTCGCTCAGTATTCGGCGAACCGGCCCATCGGCGACGAGCCGACCCTCCACGATCACGACCGCCCGATCCACGACCCGGGCCAGCTCATCCAGATCGTGGGACACGAGGATCAAGGTCAGGCCGGTCTCCCCCTGCCAGGCTCGCATCCGAGCGAGCAACTCCCGGCGGCCCCGGGGATCCAGGCTGGCGGTCGGCTCGTCCAGGATCAAGACCTCTGGGCGCATGGCCAGGATTCCTGCCAACGCCACCCGCCGCATCTCGCCGCCGCTCAGCGTGAACGGTACCCGCTGCTCCATCTGCGACCGGCTGGAACAGTCTCGACCGGGACAGTCGGCTTCAGCCTTATCCAACCCGACCAGGCCCATCGCCCAGTGAACCCGCGTGAGTACCTTAGCCTCCGCCAGGCCCAGGTTGCGCGGCCCAAAAGCCACCTCGTCGAACACCGTCTGCGCGAAGATCTGGTCCTCCGGGTACTGCAAGGCCAGGCCTACCCGCAGCCGATGGGCGCGAGCGGCTGCCCCGCGCCCGTGAGCCACCACGTCGTCCAGCCATACCCGGCCGGCTGTCGGCTCCAACAGCCCCGCCAAATGCTGAACCAACGTAGACTTGCCGGAACCGGTTGGCCCCAGGATGCCGACTCGCTCACCGGGGTGAATCTCCACGTTCACGCCCCGCAGAGCCATGCGCTCCAGGGGCGTGCCTGGGGCGTAGATATGGACCAGGTCCTCGACGTGGATCAGCACAGCGCCTCCGCCAATCCCGCCACCGTCAGCAGGCTAGTGGGCAGCGGTATGCCCTGTTGCCGCAGGCGATGGACCATGTCGACGGCGGGCGGGAGGTCCAACCCCAGCGCCCGCAGGGCCTCACCCTGCCCGCCGCTGGCCAGGACGTCCGACGGCGGCCCATCCATGACGATGCGGCCGGCGTGCAGTACCACCACCCGTCCCGCCGAGGCAGCTTCGTCCATGGCCTGGGTGATCAACACGACGGTGATGCCCTCCTCAGCGTTGAGCCGCCGGATGGTCTGCATCACCTGCCGGCGGCTCGGCGGATCGAGCATGGACGTTGGCTCGTCGAAGACAATGCACGCCGGACGGCTAGCGAGGACACCGGCGATGGCCAGCAGTTGCTTCTGGCCGCCGGACAGCAGGTGCGGCGCGTGGGTGCGGTAGCTCGTCAGACCGACGATGGCCAGCGCCTCGTCCACCCGCCTGCGGATCTCGTCCGGGGGAAGGGCCTGGTTCTCCGGTCCGAAGGCTACGTCCTCCTCGACGGTGCTGGCGACGATCTGATTGTCGGGGTTCTGGAACAGCATCCCCACGTGCTGACGCACCGCCCACAGGTGGCGTGGGTCCGAGGTCAGCAGCCCATCGACCCAGACCTGCCCCGCCGTGGGGAGCAGCAGCCCGTTGAGGTGCCGGGCCAGCGTGGACTTGCCCGACCCATTGGCGCCGACGAGCGCCACAAACGCACCGCGCTCAATCGCCAGATCCACACCGCGCAGGGCCGCGACCTGTTCGCCGCCCTCCAGGGGATAGGCGTGGTGCAGGCCGCGGACTTCAATGAAAGGGGTTGTGGCGTGCTTGGGCGCGGGGACCGCGCCCCTACACTGGCCATTGGCTGGCACGGCGTCGCTGGCCCCCTCAGTCCCGCGCTGCAGCCACGCGGCCGTGGCCCACCGCCCGCAGCGCGGCGACGGTTGGGATGGTGACGACCAGCGCCAGCGCGATCTCGATGGGCACGTTCATCGAGAAGACCGGCACCAGCAGCGAGGCCGGCATCGCGCCCAGCCAGATCAGCAGTCCCAGCACGCCGATGGTATTGGCCAGCGTGCCGACCAGTCCGGCGACCCCCGCCGCCAGTGCCGGCCAGCGCCGCAGCGGACGGTAGGCGTAGTAGGCCAGGACGCCAATGAGGATGCGAGGCAGGAAGGCGGCCAGCAGCGCCACCAATAGGTTGCCGTTGGCAAAGTTGATGAAGGTCGCGCCATACAGATACCAGGACGAGATGGCGAGCACCAGGCCCACCATGCCGCCTACGACGGGGCCAGAGAGGATGCCGGCCACGATAGACGGCAAGTGCAGGCTGGTGGCCGCTTCAGAGGGATTGGGAACGGGGATCAGCCCCAGCGGGGTGAACGCCAGCACAATCGCCAGCGCCCCGAATACGCCGGCCACGGCCAGATCGTGGGTGCTGAGCCGCGGGCGGTTGCCGACGGGCAAGTGGTCGGCGACCACCGGCGCGTCAGGGTGAGAACTCTGTGTCTGCTCCATGTTAGCCTCCTCCTGTAGTGAATGCCTGACGGGGAGATACGGGCTTTGGCAAGTCGTATCCTCAACCTCGACAAGTCGGATATGGAGGCGCAGGTCAGCAGGGACCAGGGTCCAGATATGCCCGCTCAAACGAAAGACGGGGCACAGGCCCCGTCGGCAAAGAACCACCTCACTTCTGCCGTCTCGGTCGCCGGACGACCTGCGCCTGAGCGATCCCAGCGGCACCAAAAAGCGGTGCGTACGGATGTGGACATCCGCCGGATGCGTACATCCTGATCAGTTTAGGTTCTTCAAGCAGGGCTCACGGCCTTATCGGTCCATGGCGAGCACATTATAGCGGGGAAGGGGATTGATGTCAAGAACCGCTCACGCCCGGGCTGCTCGTGGCCCTATGCCTGTCCCTCTTGAATGTCGGCGATGATGCGCTCTGTGCGGCGACCGTACTCGACGTAGTTGGCGAATCGCTGCTCTTCCGGCGAGGTGACGGACTCGTCGTGATGCACAACGGATAGGTGCGGCTCAATCGAGATGCCACCGTCGTACCCACTGCTGAGCAGATCCTTCACGATCCGAACCACGTCGCCATCCCCCTCGCCGGGGAAGGTGTATTGGACCTGGGGGAAGAGCGCGCCTGATTCCGCAACATACCGGCCGTCCTTGATGTGCACGTAGGCGATGTGTTCCTTGACGTGGGTATAGAACTCCCAGCTAGATTGCTTGGGATAGGGCTCCGGCTTGGAGTGATCGTCGGTGAAGACTGGGTTGCCGGTGTCGAACACCAGCTTCAGCCCTGGCACATTCTCGCACAACCGCAGCGTGTGCTGCCCGCTCATTCCGCCGTAGTTCATGCAGTTCTCGTGCACGGGTGTCAGCCCGGCGTCGGTGAACATCTGGTGCAGAATCCGCAGCCGTCGGAAGCGTTCCTCTGCCATCTGATCCTCCGGCCCGCGGTCCGGGAGCACGGCATAGCTCATGATGCGGATCAGCTTGGTTCCAAGCCGCTGCATGCGCGGGATGGCCCGCTCGACCTCCTCCAGCGTGATGTCGAAGGGATCGGTGATGCTCTTGCCCCAGTTGGCAATGGCCGAGCCGAAGCAGTTGACCTGCATGCCCGCATCCTGCAGCTTGCCCGCGACCTCATCGAATGCCTCTTCCGACACATCGTGGATGTTGATCCCATTGACACTTCGAGCTTCGATGTACTTCCACCCTAACTCCTGCGTAGCGCGTATCTGTCCCTCTATGTCCGGTGCCGCCTCATCGGCGAATCCTGTTAGATACATCTCTTGGTCTCCTTCTGTGATTCGGACTATGGATTGGAGAACGACTTCTCCAGGTCGACATCTGTCTCTATCACTTCGTCCTTTTGGAAGGTCGAGGTCTTGATCAGTTTCCTTAGCTCCTGCTCGAACGCCGCACCGTCGAGAGGCAGCTCGACAGGCTGGCCGAGAAGCGAGGAATACAGCATCGCGTTGGCCAGTTCGACGGAGTGGATGCCCTCCTCAGCAGGGGCGATCAACTCCGTGCCCTGTAGGATGGCGTCGGCGAAGTTCTCCAGGATCTCCATGTGCTGACCGCCGTGGCCCTCGATCTCAAACTCCACGACCTCCACGTCGGGTTTGGCAAAGGAGGCCGTAGACGTCTTCAGGAACTCGGTCGCCGGGGTGTCGTTGCGCGTGAACGTGAGCCGTCCATCTTCCAGAACCAGCTTGCCTTTGTCGCCCGCGATCTCGAACCGGTTCGTGCCCGGCGCTTCGCCCGTCGACGTCACGAAGATGGCCGTGCAGCCGTCTGGATACTCCATATAGGCGGTGACCTCGTCCTCCACCTCGATGGTGTGCCGCTTGCCGAAGCTGCAGAAGCCGTGCACCTTGGCCGGCATGCCACAGATCCACTGCAGCAAATCGAGATTGTGCGGGCACTGGTTCAGGAGCGCGCCGCCCCCCTCGCCAGCCCAGGTGGCCCGCCATCCTCCAGAGGCGTAGTAGGCCTCGGTGCGGAACCAATCCGTCATAAGCCAACTGATTCTCAGGAACTCGCCCAGTTCGCCCCCATCGACGAGTGCCTTGATCTTCCGGTAATGAGGGTCTGGCCGCTGATTGAACATCGCGGCGAAGACCAGGTCCCTGTCCTTATGGGCCGCGATCAGGCGCTCACAGTCTGCTTTATGCACCGAGATAGGCTTCTCCACCAGCACGTGGTGCCCCGACTCCAGCGCAGCGATGCCGATGGTCGTGTGGGCATAGTGTGGCGTGGCGATCAGCACTGCGTCACAGACGTGATCCTGCAGCAGGCTGTCGGAATCGGTGTACGCCGGGCAGCCGTACCGTGCACTGGCGGCCTGCGCTCTCTCTGGCAACATGTCGCACACCGCGGTCAGCTCGATCTTATCCGACGTCTCGATGTTTCCAAGGTGCAGATGGCCTATGTTACCTATCCCTATCAGCCCCAACTTGACCGTTTTGCTCATGATGCCTCCATCTTCAACTCAACCCCATCGCCTGCAAGTTGCGGCCGCAACTACTTGGGGCTGCAATTGCATCCTGTGCCACAAAGACACACTCGTCACGTCAGCTTAGCCCCATCGCCTGCAAGTTGCGGTAGCTAATCGCCAAAGACTCGAAGGGATCCCTTCCATAGCAGTTATCCTGCTCAACCAGGTACCACTCGACGTCGCCTTCCTCGGCTGCCTCCAGGATGGCTGGCCAGTTCATGTTCCCCTCGCCGATCTCGGCCATGCGCTGCTCGCGTTCGGGGGTCACGGCCATGTCCTTGAGGTGCAACAGCGGCTCGCGACCGGCGCACTTGCGTACCCACGCAGCCGGGTCGCCGCCGCCGGCCTGAATCCAATACGTATCAACCTCGGCCTTGAGCATCTCAGGTGGCGCTTGCTCGTACAACATCTCCAGCCACGTCTTCTCCCCATACCGCACCAGCTCGTGGTTGTGGTTATGGTAGGAGAAATCGATACCCTCCTGGGCCAGCCGCTCGGCCACCGGGGCCAACTCGTCCAGGAACCGCTTGAGGCCGTCCGGGCCTCTATATTCAGGCGTGAACAGACCGCCGATGGCGGCGTGTTCGCAGCGCCACATTTTGTGCTCGGCGATGACCGCGTCCAGCTCGTTCAGGAAGCGGTCCCACGAGACGTGTGTCCCGGCCACCGTCAGGCCGCTATCCTGGACCAACCTGGCCACCTCCTGAGGATCCACCGGTCCGAACGCGGAGATCTGAATCGCGGTATAGCCGATGTCGGCCACCTTGTTCAACGTCTCGGCGACGCCGGGAAGTGTTTGCGTGAACTCCCTGACTGTGTACAACTGCGCTCCCACTACACCTTCCTTCATTCTTCACCCCTCTTCTTTCTCTATATAGAAAACGTGATCACACAGCGGGTCCCCATTCAGGCTACCTGGCATACCCCGTCTCTCCTATGATTTCGCGCCAAAGGCTCACGCCGCCCGGCGCACGGTCTCGGCGTCAGCCCTGAGGTTGTCCTGCGGCCCCATGACGTGCACCCGCCCGTGCAGGTCTCTGCCCCTGGACGTGGCTTCCTCCGCTGCCGCGCGGGCCAGGCCGATGATCTTGATGCCTTTGTCGACGGTGTTAGCGTAGACGGTCTCCATGCGGTTGTACTCCGGCTGCGACATGTTGATCGCGTGCAGCCCTTCCATCTCAGACATACGCGAGATGTAGTGATCGCCCTTGCCGCAGAAATGGATCGCCCCGCCGCCGAATTCATCCAACAGGCGCTGATCGTACGGGCGAATGAACGCGTCGAACATCTCTGGCGAGAGGTTCATCGCCGAGTCATCGCGCAACATGATATTGCCCTGGTGAAGCAGTCCCCAGTGCACGTTGCTGTCCTGGCGGAAGGGCACGATCGCGGTCCAGGCGCGCATGAACGTGATGTAGGTCTCGGTCGCGATTTCCAGCAGGGCCTTGACCAGGTCGGGCTGGTCGTAGAGCGAGTAAAATATCGTGCTCCCCCAGGTGATCTCGCAGATGTCCATCGGCCCCTGTAGATCCGGGTGATAGATGTGGACGTACTGGCCGATCTTGGGGTACTCCTCGGCGATGGCCAGGTAGTGCTCCGCCATCGCGAAGACCTGGTTGCCATATCCCTGGTAGATGTCAGGCACGCCCTCGTCGACGATGCGCTTGATTGTGTCGACGTCGTTGAGCGGCCTGGAGGTAGGCAGGGTATCGAGTTCCTCGCTCATCACAAAGGGCGCCACGCCAAAAAGCAGCGGGATGATGCTGGTCCCATAGTTGCAGCGGGCACAGAGCAGGGTGCCGCTCCCCATAGCCAGGGCCAGCGAGCAAAGCCCATACTGCTGTAGGGCCATTCTCTCGTAGTCCTCCAGCGCGGCATTGACGGACACCTGCGGCCACTCCACCCCCGGCGACGAGGGCCTGCGCTGCGGGGAGAACATGTCGCCGTCGAAGCGGCCCGCTGTGAAATCGATCCACTCCTGCAGGAGACGGTCTTCCTCTCGAGGATCGATGCGCGCCTCAAGGTCGTCCAGACACTCTCTCAGCATTTGGTTCATCTCTACTCCCCTCCTGGCTCGCGGAGGCGGCGCGTGGCCGGCCAATCTCAGCCATACTTCATCGCCTTGCCGCCGTATTGGTTGGGCCTCAAGCGACGAAACGCTCCCGCCTGCCTTTCTTCAGAAACTCGTCACACGCAATCCGCTGCCATTCGGGCTCCAGGCCAATGGAGGTCTCATCCCAGTAGAAGCCAGCGATGAAGCCGCCCTCGCCTCTCCATAGCTTCTCCAACATCTCGTCGGCGTCCTGGCGGATCAGTGCCTCGTCCTTTGTCTGCAGCGTGGTCTGGATGTCGACCGGACACCAGAACGTGACGCCTCCCTGGTCCCGCAACTCTGCCAGGGTATCTATGCCGTGAATCCTGGGCTGGTCGAACTGGAAGAGGTCGACGCCCGTCTCTATGAGATCGGGGACAATGACCGTGAGCTTGCCGCAGGAATGCATGAACATCTGCAGCCCCACGGAGTGAGCGTAAGAACAAAGATCGGCGAACCGTGGCTTGAAGATCTCCCGCCACAGCTTGGGGCTGACCAGCGTCTGCGTCTGCGTGCCCCAGTCCTCGGCGATCATGACGCAGTCGGCGTCCACCTCGCTCATGTGCTTCATCTGTATCTTGATCTGCTCGTCAATGCGATCGTGCAAAATCTCGATCTTCTCCCGCTCCAGGAGCAAGTCCATTAGGTACTGCTCCATGCGGCGCAGCTTCCTGGCCATGCTGAACGTGAACCCATGGATGAAACCGATGTGCCACATGTCGGGAGCGGAGGTGAAGATCTCCTTCGCCTCGGCGTAGTAGTCGGGATTCGAGAATTCCGGCAACGGGAAGTCCTCCACCTTGTCCAGATCCTCCAGGGCACCCTTCACGATCTCTCCTTTGGACGTGCTGTCGACGCGACCCCACACGTTGCCCCACTCGTCGGTTCGGCGCCACGCCCTCTCGTCGATCCTGCGCCATTCCCCTTCTGGATTGGGGATCTTCGGACCGGCCCAGATCAGATCGGAAGGGAGAAACGAATGAGCTACCCGTTCGGGGTTCTCAAATGCAAGCGTCCTACGAACGATCTCTCGGCCATTCATCAGCGGCGTCTCCTATCTAGGACGGCTTCCTCATCGTGCTTCAGCGTCGCTACCTTATTATGGCTCCCAGGCGATCCACTCTCCACTGAGATAGCCAGCGAGATCCATCGTCGCCAACAGCTTGAGGACGCGTCCATGATTGTAGTCTCCTTTGCCGATGGGGACAAGATTGCCCCTCTCAACAACCCCATCGTGAATGTCGACGTGGCGCATCTACTGTTTCAAGACCTCGATGCTCTCGTTGACGGTCACACAGCTGGTGCACGCCGGGTGCATCGCGTGCCAATTGGCCCCGACCGCTGGATTCTCCACCCGCTCCGCGACTATTCCGCGATGTGGCAGGGATCGTACCGACATCGTGCGTCTCCATGCGGAAGGTGACGCTGTGCTCGAAGGCGTGTTCCGCGACGACGCCGAGCGATTGGGCAAACAGGGCCGATAGCCTGCTCGCGCCCCACACCCACTGGAATCCGGTCGCCGAAGAACCGCAGTCGGGGAGCTCCGATGTCGCTGGCCAGATCGATCCGCTCGTAGGTCTGGCCACCATCTCCTCAGTGGAGATGTGGTCACCTCTGCCCTGCGGGCGTGGTGGGCGTCTATGCGCGGGTCGATCCCGTCGTAGTCATAGTGCTGGGCCACCCGACGCATCTCGGTCAGGCTCAACCGTGGCGTCGAGAAGCTCATGAAAGAGTGACTCACTGTGAATCTCCTCGGCGCTCTAACGCCGTCCTGACGGCGACCCAGTCCCCGCCAGACTCGTAGGCAGATCGGTACATGGCGTCGAGGATGGCCTGTGTGCGTCGGCCATCGTGTCCGGAGCAGATCAGATCGGCCCCGGTGCGCAAAGCTGCGGCAAAGTTGTCCATGGCATTGAGCCACGCGCACTCAACAACGCGCGGCGCCTGCTCGCTCCAGTTACCGTCGAGGTACCATTTTATCCGTGGCCCCTCGAACGGACCGCCGGAGACCTGCGTGTACGCCCCTTCGGTGCCCTCCAGTTCGTAGTGAAGGTACCACGTCGGGTGAGGGTAGCTGCTGGTGGCGTAGAACGTGATCACTGCTCCATCGGCGTAGAGCCAGACCGATGTGCCTAGGTCCTCGGCTTCGATTTCGTGGGTCTGCGTCCAGATGTTGCAGCGTACCTGTGACGGGATACCCACGGTGTAGGCGACCTCGTCGATGTGGTGGACAGACTGGTTAGAGAACACACCGCCGCCGTCCCAGCGGCGTGTCCCGCGCCAGCCGCCGTTGGCACGGAAGTACTGCATCGTGCGCTGGATCTTCAGCGAGCAATTGCCGCTGAGCAGACGGCCAAACCTGCCGTCGGCGATGGCGGCCCTGAGTGTCTGCACGTCCGTCTTGGAACGCCGGTCGAAGTCCACACCCAGCAGCAACCCTCGCTCCTCCGCCAGGTCGATCATCTGATCACAGGCTTCGATCGAAGCTTCCATAGGCTTGGTGGTCAAGACGTGCTTACCGGCTTCCAGAGCCTGCAGGGCGACCTCGGCGTGGCGCCCGGTCTCCGTGAGGACGAAGACCACCTCGACCTCATCATCGTCCAGCCACTTCTGGACTTCAGTGGTGTAGGGCACGCCGCATGCCTCGCCCGTGTGCCGTGCGCGTTCCTCAATGAGATCGCATACGCCGACGAGTCGCGTACCTGGTGTCTCCACAAGCTGCTTGGCTCGCACGTGGCCCATACTCAGCCCGACGATGGCGAACCCCACGGGGTCGTCGTCCCACGGGCGAGTGACCGTCTTGGCGCGCGTGGGGACGTCGAACAACCCTGCCGGTGCGGCCGTCGGCCAGGCCCTATTGCTCTTCTCACTTATCTCGTTTCGTCCCATTTCGTCTCGTGGTCTAGATGCGTCGCTGCCCCTGCCTTGCCCGGCGCGCAATCATCGGGCTCAGGATAGCAAAGCCTCTCCAGGGCTGACTTCAGCCGGATTTCAGCGCCGGGCATGCCTAAGCCAGGATGTACCACCTGGGGCCTGGTGCGGCTACCAGGTCTGGGGGACCGGGATACACAGGAATTCCTGACCGGCGCAGAAATCATCCCACTGTCGGACCATCCGCTCCAGGGAGCGCGACTGTCCACCACTCAAGGTGAAGCCACGCCCTGCCCCTACCCTCTCCCCCGGTCGAGCGGCCGGCGTCATGCGACAATACTCGTAGTAATCCATGAAGCTGCGCATCTCGAGCCGGATGTGGAAACGGCCCGGCTCGCGGCTCATCGGTGAACAGGGATCGACGGTGTGCATCATATTGATCATCTTCAGCACGTGAGAGGGGTAGTAGCGACCGATCCGCCGCGCGGTCTCCAGCGTCCTGCGCAGGGCTTTCTCGTCCTCACCCGGCAGGTTGATGGAGAAATAGATGTACAGCGGCACTTCGTGTTCCTTGAGCGCAGACAGCAGGCGATTCAGTTGTTGATTGGAGTAGGACTTACCATTGAGCCGCCGCACTCTCTCTGATCCTGAGAGCAGGCTGAGTGCCAGCTCTGAGCAGGAGATGTCCGCTGTCTGGAGGAAATCCTCGACGAATTCCCGGGTGGGGAGCTGAAAATGCTCATTGTAGATGCCGATGCGCACCCCTCGGCGCCGGAGTTCGGCGAAGAGTGGTTTCCAGTACTTGGGACCAAGGATCGCAGGGTCTAGAGTCAATGATACCTGATCGAAGCCCTTCTCCTGCAAGCGCTGGATATCCTCGGCTACTTTCTCAGGGGAACGCAGGACGATCTTCTCACGCCCTGCAAAGAGCCTGTGGGACTCGTGTCCACCCCCACAGAAGGAACAGTCGAAGATGCATCCGCGCCCTGTGCAGAGCCAGTGCCCACGGGGGTTGGCCATCGAGACGGTGAGATTGGTGGGCTCAAACTGAAGTTGGCCGTACCAGTCGGCGTGCTCCAGGAAATCGAGATCCACGAAGTTCAGCGGGTCCAGCTCGGCCGGCGTAGCACAGTAGGAGAGGTCATTCTCCACCACCTGACCATTCGAGCGATAAGAGAGATTGGGGATGGAGGACAGATCGGGGGTGGGACGCGACAACTCGCTGACCAGGGCTCGAAGTGGTTCCTCCGCATCTCCGCGGATGACGAAATCCACCTCTTGAAAGGTGCTCAGTATCTCGGCGGCATACAGGGAAGCGGTGATACCCCCCAGGAGGATCCTGGCATTTGGCAGTACCTGCCGACAGGCGCGGGCCACACTGATGGCCCCGTAGGCGTGCTCGTACCAGTGCAGGTCCACCATCACCAGCCGGACACCCCCCTGAGCCTTGATCCAAGGTCTCAGGCTGAAGCTACGGTCTCGCCGGAGCTCGGCAGGATAGTTGATCCCCTTGACCGTCAAGCCTTCTTGCTGGAGCAGGTTGGCCAGGGCAACCACTCCCACCGGAATGAAGAAGTAGGGTGTTCCCAAGCCTCGATAGCCAGAATCGACGCCGTGCTTGGCGGGGTGAATGTATAGTACATCCGTCATGGGCGAGCTCTTCGTGCGCCAGAAGGCAGAGAAGGCAACGGGTGATGCATTCGCTACTCTTTGCTCCAATGCCGCGTATCTACCGGCCTGCGAGTCCGCTCGTCGAGATGCCGCGCAGGAAGTAGCGCTGGCCTGCGAAGAACATGACGAGCATCGGCACGACGAACGCCGTCGAGGCCGCCATCAACCACTGCCACTCGGAGCTGGTCGACTCCGGGCCGAAGGCGTCCCCAAAAGCTTGCAGGGCCAGGGCCATGGGGCGCAGGTTCTGCCGCTGCAGATAGAGCAGTGGCCCCTGAAAATCGTTCCAGTGGATGATGAACGAAAACACCGTCACAGTAGCGACCACGGGCTTGGAAAGGGGCAGCATCATCTGCCACCACATACGCACAAAGCCGGCGCCGTCTATCTTGGCTGCGTCGTCCAGCTCCAGGGGAATCCCCATAAAGAATTGGCGGCACAGAAAGATGTAGAAGGATGCGCTGTTGAGGCCCGGCAGCCAGCCGGGGACGATGAGCGGCAGGAAGGTGTTGATCCACTTCATCTTGGCGAACATCACGTAGGAGGGCACCATCGTCACTGTGGCGGGCAGCATCATCCTGAGCAGCACCAGCCAGAAGAGGACATCCCGGCCGGGGAAGCGCAGCCGGGCAAAGCCATAGCCCACGAAGGTCGACACCAACACCTGTCCGATCACGATGCCCACGCAGTAGATCATGCTGTTGCGGAAGTAGAGGTCGAAGGGATAGACGGTCAGGGCCTCGGGGTAGTTGCTCCAGCAGACCGGGTTCGGGATCAACTGCGGCGGGAACTTGAAGATCTCCGTGTGGCACTTGAGCGAGGTGCTGATCAACCATACGAGGGGGAAAAGTAGGACGATCGATATGGGGATCAAGAGCGCGTGGGCCACCAGTTCCTGGACCACCCGCCTGATCGCCCAGATCGATACCGCGCGTGCCTTCTGGCCTACGTGTTCCGTTGAAGCAGTCATGTCAGGCCCCCCTTGCCGCCTCGTAGTAGACCCAGCTCCCCGCCAGCTTGAACTGGATGACGGTCAGAACCAGGATGATCAGGAGTAGGAGCCAGCCCATCGCGGAAGCGTAGCCCATCTGCTGATACTGAAAGCCTCTCTGATACAGATAGTAGACGTAGAAGAGCAGGCTGTCCTGCACCCCGGCGGCGCCGGCGGTCGCGGTGCCACCCGCTCCAGTCTCGATCAGCACGAAAGCCAGAGCGAACACCTGGAAGGCGTTGATGATGCCCATGATCAGGTTGAAGAAGGTCACGGAGGACATCATGGGAATCGTGACATGCAGAAACCGGCCCCAGGGGCCCGCACCGTCGATCTCCGCCGCCTCGTAAAGCTCGGGGGGCACGCCCTGCAGCCCGGCCAGGTAGATCACCATAGTCGGGCCGATGCCCCACAGCCCCATGGCGATCAGGCAGGGCTTACTCAGGTTGGGATCCAGGAACCACTTCTGCCCCTCTATCCCAACTAGACCGAGGAGGAAATTGGCGATCCCCCACTGTGGGTTAAAGATCCACAGCCACAGCATAACATTGGCCACCGCAGGGATCACCGAGGGCAGGTAGAAGATGGTCCTGTAGATGCGAATGCCCTTGATCTTGGAGTTCATCGCCAGAGCGGCCAGGAAGCTCGTGGCCAGATAGAGGGGCACAGAAAGGCCAGCGTAAAAGCTCGTGTTGGCCAGTGCCTTCCTCAGGCGCGTATCCTCGAAGAGCCGGACAAAGTGGTGCACCCCAACCCACTCAGGGGGCTGGACGATGTTATATTCGGTGAAAGAGATGTACAGGGCCACGCCCATCGGGATGGCCGTGAACCAGAGAAACCCGATCAGGAAGGGGAGGATGAAAAAATACCCCGCGGCCGCCTCCTTCGCCCTGAGCGACCATCGCCGGGACAGCTTATCCGTGACTACAGACATCGATTACCTCGCAGGGATTTCTGCAGGCCGGCCACAGGAGGCAAGACCCTCCCATGGCCGGCATGTGTGACGTGGAGACTAGTAGTCGGCGGGCAACTCGCCGTGCTCGAACAGGTAGTCCACGCCTGCAGTGATCTTGGCGCAGCCCTCCTCCACCGGCATGCGGATATCCTCGTTGCTCATCTCCTCCCAGTACTTGCCGATGACGGTCCACATCTCGTCCCAGTACAGGTTGATGGGCTGGACGTGGTAGTAGTCTACCGCATCAAGGAATACCTTCTCGTTCGGCGGTGGTAGATCCGGGTTCATAAAGCCCTCTGAGTTGGCCACCGAAGGTCGCGCGGGCATCGCCCGTCCCAGCTCGGCGATCCGGCCCTGGCCCCCGGGGGTGAGGACGAACTTGATGTACTCCCAGGAGGCATCCTGGTTCTCGGTGTCGACGCCGATGGCCATGCCGTCCCAGCTCTGGCGCACGTACCGCTCCCCCGTCGCGGGGTTCTTGGGGAAGTGCAGGCAGTCCCAACGCAGCTCCTCCCAGGGGATGGCCCGCAGGTCCGGGAACCACCACGGGCCGGTGAGGTGCATCCCCAGTGAACCCTCCCTGAAGAGATCAAGGTCGCTCATTCCCGCAAACTCGTCCGTGTGTGGGCAGACGTGGTGCTTGAGGCGCAGATCCACATAGTACTGGACGGCCTCGATCGACTCGGGCGTGTCCAGCGTGCACTTCTTGGCGTCCAGATCCACGTACAACCCGCCCATAGTCATGATGAAGGGCATGTGGTACACCCAGCCCGGTAGCCTGAAGGCACCGCGGGTCATGGTGCCGTCGCCGTCGAACTCGGCTATCTTCAGACACAGGTCGAGGAACTCGTCCATGGTCCAGTCCCAACCGTTGTTGGCCGGCGGCTCGAGGCCCAGTTCATCGAACAGGTCCATATTGTAGAACCACAAGATGCCGGCGCCGTCCCAGGGCATAGCGTACTGGGATCCGGTCATCCAGGTCTTGGTGGTCTTGTCCCACTTGAACATGTCCAGAAGCTGCGGGAAAAAGTCGTCTAGATCCAGCTCAGCCGCATCCATTTCGACATACGGATCCAGGTTGGTGTACACATCCTGGTCCGCATATCTGGGGAAGGGCTCGTCCTGCATGTTGAGCACGTTGGGCATGTCGCCCGCTGCCCGCCGCATCATGATCTGGTTCTCGTATTGCGTGGGGATGTGCTCAGATATCACGGAGACACCCGGGTTCTCGGCGCTGAACTGATCGTCGAAGGCCACCCAGAGCTGCCACTCTGCCGAGGTGCCCCAGAATGTGTGCGTGAGGACCACGTTCTCCATCTCAGCAGGCACCTCGACGACCTTTTCGACCTCGACCTCGACCGGGACCTCGACCTCGACGGTCTGTTCGACGACCTTCTCAACCTCGACAGTCTTCTCGACCACCTGCGGTTGGCAGGCAGCCAAGAGAGAGCCCGCCGCTGCAGCCCCCGACATGAGCAGGAAATCGCGACGGCTCAGTTTTTGCTTTTCCATAAGTCACTCCTCCTACTGTACGCTAGATAACGGGGAGAATCCCCTCAACCTGTCCAACCCGTGTCTGCCTTTGAGATGTCGATTCTCGCTTCATCACCTCCTTGCAGGACAGAAGACATCGCTCGCGCCACTTTGACGGCGGCGGTAAATGGGGGGAATGCGAAGTGCCTGGACGACATTGTCACAAGCTATCGTTCCGTATATAATAGTATATCATGAAGTCTGTGCCCCGTGGGGTGCTTTTGGTGGTTCTACGCAGATTTGTGGGGTAGGAACTGGACTGGAGGCCAACTTGGGTTAGAATGCAGAGCAAACCGACCCAAGGAGGCCCAACATGAAAAAGCCCCCACAACTGCCACCGCCGCGTAAG
>Ga0180431_10000541_pt1 | contig 54690 bp, 32 predicted proteins | sample SS_ome_11_FD_132459 | JGI IMG/M metagenome (GOLD analysis project Ga0180431, IMG submission 132459) | Hypersaline lake sediment archaeal communities from the Salton Sea, California, USA - SS_1_MS_1 metaG | ecosystem: Environmental > Aquatic > Non-marine Saline and Alkaline > Hypersaline >... | reverse complement strand
CGAAACGCCTGTAATTGCCGTGCCAGGCAGTGCCGAGCATGAGATACTTACCGTCAACCTGGTAATAGTAGCGGCCCACGTCACCACGGATGAACGACGAGCCGTCAACCGTTTCCACTTCGTAAGACTGGCCGCGGCCGGCGGGCGGACGGTATCCGCCTTTGGCAGCGGGGAGGGGGCGGCCCAGGTCCAGCTCCACCTGCGGCGTGACGGGCCAGAGATAACTCCTCACGGCCAGCCACAGGTTGCCCTCGTAGTCCCTCCTGACGTGCGCGGATCCCTTGATGCCTCCCGGGTAGCCGACGCGGACGACCTCCCAGGGGCCCATCATCGTTCCGGACTTGCTGCGCAGGACGCCGCAGTTGTCGCCGGCGGAGGTGGTGGCCCAGAACGTGTCGTTCTCGAAGAAGAGCTTGCACGATGTCATGCGCAGGTTCTGCCAGCCGTCACCTCGTCCTCCCTGCGCCGGCCGGTACTCGTACCAGGGCAGGTCGGTGACCTTCTCCAGGCCGTGGAACTCCAAGAGCTCCCAGGGCTCGGCGCCGGCCAGGTCCTTCCCCCGCAGGAAGACGTTGGACTTATCCAACCGCCCGTCGTTGTGCAGGCCGCTGAAGTAATAGTAGCCGTCGCGGCCGTTGACGATGCCGATGTCGCGAAAGGTCAGGTCGCTGAAAGGGCGGGCGTTCTCCCAGCCCCATGCTTCGGTCACGACCCGGCCCTGTTTCCACGGCCATGACAGGTCCCGCGGGTAGTAGTACTTGACCGTCGTGACCCAGTCCACCGGCACAATCGCCGGCCGGTCGCGCAGTGCCGCACGGGAGTCAACGCCGTTGAAGGTCGAGTACCACTGGCCGTCCGGGCCCTCGAACATCGTCGCCTGTCCGCCGTGTGCCACCGCCAGCAGGCGGGGACCGTACGGCCCGTAGACCGAATCGCCAACGGCGACGAACGTGTCATAGCACGGGACGCCGATCCTTCCGTGGATCCCGGCGGCAAGCAGATGATACTTCCCGTCCCTCCTGAACAGGAACGCGCCGCCGGTCCCGACCTGCAGGGCCTGCCCGCCGGGGCCATTCACTGTTTCACTGCCGTCAAAGGGCCGAAGGAGCCGCGGCTCCTCAGCCAGCCCCGTCATGTCGTCCCTCATCCGTGCGATCCAGCCGCCGGCGAAGACCCAGTACACGGTTTGGTCGTCATCGACGAACAGAGAGGCGTCCTGTCCGTCCGTCGTGATCAGCCCGACGTCCTCGTAAGGCCCTTCCGGCCTTCTGCTCGTGCTTTCCAACAGCCCGGTCCCCTGCGGCCTGAGGGCATAGGTCAGCCACCACGTTCCCTTGGCGAAGTGCAGTTCGGGCGCGATCAGGCCCTTGAACTCCGACTCCCCTGCGGCCGTCCGCAGCAGGCCCAGGTCGCCCTGTCTCGCTTTGTTCTGCTGAAGGCCGGCCACCTTGCCCATCGGTGTCCAGTTCTCCAGGTCCGGGGACGACCAGACGTAGATGCCATCGTTGACGGCAAAGTCAATGGTCCCGTCTCCGCGTGGCGTGCCGCTCGTGCCGGTCAGGTAGTAGACGCCGTCCGGCCCGCGCGTCACCGCCGTGTCGCGTAGCGGCGTGTCGAACAGCGGCGAGACTTTTCTGTAATCGAACCGCGCCCGGTGCTCTTCGGACGCCGGCGGGGCATAATCGCCGACCTGAGGGAGCACCGGTGCGGCGGCACTCAGCAACGCGGGCATTCCGGCCGCAAGACAGGCCTTCAGCAGCGCGACCAGATAGCTGCTGTGGACATGTGGAGGTCTCATTCCGCGGTTCACTGTTCGTGGTCTCCGTGGGAGCAGGTGTCTCTCAATCCGACCTGTCGGGTACTCAGTCAACTCCCGAGGCATCCACTTCAATGTTCAGTTCTTTCTGGATTCTGTCGACCGCGACTTCGCGGGGCTGGATGCCCTCCATAGCGGCAATCGCTGCCGCGGCGCCGGCTGCTGCGCCGACAGCCAGGGCAATCCGCTGGACGCGGTAGGAGGCGTGTGCCTCGTGGCTGCCGCTGATGCAGCGCCCGGCCACCAGTAGCCCATCGACGCGGCGTGGCACCAGGCAACCATAGGGGATGTCGTATGGCTGCACGGTTTCGGCGAATCCGTGGGCCTGCCCGACTCCATCCGGGTTGTGGATGTCGATCACGAAGGATGCATCGCGCACGATGGCGGCGCGGCGCTTGCGTCCGGCGACCAGATCGGCGCGAGTCAGGTAATCCTCCCCAAGCACACGTCGCGTTTCGCGCACGCCGACTGCGGCGGGCAGTTGGGAGATGAAGCAGTGCTCGTATCCCGGGGCGTGCCGCCGCAGGAACCGGGCGACCATGAGAGCCTGGCGACGCCCCTCCAGTTCCGCCCGTGTCAGGTCCTTCACCCGAGTGCCGTCCACGCGATTCATCTGTGTCGCGTTGACGATGCGCTCTCCCCGTCTGGGCGACTCGTAGAGGCGTATCACCCCTACGGATTCGGGCAGCTCGCCAGACGCCTGCCCCGTCATGACGACGTCGTGCCAGATGCCTTCCGGGACGTCCACACTGTGGGCTTCCGGCTCGCTGCCGCAGAGCAGCGCGCGCTGCTTGTCGACCCCGCCGAGCCGGAACATGACGGACATGGGCTGCATGAGGCCATCGCTTTCGCGCCCGATTTCGTAGTCTGCGCCCGCTGCACACGCGACATCGGCATCGCCTGTGGCGTCAACTACCACCTTCGCGCCAACAGAGAGCACTCCCTGCTTGCAGAGCAGGTCAACGCCCCGGACGACGAGCCCTTCCGTGATAGCGTCGAAAACCCAGCAATGAAGCAGTACCTCTGCTCCCGCCTCCTGGAGCATGTCCGCGTAGACGATGTCGAGCAGCTCCCAGTCCCCCCCGACCGCGGCGAATCTCCGGTCGAACTCTGCAAGGAAGTCCGAAGCCGCGGCGCCCATCAGCGGACTTGCCAGGCAGATGACGCCGGCGCCGCCCAGTCGCCCGTATCTCTCGACGACGAGGGTCCGCGCCCCTGCACGGGCCGCGTGGACCCCGGCGGCCACGCCGGACGGTCCACCGCCGGCGACGAGCACGTCCACGTTGCAGCAAAGCTCCCGCTTGTCCGTCGGTTGGACTCCCAAAGGCGGCCTCCAGCTCGCGTTCTTCTCTCGCACGGGCACGGGCACCGTCGCAGGGGATGCCCGCCCGGCGCGGGGACGACGAGTTTGCTGATTGCGTCCCCGCCTCATTCGTTTTGCTCAAGGAAGCGGTTGATGGCGTCATGGCCCGGTCGCAGGGAACCGTCCGGCTCGACGCAATGCAGTGTGCCTGGCTCGGTGACCCGACCGTACTCGGGCCAGTGCAGGTCGGCGATGTAGCTATGCTGCAAGGCGTAGATCAGCCATCCGATATTCCGTTGATTCAGTTCGTTTAGGTGAAAACTGATGATGTCCACACGCTTCGCATTGTCGAGCGATCCCCAGCACGCCTCGCTGCTGATCAGTGGCTTGCCGGTCCGCTCTCGGATCTCAGCCAGCGCATCCAGCTCGCGGCGAAACTCGTCCTTCGTGGCCGGGTCGCCCATCCAGTACCGGTGGAAATTCAGCACATCGCTCAAGTGCAGCAACGGCTCCAGGAACTTAGCTCCCGCCCAGAATCCGACCGAGAGAGGCGCCCGCGCGCCCTCCTCCTTGCACAGCGCGTAAACGTCTTCCAGCCATTGCCGCTCATGCGGCACGATGTCGGTGTACTCGGTCCACGCGCGCTTGCTGAAATAGGCAAACGGCTCGTTGCAGAGATCCCAGCAGAATACGCGCGGGTCGTCGCCGAACCGTGACATCACCGCGCTCACGAACTCGCGCCACTGCCGGTCGAAATAGTGGTTGGCCCAACTTCGCTCCGGCAGAAAATGGTCGAGAAAGACCCCGCCCCATTCAGGGCTGCCGGCGTGCCAGCGGTTGAACAGGACCGGCATCACCGCCATCCCGTGCTTTGCCGCGATCCCGAATGCCGTATCCAAGTTCGCGATGAACTGGTCGCGTTGCTGCTCCGAACCGGCGCCAAATACTTCATAGGCCAGCCAGAGCCGGAGGCCATTCATCTTGGGGAAGTGCCTCTTCCCCCAGCCCAGTTCGCGCTCAAAGGCCTGGGCGTCGAAGCGCCGCCAGATGTCGGCGCCGGTGTACGCGTAGCCCGGCTGGTAGTTGAAGCCACGAATCCGTTGGACACTCAGCGTCGCGGTCATATGCTACCTTCCTCCTCCGTTCGAAGAGCCCGGTTTCGGAGACCGTCGCCCCATGCGGCGGCCCCACGTCAACGATCAGGTGCTTGCTCAGGTGCCATTCTCCACTTGTGCGATCTCAGTAGACACTCATCTCCCGCACGCCAGCCTCATATTCGAATTGGTGTTCGATGACCGGCGGGTCGGACTTCAGGTCCACATGCAGGGGCCAGATAAACGAGCACTGAGTCGGATTCTCATAGCCAGACGACTGGTTCGAGGTGTAGAAGCGGCCGTTGTGTTCCACGATGTTGCCGTTCCCGGTGTAGGGCAGGATGCTGACGGGCCGGTAGACGCCGTCTATCCGGTCGGACCAATACCACGTCTGATCGTAGGCGCCGTAGCAGTTCAGACCCATCCAGAGGTACTTCCCGTCAACCTTGGCCAGGGCGCAGCCGCAGTCATTGGCCGCCTCGGGGTGGTCCTCGATCAGGCCGCGCTGTCGAGCCCGGGCGAAAGCAGCCGCCAGCAGCGACTCGAAAGCCCCTTTTTTAGCAGGCGCTGCTCGGCATAGCAGAGGGTGGAGTAATGCGGCACCTTCTTCAGCCCCAGGGCCTTGCGCAAGTCCGAAAGGTCCGCCAACAGCTGCACGACGCCCCGATAGTCCGTCTTGAAGAACTGACGCAAGGGCAGGATGGCGAACAGCTGCCCCTGCGTGAAGTCCTTGCGGGAGAAGCGGTTGGAATAGGCCGGCAGCCCCTTCTGGCCGACCGCGAGGGCCTCTTTGGCCAACGCCACGGGCGACTTGGTCATGGAACGATGCGCGGGTTTCTCTTTCATGCTTCGCCATCATGCCCAGTCCGCTACCCCGCTTTCAAGACCTTTTCAACAAAGCAATCCCATTTCTGACTGTTGAAGGTGGCCGCCAACGGGGCGGCGGGTTGAAATGTCGGACTCAGCGTGTACTCGCCATTGACCAGGCTCATGCCGGATCCGTAGCCCTTCCGCAAGTTATGGAGGTGAAGCCAGATCGGCCAACCTGGTCCGACACTGTGCTTGTGGGTCCATTGTTTCCCCGCCGAGACGCCGAGCTTGGGATGCATCTGCGGCGCCGTGCAGCCGGTAAAGCTGTTGCCAAAGGAAAAGACATCCATCTTCGCCGGCGGCTCCGCCGCCAGGACCATCTCCGCGGCCAGGATCATCCCGGCCGCCATCACAACATACAACCAACGCTGCCCACTCAACATGACGAACTCCTTGTCGATCTCCTGGGTTAGAGATACCGGTTGATGATTCCGTGACCGGGGCGGATGGAGCCGTCCGGCTCGACACAATGCAGCGTGCCCGGCTCGGTGACCCGACCGTACTCGGGCCAGTGAAGGTCGGCGATGTAGCTATGCTGCAAGGCGTAGATCAGCCAGCCGACATTGCGCTGGTTCAACTCTCCGAGTTGAAACTCGATGATCTCCACCCGCTTGGCATTGTCGAGCGAACCCCAGCACGTCTCGCTGCTGAGCAACGGTTTGCCGGTTTGCTCGCGCAACGCCACGCACGCATCCAGTTCCCGGCGAATGCCGTCCTTGTGGGCCGGGTCGCCAAACCAATACAAGTGAAAGTTTAGTACGTCGGAGATGTGCTGCAGCGGCTTCAGAAACTTCGTCGCGCCCCAGAAGCCTACCGATAGCGGCGCTTGCGCTCCGCCGGCTTTGCACGCGGCATAGACATCTTCCAGCCACTTCTGTTCATGCGGAGCCACATCCGTGTATTCCGTCCAATGTTTGGGGGCGTAGGAGAACGGCTCGCCGCACAAGTCCCAACAGACCACCCGCGGATCGCGCCCAAACCGCCCCATCATCGCGCTGACGTATTCGCGCCAGTCTCGATCGAAATAGCCATTGGCCCAACTGCAGCCCGGCAGGAAATGGTCGAGGTACACGCCGCCCCATTCGGGGTGGCCCGCATGCCAGCGGTTGAACAAGTTCGGGATGACTGCCAACCCGTACTTGGCCGCGAGGCCGAACGCGTTGTCCACGTTGGCCACGAATTGCTCCTGTTGTTGCGGGGCTCCGGCGACGAACACTTCCCAGGCCAGCCACAGCCGGACGCCGTTCATCTTCGGAAAATGCTTCTTGCCCCAGCCGAGTTCCCGGTCGAAGGCGGCCGCGTCGAACCGCCGCCAGATGTCGGCCCCGGTGTAGGCGTAGCTGGGCTGGTAGTTGAATCCGCGGATGTTTTCGATGCTCAGGGCCATGGTTGCTGCGACTCCTTGTTCTTTCAGGTGGTTGCCGTTGCGAATGCCAGCCTCGGCGTGGTGACGCCCTGGACGCCCGGCGAACTTCCGAACGGGCGGTCAGGCGGGAAGAACGGCCGCCGGTTCATCTGCCCCAACACCCAGAACTCCTTGGACTGCATATCCCACACCAGCCCCTCGTCTTTCCAAGTGGTAAGATCTTTGGACGACCAGAGCTTGACGCCGTCGTTGTCCACGAAGTCCGGTTGGCCCTGATACTGACCAGTGGCGCGCGTGCCGGTCAGGTAGTACGTGCCGTCCGGCCCGCGGGTCACTGCCGCGTCGCGCAGCGGCTCGCCGATCTGGGGTTTGGTGGTTTCCGCCGCACTCGCGGCGAGGGTTATGGCCACCAGAAGGGCGGCGACGAGGATGCAATGTCTGGCCTTGCTCATGGCGTTCATCGTGTTTTCCTCTCTTTCAGCTTGCACAGTCATTTCATTCTCTGCCGCCGGCTCCGCGAGAGCTCGCCTATCGCAGGGAAATCTTCTGCACGACAATCACGTCGTCGAACTTGGCCCGGTTTGCCTGGGAAAACAGACCGATCCGGCCGGCGGTTGCGCCGGACGCGGCGACTTCCGCTACCGGATCGCTGTCGATGTACCCGACGAACTTGCCTCCGCTCAGGTCGAGTTTGAGGTTATGCCAGGCGCCGGCCGGGCTTGCGAACGGCGCCTCGGCCAGCGTTTGGCGTTCGCCGTCGCCTACGCGCACGATGCGAGCCTTTTGGCCGTCCATCTCGAAGAGCAGGTGGTTTTTCCCATCGCGGGCCGCCGCGATGACGCCGATCGTACCTTTATCGGCGATCCGGCGGGCGTTGACTTTGACGAAGTAGTTCTTCCAGGATTGCTCGCCGGCAAGGGATATTTCCGGGGAGTCGCTCTCGTCGATCTGCTTGTAGAACTTGTGGCAGTCGCCGTCGAAGACCCATTCGCCGCTCGCAGGCCGCCACTCGACGTCGAATTTCTCGCTATACTTGCTGCGGATGAAGGGCTCGTGCATGAGGAGCTTGGCCTCGTAGTTGTCGCGTAGGATGAATCCGTGTTTCGGGGCGTCCTCGAGTTTGAGCCCAGCAAAGATATTCTTGTTATCGAACCCGCAGTTTTCGATGACGGAGTCCCGCCAGCCATATTTGCGGTCGTTCCGAAACGCGCCCGTGCCCGTGATCGGAGATTTGATGAAGACGCAACCCCGTAAATTCACATCTGAAGTCTTGATGGGCTCGATCTCGGATTGGGGGCCGCCGATACGGATATGGAAATCGGAATTCAGCAACACCGAGTCGCGGTATTCGAAGTCGCCGTGGACCGGGATGTTGTCCGCTGGCCACCAGAGAGCGCTGCCGCCGCCACAACTGCCGTGCGTTACCAGGAGATTCCGGACGCGTGCGCTCCGCGGATGGCTGAAACCGGCGTTGCCGGCCGGATAGTCGTAGGAGCAGTTGGTGTATTCGAACTTGGCGTTTGGGTCGGGTTCCTGGAACCAGAGGTAGGCGGCAGCCATGGCAGTTTTGGGATCGAACTCCACCAGGCCGTCCGGTAGATCGCGGTCCATTTCCAGCTCGCCCACCGGAAGTTTGGAGTTGTGGTTTCCCAAGCTCCATCCCGGCCCCTCGGGCGGCGGCTGGTCCTGGGGGGTGATCCGCACGCAGTTGCCCGCGAAGGCCCGTTCGCCGGTCGCCGGGTCGTTCCAGTACATCGGCGCGGGCAGTTCATAGACGTCCAACGCGCCGATGGCGGAAGTGGAATAGAGAATCGTCCGTTTGTCCTTGATCTTGCGGACCAGGCAGCTCGCCTTGGCGGTGTTCTGAGCGTCGTCGCCGCCGCCGTAGACGTAACAGCGGTTGATCCGGATATTCCCGCCACCCTCGAACCAGTAGAAAGCGTCACGGGAGGTCGGGCAGAGGAAGCCGGCCTCCGGGCTGAAGTAGACTCCGTCCACCTCGACCCCTCGGACGGCGTAAAACCGCATTCCGGTCAAGGCTGCGTTGTCGAACCAAAGATTGCGCAAAGTCACCTTGGTGCTGCAGCCCGCCTGGAGGTTGTAGGCTCCATCGGTATGGGAAAAGGCTGCGTACACCACGTCGCCGGATTCGATTCCTTTCTTTTTAACGTCCACGGCCACTTTCTGGAGGCGCTTTTCCTTGTCGATGGTCTTCCACGGACCTTTCAACTTCCCGTCGAACTGGACACGCTTGCCGCGGGAGTTGATGCCATAACCGCTGTCCAGCGACTCGCTCGGCCGCAGACCGCCCCGGAGGTAGTCGATGCCTTCGACCAGCGGATAGCCTTCCGGGACGTGGCCGATCATATAGTCGTGGCCGGTTTCCACGATCTCCCAGACGATGGTGAAACGCTGATCCATGTCTATCTTTAAGTTCTCGACCGCGATGTCCTCCGAGTGGAGGATGTTGATCTGGGATGGCGGGTAACCGCCGATCTTCAGCGCGTTATGCCGCATCAGGACGGTGGCCGGCTTCTCGTCTTCGTCCACCGCGCCGAGTAGCCGAATCCCTTTTTTGCCGGTCACGTCGATGAACCCCTTGAGACCTTTCGAGTAGGTCTTGGGATAGCCCGGCAAGTGCTTGTAGCCGTGCAATCCGAAATGATGGACTTCCGGGTTGTCGAAATAGTATGTGCCGCCGTCGAAGCGGATGGTGTCGCCCTCCTTGGCCTCGGCGACGGCCTTGTTGACCGCCATGGTGTCGTCCTTGCCGTCGTCGGGGATGGCCCCGAAGTCGCGGACGTTAAGTTCCGCCGCGCTGGCGGCGAGAGTGACGGCCACAAGCAGGGTGGCGGCGAGAATGGTGTGGTTTGATTTTCGCATTGTTTTTCCTCTATTGATTCATTTCCACCAGGTAGTACATGGTTTTGCTTTGTTTGCCATCGATGGAGAAGGTCGATCCGTTGTGTATTTTCAGACTTTTCGCATCCTTCTTGATTCGCCCGGCGTGATCAAGGGGCAGGACCGATTTGATTACGCGGTCTTTGATGGTGATGGTCGCCTCGACCGGTTCGAGCAACAGGGGTTCACCGCCCTTCTTGAGCGGATTGTCCGTGAACTCGTCGAAGACCATGCCGGTGTTGGCGTCGCGGCCGAAGGCGGTGACCAGCAGCCGGTCGTCGTCGCGCAGGGTTCCGTCTTTGTTCAGCGCGGTCACGTAGAGCTTGAGCGCGGTGTCTTGGGTGCGGCGTATGGTCACGTCGCCAAGGTCGATGGTCCGGCCGCCGGCGTAACCGATGACAGCCTGGGTCCCGGGCGTGTCGACCGTGTAATAGCCGCGGCCTCCGTAATGCCACTGGAGCTGTCCGGTGGTGGAGGTGATCACCTTTTTCGCGGTGTCGATGAAGCGGGCGAAGTCGGCTTCCGCGGGGTGCTCGGGCGGCGGGGCGTCGATGAACTCCAGGACCACCCGGCCGGCGGCCAGGACGTTGTCGGGCACGGTGGCTTCGAACTCCTTGTGGTTGCCGCCGGCGTCCAGGAAGCTGAACTGCTCGGTGATGCCCACGTCGCCCCGCATGAGGCCCGGAATGCTGATCCTGCGCCGGGCGACAATGTCGCCGGTCTTCACGTCGCCGCGGTGTACGCAGCGGGCCAGAGCCGGCCACTGGCCGACCTGGATGAAGTCGTCGCAGCATATCTGGCATTCACGAGAGATTACGTTGCGGATTTCTGAAAAGCTGCTCGAAAACTGACACTGGGCGGCCCAGCCCTGCAAACCCAGGCCGTAGAAGTTGATGGTGGGCACGTTGAGCGGTCCGCCACCCCACTCGGACAGGTTGAAGGGCCGGTCCTCGATCTGCTGGAACCCGATGGACAAACAGCCGGCGCCGGGGCGGTCCATGATTGTAGGCGAGTAGGTGTGCCGGTCGATAAAGCCCACCTCGTAGTCGGTGAGCAGGTTGAACAAGTGTCCGTACCAACCCCAGCCACGCCAGCAACTGCCGCAGATGGCGCCCTGGTAGCCGGTTTCGCGTATCGCCGCGACAAAGCGGTGGTAGAAGGCGTGTTGTTCCTGGTAGAGGAACAGCAGTGTGTCGCGTTCGCGGGGATTGAGCGTCGGCCTCTTCTCCCACCAGGGGTAGTTGGTGCGCAGCGACCGGTCGGACAGCGTCTGTCCTTTGGGATAGTGTTCGCCCCAGGCCTTCTCAAGGGACTGCTGGTTCTTGTACTTGTCGCGCAGGAAGTCGTTGAAGCGGTGCTGCAGGTCGCGGTAGTAGGATGGCCAGCGCTTTTTGACGCTGTCGAAGTGGCAGGGGTCGTCGAAGATGTCGTCCTCGTTCTGCAGTTCGATGTAGGCCAGGGCGGGATCGTCGGCGTAGCGGATGCCGGTAACTGTGTTCTTGCGGTTCAGAAGTTTCACCACCCGGTCGATGAGCAGGTCCTGGATGTCCGGTGCCACGGTCTTGAGCAGAAGCACGTCTCCACGCTTGTTGTTGGCGAGTATCTCATCGTAATATTTGACCTTGTCCTTGTCGGCGGGGCTGACCGACATGTGGAAGACCGGGGACCAGGCGGAGTAGATGCCGCGTTTTCTCGCGGCGGCGTGGAAGTAGTCGAAGCGCGGGATCAGCCTGGGCGATGGCACGCTGTGGTCATTCGGCGTCATGACGCCCCTCGGATCGCTCTTGATGAACTTATGCAGCCTGACCAGATTGACGCCGTACTTGGCCCAGCGGTCGCACCATTGATCGGCCCTTTCCCGGGGGCAGGCCATGTCGGCCCAGGAAATGTTGACGCCGAAGAATTTGATCGGCGTGCCGTCTCCCAGTACAAAGCGATGCCCGTCCTGCTTGACCCAGCCGCGTTTGCCGGCCGGCTTATCCAGCCAATCCTCCACACCGATGACGCTGCCGGGGCCGTAGTCATGCCGGTTCTCGTAGACGATCCAGTCCGAGGTGTCGACCCAGCGGTTGTCGTGCTCGAATTTTGTCTTCACGGGCAAGGTCATGACCATGGTCTGCTCGACAGTCTTTCCGGCATCGGCGCTTTGGCGAACGAAGAGGCGCATGTCACCATGATCACAGTGCATGGCGATAGCGGGATCGAACGTGAAGACGGTTTTCTGTCCATCCTCCGTGGAAAGCGTCAATTTGCGAATTTCCTCCTTGCCCCATTTGGCGGGTGGTGGCAGGGTGATGGTTTTGGATCTGCCGTCGCTGAACTCGACCAGGCATCGACCGTCATTGAAGTAGGTGTTGGCGAGCAGGAACGGTCCGACGCCGTAGCGTTCGCGGCCGTCCTGTTTTTTCATGCCGAATCGATTGTCCCACGGCATGTGGTAGTCGGTGGGTGCGTCGTTTTCCAGACGGTACTTGAAGAGAATGGAGCCGTCCGGGCGTTGAGAGGTGACGCAATTGAAATCAAGTCCGGTCGGCCGCGGTTTCTTCCAGGCGGGATAAAACGTGATGTCCCGTTCCTCGAAGACGCGCTTGCCGTCGATCACCTTCGAAAGTGTCTTCATTTTTGCCCAGGTGGACCAGTCCTCGAAGATCCTGAACTGGATATTGAAAAGCGGGCAGTCCTCCCTGACCACGCAGACGCCGATGGGCCCGTGGCCGGTCACGACCCATTCGTCTTCTGTATCCGCGGCGCGAACGTTTTGTGAGGCCAGGCAGGACAGACAGATTGCGAGAATGATATGCAATGTTTTCATGGACTTCTCCTGAACTTTTTAATGGTTAATAATGATTTGGTCGTCTTTGACTTCCACGAGGATGATGGAGGGGCGTGCATGGGTCGGGCCGAACGGATGAGATCCGAATGCCAAGCCGTACCACTGGCCGCTCTTGTCCTGGAAAAGGCGGGAGTTGCCGCAACGGGGCACGGCCCTGGTTGGGGACCAGGGACCGTGGATGCTTTTGGCCGTTGAATAGATGAGATCGTAGGTGCACATCTGGGGGCGCTCGCCAATATTGCCGCGGCGCGGATTGGTGCCCTTCGCGGTGGTGAAGAAGTAGGTGTCGCCGATTTTCTGCACGTGCCCCCCTTCGCCGATGTCGTAGCCGCCCTCTGGCTGGATGGCGGGCAGATGCTTCTCGATGCCGCTGAGATCATCCTTGAGCAGCGAAATGTTCCAGCCGCGACCACCGCCCATGAGATAGCATTTGCCGTCGTCATCCTCGAAAAGGTTGGGGGTCCAGAAGCGGCCGCGGTCGGCGTGTTTGTCCCGCCAATGGAGTTCGTAGGGGCCCTCGGGCTTGCCGCTCATGCTCTTGAGCAGCAGGAGCGCCATGCCGTCGTCATCCCACCACCGTCCCTTTTTGAAAGACATGCTGGCCAGCAGCCAATACGTGCCTTTCAGATAATGGAATTCGGTGTCGAAGATGATGAAAGGCGGGAAGTTGCCGTTATAGGACTCGATCATCGAAGTCAGCCCGTCCCGGGTGAAAGGATGGTCGTCGGCCTTCCAGACCTGGCCCATGTCCTCCCAGTTCTTGAGATCCTTGGAGCGCCAGATCTTGATACCGACCTCGTCGCGGGACTGGTAGCCTTTTTCGTGGTAGTTGTAGCCGGGGTCGCTGCCGGTGAGGTAGTAATAGCCGTCGGGAGCGTTGAGGATGCAGAAGTCGCGGACGTCGCGGTCGATGAGCGGAACTACGCCGGCCCAGGGACCGGCGGCGGTCACGGGATAGTTCGGTTTCATCAGTCCCCCGGCATACCAGCAGAGTCTGCCGTTCCCGACATCCGTGTTATGGCAAACCAGCGGGACGATGCCGGGCTTGTCGCGGAAGGCGGCCCAGTCGTCGGAACTGGAAAAGGTGGAGCGAAACGTGCCTTCGCCGTCCTGGAATACGGTGACATGGCCGCCATGCGGGACCATGAGTCGTCGCGGCGTGAAGGGGCCGTAGGGACTCTTAGCCGAAGAGATATGTGTGTCCTGGCAGGCGGTCCACCCCATGCGGCAGACGGCGTCGCGGTAGACGAGATGATACTCACCGAAACGTTCGGACCATCCCGGAATATTCGCCTTGAACATGAACATGCCGCCCTGGCCGGCGGAGAGCAGGGACTTGCCGGGGGTTTTGTCGGGCTCGAAAGCGACGCGGCGCGGTTGTTCGGCCAGACCGGTCAGGTCATCCTTCATTCTGGCGATCCAGCCATCCCCCCAGAGCCAATAGACGGAACCGTCGTCGTCAACGAACAGAGAAGGAGAGCCACCCCGCCAGGTGATCATGCCCAGATCCTCATAGGATCCTTCGGCCTTGCCGGTCTTGCTCTTGAGCAACCCGGTGCCATTTTCGTTCATGGCGTAGCAGATGTAGAAGTCATCGCCGATCTGATGGAGTTCCGGCGAGGTCATGGCGCGGACCTTGGGACTGTTCGGCCGGTCGCGACGGATATTCCAGTCGGTCTGCCAGCGGTTCTTCGCATGGAAGATGCTCGGGCTCTTCTTCATCTCCTCGAAGATGCTCCAGACCTGGCCCATCGGCTTCCAGTTTTTGAGGTCGGTGGATTTCCAGAGCCAGATGCCGTCATTATTAAGGAAATCGTCCGGCTCGAAGTTGGACAGGTAGGAGCCCTTGCCGGACATGCCGGCGCAAGCCGTTCCCGTGAGATAGTAGGTGCCATCCTTGGCCCTGGTCACGGCGGTGTCGCGCAACGGCACGTCGAGGACGGGTTCGATGATCTCCCCCGCATTGGCGGCAAGGGTAGTTGTCGCCAGCAACGCGGCGATGATGATTCGTCTGAGTTTGTTCATTATGTTGTTCCTTTGTTATGGTTTTGTTATCTTTCGACGTTCATTTTTCTCCTGCCGGAGTCGCTTTCATCAATCGCCCATCCCGGCCCCTCAGTCGGGGCCATGGGATGGATCGCCACGCCGGTTTATTTCCGTTTCGGCCCAGGCGCCGTGTCGGTGTAGGGCGAGAACTCGCCTTCGCCGTTCCATTCGGTTACCGGCACGTAGTCGGCAGGTGTCCAGTCCTCGTCGATGTCGATCAGTAGTTGGCCATCCTTGAGGTCGACTTTCAGCCGGACGATGCTCGGCAAACAGTGAAACGAGCCGAGAAGGTCTTCGGCGAATGTCGACGCGTACCAGTGTCCGTCCAGACCGCGGAATGGGACTCCCCAGGCGCAATGCGCCGGCCCCGGCATCAGTTTGGACCACGGCCCTTTGGGACTGTCCGCCGTCATGTAGGAAAAACCATAGTCTTGGGCGCTTTGAGGAAGCCATCGGAGTGTTGATGTCGCGCACGTGATGGTGAAAAAGACATATTTGCCACGCATTTTGAGTAAGGCGCATTCGCAGTCCTCGGAAGTCATACCGCCCGAGGCGGGCACTACGTCAGGCAGTTTTTCCTTGATGGTGAAATCGTCGTTCAACTCTCTCAAAGCATTGCAACCCGCGGTCATATAGAATCGGCCATCGTCGTCCTGGAAGAACTTGCCGCAGTTGAATCCCCTGGCGACACGCTTGTAAGGACCTTCGCCGCGGCCGGTGGAGCTGAGCAAGATGCCATTCGTTCCCTTCGGCTTGACCAAAAGCTCGTAGTTGATGGCGTAGTTCTTCAGCTTCGGAACCCAGTTCACGCTGGTGGACATGTAAAAGTTGTCAAACGACTTCAGGTTTGGCTTGCCGTCGGCGGTGAGGACGATCCCATTCTTCTTCGCCTCGGGGGCCAGCTCCTCTTCGTCTTCATAGGCGCGGAGGACGATCTGCTCCCATTCTTTCAGGTCGCGCGAGCGGTAGATCGGCATTTTGCCGACATAGGGCTCGCCATACACGGAACCGGACAGGTAGAAATAGCCGTCCCGCGGACTCTGCATGATGTGGTGGTCGCGAATCGCAAAGCCGGGCTTGGTGAAGAGCGGCAGCAATTTGTGCCAGGGGCCGCGCTCGGTGTACACCTTGTTCGGGTGCGTCCGCAACACGCCACCGGGCGCACAGAATTGCCACCGGAACCATCCTTTCATCCATTCCAGCGGCACGATGCCGGCCCGATCGCGGAACGCGGCGAAGCGGTCATTGCCGCAGAAGGTGGCGTGATACTTTCCCTCGCTGTCTTTGAACACGGTGGTCTGACCGCTGTGCAAGACGAAAATGGTGCGTTTGGAATAGGGGCCGAACAGGGTGTCGGAGGTGGCCACCAGACTGTCGTCGACGTTGACGCCCAGCCGGGCGAGATAATCCGCCGCCACCAGGTGATACTGACCGTGGGCCTTGGAGAGAAACGGACCCCGGCGGCCGAGCAGATGATCGAGTACTACGCCGCACGCTGGAAAATCGAAAGCGGCTTCAAAGAACTCAAGCATGAGATCGGCGCACTTGACAGCCAGTGCCGAAATGAAAATGCTGTTGAAAACCATTTCAATCTCTGTTGTCTGTCGATGACTCTCGGCTGGATTTACGCGCTGAATCGGCACGCAGCCCCGAAGCGACTCCATCCGAACCGGCGAACCGGTGCGTTCGCCTTCGCCGATGTCCGCCGGGCAATAGCCGCCGAACTCGGCAGCACCCCGATTATTCATATGGGTTGCTCCGAACCGGTCAAACGGGCGATAAAATACGTCCGAGACGCCCTGTTCAGGCCGGCGGCATGAGAAAACAAAACTCAGAACCGGAAAAGTTCAGTTACTCCTTATATCTTAACGTTTTAATGAATCACCTTTTTCGCGGACTCTGCCAGAGAGCACCCAGTTTTTCCAGTCTCGCCCTGTTCCTGCGCACGGCCTTGGGTTCGATGATCAACTCATCCTCGTGCCATCCGACGTGCAGGGGCATGATGTATAAACGGGTGAAGACGGATGGGTCGCCGACCCGCGTAGCGTAATCGTTGCAGTTGTAAAAGCCGGCATACCACCAGGAGCCGTCCTCGCGCTGGAAGATGTCGCCGTTGCCGCCGTGTGTGGCTCCGACGCGCAGGTTGCGCCAGGGGCCTTCGAGCGAGTCCGCCACGCGGTAGAGCATATCGTAGTTGCCGTTCCAGTCGGCCGACCAGGTGACCCATTTGCCGTCGATCTGGAACACGCCGACCTCGCAGTCCTCCTCCATGCACAGGTTCCGATAATGGTGGAAGTGATGTTTCTTTATACTGAAAGTGACCGTCTCAATCGTTTCGCCGGCCGGAGCCTTGCCGATGCCGCTCGGGAGGTTGATTAGCAACCCGCCATCATCGGCCTCTTCAATGGTGCCGAAGGGGACTTTGCCCCGGACTATCTCAAACGGCCCGTCCATGGTCTTGGACTTGGATTTCAGCACAAACGAACCGGCATTAAAGGCAGATATGATTACATAGATAGTGCCGTCCCGGGTGCGCAGGGCTTTGGGTTCAGCCATCTGTACCGGCCACATGTCCTCGAATTTACGGCCCCAGCGTTCGGCTTTCTTTTTTTCAGTTTCGATAGCGCGTTTGTAGGTATCCCACATGAAGTCAGGATGCTTTTTCATCTCCTCGAGTGTCATGATCGCGCCGGGTTTGGGCTCCCAGTGGATCAGGTCTTTGGAGCGATAGAAGGCAACCTGGTTTTTCCATCGCTTCTGACCCCAGAACGATCCAGACAAGTAGTAGTAACCGCTGTCATCGAGTTGTCCGCACCATACATCGCGAATGCCGCAGTCGATGAATTTGGGGTTGCCGATCCAGAAATCGATCTCGGTGGCTTTAACGCTGTTGACCGCGAAGTGGTAGGCGATAAAGCTGTTCGGACCGTAGTTCGGCAATGTATTAAGCGGTTGTTTGCTACGGCCCATGTGTTGCCCGTTGTCGTTTCGCACTTCAGTGATGGCCGGCACGTACGGGCACTGGGCGTATTCGTCCTCGCCGGAGACTGTGGCGAAGAACCTTCCCGTACCGTCGGGAGTCAACGTGGACTGGCCGCCGTTGACGAGCATGACGCACGGTTCACACCAGGGGCCGTCAAGGGATTCCGACCAGGATGCCAGCGTGTCGATGGAATTGACACCGGCGCGACCGGTGCGTGTGGTGAACGTCCAGATATACCACTTGCCGGCCTTGACCAGGTGGCTACCCCACTGGCCCATGATATTGATGCGCCGCAGGTAGCGCGAATACCATTTGACGTTGGTGAAGAGCGTCTTGACCGGACCGTCGATGGCGCTCAGGTCGTCGTTAAGCTTGGCGTAAAACCCCTGTCCCCAGACCAGGTAGACCTGGCCGTCATCCTCGAACAGCGACGGGTCGCGGCCTTGGCGGGTCAGGCGCCCGTGGTTCGCGTATGGGCTTTTCGGTTTGCCGGTCTTGCTTTTCAGGATGCCGATGCCCTGGCCGTTCATGGAGTAGACGATCCAGTAGTTGTTTTTGAGGTAATGGATTTCCGGGGCGGTGACGGCGCGGCCCAGGCGCGGACGGGCGCCGATCGTGCGGTCCAGGTGCAGACGTTGGTTCCATTCGCCGCCGTCTTTGTCGCAATCCCAGACATAGCCCAGATCTTTCCAGTCCTTCCTGTCGGCCGACTGCCATAAGCGAATGCCGTTGTTGTTGCTCCAGTCGAGTTTGCCGTCCGCGGCGCGTGAGGCTTCCGTGCCGACCATGTACCAGTTATCGTCGCCACCTTTGCAGATGGCCGCGTCGCGCAGGGGATGGTCGAACAGCGGCTCGATCATCTCCACATCCTGTTCCACATCCTCGGGCTTGTCGCTGGGGGGAAGGAGCGGGACCTTGGTGACGATTTCGCCGCGCCGGGCCTTTTCAGGCTTTTGATTGGCTGTCTTTACCGGTGTCGGCGAGTACGGTTCGATGACGGGTTGACCGTCGGCCGAGGAATGTAGTGTTCGCAGGTTGTTGTTGGTGTCTTTGAAAACCATGCACCGCCCCCCGTCGAGGAGGAACGGTCGGGGTTTTGAATATGGTCCGTGGAGTTGGGATGACATACAGGCGTAGGCGTCTTCGTGGATGTCGCCATCGCGGTAGGTGGTGGCGGTGAACAGGAAAACGTATTGGCTGCCGTCGTGAAAGAGAAAGACGCCATAAGGCGCGCCATGCTCGGGCAGTCCGTCGTCCCCCGGATATCCGTCAATGGCCGCGGGCAGGTAATGCACATCGTCTTCGTGCCCCACTTGGGGATAGCCCTGATTGCTCTTGTTCATGGCCAACAAGTCCTCTCGCGGACGAAGTTTGGCCAGGCAACCGCCGCCCCATAGTAGATACCGTGTGCCATCTTTATCCACGAAGACCTGGGCGTCACTGCGGTCGGTCTCGGCTCCGTGGGCCTCGGCCAGCAGTCGGTGGTCGTCCCATGGCCCCTTGATGTCAGCGGCCGGGGTCGACATGGCGCCGGCGGCGAAACCGCAGACACTGTAACCAACCCAGAAGCGGCCGTCGTTGAATACCAGGCGCGGCGCGGTCATGCCGCAGGCCCGTTCGCCCGGGGTCAGGCCGGGAAGCGGCAACAAATCTCCCTGGTAGGCACGCCAGCCTCTGAAAAGGTTCGGGCTGCCGGCCGTTGTGTAATTCTGCTTCGGGTCCCAACAGTCCCAGATAAAGCCGAGATCCTTCCAGGCCTTCAAGTCTTTCGACGACCAGACCTTCATTCCGCGACAGTTGTTGAAGTCCGGCTTGCCGTCCTTGCCCTCGATCGCGGTCGTCCCGGTCAGGTAGTAGGTCTTGTCAGGCCCGACGCAGATCGACGGATCGCGCGGCGGTTCGCCAATTTGGGGTTTGATGACTTCCGCCGCGGGGGCGGTGATGACAAATGTCATCAGCAGAGTGGCGACGACGAACATTACGTTCGCGGGCACTTTCGTTGAGAGCCGTTTGATTTGATTCATTGAATTTCTCCTTGATTTGGGGTTGACAGACTTCATTTCGTACTCCTTTGTCGATTTCATGTTGTTTGTGATGTTCACATTGTTTAATCTTTGATTTTTATGCACTGTAACTGCCCGTTGACCATGGGGATGAGCAGTTTGCCGTCGGCGGCGGACATGCCGTCGAAGACGGGGCAGGCGGGGAGGTCGTATTCGGCGAGGAGCTTGCCATCGACGCCGTTGAAGATCTGGAGTTTGCCGGGGCCGATGAAGTAGGTGGACTTGTCCCATTCCGCCCGGGTCTTGCCTTCGACGATGCCGGCGGTGAAGACCAGTTCTCCGCCCGCCTGCCCTGAGCCAGTCGAAGGGTCGTTGGCGCATAGAATCGAGCGAATGACGACGGGGGTTGCTGTCGTCCACAGCGGGAGCCTTTCGCGGGAAAAGGATTTACCTCCCAGATGATACCAGGGAAGTTTATTTCGTTTGACGGTTTCCTTGTCAATCATCATGCCTGGCAAGTTTTCGGTTTCGAAGTTGTCCGCAACGATCCGGTTGCCGGAGCCGGGTTTGTGGAAGGCATAGCCCCCGCCGACAAAATGCTGAGCGGCGTAGCTGCGGTTTTTGCCGACGGCGACGACCGTGCCGCCGCGCGCGGCCGACCCGGGGCCGCTGCCGTAGGCCGGCCAGGCGTCGTCGTAGACCATGAACGTCCGGTGAAACATGCTGTCATCGAGAAAGCCTGTACCTACCATCATATGATGGCCGTCCATCGGCGTATATCCGGATCTCCACTTGCGTTTCTTGGGAATCCGCTTCAGGTTCGGGTCGAATTGATTTTGTGTCATGTAGATGTGCTTGCCGTCCGTCACCAACAGATCGGCCACCCCGCCGTAGACGCTGTATCCGGTCGCCCATTCCTCGTTGATGGCCTCATCAACTTTTGCGAGTGCCTCGGGGCCCTTCTTTTCGGCCTTGACACGGTCCGGCTCATACACGACTGCGGTGCGCAATGTCTTCCGGTCGGGCCAGGGCCCTTCGAGGATGGTGTGGTGTTTGACCGCCCCCGTCGCCGGGTCGAGGGCGTAAAGGTGGATGCCGCCGTCGAGGTAGCTCGATCGTCCGGCCGGGGCGTAGATCAGGCCGTTGTGGTAAAGGACGCTCGAAGAAACGGGCCAGAGGTTTTCGAGGCGGTCGCCGGACAACGTCAGCCGTTCAAGCGGCGCGGCCTGGAACACCCACGCGGTGGCGCCGTCGGCGGCGCGCAGGCAATGGACGGAGCCGTCGCGGCAGCCGAGATAGAGGCGGCCGTCGACAATGGTGGGCGGTCCATCGAGGGCGGCGGGGAAGGATTCTATCCAGATGGTCTTCCCGTCGGACAGGCTCAGGCAGATCAGTTCATAGTTGTTTTTCCGTACCACGAAGGCCCTGTCGTCGGCGATGGTCGCCTGGGTCAGGTCGCCGCCGGGATCGGCCGTCCAGGCAGTTTGAAGTTTGGAGGAGAGCTTGGTCGGAGTGAAGGCGGAGCGCCGGGCGTCGGCGCGGTAGCAGGGCCAGGTGGTGGAAGTGGCGAGTGGCGAGCCGAGAGTTTTGAACGGGGTGCCGTAGGCTGGTCCTTTGGTCAAACGCTCGGGCGCGTCGGCCGCGGGGGCCTTCGCCAGAGTTCCCGGTTCATGGGGCGCGAGCGCTATAAAACCATTGATAAGCGCTCCCTCATAGCAGGAGCACGGGTCCGGGGTGTTATAGATCAAGCCGTTGGCAGGCATCAGGCCATAGGAGCAGGCGCCTCGGGTCCAGTCGCAGACCATGTGATTGTCACCTTCGAGATCAATGAATTCCGTGCCGCGGTGGGGTGTGATCAGATAACGTTCCGTGGCCTTGCCGGCGAAACAACGGATATGGTGGCCGCGCGTGAGCATGTCGCCGATGTCCGGCCTCGACGCGTCCGTGCCGTCCGCCAGCTTCAACGGCGTACGCCGGAGATAATCCCAGTACAGCGTGCCCTTGACGGACCGCAGCGCCGTGGGAAAGCCGAAACCGCCGGTGGTGCCGGTTCGCTCTTTTCTCCATAATTCCTTACCGTCACTCAGGTTCAGGCAGACGCCGCCGCCGGTGTTCGTGCTGGTCCAGAAGACCTTGCTGTCGGCGATGAGCAGGTTGCCGAGCAAATTACGCGGCATGGAGCCGCGTTCCGCCGGGGCGGCGTACGACCAGATTTTTCCACCCCTTTTGGCGTCCAGCGCCACCATCTCTTCATAGTTGTGATAGACCACCTTGCCATCGGCCAGGGCCAGGCACTGCGTCCCGACCAGTGGCGCGTCAACTCGCCAGAGTATTTCGCCATTGGCGGCGTCGACCGCGACAATTTGTTCGTTTTTGTTCTCACGCAACCGGTCATAGACCCTGCTGCGAAGTTCCTGTCTGGGGTTCTTGTATCCTTCTTTTTCCAATTTCGTTTCGACGACCCCGCGGTTCTTGCCCCGCATCTCGTCGGTCGGCATGGGGATTTCGGGGCGGACGCGGCAGATGACCAGGTTGCCGTCGGCGACGATTTCGTCCACCCCGCCAAGATCAACCTCATGCAGGAGTTTTCCTGTGGCGGAGTCGAGGATGGCAAGCGGGGAACCGCGGTATTTGAGGGCGGCGTAAACCTTGTCGTCCACGGCCACCAGGCGGCGGTTCATGGAGAGCGGCGTGCGCCAGATGTAGTCCCGCACGGCCTGGCCGGCGACGTCCTCGTAGAACGGTTGTCCATACCCTTCGAGTGGCTTTTTCCAGAGCAAAGCGCCGTTGAAGGCGTCGCGGGCGACCAGCGAGAACTTCGGGGTGGCCCCGCCCTGGTCGAGCAGATACGTGCCCTCATCGAGGATGTGGAAGATTCGGCCGTCGGCGGAGACCAGGCCGGTGAAACTGGCACTGTAATTGTGACTGCGCAGGTGCATGGGCGTGGCCCACCAGCGGAAGGAGCGCGGTGGTCCGACCTCCTTGTCCTTCGAGACGGCGTTGCCGGAGGCGTCGTAGTGGTAGTGGGTCCAGTCGTCGATGGTGTCGGGGACCGGCATCTTTTCGGCCTTGCCGTCGACGATCGACAACCCGCCGGGGGCGAGGACGCGTTTGATTTCTGCAGCGTCCACCAGATCATTTCCCGGGATGATCAGGACATTGACGACGCGGTCGGCGAAAGGCAGACTTCCCCCTTTCCAGTGGGAAGCGGTGAAACGCCCGGCCAGTCCGGCCTTCTCAATTTCCTCGCGGGCCTTTGCCAACGCGTTGGAGTCCTTCAGCAACAAGCGCACGTGGAATCGATCGCCGAGTTTTTGGAGGTCAAGCCCATCCGAGCCGACCTGCGCGACCAGTCCGCCGGATATCCCGGCTTCGGCGATGTCGTAGACAGTGCCGGCGAACACATGCGTTGACAAAACGGAAACAATGGCCGCCAACAGCAAATTGAACATAACGCGTCTTTTCAGTTGCTTCATTTTTCCACCTCCACGGGTTTGTAGTCGTCCGCGGTCCACTCGTCGTCGATCTCCATGGACAGTTCTCCGTCCTTTTCCGTGACGTTCATTCGAACCAGGGCGGGTTGGTCGCACCAGATAGTGTCCAGGGTTGCGTGCCAGACCAGGCCGTAGAAATGACGGTCCAGTCCTTTGAATATGGAGGCGTGGCCCCCGTAAGGGACGGCCGGTTTCCATCTGGCCCAGGGGCCCTCGAGTTTGTCGGCAACCATAAAGGCCGTGCTGTAGGCCACTGGTTTGTTGTTTACGTAGCGTTTGCCGGCGATTTCGCAGGGGAGCATGACCCATTTGTCTTTGATGCGGATCAGTTGCCCGTTACTATCTTCGACATAACTGCCGAACGTATCGCGCGGGTTGGCGCGGAATTGCCTTTGGGTGAACTCTCTGCGTCTGCTTTCTTGGGCGACCTCGTCGGCGTGTTCGTCCCAGTAACCCGGTTTTACGATATAAATGTCGTTAATGCCTCCGCTTACGATGGTCCGCCCATCTTCCAGCTCCTTATAACTTGCGGAGTGGCTGGCGGTGTCGTGCCAGACCCAGGGGCCCTCGATCTTGCCGCTCTCGCTCAGCAACACGCCGGAGCAGACATCCCGTTCCCCCTTCTCTTTGGCGAAACGCGGATCTTTTGTCCCATAGACTGTGTAGGAGACCGCGAAGGTCTTCTGTTTGTCCAGCCAGGAGATTTTACAATCCATATAGCACATTCCCAGATTTCCCGGTCTGGCCACGAAGTCCTTGCGGGCCTGGGAGAGCGCCTTCTCGTCCTGGAAGGTCCGGATGTCGATCGCCTCCCAGTGTTTGAGATCCCTGGATTTCCAAACGCGCAGGTGTTTGATACCGTCGACCCCGGATTGGGAACCGGTGAAATAGAAACAGCCGTCCGGGGCCTGGATCATGTTGGTGTCCCAATGCATCAGGCTGACTTCGTGCAAGCCGTTCTTCCGTTTGTAAAAGACCGGTTCCTTCAGGGGCCGGATTTTATGCCAGGGGGCTTTTTCCGTCACGACTTTATGCTTGTTTCGCGTCATGAGCGGACTGCCGTCGAGATGTTCCGCCCGGTTAGGAAAAAACCTATACGGAAGGTAATACTTGACATAGCCAGCAATCCATTCCAGTGGAACGATTCCCGCCCGGTCGCGGAACGCTGAGGAGCGGTCCAATCCGCAATAAGTGGCGAACCACTGATCCTGACCGTTTTTGAAGACCGTGGTCTGGCCGCTGTTTTTGAGCAGCATGGTGCGCTTGCTGTAGGGGCCTAAGAGGCTTTCGGTGGCGGTGGCCACGAAGACGTCCGACGCGGTGATGCAGTGACGCAGGCTGTAGTCTTTGGCGCTGAGATGATATTTGCCGTTCACCTTATAGAGGAAAGGTCCGTAACGACCCACCACCTGATGCTGTTTCTCGCCGCCGCAGAACAGGGCCCGAGGGTTCTCTGCCAGACCACTCATGTCCTCCTTCATTTTGGCGATGTAGAGTCCGGGGCCGCTCCAGAGCCAGTAGATGGAGCCGCCGTCGTCCTGAAACAGGCTGGGGTCACAGCCCCAATTGGTGATCATGCTTTTTTTGCCCGGCGCCTCGTAGGGGCCTTCGGGCTTGCCGGTCGTGCTTTTGAGAAGGCCGGTTCCGTAGTCGTTGACGGAAAAACAAATCCAGAAGTTGCCGTTAATGTAGTGGATTTCCGGAGCGGCGATCGCCGAGTTCTGGCGCAGGGTGTCTGGCCGGTCCATTACGCCGACTGGCGTCCTGATCCAGGCATAATGCGGCCTAAAACCGAGCTTGGACGGATCGAAAACCAGCCCCATGTCTTCCCAGGTCTTCATGTCGGTCGATTTCCACAGGCGGATGCCGGCGTTGTTCTTCCAGTCCTTGCCCTCGTCCTTGTCGGACAGTGTGCCGGTGAGGTAATACGTGCCGTCCGGGCCTTTGCAGACGCTCGGGGCGCGCAGCGGCGTGTCGAGCATCGGTTGAACTTTCATTCTTTGTTCCGGCGGCACGGGCTTGCAGACAGATGGCTTCATGGTTTGAGCGGAAGCGTGGGTCGTCGCAATGGAAATGATTGTCGCTGCGACTGCGAGCTTTGTTGTAATTTGTTTGATGCGCATTTCTGATTCTCCCTTCAATGGTTTTTCTTGTTTGCGATTGTTATTCAGCATTGTCTGCCTCCGACAAGACGACTGAGCCGAATTTGCTCGGATCGGTGCGGTTGTCTTTGGTGCCCTGCCAGACGACCATGGATTTTGGGACGCCGTCCTTGGCGTCGTCGACCAGGACCACATCCAGTCCGATGACGCGGTTGGGGAGACCCGCGGGGTCTTTCAGGCCGATGACATTGAAACTGACTTGATAGAGTGCGAAGTACCCGTCATCGAGCTCCTTCCAGCGGCAGCCGCCGGAGAATTGGCTTCCGATATAGGCGCCGGTGGGCCAGGGGCAGTTGCGGGCGAAGGCCAGGTAGCGGTCGTCGGCGTTGTAGGTGGCTTCGCGGTTGTTGAGTGCGTCAAGGCAGAGGACGGTGTTGTCGCCGCCGAAAGAGTCGCCCCGGGAACCGGGAGTGTTGGTGAGATCTTTGACCTTGACGGCGACCCAGAGATGCTCGTCGTCCCAGGCGATGTCGAAGGCGCCGCTGACGGTGGCCTTGTCGCCCTGGACGAGTTTTTTGATGGGATAGCGGAATTTCCATGGAGAGGGGTCGGGTTCCTCGTTCCAGGCGCAGAGTTTCACCTCTTTGTCCAGCCGGCGCGCGGTTGCGATCTCGCCGTCGGGTGGGCCGACTTCCAAGGTGAATGTCCGCTCGGCGGTCTCGGGGTTCCCGCTGTCGCCGTCGGCGACCACAAGTTGGAAGGTGCAGGTTCCCTCTTTGCCGGGGGAGCCGGAGAGGCGGCCGTTCGGATCCAGAGACAAGCCGAAGGGAAGTGTTTGCGAGCCGAAAATTGATTCATCGTCTTTGACACTCCATTTGTGGGCGCCGTTGCCGCCCTGGCTTTTCAGTTGATACTCGAAGAACTTGCCGACTGACTGGGCGGGGATTTTCTGTTCAGGTATGGTCGGGGCGGTGTCTTCGGCCACTGACAAGTCCAGGCGTTTCCTGGTCGTCGCCCCCTTGGCGTCGGTGACCTGGAAAGTCGCCTCGCTCTTTCCGGGCTTGGCGGGAACGCCGGAGAGTGTTCCGCCGCTGGAGAGGGTTATGCCCTCCGGCAAGGCGCCGGCGGCGAGCGACCATTTGTAGGGGGCTTTGCCGAAAGCGGGAATCAACTCGTAGAGATAGGGTTCGCCGCCGACCGCCGGGGCGAGGATGGGACTGGCGATCTTGAACGGTTCGTCGCTGGTCACACCGGTCAGCGGATGGGTGGCGACCACTTCCCAGACGGTTTCCTGGATGATCCGCGCCATCTCGGGGGAGATGTGGACGCCGTCGTCACGAAAGCCGGGCTTGCCCTGGTAACCACCCACCGGGAGGCCGACGGGAGATTTTCCGAAGATGGTGGCGTAGAAGGCGCAGGCGACCAGGTAGCTGGCGTCGTTGTTGACGTGACAGCCGTCGCTGTAGAAGTCCCACGGGGTACGGTAGCCGGGGACCAATCCGGCTTGCATCTTCTGCCCCAGCAACTGCATGGCGTGGCCGGCTGGGATTAGAACAGCCGGTTTCTTCGATTTAAGGTTCGCCCGGAGGCCGTATACGATGACTTCGTAGTCGTTGCGCAGCGAGTTCTCCCGGTAACGCTCGCGCAATTCGGGCGGAACGGCGGTGTCCACGACATGATTGTAGGAAAAGTCAGGCATTTTCGCGGAGTTGGCCCCCTTTGATTGCCTGGTCGGCCTGGTAAAGGCCTGGTCCCAGTCGGGGCCCTGATTTATGTGTGGCCACTGGGCGTAGATGCAGATCAGGGCCTCGGGGCTCTTTTTGATCGTCTCCTTCGCAAAGAGCAGGGCGTGCTCGTACTCGCCGGGGAACGGGCAGAACGGCTGCATGGTCACCACGTCCCACTCGAAGTCGCGCAGGGCCTTCTGCCAATGTCCGAACGGCGGCTTCTGAAACCCGCCTTTGGCGCCCCAGAGTCCGCGGATGGGGCAGCCGGGGATCATATGCCGGCCCCAGATGACTTCTTCTCCACCGTCTTTGGCCAGCTTCACAAAGTCCTTGTATTTCACTTCATCGGTCAGGCTGTTGCCGATGAAGTAGATGCGGGTTCTGTCCGTTTCGGCGCCGGTGATTTTGCTCATTGCAAAAGTGAACAGAGCTGTCGCCGTCAGGGTTGCTGCTAGAAGTTGTTTTGTCATTTGAATTTCTCCTTGTTATTCGCCTTTGTATTGTGTTGCGTCCATGTCGTCCGGTTCAGTCCTTCGGCCAGACGCCCGGTCCCAGGACGCGGTCGATCTCGTCCTGGTACCGCTTGGCTTCCTCCGGGGGCATGTCGAAGATGGAGCGGAAGGTGGGTTCGCCGTCGACGAGTTCGTATTTAATGGGGATGATACGAGGGGCGGCGGTCCAGTGCATGAATCCCATGGAGACGCCCCAGTTGGCCTGGTAATAGATGTCGTCGCGGTGCTTGCTCTTTTCGATCCAGCCGTGGCCGCCCCAGGTGGAGGCGAGTTTAGGCCGGCTGTAGACGCCGTCGATCTTGTCGCAGATGACGTACATCATACGATTCTGGTAGAATCCGTTGTATCCGAAGATGACATACTTGCCGTCGACCTTCACAGGGCACATGCCGATATCGGTGCTGAAGTTGATTCCTTCGACCACTTTGATGTCGTAGCGCCAGTCTGGGAGTTCACCGTCCATGCCGGGGTTCATTTTCTGGATGGTGCGGTTGCCTTGGGTGATGTAGACGGTGCCGTCGTCGTCCTCGAGAAAGGAGATCTGGGAGGCGCGGACGCCGGAATGGAACTCGTAGGGCCCGAGGGCCTCACCAGTTGTGCTTTTGAAGAGGAAGGCGCCCTTGGGGAGGAGTTCCTTGTCGATGCCGGGATATTTGTCGACGAAGTAGAGTTGGAATACAACGTAGTAGGCGCCGTCGATGTAATGTATTTCTGGGTCCATAGGACAGCCGGAGAGTGTCCTTAGGCTCCCTCGAAACTCCTTGAACTTGTCGGACTTCCAGGCTTCGACAGCGCCTTTCAAGCCGGCAATTGTGGCGCAGTCGATAATTTCCCACTCTTCCCAGTCCCGGACGTTTTTGGAGCGGAAGACGCGGACGACGAACTTTTCCGGCTCGTCCCAGACGGAACCGCAGTAGTAGTAGCCATCCGGCGCGTTGAGCAGTTGGTTGTCGTTTATGCCGAGGCCGTTGATGATCGGCTCCATCTGGTCCCAGGGGCCGCGCTGGGTGATGCATGAATCGATTGATCCTTTGGATGGCCTGTGAAAAGCGTCGACAATGCGGCTTCCACTCCTATCCAGCAGGACGACGGAGGGGCGGTCTCGGAAGAGCGACCAGTCGTCGGGTCCGTAGAAGGAGGCGTAATAGTCATTGTCCTTCTTGAATACGGTGGTTTCTCCGCCGTGGGGGATCATGGGCCTAAGGCGGGTGTAGGGGCCGAGGACCGATTTGGCTTTCATGCAAAAAGTGTCGGGGACGGGGACGCCGTTGCGTAAGTTATAGACCGAGCAGGTGGCAGTGTACTCGCCGTTAAAGGCCCGGTGGATAAAAAAACCGGTGGGATTCAGAGGCTCCTCATCGCCCCAGTTGCGCCAGATGTTCTTTTTGTCCAGGTCTTTGTCGGAGATGAGGAGGTTGCTCGGGCCGTCCAGTGCGGTGAGGTTGTCGTTCATGGCGGCGATGAATCCCGGGCCCCAGATCCAGTAGACCTTGCCGTCCTTGTCCTGGAACATGGACGGGGAGGTTTCGGTGTCGGTGATTTGCCCGAGGTCCACGTAGGGGCCCTCGGCCTTGCCGCTTTCGCTCTTGAGCAGGCCGGTGCCCTGGCCGTTCATGGAATACGGGATGTAGAAGGTGTCTTTGAGGTAGTGGATCTCGGGGGCAGTGATTCCGCGCACCAGCGGCCCGGCGGGGTTGTCCGGGTTCAGGTTTCGTTCCCTCTGCCAGGCGCCTGCCTGCTTCTCTATACTCCAGACCTGGCCGAGGGATTCCCAGCTCTTCAGGTCCGCGGATCTCCACAACCAGACGCCGTCGTTGTTCTGGAAGTCGTCTCCCCGGGCGTCCCTGGAGACGGTCCCAGTCAGATAATAGTGCGCGTCGGGTTCCCGCATGATGAACGTGTGGCGAAGCGGCGTGTCAAACAGGGGCGCGAGTTCGACACGGTCTTTGAGATAGCTCGCGGGGCTGTACTTCTCGGGACGCGGGGGGAGCTTGAGTTCGGCGGCCGAGACCGTCAGCGTCATGCAGGCGACGAAGGCGGGTAGAATGGTCTTGACGTGCTTCATTTTGGGTTCCTCCCGCTGTTCTGATTGATGCTGATGGTTCGAATGGTCGCCCTGTCCTGCTCCGCATGGACGGCCTTGAGTGAGCCGTCGGCGTCCCTGAACACCGTCGCCTGCCCGCCGTCGGGTACAAGAAGGCGCGGTTTGGAGTAAGGCCCGAACAGCGACTCCGCCTCGCAGATGAACGTGTCGAAATGCCCCTCGCCGTCCCGCAGGTTCCAGGCGGCGTAAACGTAGTGACAGGTGTCACCGTCCTTGAAGATGAACCCGCCGCGCTCGCCCATCTGATTCGGCGCGGGCTCCTCGGACGGGTAACCTTCAATGGCCATCTGCAGGGACCTGGGATCTCCCGCAATGTCGGTCATGTCCTCCTTCATGGGAGCGATGTAACCCCCGCCCCAGACCATGTAGACCTTGCCATCTGAATCCTCGAAGAGCGAGCCGTCGCCGCCGAGGAAGCGGTTGCTGATCCGGCAGATCTCCTCGTAGGGACCCTCAGGCTTGCCGCTTGTACTCTTCAGCAGGCCGATGACCTGGTCGTTCAGGGCGAAGATGATCCACCAGTTGCCCCTGACGAAGTGCAGCTCCGGCGCGGTGACGCCGCGCGACCAGGTCTTATCCGGCTGCCCGGGCACAGCACGCAGGTGCGCCTGCCAGCCGCTCTTCTTGGCGTCACGCCCCCCCGTCTTCGAAAGATCCCAAACGAGCCCGACATCCTCCCATTCCTTCAGATCCTTCGACTTCCACAAGCGCACCCCGTCGTTGTTCTGGAATTCGGCATAGCGCGGGTCGAGGGTGTTGATGTTCGTCGTTCCGGTGAGAAAATAAGCGCCACCTGTCCCGCTCGCGGCGGGATCTTCCGCACGGACGATGGACGGGTCTTTAAGATGTCCTTCGACCGGGAAGGTCAGGGGCTCGACCGTGTGCGCGGCGGCGAAGGTGGTAGCCACCATCAAGATGGCGGCTTGGATTGTCCTCGTCAGTCTCATTGCTCTAGTGCTCCTTGTCTTGGTTGTTGGTTGTTATTTGTCGGTTGTCATTTGCGATAAACGGCCTCGTCGAGATGGCCGAGGTCGTGGGTGGGCCAGATGCTGGGTTTGTCGGATTCTAGATCAATGGTCACCTCGTAGTTGATCAGCGAGCCGGTCCATTTGTCGGTCGGGCGGATGGGGGCGAAGAAGAACCCGCCTGCCGCGCCGACTTGCGGCCAGACGATCCAGTGTCCGGTTTCCTTGTCTTTCACGAGGTTGGAGTTGCCTCGGAACGGCAAGACGCCCATGTAATGCCAGGGGCCGCGGATGTCTTCGGCCCAGTGGTACAGGCCGTCGTAGCTGTTCATGCCGGTCAAGCCGCTGGCCCCGTAGCGCTTGCCCGACTTGACGAGGTTGCCGAAGTTGCAGTCCTCGGTGATCCGGCGGCCGTTGTCGGTGGCTGGAATCTTCGTCCCTTTTTTCCCAAAGTCCCTCGGCACGGTCTTGCCGTCGCGTTCGGTCCAGTTCTCGTCGATCGCCGTCAGGTCGTCGTTGAGGCGCCGCACGGGAGTGTCCGCGAGGAGATAAGCCGAACCATCGTCGTCGAAGAAGACGCCCTGGATGTTGTCCGGTCCGATCATGTGCAATTTATAGGGGCCTTCCGGTTTGCCGCTTTCGCTGCGCAGCAGGACGCTTTGATGCGTCTTCCAGCAGACGTCCTTGCCCCAGCCTTTGCCGCCGAACCAGATGGTCAGCCAGTAAGTGCCGCGGCCGAAGGACATTTCCGGTTCCCACGCGCCCTTGGAGCTGTTCCAATGTTGGTAATCGGCGGGCGCGTCGGGCCAGCGCGGCTCGTCGCGCATCTGCTCCATGGTGTAGAGGTTGCCGAAGTACTCCCAGGGGCCATGAACGTTCTTCGCGCGCCAGTAGGGCGTGCCTTCCCAGGGGAGTTTTGTGCCGTAGACCAGGGGGGGCCGGGCGATGAGCTGTAGTAGAAATAGCCGTCCGGCGCGGCGAAGATATGATGATCGCGGCCCCAGACGCTTTCCATGCCTTTGGGGGGCGTGAGTGTCGCCCAGGGGCCATGCATGGTGAAGTGGTCGCCCAGCACCTTTCGCGGCCAGCGCATCGGCGCGTCCTTCATGTCCTGGTATCCTCCCGGTTGCCACAGTTCCATAGGCACGATGCCCGGACGGTCGCGCCAGACGGCCGACGGGTCCGCGCCCCAGAAAGCAGCGAAGAGTTCATCCCCCGGGCCAGTGAAGACCGTGGTCTGGCCCGAGTGAGGGATCATCCTCGGCGTGCCGCCCATCCAGACACCGCCGAGGCCGTTCTTGGCGACCACGATCACCGCGTCGCGGTTGGCGCGGTTCCAGGTATGGGTGATGGCCGAGAAGGACAGGGCGTAACGGACCCGTTTTCCCATCGTGTCGTAATAAGTGAACATGAACGGTCCGGTGACATGCCGCAGACCGAGCGCGCAGTGGGTCGAGTTCGTGCCCTTTGGCATCTGGATGGAGAGGAAGATGCCACGCGTGTCGCCGATGACGGAGACGGGGCTTTCTTTTGACAGCTCCGTGATCTGCAGGCCCTTGCCCCAGAGCCAGTATCGCTTGCCGTTGACGTCGGTGAAGATGGACGGACTCTCGCCGATGGCGGTGATCCGGCCCATGTCTTCGTACGGGCCTTCGGCCTTGCCTGTCTTGCTCTTGAGCAATCCCGTGCCGCGTCCGTTCATCGAGTAGGCGAGGTAGTAAGTCCCGTCGACAAAATGAACCTCGGGCGCGGTGACACCGCGGCAGAAGTCGTCCCGCAGCAGGTTGTCGCCGGGGATGCGGTATTCTTTCGCCCAGTTGGCCCCGTCTTTCTCGATGTCCCACACCTTGCCCAAGGGCATCCAGGTATCGAGGTCGCTCGAGCGCCAGAGGTAGATGCCGTCGTTGTTCTCGAAGTCGGATGTGCCGTTCTCGCGTTTGGAAGCGGTGGTGCCGGTGAGGTAGTAGGCGTCTTCGCCTTTGCAGATTGACACGTCGGTCATCGGCAGGTCAAAGAGAGGCACCAGGTTCCAGCGCCCGATCCGCTCGACCGACGCGGGTTCGCGGTCGGCGAAGACCGGCAGCATGTCGTAATGGATTTCCTCGCCGGCCCGTTCGGCCCGCTTGCCGGAGGGCCTGGCGTGGGCGTAGTCGAACATCTCGATCTTGGCGGGCTTGACGGCCTTCCCGGTGGGGGGCAGTTCCGGTTGGGCGAGCGCGACCAGTTTGTTGTTCTCGAGCTTCACCGGTACCAGCACCGGCGCGTCCTTGATGGAACACGAGGCCATCAGTCCGTTCCCCGCATGGAAGAGCGTCACCGGACCGCTGCCGGCGATCAAGGGGCTGGGTCCCGAATACGGCCCCTCGAACCTGTCGGCCACCGCGTAGAAGCTGTCGTCGCGTTTGGATCCCGCCTCGTCCGTGTAAGCCGCCCAAGTCAGCACGTGTTTCCCATTGAGTAAAGCCACCGCGGCGGCGTGTGGATCGAACTGTCCGGCGCACCATTCGGCGTTTGGGTAGCCCTCGACCCGGCCCAGGAGGAAGATTGACTTTCCCCATTCTGTTTTTCCCAGGTCCGGCGTCATGCGTTCGGCGTAGCCTGGACCGCGGACGCGCCAGACCGCGCCATCGGAATCCTGAAACAGCATGCCATGTCCCGGTCCGCGCAATGGACCATATTCACCATGGAAGATGTCCTTGGAGTTTTTCCACGCGTCTTTGAACGGGCCTGTAGGCCCGGGGGCCTTGAACCAGCGCGTGTCGCAGTTCCCGTTGGAGGCGGTCAGGAACCACTCGTCGCCGACGCGTTGAAGGCGCGGCGCCGCACAGTTCCTCACCGGTTCCGCCCCGAGTGGCCGGTCGGGCATCGAGTAGAATGAGGACATTCCGTCGTGCCAATGGGTCCTTTGCATCAGGTCGAGGATAAGTCCTTCGTCTTTCCACTCCTTGAGGTCCTTGGAGGACCAGAGCCGCGCGCCGTCGTTGTTCATGAAGTCGGGCTTGCCGTCGGGCGTCCGGCTGACCTCCGGCCGTGTGTATTCCTCCTTCTTCGTATCGGGATTGAGAACCAGCTTGCGGTTCATACACCGCGTGCCGGTCAGGTAGTAGATGCCGTCGGGCGCGCGGGTCACCGCCGCGTCACGCAGCGGCTCGCCGATCGCCGGCCTCAGGATCGTTGCCTCCCCGGCCCGCGCGCTCGCCGTTGCGCCTGCGAGGACCATGCCACCAACGGCGGCCGCCAGACAAACCTTCTTTGAGAGCGTCATCTGAGTCTCCCTTTCCACGTCTGCGCTGATACACAGGTCACAACATCCGGCTCATGGCAGCAGGAGGACCTTGACCGCCCTACGCCCCTCCATCAGCCTGAAGCCCTCTTCCCAGTCCTCCAGTGGCAGGCGGTGCGTGACTATGTGATTGAGAGGGATCTTGCCCATGGCAAGCACGCGCACGCTCTTCTCCCAGACGGGGTAAGTGTGGCCGTAGACCCCGTGCACGCGCAGGTTCTTGCCGACCACGGCGTTCAGCGGGAGGTCGCCCGGCGCGTGGAACCAGCCGACCTTGACGACCCGGCCGCACATGCCGGCCATCTGGAGCGCCTGCGCGAATGCCTCCGTCCCGCCCGTCGCGTCAACGATCAGGTCGGGGCCGTCCGGGGCGGTCATCTCGCGCACCAGCGCGACGGGGTCCTGCGAGCTGGCGTTGACAACGTGCTGGATGCCGACCGCGCGTGCCTTCCCCAGGCGGAACTCGTTGCCCGTGCGCCCCGTCAGGACGACTTCCGCGCCGGCCGCCAGGGCGAGCGCCCCGCAGAGGATGCCGATCGGCCCGCAGCCCAGGAGCACGACCAGATCCCCCGGCCGCACGGAGCCTTCGGCGAACAGGGAGTTGTAGCTGACGGCGACGGGCTCGAGGATGGCGGCGTCCTCCACGTCAACCGACTCGGGGAGCCGATGCAGCCCGCGCGCGGGAACAAGCGCATACTGCGCCATTCCGCCATGCTCGCCGAACCCCATGTCGCTGTGCTGCGGGCAGTTGTTGACGCGCCCGGCGCGGCACATGGCGCAGTGTCCGCACCAGACGGCAAAGGGTTCCGTGGCGACACGGTCGCCGGACTGGAAGCCTTCCACTCCCTCGCCGACTCGCGCGACGGTCCCGGCGAACTCATGGCCGATCACGTACGGGTAAGGTTTACCCTCGGGCGTGTCCTTGCGCCAGTCACCTACGTCGCTGCCACATATACCGCACGCCGACACCTTCAACACGACCTTGCCGGGCGCGGGTCGCGGCTCCGGCATGTCCTGCACGCGCAGGCTGCCCGCCTCGGGACCAAATCTCACCAGTGCCTTCATCGCGGCCTTCCTTTCAGACATCGTGTTCGCCGGGGAGCAGCAGGACCTTGACGGCCCGGCGCTCTTCCATCAGCCGGTAGCCCTCCTCCCATTCGGCCAGCGGCAGCCGGTGCGTGACAATGTGCTCCAGCGGGATCCTGCCCGCCGCCAGGAGCCGGGTGCACTTCTCCCACGTCTCGTACAGGTTCCCGTAGGCGCCCCGGACCTCCAGGTTCTTGCGCACGATCGCGTTCAGATTCATGTCCCCCCTCTTGCCGAACCAGCCCACCTTGGTGATCCTGCCGAAGGGCGGGGCCATGTCGAGCGCCTGGGCGAACGTGTCGCTGCTGCCAACGGCGTCGATGATGACGTCGGGCCCGTCGACGCCCGTGAGTGAGGCAACGAGCGCGGGCAGGTCCTGTTCGGCCGAATTGATCACGTGCTGAACGCCGATGGCACGAGCGGCTTGCAGCCGGACCTCGTCGCCGGACCATCCACTCACGACCACCTCAGCGCCCGCGCCCACGACCAGCGCCGCGCAGAGCAGGCCGATTGGGCCGCAGCCCATGACAACGACGAACTCCCCCGAGCAGACCCGGCTGCGCTCGAAGGCCGTCGTGTGGGCCAGCGTGAGCGGCTCGGTGATCGCCGCGTCAACCGGAGAGACAGACGCGGGAAGCCGGTGGACGCCGTCCACCGGGAACGCGATGTACTCCGCGTGGGCGCCGTCCGGTCCGAACCCGAGGTCGGCGTACAGCCGGCAGTTGTTGAACCTTCCCTGCCGGCACATGCGGCACGTCCCGCAGCGGGCGGCCATGGGCTGGCACGTCACAGGATCGCCCTCGTCGAAGCCCTCGGCGCCCTTGCCGACCCCGGCGACCGTGCCCGCAAACTCGTGGCCGATGATGTAGGGATAGCGGGTCCGGAGATTGCCACGCTCGCGGCGGAAGTGCACGTCGCTGCCGCATATGCCGCAGGCGGCGACCTTGACGAGCACCTCGCCCGGGGCGGGCTCCGGGTCGGGCATCTCCTGCACGCGGATGCTGTTCGGTTCGGGCGCGTACCTGACCAGCGCTTTCATGCTGCGCCTCCCTGGAGGGCCATGCGGGCGAGATCCTCCGCGAGTTCCACGTCCCTGAGCGCCTGCCTGCCGCTCGTCATGGGCTCCCGCCCGTCAAGGAGGCACGAGACGAAGTGCTCGTACTCCGCGTCGAAGGGCCAGCGCCAGCCGAGGAAGGGCGACAACGTGGTCTCGTTCTCGACGTCAATGACTCGCACGCGGCCGGGTGTGTACCGCTCCAGCGGCGGTGCCAGGTCGAGCCGGACGCGTTTCCTGCGGCCGCAGATCTCGATGCCCTTCTCGAAGTCGGGCTGCCCGAGGCGGACGTTCTTGAAGCCCGCCTTGAAAGTCCGGTAGTCGAAGGCCGCCCAGAGGCCCGAGCCTTCGATCCAGCGGCAGTACTCGATGCCGGCTGGTTCGCCCAGGAGCTGCCGCATCAGGTTGATCACATGCGAATCAAAATTGTGGATGAACTCCCGCAGGCGCTCGTACGGGTCCTCGTATTGAGGCCAGAAGCTCTTCTGGTTCTCGGCCCGGACGGTGCTGGCCAGCGCGCCGGCCGTCCACGAGTACCGGTCCTCGTAGAAGAAGACTTCCGCGTAGGCGATGTCGCCGATCTCGCCGCCATCCAGCATCTTCTTCACGTGCGCGCACGCCACGTCGTAGCTGTGGTTGTATGCGATCATGAGCGTCCGGCCTGCTCGCTCGGCGGCCTGCACCATGGCGCGGGCCTCGTCCGATGTCACCGCCATCGGCTTCTCGACCAGCACGTCCTTGCCCGCGTCGAGGGCCGCTATGGCTATCTCGGCGTGCATCGTGCTGGGCGCGCAGATCGAGACGGCGTCCACGTCGGCCCGTTCCAGGATGCGGTGGTGATGGGTGTACGCGTCGCGCTCGTAGAGGCCGTTCAACCGGCCAACCCGTCTGGCCACCTCCTCGTATGGGTCGCAGACCGCGACCAGCGTGGCGTGCGCCGCCCGCTGCAGGGCCGGCAGGTGCGCGTGCTGAGCAATGCCGCCGCAGCCGATAACTCCGATCCTGATTTCCTTGCCGTTCACCCTTGCACTCCTCCGTCAGCGTTGGGGTCGACGTTCCGGTCGGCCCGCTTCGTAGAGACTCTCCAAACGGGCGCACCACTCCCTGTAGACTTCAAACGGGAAAGGCGGCTCGCCCCAGACAAAGTGGTTATGGTAGAGGCGGTCTTCTGCCTGCCACTCCAGAATCCAGAGCGCAGGCGCGTCGGGCGCGCTCACCTCGCGAAGCGCCTCAGTCCGGTTCGCCTCGACTGCGAATTCGTCGGACACCAACTCCCTCTCCTGCCCTTCGGCGCCGACGGCCAGGATCCGGTAACGGCCGGCCAGGCTTTCTCGCGTGTCGTTCGCGGCGAAGAGGCAGTGGCGGCCGTTCCCTTCGACGTCGTGGACCATCAGGCAGAAGGGCTGCTGCGACTGGCGGATCCACGCGTATGGCGGGTTCTTGGTTCGAGACTGGTAGTCCACGACAGAGTAGTTGAACATCATCGGCCACATGTCCATCAGCGACCACCAGAGCACGCCCGTCTTGCGCCACCTGCGACAGCGCGAATGTTCGATGGCGAACTTGAACATATCGGCACAGATGATGTTGATGCCCGTGGCCAGTTCTTCCCACGGTTCGATCGAGAACTCCCGGCCGAAGAAATGCCTGAGGCGCTTGCGCGCGGCATCTTTCCACGTGAGAAAGTGCCCGTCCGTCTGGTGGCGGTCCAGCGTGTAAGGCCTCCCGGCCATCGGCACGTCCCAGAGCCTGCGGGCGCGCGGCAACTCCCGCGCGACAATCTCGGGGGTCTGCGACATCGCGTTGATGAAGAAGGGCCCGGTCTCCCCGAGGAAATGCGCGGGCGAGGACCTGTAGGCGGCGCGGAAGCCCTCATTGCCCGGATACAGGTGCGATTCGGGCGAGAATGCGCTCGGGCGCGCGCCGGGGAGGCGCCGGCTGACAACGATTTCATCGTTGACGTAGGGCGAGCTTGGCACGTAGGGCCTGTACGGATCGTGCGAGAGCACGGCGTCCCTGAGCACTTTCCGGGTGATCTCGTTGTGCGACGGAAGGAGATGGCTCGGGATCAGCGTGCCCCAGCCGAAGGTCGAGTCCACCTCGTTGTCGCCGCACCAGAGGGCAAGCGATGCGTGATTGCGCAGGCGCTTGACGACGGCTTCCGCCTCGCGCGCCACGGCCTTCTGGAAGGATTCGTCCCGCGGGGGAAACTCGCAGGCGAACATGAAATCCTGCCAGACCAACAGCCCGTGCTCGTCGCAGTAGTCGAAGAAATCGTGATCCTCGTAGACGCCCCCGCCCCAGACGCGGACCATGTTGCAGTGCAGGTCCACGCACAAGTCGAGCGCCCCCCGCACCCTGCGGGCCGCGCGCGAGTGCAGCGCGTCCTTGGGCTTCCAGTTGGTGCCGCGGACGTAGATTCTCTCGCCGTTGCAGACGAAGACGAATTCGCCTTCGCCCTTCTCATTCGTGACTTCGGTGCGGATCAGGTCTAACTCGCGGATGCCGAACCGCGTGCCCCACTGCGCGACGACGATGCCGTCCTTCAGGAGCTGGAGCGACAGGTCATAGAGCGAGGGCTCCCCGTAGCCGTAAGGCCACCACAGACGCACCGACTCTCGCGGCAGGTTGCAGTCCACTCTTCCGGCGATGAAGTCCACGTTGAACTCGGACTCGTGCGCCACCTCGCCGTCGAGAGACAGAACCAGCCTGCCGCTGTAGGGTGAGAGATCAACGTCCGGCGTGTCGATGGCCCAGTTGACGCCGATTGCCACGGAGTCTTCCGTGACCTTCTTGGTGTAGGCATAGACTTCCGAGAAGCGGATGGCCGGGCGTACAAGGACGTAGGCCGGCCTCCAGATCCCGGCGCTCAGGAGCCGGGGCGCGTTGTCCCAGCCCCACATGTGGCGCGCCTTGCGCAGATAGGCCGCCGCCTGCCGATGCTCCCGCGCCACCTGGAAGGCGTCATGCGTGAAGCGCCGGGCGAACAGCTCGGGGCTGTATATGCGCACGGCCAGCGCGTTTCCCTTTGACTTGAGTTTCCCGGTCACCTCGGCGGAATGCGGGATGAACATGTTCTCGCAGCGGAGCACCTGCTCCCCGTTGAGGGTCACGTCGGCAATCGTGTCAATGCCCTCGAAGACCAGGTGCACCGTCTCGCCTGTGTTGGCGGGCGGAGCGTCGAACCGCGTCTCGTACGTCCAATCGTCAACGCGCTCGGAGTCGCGCATCGCTCCCACGTCGTCGGGCGGATACGGGTCGTCGATGAGCCCCTCCCGCTCCAGATCGATTTCCACATTGCCGGGGACCGTCGCGGGCACTCGAAGGCACTGTCCCGTGACCGGATGCGTGAACGAAAGGGTCCAGCCACCGTCCAGCAGGGCGCGACGCTCTCCCATGGCCGATGCTCCGGCGTTCACCGAATCGCTCACTGCTCAATCTCCGTAGCGTTCCTTATAAATTCCTCCAGCCCGGCGTCCGTCGCAGGATGGCTGAGCATGCCCCTGAACACGGGGTACGTTACGGCCACTGCGTGGGCGCCGGCCTTGATCGCTTCGACGGCTTGCCGGGCGTCCTTGATGCTGGCCCCGACGATGCAGGTACCGATGCCGAACGCATCGTAGCACTTACGGATGTCGCGGATGACGGCTATGCCGTCGCCGCCCATCATCACCGCCCTACCGATGAAAGGACTGATGTAGGGCGAGCCGGCCAGCCCGGCGGCCAGGCCCTGGCCGGGGTTGAAGACGAGCGTGGCGTTCGTCGCGACGCCCTGCGGGACCAGCCGCGTGATCGCCTTTAATCCCTCGAACGTCGTGGGTATCTTCACGGCAAGGTTCGGGCCGAGGCCGTTCAGCCGGAGGCCGTCCGCCTCCAGCTCGTCGGCAGTCCGGCCGAGCGCCTGGAGCGCAATCGGCCCGTCGAAGAAGCTCCGTATCTCGTCCACCACGTCCTGCGGCTTGATTCCCGAACGCATGAGCTTGTTCGGATTCGTGGCAACGCCGGCAATGATGCCGGTGGCCACCGCTTCACGGATCTCAGCGACGTCGGCAGTATCCAGGAACAACCTCGGATAGCTCATCTCACGCCTCCTTTGTCTCTGATGAAGTCCATCGCCTCCCGGATCGGCGGCGAGGATCGGTCCAGCCCGGTTGTGTTGACCAGCGCATCCTCCAGGTCCGGTGCCTCCGCGCCCGGCGCGGGCCACCGGTCTGCTTCGTTCTCCAACGCGAATAGCGCGGCGGCACCGATCAGCCGGCCGAACCCGTCCGTGGGCTGGCCGTGGCGCTGAAGCAGCCTCAGCGCGCCGACCATTCGTTCCTGCGGCCCGAGCTTCCTGGCCGGATCGCGGCAGACCCGCGCGATCGTGTCGCCGAGCGCCCGGTTGGCGAAGCGTTCGCCCAGCAGCGAGCGGACGTGTGCCTCCAGCTCACGGGCCGACCAGACGTCGTATTCCTCCGCGAGGGCAGCGCAGAAGCATTTGAGCCACGCCGCAAGCAACGACTCTATCTCGGCGTCCTCGGTCGACTCCCACACGAACCGATATCCCTTCATGGCGCCCAGGTATCCGAGCACGGCATGCCCGAAGTTGTTCGTGTACTTCTTTCTGTCGAAATACGCACCTATGTCCTCGACAAACCCGAGCCCTGGCCACTCCGGCCGCGGGCCATACCAGCTTCCGCCCTCCGCAAACAGTGGGCTGTACGCTTCCGCGTGGACGCGGAAGTGCCCCTGCGCGTCCGCCTCGGCCCCGGCCACCATGCGTTCCACGGAGCACTGAACGCAGCCGGGCGCGCGATCGCCCCGCACCGCCAACTGCCTTCGCAGTCTCTCAGCGCCGCCGCGGTCGTTCTCACAGACCAGCACGTTCCAGGGACCCCTCTCCCGCCCGCTGCATGCTGATGCGAGCGTCCGGCCCACGTCCTCGAGGTTCGCCGGGCCCACGGCCGTCGCGCACACCTGTGCCCGTCGCAGTGCCTCGCTCGCCTCCGCGCTTCCCGTCGCATGGACCTCGAAGGGGCCGATGCGTCGCACGGTTGCCCTTCCTGCGCCGTGCAGGTGCAGGGCGTACTCGCCCTCGGCGGACAGCGACGCCACCGCGCCGGGATCGGCCTCGATGAAGACGATGGACAACCCGGCGTCCTGGAACAGCTCGCCCAGCAGCCCCTTCCCGATGTTGCCCGCGCCAAAGATGACGCCGATCGGACGCGCGTCTTTCACAACGGCGCCTTTCTCAATCACGTATCACATAGTCCCGCGCGGGCACGGACACGCCGTCCGCCCTGCGCTCCTCATCCGCGAAGTTGACCACGACGGCCCGGCCCGATGACCACTCGGTCTGCTCCACGAGGAAGTCATCGGTCAGGTACGCGTGGTTGACCATTTCATCCCGCCCGATCTGCGCGTGCCAGTCGTCCACGTAGAACGATTTGGCAAACGCCTCCCGATGCTGCGGCCAGTTCTCGGCAGTGAATCCCCCGAACACGAGCGCCCATCCCCAGAGCACGTTCTCCAGGCAGCGCAGGCGGTACTGGTCCGGGGAGAGCCCCGGCGCGTTGCGGAAGCCGACGACGCAGTCGTGGTAGACCAGCGCCCAGAGCGGGACGGACTCGCCCGGCGTCCGCGTGTGCTTGCCGTGCGGCGCGCTGTCCAGGTGGGGGACGCCGAAATCGCAGCCGTCCTCGCTGCTGAAGATCACGCCCTGGTCCTTGAAGAAGGCCATAGTGCGGCGCTTCCACTCCAGGTCCTCGGCGCGCGTGAGCGTGTTGCCCTCCTCGTAGGACTGCTTGAGGATCTCGGACGTTAGGGTGTCGGAGTATATGTTCGCGGCCCCGAGCGAGCCCAGGTGCGGCCAATTGCGCCGGGCGCGGTCGAGCGCGTCCTTCGAGTTGAGGATGTACGCCTGCCCGCCGCGCCAGAAACCGGCGGGCAGCGGGCTGCCGTCCCTGCGGCGGCAGGTCCCGGCCGGGAAGCTCGCCGACTGCTCGTAGATGTCCTGGTAGTTGTCGTGCAAGCAGGCCACGAACGGCTCCTCCGGCGTGCACAGCGCCCTCAGCTCCTCCACCGTGCCCAGCGCCGGCTCCGGCGGCCAGACGTCCGGGTGCGATTCGTCGTATCCCCCGTTGATCCAGCCGTGGTAGCTGAACACGCCGCGCTTCATCCCCAGTTGCCTGGCGTCCTCGATGATCCGGGCGGCCTGGCGGAAGGTGATCAACGGCACCACGCCTTCCTCACGCCCGGCCAGCTCGTCGGGCACGGGTGACCAGACCTCGTCGTAACGGGAACGCCGGAACATCCAGCCCATCATGAAGTGCAGGTTCCGTCCGCCGATGAGTCCGGCGACTGCCGGGACCTCGTCGATCTTCTCGTCCAGCGTCTTGAACAGGCCGTGGTCCTTCGCCCACTGCCGGAAGGCCTTGGCCAGGCCGACGCAGCCACCTTCGACGAAACGGTACCGGATCCTCCGGGGGCTGTTCCAGTGGCCCAGGGACTTGAGCCACAGCGGCGCCGCCCGCGAGCCGGCCTGGAGGATGCCCGCGTCCTCGACCCCGTCCTGAACGATGCACATCCACCCGCTCGTCCCGCGCAGGCCGCCGAACCAGCGCATGTTGAGGTGGCCCCCGGCGTAGCGATAGACGCGATGCTCGAAGCGGTTCAAAGGCTCCCGCACAAGGCGCCCCTGCTTCATGGGCAGGACCATGGCCTCGCACTCGATGGGCGGCGGAAAGACCAGGCTCGGAATCTCCTCGCTTATCTCGGGGACCTCGACCTCGAGCCAGGGACCGTCCAGCCGGAAGCGACAGCGGAAGGCGCCGACCTCCCGACCGAGGCGCCCCAGCAGGGCCAGGCGGATCGTGTCGCCCTCGCGCTGCGCACGGAACCGGCCGGCATAGCGCTCGCCGAAGGCCCGCATCGTCCGCTGCCAGGCGTGGCCTTCCTCCATCGTGTCCATATCCTGAACCGCCAGGGGCGGCATACGCCACGCCCGATTGGCCGCCTTGTCCAACAACTCACCGGACGCATCGGCGCCGAACTCGAAGCGCAGATGCTCGTTCTCCAGGCTCAGTATCGGCTCGGTCCGTTCCATGGTCCTGTCCTTCCTTCCTGGATCTCAGCCATCCTGTTTCTGCGCCCGGCGGAGGGTCCGGGCGTTCAATCCTCAGCATCGGCGATCAGTTCCAGGTTGGCCGCCTGAAACAACGCCCCATTCCCATCGAGCCGGAAGCGTGTCTCAACTGGCCTTCCACGGGGCAAAGCAGGAAGCGTGACGTAGGCCGTGAAGGGCCCCTCGCCGGCGCCCTTGTGCCATGCGATGTACCTGCCGTCGTGCTTCTTGACCGCCGCCCACGCCCCTCGCTCGATTGATACTTCGAGCAGGACCGCTGCACTGCCGCCCTGGCTGAAGCCTTCGGCCAGCCAGGAGTAACGCAGGCGGGCCTTTCGCAGGCCCGACAGGTCAACCGTCCGCGCGGCCGTCGCGCCGTCTGAGCGCAATCGAATCATGTCTCCCTCGGCCGCGGCGTCGGCGAGCTGCCAGGGCCCGATGCGGCCCGATGCTTCGCCATATGCCTCCGGATGGTAGGATTCAAGCGTCTCACGTACGGCGAAGAACGCCGGCTTCGCGCGCCCCTGCTCGTCGAACAGGTAGGGGCGGCCAGGGATCGGCGTCCCGTTCCACTTGGCGTCCATCACGCCCCACATCTTGATGCCCTTGAAGTTGTCGAAGTCCAGGCAGACTTCCGTCAGGCGCCGGTAGAGATCCGCCTGGAGTGCGAGTTCGGCGTCGAGGTCCTTCTCGGCGTCGATGCCGAAGTCCAGCTCCGTGCCCCATGCCTCCAGACCGAAGTCCCCGAGGCGGTGGACGTTCTCGCGGATGCTGTCGAAGTAATCGTCCGTCGTGGCCCAGCCGTGCCCGGCGTTCGCGTCCCAGTCCCGCTTCAGGTTCGTGTTCATGTGCATCTGGAAGCCGACGCCGCCCACGGGCGCCCCGGCGGCCCGGAGCGTCCTGACCAGTTCGATGATCTTGTTGGACGTGGGGCAGACCGTCTCGTTGCTGAAGTCCAGGTAAATCAACCTTGCCTCGGGATCGGCCTCGTGGGCCAGCTTGAAGGTCCGGGCCATCCATTCGACGCCCGCAGTCGGCCCCTGCAGATCGCCCCGGTAGGCCTCGACGTAAGGGAAGGGAACGCTCTTCCGGGCTTCTCTGTCCCAGCCGGCCGTCAGGTAACGGGACGACTGGTATTGCCCGCCCGGAGCTACGTGCTCGTTGCAGACGTCCCACAGATGCACGCGTCCCTTGAAGTGTGTCATCGTGTCGCGCACGTAACGCTCGTAGATGCGGCGGACCTCGGCCCGCTGCTCTTCGGTCTGCCACGGCAGGTTCTTGAACCAGCCCACGCGGTGATTGTATCCCAGGCCGTGGCCGTGGACGGCGATGGCGGTCTCCTCGCACCACTCGATGAAGGCATCGCTGCCGGCGTAGTCGTACCGGCCGTCACCGAGCCACGAATGGCCGGGGAACATCTCCCACCCGGCGCTCAGGATGGTGAAATGGTCCCTGGCAATCGCCTGCTCGTCAGCAATGGTGGAGCTAGACTTCCAGTTCATGGGGTCGTCCCCCAGCACGAGTCCGCCGAAGTTGCCTCCGAAGTGCTTGCGGCGCAGCACAAGCAACTCGCGCAGCGTCCTCCCCTCCGGCCGCATGTACTCGGCCGAGCACGCCAGCACGCCCGTCAGCAGGAACAGCAGCAGAGAGGCCCTTGTCGTCATGGTTTCCCCTGTCGGCCGGACGCTCGATCAGTCGTGCCCGCCTTCCATCGGTTCAATGACCAGGTCACCGTCGCGCGCCTCCACGCTGAGTGGCACGAGGCCGAGTCTGGCCCCGAACGGTGCGGTCCTGTCGCTGCCGAACATGGTCGCCCACCAGTTGCCCGCTTTGTCCTTGAAGACGCTGGACGCCCCGCCGTGCGGCACCGCCAGGCGTGGGGGCGAGTACGGCCCGAGCGGCTTGTCGGCGTAACAGTACATGAAGTCATAGGTGCCCCAGTTGTGGTAGCGCTCCTTCGAGCCCAGGTGCACCACGTCGGGCGGCTCGCCGTGCCAGTCGGTATAGAAGAGCACGTACTTGCCCGCCATCTTCTCCATGTACACGCCCTCGTAGCCGAACCGGGACCCGTCCGCCGGCCCGATGGGGCGCGGGGGTGCCTCGAAGCCCGTCATGTCGGGCTTCATCCTGGCGATCCGCATGACGCCGAAGCCGAGGATCATGTAGACCGTTCCGTCGTCGTCCTCGAAGAAAGCCGCGTCCGCCGTCCAGTCGATCGGACCGGCGATGCACTCGTAGGGGCCCTCCGAGTTGCCGCTGACGCTCTTCAGTATCCCGGTGCCGTTGCTGAACATGCCGAAGGGGATCCAGTAAGTGCCTTTCATGTAGCAGATGTCCGGACCCCACAGGTCGCGGACTTCGGGGTGATCGGGCCGGCCGGGCAGTTGAATACACTTCGCCGACCACTCGGCCTGGTCGCAGTACCAGACGGCGCCGTGTTCGTCGCCCACCGTCTGCCAGGTCACCAAGTCGGGCGACTTCCACAGGCGCACCGCGCCGCAGCGGACGATCTGGCGCTCGGTCGTCCCGGTCAGGTAGTAGTTGCCGTCCGGAGCGAGCAGCACGTGCGGGTCGCGCAGTCCTCCGTAGTCGCCGGGCAGCTCGATCGGCTGCAGTTGCGCCACCGGGCCGCCTTCCGTGATAACCCAGCCCCGCTTGTTGACGTGCTTCAGGAAGTTGTCCTTCACCAGCGGAACGATTGAAGGCCGGTCCCGGAAGATGGCGAACTCGTCGCAGCCGCTGAAAGTCGCATAGAACCGACCGGCCTCGTCCCGGAACACGGTCGTCTGACCGCCGTGCGGCATCATCATGTAGCGGATGCTATAGGGGCCGTAGATGCTGTCCGATACGGCGACGAAGGTGTCATAACAGGCGCTCTTTCCGCCCAGCCGCTCCGTGTAGTCCGCACAGGCCAGGTGGTAAACACCGCCCACCTTGAACAGGAACGCCCCCGCGCTGCCCACCTGCCCCGGATAGTCGCCGAGCTTGCCGACCGGCTTCGGCTGGAGCAGGCGGGGCCTCTCGGCCAAGGCCGTCATGCCGTCGTCCATGCGCGCGATCCACCCGCCGTCGTAGAGCCAGTAGACCTGGCCGTCATCGTCCTCGAACAGGGAGGGGTCGCCGCCGAGGGTCGTGATCTGGCCGACGAACTCGTACGACCTCTTCGCCTCCCCCGTCTTGCTCTTCAGGAGCCCCGTGCCCTTGCCGTTCATCGAGAACGCGATCCAGAAGGTCCCCTTCAGGTAATGGACCTCCGGCGCGCTGACGCCCCAGGCGCGGGGCCCCTCCGGCCGGTCCGCCGGGATGCGGTACGTGCGTTGCCAGCGCTGCCAGATGTCGGGGTCCCTTTCCAGGCTCCAGACCGGCCCCAGGGGCTCCCACGAGACCATGTCCGACGACTTCCAGAGCCGAACGGTCCGGTCGTTCTCGAAATCCATCGTCCCGTCCGCCCGCACCGCGGCCCCCGTCCCCGTCATGTAGTAGATCCCGTCGGGCCCGCGGCAGACGCTGGCATCGCGCAGCGGCCCATCCATGACGGGACGCAGTGGGACCCTTGTCTGCCACCTCTGGCCGCTGCGGCCCGTCTCGTTGTCGATGCCCATCTCTTGCGCGCGCACGATCTCCAGCGGGTGATGCATCGCCTCCTCCTCGGCGCGCGCCGGCAGACAGGCGAGGCAGAGCAACTCGGCCAGAAGAAGGACGGCTTGCCCCAACTGATGCCTGCCGGCCGTCAGGACGACCCATCGAGCCCGTTGCAAGTTCCACATAGTCCCTCACTCCTTTGTGCGAACCATGGCCGTCGGCAGCACGTCGGGCGACCGGGCCGACGCTCAAGAGAACCCGGCGGCCTTCATGACGGCTTCCCAGTCCAGCACGCCCACTCGTTCCTCCCAGGCTTCGTACCGGGCGAGGAGTCCGCGCACTACGCCCGGCTGCGTTTCGGCCGAGTTGCTCAGCTCCGTCCGGTCGGCCTGGATGTCGTACAGTTCCCAACGGCCCGTCCGCTTGCCCGTGCCGACGTTGAACTCATGGTCCTCGTTGTAATAGCACGTCAGTTTCCACCTGCCGTCGCGGATGGCGCGGTTGCCTTCGTGCTCCCAATAGACCGGCTCATTGCGGGCCGAGCGCGGGTCGAGAAGGGAATGAAGCAGGCTCTTACCTTCGAGCGGCCGGATGGCGTTGCCCTGGAACGTCTCGGGGTACTCCGCGCCGGCGGCTTCCAGGCAGGTCGGCATGATATCCTTCACGTGCCCGATCTGCCGTCGGTTGAGGGCGCCGCCCCCTATCGCATCGGGCCAGCAGGCGATGAAGGGCGTCGCGATGCCGCCTTCGTGGACCCAGTGCTTGAACAAGCGGAAGGGCGTGTTGCTGGCGTTGGCCCACGGGAGCAAGTAGCCGACGTAGGAGTCCTCCGGGCCGGGCTCGTCCTCCTTCTCCCTGCCCAAGGGTTCAGCGCAGCCGCCGTTGTCGCTCAGGAACATGATGAGCGTGTTCTTCTCGATGCCCTTCCGGCGCAAGGCGTCGAGCAGGTGGCCGACGCCCTGGTCAACCCGGTCAATCATGGCGGCGTAGACGGCCATCTTCAGGTCCATGCGCTGCTTGTCGGGCTCGTCCTCCCAGGGGTAGCTTTCTTCGTCGCGGGGGGAGAGCTTCAGGCCGCGCCCGAAGAGGCCGAGCCGTTTCTGGCGCGCCAGGCGATTCTCCCGCAGCTCGTCCCAGCCCTTCGTGTAGTTGCCCGCGTACCGGACGATGTCCTCCGGCCAGGCGTGCAGCGGCCAGTGCGGCGCGTTGTAGGCCACGTAGAGGAAGAAGGGCCTGCCCGGGTCAGCCTCCTCGATGAACCGGACGGCGTAGCGCGTGAAGTAATCGGTGGTGTAGAAGTCGCCCGGCAGATTCGTGACGGGCTCATCGCCGTGCCGGAGGGTTTTTCCTCCGGGCCGCCAGTAGTTGCAGGCGCCCCCGATGATCCCGTAGTAGCGATCGAAACCGCGCTGGAGCGGCCGCTGGCCTTCGCCCCCGCCCACGTGCCACTTGCCGGTCATAAGGGTCTGGTAGCCCGCCGTCCTCAGCACCTCGGCGATGGTCACGCAGTTGCGGTTCAGGAATCCCTGGTACTGCGGCGTCGGGCGGTTGTCCATCAGGCCCTTGTTGTAACGGTTGGTCGGCTCCATGTAGCCGATCCCGGCCTGGTGTGGGTAGAGGCCCGTCAGGGCCGATGCGCGGGTGGGACAGCACCGCGCGCAGTTGTAGAACTGCGTGTGGCGCACGCCGCGCTCGGCCAGGCCGTCGAGGTTGGGCGTCCCGATCTCGGCGCCGTAGCAGCCGATGTCCGAGAAGCCCATGTCATCCAACAGGATGAGCACGATGTTGGGCCGCCGCGGCGGAGATGCTGCGCGGGTCATTCGGGTCCTCCGTTTCCCTTGGTCAATGCTACGCCCCCCTGCGCGGGAGCCTGTTGCGAGAGGCGGAACTGATCTTCCAGCGAGCGGTTCATGTCCTCGGCGCTTTCAAGGGGGCGGTAGCGGAAATGCTCGAACCTGGCCCGCCCCCGGCCGCAGACGAACAGCGCCGGCCGCAGGTTCCACGGCGTCGAGACGGCCACGCTCACGTCCATGCTGGGCTGCACGATGCGCCACCGCCCGGCGTCGTCCCTGTAGTAGAAACGGGCGTCATGCTTGTCATTGACGATGCGGAGCTCGACGCGCGTCCGCCCGATGCGCGGCTCGACCATCCAGTGGTATCGCTTGTGTCCCTCCTGCACGCGCAGGACGGTGCCGTCGCGGGAGATGCCCGAGCCGATGTAGGACTGCGGGCTGTAGAAGAGCATCAGCCCGGCCGTGGCATCGCCCTCGACCTCCAGCGCCGTCTCGATCTCGTAGGCCCGGTGCATCGGCTGGATGGTGAGGGGCATCGAGTCGCCGGGGTCCTGCCCACGTCCCTCCAGAGTCAACGCCCCGTCCGACACCGTGAAGCGCCCCGGATCCCACTCCCGGTGGAACTGCCACTGGATTCCGAGCCGGTCGCCGTCAAACTCGTCGCTCATGGGCATCTCGACTTTGACAGGCTCCTCCCAGCCGTCCGGCCACCGGTCGGCCACACGGAACCAGCCGTCCTCGGTCCACTCGATCGGCTCGATGACAGTGCAGCGGCCCAGGGAGCGATAGCCGTTCATGATGGCGTGCAGGATGCAGAACCACTGCCCGTCCGGCCCCTCGACGAGTTGCCCATGTCCCTTCGACCACCAGGGCTCCTCGCGGCTCCAGGTGCGGATGATGGGGTTGTGCAGGGAGTTCTCCCACGGGCCGAACGGACTGGGCGCGCGGGCCGAGACGACCATGTGGCTGGTCGAAGGCCCGAACGTCCCCCCCTGGGCCTCCATCAGGTGCCACCAGCCGTCGCGGCGTATGATCTTGGGCGCCTCCAGGCAGGGATATGCCTCGACGGCCCAATCCTCGGGATAGGGCCAGCCGGAGTAGACGTTGCGCGTCTCCCCCGCCGCCGCCAGCCTGTCCGGCGCCAGTCTCGTCAGGTCCCCTCCCCCGGTGAAGAGGTAACGGCGGCCTTCGTCGCCCCCGGCAAAGACGGCGTCCGGCGGCAGCCCCGGCGGCGTCGGCTCCGACCAGGGACCCTCCATCGAATCCGCGGTGAGCACGTGACAGCCGGTCCCCGGGTCCCAGTCCCTCAGGAAGAGGATGTAATAGCGCCCGTCGACCTTCACAAGGTCGGTCAGCCAGATGGTCCCCTCGAAGTTCTCAACCGCGTAGGTCAGCGGCCTCCAGGTGTGAAGGTCCTTCGAGTGCCAGATGAGAATGCCCGGTCGGTACCAGCCGCTCGAATGGACCAGGTAATACTCCTCGCCGTCCTTCAGGACGCCGATGTCGGCCCACTCGCCTATCAGCATGGGCTTTGCCAGGGTCGCACGCCGGACGCACTTCCACTCGTCCATGCGCGATTCATGGGGCGCTGCCATGTCGCGGTCCTCCTTGCAGGTGTGTTGCTCTCGTCACGGGAGTTCATCCTTGAGTTCAACGCAGATCTGGCCCTCTTCCAGCCTCACGTCGAAGACCAGCACCCCGGGGTAGTTCCACCAGGGCCCGGTCGAATCGTTCCCGAAGAACAGGCCGTACCAGCGCCCGTCCGGGCCCTGGATGGGCGGGCAGGAATGGCCGCAGTGCGGCATGGCATAGGCGCGTCGCGGCATCTCGTACGGCCCCTCCAGCGTGTCCGACTGCCAGTAGACCCAGTCGTACGTGCCGTCTATCCGGTAGTTCTCGCCGTACGTGCCGCCGCACCAGCCTGTGCCGAAGATCACATACTTGCCGTGGATCTTCGTCAGGTTGGTGGCGACGTCGCCCTTGGTGAAGCCGGTGCCGGCCGTGGTCTGGAGCGTGACCTGGCTGCCCTGTATCGTGCTGCCCCGGGGATCCCAGGTCTCCAGTCTGCCGTTGTAGAAGATGTACGTCGAGCCGTCGTCGTCCGTGAAAGCGCTGCACTGGGAGCGCGCCCGGTCCACGTATTCATATGGCCCCTCGGCCCTGCCCGTCGTGCTGCGCAGCCACATGACGCCGTTCCAGGGCGGGCTGCCGTCCAGCTTCTTCTTGCCGCCCATGCCGTACAGGCTGGTGAAGATGTGAAATGTGTCGGCAACGCAGTATATCTCGCTGTCCATGTACTTCGCCTGCAATCCCTCGTGCGCCCTCGGCCCCTCGAAGCGCAGGCGATAGTCCTCTTCGGTGACGCTCGGGATGCTCATGAAGTCGAACTGCACGTCCACGGGCTCGCAGTCCCGCATGTCCTTCGAGCGGAACACCATGATTCTGCCGGCGTAGGCCTCATCGGTGCCCGAACCCGTCAGGTAGGCGTAGCCGTCCGGCGCCATGCTGAACTGAAGGTCACGGATGTGAAAGGGCGCCACCTTCTGCACGCGGTCCCAGGGACCGAACTCCGTGACGATGTCGAAGCTCTTGCGGGGGAAGGGGTCCGGCGCCGCCCGGCCGTAGAGGACCGAGTTATCAAAGACCAGGGGAACGACGGCCGGCCGGTCGCGGAAGACCGCCCGACTGTCGCGGCCGCTGAAGGTGGCATAGAGCGTCCCGTCCGGCCCAGGAAAGACCGTGGTCTGCCCCCCGTGCGCTATCATCTGGTTCGGGGAGCTGTACGGCCCCATGACGTCGTCGGCGCCGGCAACGAACGTATCGTAGCAGCCGACGCCGATGCGGTCCCGGACGTCGGCGGCCGTGAGCCAGTACCGGCAGTTGGCCTTGAACAGGTGCGCGCCGGCCATGCCCGCGTAACGGGGCGCGTGGGGCGATTCCATCGCATGGGCGCCGCGCTCCTGGGCGGGAAAAGGCGCAACGCGCAGCAGGCGCGGGTGCTCGGCCAGCGCCGTCCGGTCGGCGTTCATGGGCGCGATCCAGCCCTGACCGACCAGCCAGTATGCCGTCCCGTCGTCGTCAAGGAAGATGGACGCGTCGCTGCCCTGCTCGGTGATGCAGCCGAGGTCCTCGTAAGGCCCCTCGGGCCTGCCGCTCGAGCTCTTCAACAGACCCGTCCCCTGCGCGTTCATGCTGTAGGTGAGCCAGCAGCTGCCCTCGAAGCAGTGCACCTCCGGCGAGGTGATACCGCGCACCAGCCCCCCCTCCGGATCGTCTGGGTTGACGCGCCGCTCCCGCTGCCAGGCGCTCTGCGGCTTCGTGGCGTCGCGCTCGATGCTCCAGACCTGCCCGAGCCCTTCCCAGGTCGACAGATCGTCGGAGCGCCAGAGTCGGATGCCGTCGTTGTCCTGGAAGCTGCCGTCTGGGCCGGCCACGGTGCCTGTGAGATACCAGGCTCCGTCGGCCCCCTTGCACACGCTCGTGTCGCGGAGCGGCGTGTCGAAGAGCGGCTTCAGGCGCACGCGCTGCCCGCTGGCGAGCATCACGGGTTCCCAGTCTGCCGACGACGACGACGGCGCCAGCAGCAGGGCCAGACAGACCCAACGGGTGAGATGCCGGGCAGCACGTTCATGCGCGCTCATCGTCGGCCACCTCCTCTCCATCCGCTGGGATAGTGCAGACGCGTGGAGCACCGTCGCAGGGCCGGCTCGAAACAGCGTGCCAGGCACCGTCGTAATCCCGGAAGACCGAGACCGGGCCCGTGCCGGCGAGCACGACCGATGTCTCCCGATATGGTCCGTAGAGCGATCCGGCCGTCCAGAGCACGGCATCGTGGCTCGGCTTGCCGTCGCGCACCTGCCAGCGCGCGGCCAGGACGCAGTAGCGGCCGTCCCGCTTGAACAGGCTCACGCCGGCATCGCCGAGGGTCAGTCGCCCCGAGCCCGGCCGTTCCGGCGGTTCGGGCAGCAGCGGACGCGGCGGTTCCGCCAGTCCATGGAGATCGTCCGCGAGGGGCGCGATCCAGCCGTCAGCGAAGACCAGGTACACCGCGTCGCCGTCGGGAAAGAGCGAGGGGGTGCCCCCGCGTGTCGCCAGGTAGGCAAAGTCATCGTACGGCCCCTCGGGCTTGCCGTTGACGCTCTTCTGCAGGATGATGTTCTGCCCGTTCATGGCGCAGATGATGTACCAGCCGTCACCGATCCGGTGCAGTCCGGGCGTCGTCGTGGCCTGGGCGAGCAGGCCGTCGATGCGGCCGGCCGGCGCGCTCCAGTCGGTCCAGATGCCGAGCTTCGGCCGGCCGCGCCCGAAGTGCGCGACGCGGTCCCATGCGAAGCCCAGGCACTGCCACGTCTTCAGGTCAGCCGAGCGCCATAGCGGCACGCCCTGGTTGTAGTCGAAGTCTGGCCGGCCCGCCCGGTCCAGCGTGCCGGCGGTGCCTGTCAGATAGTAGGCGCCCTGACCGTCGGGGCAGATCCGGGCATCCTTCAGCAGGTCCAACCGCAGCGCGTCCGGCGGGTCGCCGCCGACCGTCGCGAGTTCCTCCATGCCCCCCACCGTTACGGAACCCGATTGCACCAGGCACGCACACATCAGGAGCGCCCCGCCCGCCAGGGCCCCCCTGACCAATCGGCTCGTCACGTGGCCGCCTTGTGACCTGCGCCTCATCATGTTCATCGTCGCTGTACCTCTCAGTTCCCCGGTCAATCGCTAATCGGTGTCTCCATGCTCGCTTCCCGCTCCTTCAGCGCTCGTTCCGCATAGTCGGGCAGCTTCTCCGAGAGCCGTATGATCAGTTCCCCGCCCTCCATCTTCACCTCGCAGGGCGCGATAGAGGCCGTCTGCACGCCCCAGCATGGGAAGGCTTGAGAGCCCTCGCAGCCGAAGACAGGGACCCACCAGTTGCCGAACCGGTCCTGGACGACCCCGCTGTGGCCCGTGTGCGGCCCGATAACTCGCTCCCGGCTCCACGGTCCCGTAAGCTTGTCGGACGTCATGTAGTTCCAGATGTAACAGCCTATCTCGCTCGTGCTGTCCCAGACTTTGCTGAACCCGTCCTGGCCGCACGTGAAGGCGACGTACTTGCCGTTGATTTTCGCAAGCTGACCTGCACAGTCCCCGATGTTGCTGGTGCCGTCCGCCGACCAGAACGGATACCGGCTCTTCTTGTCGATCGGGCCCCTCATGTCCTGCCTCCAGGGGACGATCTGGTTGTTGGAGCCGTAATAGACAGTCCCATCGTCATCCTGGAAGAAGGACGGCTGACACCAATGCTCGCCGGGGACGCTGACGTACGGGCCTTCGGGCTTGCCGGTCGTGCTCTTCAGCATGTACTGGCCCGGCTCGGAGCCATAGACCGAGTAGCCGATGTAGAGAGTGTCATTCAGGTACCAGATCTCCGTGTCCATGTAACTGAAGACACCCGCATTCTCCGATTCGCGCGGGTCCGGGAAGGGCTCGGCGAACAGATCTTTCTGCCGGTCCCAGTCCCAGACCTCTATCTCCTTCCAGTTGACCATGTCCATGGACCTGTAGATGAATAGCTTGCCCCCACAGCGCCGTTCGACGTGCGACCCGGTGTAGTAGACGGCGCCGTCGGGGCCGCAGCAGGCCTGCACGTCGCGCAGCATGTACCGGCTGACGGGCGTCAGACGGTGCCAGGGATAGCGCTCGGTGTTGACGCACAGGAGCTTGCGCGGGAAATCCGCGTCCGGCCGGAACGTCGTCGGATGGTCGTTGCGCGTCCAGCCCAGCGGCACGATCCCCGGCCGGGCGCGGAAGGCTGCATGCGGGTCGTTGCCGCAGTACGTGGCGAGGAGTTGTCCGGCCGGCCCTTCGAACACGGTCGTCTGGCCGCAGTGGGGGATGCTCCAGCGCCGCTCGGAATAGGGACCATAGATGTTGTCCGACCACGCCACGTAGACATCCTGACAGGACTCGCCGGCCCGGGTCACCCAATCCGTCGCGAAGAGGTAGTACTTGCCTTTCATTCGCTTCAGGAAGTAGCCGTCCGAGCCCACCTGCAGGGGGTAGTCCATGGCGTTCTCACCCGCCTTTTCCGGGTTGCTGCAGAGCAACATCCGCGGCGGTTCTGCGAAAGCGGTCAGGTCACCGTTGAGTCTCGCGATATGGCCGTTCCCGTAAAGCAGATACACGGAGCCGTCCTCGTCCTCGAACAGGGACGGCGAGCCGCCCTTGATGAACAGGCGCCTGGTGCCTTTGCCCCATCCCTCCTTCTCGCCAAGGAAGCTCCAATCCACGTACGGCCCCTCCGGCTTCCCGCTCTCGCTCTTGAGCAGACCGCCCCCGGCCCCGCTGATGGAATAGACGATCCAGAACGTGTCCTTGAGATAGCAAATCTCCGGCGCCTGGACGCCGCGCACCATCGGCGAGTCCGGGACGCCCGTCACCGCCACGGGACGCCGCCGCCAGCTCTTGTTGCCGCCCGGCGAGTCGTCCGGGTGCCTCATCACGCTCAACCCGAGATCAAGGGCCTTGCCGACCAGGTCCCAGTTCGCCAGGTCCCTGGATTTCCAGACGCGGATGCCGTCGTTGTTGAGGAAATCCGGATTGTCCGCATCGCCCAGGATCGCCGTGCCATCCGTGCCCGTCATGTAGTACCAGCCGTCAGGCCCCTTGCAGATGCTCGGGTCGCGCAGGGGGTGGTCGAT
>Ga0180431_10000540_pt1 | contig 54785 bp, 44 predicted proteins | sample SS_ome_11_FD_132459 | JGI IMG/M metagenome (GOLD analysis project Ga0180431, IMG submission 132459) | Hypersaline lake sediment archaeal communities from the Salton Sea, California, USA - SS_1_MS_1 metaG | ecosystem: Environmental > Aquatic > Non-marine Saline and Alkaline > Hypersaline >... | reverse complement strand
GAGCAATGGAGCAATAGATTCTGGACAAAGGCATCGTAGAAGAACACACCCTGCTCCATTGCGGTCTAGTTGGTCCATTGATCGATGGCTCAGCCCGTGGCCGCTCGCGGCGGCCGAAGCCTGCTCACGAACCCGCCTGGTGTACGTCCGATTCGTCCAGTTTGCCTATCCCAGGCAATCCGGATAATGCTTCTCCACCACCCGGCGAACCTCCGCCAGGTCGGGCGCGGCGCGCGGCGGTTCCTCCACGGCCCTGAGCGCGCTCTCCACGTCTTTCAGCCCGTTGCCGGTGACCAGAACCACCACCCGCTCGCCTGCACCCACGAGTCCCTCCCGAATTGCCCGGCGGAGTCCGGCGAACCCCGTCACGCCCGCGGGTTCGCCGAAGATCCCGGTACCGCGACCGAGGACCCGCATGGCATCCAGGATTTCCTCATCGGACACCGCCACGCCGAAGCCTCCCGAGTCGGTGATCGCGCGGACCGCCTTTCGCGCGTCGCGCGGCCGGCCCACCGAGATGCTGTCCGCAAGCGTCTTGGGCGTCACCCACTCAACCGGCTCGCCCGTTTCGACCGCCGTCACGATCGGCCGGCACCCTTCGGCCTGAACCCCGACCAGCTGCGGCATTCGATCGAGAAGACCGATGTCGACCAGGTCCCGGAATCCCTTCCAGAGCCCTCCGATAATGCAGCCGTCCCCGACAGAGACAAACACCTTGTCCGGAGAGCGCCAGCCCAGCTGCTCGCCGATCTCGAGCGCCGCCGTCTTCTTACCCTCCGAGAGGTACGGGTTGATCCCCGTATTCCGGCAGTACCACTCGCACGATGCCGCCGCGTCAAAGCACAGATCGAACGCCTCATCGTACGTGCCCTCGATCAAGACAATTCTGGCGCCGTAGATCAGAAGCTGCGCGATCTTCGCTTTGGGCGCGGCCGCCGGAACGAAGATCACGCTTCGAAGATTCATGCTCGCCGAGAGGCCGGCCAGCGAAGAGGCGGCGTTTCCCGTGGACGCGCAGGTGACGATGTCCCGACCCAGTTCCACGGCCTTGGCGATTCCGACGGCGCTCGCCCGATCCTTGAAGGAAGCCGTCGGGTTACGCCCGTCGTCCTTGATGAACAGATCCGGACAGCCGATCTCCCGGCCGAGGCGTTCGACCCCGTAGAGGGGCGTCCAGCCGACGCTCAGCGGCGCCCGCGGCGTCTCCTCATCAACGGGAAGGAGCGGCAGGTACCGCCAGATCGTGTAGTCCTTCGACCGCTCGAGAGACTCCCGGGTCAACAGCCTCGACACCGTTCTCACATCATAGAGGACGTCCAGCGTGCCCTCCGGACCGCAATCGTCACACGTGAAGAGGCGCGAATTGGAATCGTACGTCTTGCCGCACGCCACGCATTTCAGACCTACGGGCTGTCCCATCGGCGTCCTCAGCTCTCGATCGTTGTCCCCCGCTCCCCGCGAACCGCCTCGACGATTACCTCGGGACACGTGATGATGACCCGCTTCCCTCCATGTTCGAGGAAGCGGATGGCGGTCTCGATCTTCGGTTTCATGCTTCCCGGGGCGAAGTGGCCCTCCGCAAGATAACGGCGAGCATCGTCCAGCGACAGTTTCGAGAGACGCTGCTCCTCCGGCTTTCCGAAATGGAGGGCCACGTTCTCGATCGCCGTGGAAATGATAAGATCCTTGGCGCCAATTCGCGACGCCAGGAGTCCCGAAGCGAGATCCTTGTCGATCACGGCCGCCGTGCCGACAAGATTCCCCTGGTCGTCTCGAATCACGGGAATCCCCCCACCTCCCACGGACACCACTACGAACCCCGCCCGGGAAAGCGTTCGAATCGCCTCTTCCTCAACGATCTCCCTGGGTTCGGGCGAAGCGACCACGCGGCGGTAACCCCGGCCGGCGTCCTCGACCACGGTCCAGCCCCGCTTCACCCGATACTCGTCCGCTTTGTCCTTCTCGTAGAACGGGCCGATGGGCTTGCTCGGTTTCTGAAACGCCGGATCGTTCCGGTCGACCACGACTTGAGTGATCACCGTGGCCGCCCGCTTGTCGATGCCGCGCTCCCGGAACTCGTTGGTGAGCGCCTGCTGGATGTGATACCCGATGGCGCCCTGGGTATCCGCGCCGCACGAATCCAGCGGCACCGGGTGCAGGATCTCGCTCGCCAGCTCGGAGCGAAGGAGAATGAACCCCACCTGCGGCCCATTCCCGTGAGTGATGACCAGGTCGTACCCTTCCTCGATCAGGCCTGCGATGTGACGGCAGGTCTCCGCCACGGCCTCATATTGGTCTGCAACGCTCTGGTGTTCCTTATCCTTGATCAGGGAATTCCCCCCAATCGCGATCACCGCCAGTCTTCCCATTCGCTACTCCCCCATCGTCAGCGCCATGACGGCCTTCTGAACATGAAGCCGGTTTTCCGCCACGTCGTAGATGATCGACCGGGGGTCGCTGGCCACCTCATCGGTCACCTCATGACCCCGATCCACCGGCATCGGGTGGATGAAGAGCGCGTTGCGGGTTCGCTCCATCTTCTCCCGGTCACAGATCCACTCCGGGTACCCGAGCGCCTTGCGGACTTCCGGCTCCTTGTCGAAGCCATTCTCGTAAGCCTTCGGACTCATCCAGTTTCGGGCGTACACGACATCCGCGCCCGTGTAACCCTCGGCGGGATCATGGACGATCTCGAAAGCCGCGCCGTTTGCCTTGCAGTTGGCCTCCACCTCTGCCACGACGTCCGGGTCGAGATCGTACCCCTCCGGGTGGGCCAGCGTCACGTCCATCCCGAAGCGGGAATTGATCAGGAGGCTCTCCTGCACCGAGCGCCACGAGCGCGCCAGGGCCCCATGGGACCAGACCTGCAAGAGCTTCTTGCCCTTGACGTCCTTCGTCCCCAGGTGCCGCCGCAACCCCATCACGTCCGCCAGTCCTTGGCAGGGATGAAACTTGTCGTCGGCCATGTTGATGATGGGAATGTCGGCGTGTTTCGCATACTCCAGGAGAAGCGCATCTCCGTCGCCGTAGGCGTCGATCTTGTCCTCGAGAATCCGAATGCCGATCCCGCAGGCGTAGCGGGTCATGACCTTTGCCGCGTCTTCGATGGTCTCCCCCGCACTGTGCTTCGTCTTCAACCGCATGGCCTTCGGCTCCAGGAACTGCGCATGCCCGCCCAACTCGGTGGCCGCGCCTTCGAAGGACTGGCGCGTCCGCACCGAAGGATTGTAGAAGAACATCATGAAGGTCCGCCCCTTGAGGATACCCAGGTGCCCCTCCGAGAACCGGTTGGCCTTCATGTCGACCGCCAGATCGAGTGCCTCGTTCAGCTCTTCGACCGACCAGTCCTGTGTGCAAATCAGATCTCTTCCGTAAAGCTTCGATTTCGCCATCGTTTCGCCTTTTCTCCCTCGACCGTCCGCTCCGCCTAGCGCATCGTCAGAGCCATCACGGCCTTCTGCACATGAAGTCTGTTCTCCGCCTCATCAAACACAACCGAGTTCGGTCCGTCGACCACGTCGTTCGTCACCTCGAATCCCCGGTCGCACGGCAGGCAGTGCATGTAGAGCACATCCTTCTTGGCCTTCTTGAGCTTGTCCTTGTCGCAGATCCAGTGCTTGTTCTTGGCGAACATTCGCTTCGTCGCCGCCAGGTTGAACTTCTTCGAGAACGGCGGCAGGCTCTCCAGCACGGTCCAGCTCTTCGGGTACACCACGTCCGCGCCTTCGAAAGCCTGGTCCATATCGTACATGACTTCGAAGGACCCGCCCGCGGCCCGAGCGTTTCGCTTGCAGGCCTTGACGACTTCGGGATCGAGGTCGAACCCTTCGGGCTGCACCTGTACGACGTCCATTCCCATCAGCGTCGTCGCGATCACGGCACTCTGCGGAACGCTCATCGGCTTTTCCCAGCTCGGCGAGTAGGCCCACGACATCACGAACTTCTTGCCCTTGAACGTGCCCAGTTTTTCTTTGATCGTGAGGATGTCCGCCAGGCCCTGGCACGGGTGGTACTTGTCGCACTCCATGTTGATGATGGGAATGTCGGCCCACCGGGCAAACTCGTTGAGAACGAGATTGGCTCTGCCGTAGACCCAACCCACCGGATCTCCGTACATCCGGATCGAGATCGCGTCACCCATTCGCGCCAGCGTCCGGGCCACATCGGATACGCGCTCGGTGGAGTACGCCTTCTCGTCGCCTTCGAGCGCGGGAGCATAGATCTTGCCGGGATCCAGAAAATGCGCGTGCCCGCCCAACTGCGTCATGCCGGCCTCGAAGCTGTTTCTCGTCCGCAACGACTGGTTGTAGAAAATCATGAAGAGCGACTTGGCGTCCAGCAGCTTGTGCGGCTCACCCGTCGCGTATTTCTTCTTCAGGTCCAGCGCCACGTCCAAAATCGTTTCCACTTCCTCCTTCGTGTAGTCCAGAAGAGTGATGAAATCTCTTCCCCGAAATCCCTGTGTGATCATTCCTCTCCTCCTTCAGGGTCGTGACGTCGATGCTTGGATACCCTCTCGGTACGTCTCGTTGGGTTGCAGCCGTTTCGCCGATCAATGGAGCAGCCTGTGTTCCTCTATGATGCCTTTTTCCGGAATCTATTGCTCTATTGATCGATGGCTCCATTGCTCCGCCTGCATGATGCATGGCTCCGGTCCATGCATCATACAGGCTAGAGTCGTTCCCACAATCGGGCGGCCGCCGCCCGCGACCGCGCCAGGACGTCTGCTTCGTCGATGCCCACCAGCTCCCCGGCCCGCATCAGCCATCGCCCGCCCACCATCACCGAATCGACCGGGGTGCCGGCGATTCCGAAGAGCAGGTGGCCGATCTGATTGTCCCTGTGAAGGGGCGTGGGCGGCCGGTAGTCCAGCACGACCAGATCCGCGTACGCGCCCGCCTCCAGCACCCCCAGCGGTTTGTCGAAGAATAGACCCGCAATCTTCGGATTGTTCTTGAACAGAAGGTCGCAGACCTCGATCGTTCCCACTCGGGGGTCCCGTTTCACCAGCTTGTGGAGAATGTTGGCGACCCGAAGCTCGTCCAGGGGGTTGGCGCTGAACCCGTCCGATCCCAGCCCGACCATCACGCCTTTGCCCAGCATCGACAGCACGTCGGCGGTTCCCACGGCGTTGTTGCAGTTGGACTGGGGATTGTGGACGACCTTCGTCTCCGTCGCCGCCAGGATGTCCATGTCCCCCTCGTCGACGTGGATGCAGTGGATGGCCAGCGTCCGGGGCCCCAGGATCCCGAGATCGTTCAGCCGGCCGACCACCGATGTTCCGCACCGCTTGCGGGCATCTTCCAGATCGGCCCGGTCTTCGGCCACGTGGACATGGAAGCCGGCGCCCCCGGCCGCTTCCACGCACCGGGCGAGCGTCTCATCCGAGAGCGTGAAGGACGCGTGCAGCCCGAAACTGGCCGCCAGCCGCTCGCTCGACCTGCGCCGGCACGCCTCGATGAACGAACGGTTTTCCTCAATTCCGGCCTTCGCCGCTTCCGGACCGTCGCGGTCGGATACCTCGTAGGCGAGGCACGCCCGCACGCCGACCTCTTCCACCGCCTCCGCCATCCTGGACAGACTCCCGCGGCACTCGAAGGGGCTGGCGTGGTGGTCGATGATCGTGGTGGCCCCGTGGCGCAGGCAATCCATGAGGCCCACCAACGCGCTCATGGTGACGGCCTCTCCGTCCAGCTGTTTGTCCAGTTTCCACCAGACACGATCCAGGATCTCAACGAAGTTGGACGGCGCCTCGCCGGAGAAGGGCATGCCGCGCGCAAGCGCGCTGTAGAGATGGGTATGAGCGTTAATCCATCCCGGCATCACGAGCTTGTCGCCGAAGTCCACCCGGGACGCATCCGGGTGCGCTTCACTCAGGGCCGCCCCGTCTCCCACGGCGTGAATCACGGATCCTTCGACCAGCACCCCGCCCGAAGGAATCACCTCCCCGGCGTTCCCCAGGGTCATCACCATCCCACCGGTGACCAGGACCTTCTGCTCCGCCATGCTTTGTCCTCCGTCCTCCGCTACCGCAGGGGACCTTTCTCGACCAGCTCGATGCAGCCCGTCACCGGACACACCTGGACGCATAATCCGCATCCGACGCACTTCTCCTCGTCCGTCTCGGGCGTGCGGTCGGCCTTCAACCCGATCGCCTGGTGACCGCCGTCCCGGCAGGCTACGTGGCACAGATCGCACCGGATACACTTCTCTTCGATCACGTGAGAGACCACCCGGAGTCGGGGTAGGTCGTCGTGCGACACGATGTGCGGGAGCGCGCGCCCCAGCAGATCCGCCGGGCTCGAGAACCCCTTCACGCGCAGGAAGGACTCGAGACCCTCCTTCAGATCGTCGATGATTCGGAAGCCGTACCGCATGGGCTCGGTGCAAAACTGTACCGTCCCGGCACCCACCAGCATGAATTCCACCGCGTCTCTCCAGCTGCACGCGCCGCCTGTTCCCGTGATCGGAATGTCCACCTGTCGTGCGATTTCCGCGATCACGCGAAGCGTGATGGGCTTAATGGCCGCCCCCGACATCCCGCTGTAGGTGGTCCGCCCGCCCACGCAGGGATTCGGGCAGAACGTATCCAGGTCGATCCCCATGAGTGAGGGAATCGTATTGGACGCGCAGACGGCGTCGGCCCCGCTTTCTTTCACGGCCTGTGCCACCTCGACCACGTCCGCCACCATGGGCGTGATCTTGATGATGACGGGCGCCCTTCGCGCGGCCCCCTTGACCCAACCCGCCACGCGCCTCACGAGCACGGGATCCTGGGCCAGCATGGCCCCCGGTTTCGATCCCAGCGTGCCCTGCGGGCAGGAGAAGCTGCACTCGATGAAGTCGACTCCGGCCGCTTCCAGCCGGCGGACCAGACCCTCCCAATCCTCACGCGCCGCGCCCATGATGCTGGCGCCGATCCTCTTCTCCGGAAACCCTCGTTTCAGCGACCGGACCCGTTTCTCGACGACGTCGATGTGGTGTTCCGAGATGAGATCGACGTTCCCCATCCCGACCATCCCCTCGTCTCCCACGCGGAAGCTGCTCATCATCGGATAGGCCAGATCGACGACCTCGGAGGCGACCGACGTCGTCTTCAGGACAACGCCGGCCCACCCGGCCTTGAGCGCGTCCTTCGCCATGTCGAGATCATCCGTGCAGGGCGAGGCGGAAAGCAGGAAGGGATTCTCAAACCGAAGCCCGCAGAAATCCATCGTCAACGTCACGTCCTTAGCCACGGCTCTTCCCCCCCCTCTTCCCGGATCGCAGGAACTCGTCGATCCCCTCGGCCGCCCGCTTTCCCTCGGCCACCGCCTCGACCACGGTGGCCCCACCGCTGGCGCCGTCGCCCCCGGCGAAGATCCAGGGAACCGATGTTTGTCCCGTTCTCTTCTTCACCTTGAGGAGCCCACGCCGGCCGGTCGCAACACCGTAGCTCTCGGCCACGGCCGGGTCCGGGCACTGTCCGATGGCCAGATACACCCTGTCCGCAGGGAGAGAGAACTCGGTGTCCGCAAGATCCCGGGCGTTGGACGGAACGTACCTGCCCGGCACTTTCCACTCGATCCCGACCCCCCGTACTCCACATACGTGACCCCGACGGTCGGAGATGATTTCCGTGATTCGGGAGCGGGTCAAGAATTCTACACCCAGCGCCCAGGCCGATTGGATTTCCGACGGGTACGCGGGCATTTCCGCCGGCCCTTCGAGACAGACGGCCGTCACCTTCTTTGCGCCCAGGCGCATGACCGCCTTGGCCGCATCGACCGCCACGTTTCCTCCTCCGACAACCACCACTCGCTTTCCGGCCTTGATCGACCGGAGATCCCGCGCCGTCTTCGCCGCCGCCACCCGACCCAGGAGCTCCCGACCCGAGCCCACACCCTCTGCATCCTCCCCCGGAACACTGAGACAGTAGCCTCCCGGCAATCCGGCGCCCAGAAAAAGAGCCCGAAAGCCCTGCTTTCGAAGTCGGGAACGCGACAGCGTCTTGAGGCTTCGAACGTTGAATCGAAAGACCACGCCCAGGTCCCGAAGCCGGCCGATCTCCCGCTCCACGACGCCCCGCGGCAGCTTGGGTTCCAGAATCGACCAGCGCGCCTGCCCACCGGCCTCCGCGGTTTTCTCAAAGACCGTCGGCCGGTACCCGCGCCGCGCCAGCTCCGCCGCGGCCGCAACGCCGGCCGGACCGGCGCCGATCACCGCCACTTTGGCGCCCGAGGGTTTCGCCCCGCGGGGCTCCGGGAGGAATTCGTGCTCGCACGCAAAGGCCTGCAGCGCGCCGATCTCAATGGGCCGCGACAGCTCCGTGGTGCTGCAGGCCTCCTCGCACAGCTGGTCCGTCGGACACACGCGACCGCAGACCCCACCCAGCACGTTCTGTTCCCAGATCAGCCGATGCGCCCCGGTGAAGTTCCCGGAGCGGATTCGCCGAATGAAGCCGGCCACGTCCACCGCCGCCGGGCACGCCTTCGTGCAGGGCGCGTCAAAACAGAACAGGCACCGGGAAGCTTCGGCCACGGCCTGGTGAACCGTGAGCATCCGGGACGTCTCAATCGGTGTTGTCATTCTTCCGCCCTCGCTCCCTTTGTTTCCGTATAACAGCGGCAATTGCAGCTACGGTTTGTCACTCCGTCGGGACTCTTTCTGCGCAGCAGCAGCAATCGCATCCACGATCTGCTGATACCCGGTGCAGCGGCAGAGATTCCCCGAGATCGCCACTCGAATCTCTTCTTCCGTGGGCCGGGGATTTCGGGCGAGAAGCGCCTTGGCCGACAGCAACATTCCGGGCGAACAGAACCCGCACTGGACGGCGCCGTGGTCGATGAAGGCTTCCTGAAGCGGATCCATGCGGCCGTCTCGTTCGAGTCCCTCGACCGTCATGATCTCCGCACCGTCGGCCTGAGCCGCAAGCACGAGGCACGCGTTGACGGCTTCTCCGTTCAGGATCACCGTGCAGGCGCCGCACTCCCCGATACCGCAGCCGACTTTGGTCCCCGTGAGCCCCAGACGGTCGCGAAGAAGCTCGACCAGGGTCAGCGCGGCGTCGACGTGAAGCGCGTATTCCCGCCCATTGACTCTGCACCGTACGGAGACACGGTTCACCGGATTCACCACCTTACCGATCATTCCCATCGGCGTCCCAACCCAGGGCCTCACGGAGCGCCCGGGCCGAAAGCGCCGTTACCACGGGAGCTTTGTATTCGGTGGACCACCGAACTCCCGTCTCCTCCACCATCTCCGACGACACGGCCGCAGCAGCCGACGACACGAGTGCCGCCGTCGCCACCGAACCCAGGAGCACGCCCTCCGCCTTTTTCATGCGATGCGGCCGGGGGGTGACGGACCCACATCCGATGCGGACGTCGTCGAGCCTGTCCTTCTCGCCCGGCAGCAGGATCACGGCCACCGCCATTCGCGCTTTGGCTGCGGCTCTGCGGCGCGCCAGACGAACGTAGGCGGTTCGCGCGCTTGCCGGCAGACAGGGCACTTCGATTTCCGTGAGGAACCATTCCGTCCCGAGAGTCATCGAGTAGGGCCCGTCGATCGCGTCCTCCACCGAGAGCCGCCGGTCCTCCACTCCCGAGACGAAGTGGAGTCGCGCTTCCAACGCCACGAGGGCCGGTATGGAGTCGGCGCAGGGAGAGGCGTTGCAGACGTTGCCGCCGAGCGTGGCCCGATTCCGAATCTGGGGATTGCCCATCTTCGCCGCCGCGGTCGCCAGCGGGGGGGCACACCGCCGCACGAGCGGGGACGCCGCGATCTCTGCGAACGTCGCGAGCGCGCCGATCACCAGACGGCCGTCCTTCTCCTCGATCCGGTTCATCCCCGGAATTCTTCCCACGTCCAGCAGGGTGAGATCCTCGCCTCCCGGTTCATCCCGAAGGGAAACGACGAGATCCGTCCCGCCCGCCAGGAGCCGCGCCCCGGAACCCAGGGAGGAGAGCGCCTCACACGCCTCGGGGACACTCGACATTCTTCTGTAGTTCACGGCGCGAATCATGGCTTCACCAACTTCTTGCCCAGGCGCACGCGTTCCAGGTTGGCGGGGAGGTCGCGAACGCGCCGTCCCGTGGCGTGGAAGACGGCGTTGACGACGGCGGGGGCGGCGATCTCGTTGGTCGGCTCCCCCACGGACTTGGCCCCGTAGGGGCCGTGCCGATCCGGATTCTCCACCAGGATCGCTTTGACCCGCGGCACGTCCAGAGATGTCGGAATCAGATACTCGTCGAAGTTGACCGTAGACAGCTTTCCCTCGGAGTGTTCGACGTCCTCCAGAAGACCGTAGCCCAACCCCATCGCCACACCGCCGTAAACCTGTCCGAGTACCCCCTGCGGGTTGACGGCCCGGCCGACGTCGTGCGCGGAGGCGAACGCCACGACTTCCACCTCCCCCGTCTCCCGGTCCACCTCGACTTCCGCCATGTTGGTCCCATACACATAGGCGAAGTACGGGTTCCCCTTCCCGGCTTTTTCGTCCCAGTGGATGTCCGGCCCCCGGTGCCACCCCGTCTCGAACAGGCACACGCCGCTCTGGAAACAGGTCCCGGCCAGATCTCGAATCCGCATGCGGCGATCCCCGGTCCGGGTGGAGATGACCCATCCGTTCTCCAAGGCGAGAGGCGCCGACCGAATGTTGAGAGTCCGCCGGGCTTCCGCCAGCATTCTCCGGCGCAGGACGGCGGCCGCCTTTCGAGTGGCCTCTCCGCCCATCATCGTCGCCCGGGAAGCCACCGAAGGACCGCTGTCCCCCATCACGGAGGTATCCAGCGGCAGGACGGTCACGTCCGAGACGCGAACGCCCAGCTCCTCCGCGGCCACCTGGGCGATCACCGTATAGAACCCCTGTCCGACCTCGGCCAGCCCCGACCACACGATGACACTTCCGTCGGTCTGGACCGACACGGCCGCGCCCGCGGCGTCCACGCCCTCCGCACCCAGGGCACACCCCCGGTAGCTGGCCGCCATCCCGATCCCGCGGCGTTTCCTGAGGTCCTTCGGCTGCGCGTCCAACTCTCGCCGTCTCTTTTCCCAGCGCATCACCCGAGCGCATTTCTCCATGGTCTCGATGAGCGCCACCGGTTGCTCCATCTTCTGCCCGGTACCCGTTCGAGATTGGGTCGTGAGTCCATTCCGAATGCGAAGTTCCAGAGGGTCGAGGGCCAGCTCGGCCGCCAGTTCATCCATCAGCGACTCGATGCCGAAGTTCCCCTGCGGCGACCCGAAGCCCCGCATCGCGCCCGTGTAGACCGTGTTCGTATACACCCCGTACACGTCCGCCCTGACGTGAGGAATCCGGTAGGGGCCCGCGCACTGTACGGCGGACCGCCACGAGACGAAGGGCGTCATCGACGCGTAGGCGCCGGCGTTGGCGATCATCCGAACCTCGAGCGCGGTGAGCCGGCCGTTCTTCTTCGCCCCCACGCGGTACTCCAACACGTAGGGGTGCCGCTTGTAGCTCTCGTTGAAGGATTCCTCGCGGGTGTTGACCATCCGCACGGGTCGGCGGGTCTTGAGCGCCAGCATGGCCGCGCGGCAACAGAGCGCCGTCATCACTTCATCTTTGCCCCCGAAAGAGCCCCCCATGGTGGTCTGGCGAATGCGGATCTTCCCGAGGGGCAATCCCAGGACCGTGGACAGCGAACGACGCGTCGAGTAGAGATTCTGCACGCATCCGGCGACGAGAATTCCACCGTCGCCGTCGAGCTGGACCACAACGGCCTCGGGTTCGAGGTAGGCGTGTTCGATGAAGGCGGTCGTGTAGGTCCGCTTGAGCTCCACGTCCGCCCGGCGAAATCCCTCGCGGAGGTTCCCTTTGCGGACCTTGTGATGGACGAAGACATTGCTCTTGCCGTGAATTCTTGGGGCCTCCGCCTCCATGGCCTCGACCGCGGAGAAAACGGCGCCGAGCGGTTCTAGATTCACTCGAACTCGCGCGAGGGCCTCCTCCGCTTCCCGGCGAGAGCCGGCCGCCACCAGCACCAACCCGTCGCCGCGAAAGCGAACCTTGTCGTCGGCCAGGACCCTCTGATGTGGAATCACCACGCCGAACCGGTTGACTCCGGGGACGTCCGCGGACGTCAGTACGGCCTCTACTCCGGGGGCCGAGAGGGCGCCGGAAACATCCAGGGAACGGATGCGGGCATGGGGCAGCGGCGACCGCAGGACGGCCCCGTGCAGCATGTGGGGAAGGGTCAGGTCCGCGGCATAGAGAGCGCTGCCGGTGACTTTACCGCGCGCGTCAACGCGTTTGACCTTCTTGCCGATAACCCTGAAGTTGCTCATGTGAGGAAATCCCGCAGTCCCTTTGCCAGAAGGACGCCCACCATTTCCCTGCGATACTCGACGCTCGAACGAACGTCGGCGATGGGGCGAGCCTCCGATGCGACGATCTTCGCCGCCCGCTCGATGGTTCGATCGTTCAGAGAATGATTCTCGAGGAAAGCCACCGTTTCCGGAGCCCCGCAGACCGTCGGAGCAACGGCGCCGAGCGCAATTCGAACATCACTCAGTCTTCCGTCTTCTTGCTTCGCCAGGAGCGCCACGGATACCTTGGCGATCGCCATGGCGCGGCGCTGACCCAGTTTGAGGTAGAAACCCCGGTACCCGGGCGGCGTCTTCGGTACTCCGATTTCAGTGAGCAGCTCCTCGGGGAGAGACACGTCCCGCCCGGACACGTACAGTAAGCACTCATCAAGACCTCCCGCCCGTCGCTCGCGCTGCGGATCTTGCACGCCGCGCCGAGAACGATGAGCGGAGGAATCGAGTCGGCCGCCGGCGACGCGTTGGACAGATTCCCGCCCACGGTTCCAAGATTCCGAATCTGGACGGATCCCACGGACCCGCAGGCCTCGGCCAGAAGTGGAAGATGCGTGCGAACGGTCTCGGATTCGGCAACCCGGGCGTGGGTCGCCAGCGCGCCGATATCGATCCCGGTTCCATTCTCGCGAATGCCTCGCAGATCGTCGATGCGGGAGAGGTCCAAGAGTTTCTCGGCGGTGCAGGCGCCGCTGCGGATGCCGGGGATCATGTCCGTCCCTCCCGCCAGCGGCTTCAGCGAGCTACCATGTTCGGCCTTGAGCGCAAGGGCCTCGTCCAGCGTCCCCGGCGCGTACACTTCCGGAATCCTCATGCTTCACCCTCTCCGGCCGTTGCCCGACCCCCGCGACGGCACTCGACCAGTTCCGCCAGAATGCTGACGGCAATCTCTTCCGGCGTCTCGGCTGCGATATCCAGTCCGATGGGCGAGTGGAGATCCTCGATCTGTTTCTCCGCAAATCCCGCCTCTCTCAGGTGAGAGATCACGGTGGCCACCTTCTTCCGTGAACCGATCATCCCGATGTACCGGTACGTCTTCCCGAGAATCGCTCGAACCACTTCCTCATCGTACTCGTGGTTCGGTGTCACCACCACCACGTAAGCATCGGGACCCAGCGGAAGGCTCTCGGCCACCGGCACAAACTCCTCCACGATGATCTCATCGGCCGACGGAAGCCTCTCCGCGTTGGCCAGCTCCCTGCGAGGATCAATCACGGTGACGGCAAAACCCACCCTCCCGGACAGTTCCGCCAGAGCCCGCCCCACGTGTCCCGCTCCGAAAACGTACAGACGCTCGCACACCGGCAGCGGCTCGAGGAAGATCTCCACACGCCCTCCGCAAATGGCCTCGCCCCCGATGGTTTCCTCCAGGTCGTACGCCCGAATCCCGGGCGTTCCGTTTTCGAGGACCGCTGCGGCCTCCCGAACCACAGCCGCCTCAACGGCGCCGCCCCCGACGGTTCCCCAGGTCCGGCCGTCCCGAGCGATTACCATCTTGGCGCCCGCCTTGCGGGGCGTGGAGCCTTCGGCCCGCACGACCGTGGCCACGACTCCGGTCATTCCCCGGCGGATCAGGTTCGCGAGCTCTTCGTAGGTTTGCCTCATCTGCCCGGAGTCTCCCTTGTCCGGCTCGGGCCGTCCCCCGCGGCCGCGTGGTCGACGGCTTCGATGATCTTCGTGTATCCGGTGCACCGGCACAGATTGCCCGACACGGCCTCCACGATTTCCTCCCGGCCGGGGTGAGGATTCCTCCGGAGCAACGCGTAGGCCGACATCAACATTCCCGGCGTACAGATCCCGCACGGCACGGCGCCCGCCGAGACGAAAGCCGCCTGCAGGGGATGAAGCCGCCGGTCTCGCTCCAACGCCTCGATCGTGAGCACCTCGCGCCCTTCCACCTGCGACATCAACACCAGACAGGCATTGACCGCTCGGCCGTCGAGGAGCACCGTGCACGCACCGCACTCGCCCTGTTCGCAACCGACCTTGGTTCCCGTGAGCCCCAGATCCTCCCGCAGGACACTCACCAGCCGGCGGCCCGGCCGCGCCGGGACCTCCACCTCGCGGCCGTTCAGCGTGAACCGAATCGCTCCTACTCGCTGGCTCTCGATGGCTCCATCTCCTTCTTGAGTCTCTCCGGCGTCAGCGGCAGCTCCCGAACGCGGATTCCTGCGGCATGATACACGGCGTTGGCCACCGCCGGCGCAACGCCCATCAGCGGTTGCTCCCCAAACCCTTTGGCTCCGTGGGGTCCTTTCGAGAATCTCGATTCCACGACGACCGGGACGATGTCGGGTGCGTCGCTCGCGGTCGGGATGATGTAGGTCGAGAAATTCGGATTGAGGACAACGCCCTCCTCCGAGATCACGTCCTCGGTCAGCGCGTAGCCCGCGCCCTGAAGGGATCCTCCCTCGATCTGACCCTCCACGCCGATCGGATTGAGTGCCCGCCCGACGTCGTGCGCGGCCGTCAGCCGGACCAGATGAACGACACCCGTCTCCACGTCCACCTCCACCTCGGCCACATTGGTGGCCCAGGCGTAGACCATGTATGCGTCCCCCTGGCCGGTCTCGGGATTCCACGACGTCCGGGGCGCCTGGAACCATCCCTGGGCCGCCAGATGAATCCGTTGCGCGATGCACTCCTTGGCGACCTGTTCGACAGAAACCGACGCCCGCCGGTCCCGGCCCGCGAAGAGGACGCCCTCCTCTCCCAGCACCTCGTGGAGTGGAACGTCCAGAAGGGACGCGCCCACGCCCCAGAAGTTCTTGCGTACCTTGGCGCACGCGTCGCGAAGGGCGTTTCCCGACATCATCGTCGCCCGCGAGGCCACGGTCGGACCGCTGTCCGGAACGCGCGACGTATCCGTTTCCATCGCGGAAACCTGATCGAGCCGGAGCCCCAGCTCGTCGGCGACAATCTGCGCCAACACCGTCCGCATTCCCTGACCCATCTCGGTGGTCCCCACGGCGTAAAGGGCACTCCCGTCGGCGTGTACCTGAACAAAGGCGCCCGCGCGCGCCAGATACGGCGACAGCCCCCCGAGGCCCGCTCCGTAGAAAATCGTCGAGACGCCGATCCCGCGCTTCAGGGCACCCTGGTCCTTTCCCCACCGGGATCTCTTCGAGCGATAGCCGGATTCCCGCTGTGCCCTCCGAAGCGTTTCGAGGAGCCCCACGCTGGATCCGAGCTTCTGGCCCGTCGCCGTCACGTCCCCCGTTCTGAGAGCGTTCTTCCTGCGAAGGGCCAGAGGGTCCATGCCGAGTCGCGACGCAATTTCGTCCATCTGGGATTCACCGGCGAAGAGGACCTGCGGGCTTCCGAAGCCGCGGAACGCGCCGCTGGGCACCTTGTTGGTGGCTACCGCATACGCGTTCACCTTCACGTTCGGACAGCGGTACGGCCCCGCTGCGTGGACGGTGGCCCGCCACAGGACCACCGGGCTCAGGGTCCCGAAGGCCCCGCCGTCGTACGTCATCTCCACCTCGACGGCGACCAGCGTCCCGTCTTCCCGCACACCGGTCTTATACCGGACGTGGGCCGGATGCCGTTTGCTCATCGAGCGGATATCTTCCTCGCGATGATAGACCAGCTTGACCGGCCGGCGCGTCTTCCACGCCAGAACCGCCGCCTGCCCCGCCACCTCGGAGGGCACGTCTTCCTCCCCGCCGAACGCGCCTCCGGTGGTGGTCTGAATGATTCTCACGCGGCCCAGCGGCAATCCCAGGATGTGGGCCACGGCGCGCTGAACGTAGAAGGGTCACTGCATCGATCCATAGATGACGACTCCGCCCTCCGGCGTGGGAATCGCAATGGCTCCCTGGGGCTCGAGGTATGCATGCTCCTGTGCCGGGGTCCGATAGACGTTCTCGACGATGAGGAACGCTTCCCGAAATCCATTCTCGACGTCGCCTTTGCGAACGCGGTGGCAACCGAAGGTGTTGTCCTCGCCGTAAAGCCGGGGAGCGCCGTCCAATCTCGACTGCAGGGGATCCAGGAGCGGAGTTTGCGGCTCGTACTTCACCCGAACCGATTCGGCCGCCGCATCCGCCTCTTCTTTCGTTTCCGCGCCGACGACGGCGAGCGCCTGCCCGTGGAAGTTGACCTCGCCCGGCGCCAGGAGAGGGTGACCCGGCAGAATGAGCGGGACGTTGTTCTCCCCCGGAACGTCTCCGGGGCCGGCCACGGCGACCACGCCCGGCCGTCCGAGCGCCGCATCGAGATCCATGGAGAGGATCCGGGCCCTCGGCCGGCTGGATCGAACCACGGCTCCGTGGAGCATCCCTGGAAAGGAAAGATCGTCGACGAATCTCGCTTCGCCCGTCGCCTTCTCGCGCGCATCGATCCTGGAAACACGTTTACCGACGACACTCATCTTCCTCAGCCTTCTCCAATCATGCTGCGGTAGTCCCCGGGCGTGTCGATGTCCGCGCGCACCCCCGGGTCCTCCACCGGGACTTCAAGAACCGGAACGCCCCCACTCCTGAGCACCCAACGGGCGCCGACATCCAGGGGCGCGTTCAGAAACTCCGAGAAATGCTCCGACCCGAAGAGAATCGGATGACCGCGCCTACCGTGATATGTGGGTATGACAATGCATTGCCTGTTTTTCTTGAACTGTTTTATAAGGTTCTGATAGGTCTCGGCCTTAACCAGCGGATGGTCCACCAGAGTCATGAGCGCTCCGGATTCGTCCCGCATGGCCCCTAATCCACACCAGAGAGAGGACAGTTGTCCCCGTTCATAGTCCTCGTTGAGAACCCATTCGACGCCTTCCGGATGGACGCGCCCGTCGATGCGATCCCACCCAGCCCCAACGACCACCAGCACGCGGCCGACCCCCGCCTCCCTCATCCGGCCCGCAATCACCTCGACGAACGATCGGCCCTCCACCCGGAGCAGCATCTTGGGCGTTCCCATTCGCCGGGACTCTCCGGCCGCCAAAATGATTCCGCCCAGATTCACGCGGGGCGTTCCCTCCGCAATCCACTCATCCTCTCAACCACGACGTCCACAAGCCGGTCCCGGTTCTCTCGACGTACCTCGAAGACCTCTACGGTCGCGGCCCTCCGGACGGCATCGAGAAAAGGGTTCCTCTCGGCCTTGACCACTCCCAGCACGCCCCGGGGTCCTTCCAGAACGGTGAAGACCGTGCGCTGAAACCGTTTTGCATCCAGCTCCATGCGGCCCAACTCGTCCAGGAGCGTCAACTCCGCCTCCTCCATCGAGCGGCGGACGGCCTCGACCCCGGTCGTCTCAAAGACGTTCACGTCTACGGTCACGCCGCCGGCATCGCCGCGCGCGAACTCGACCGTCATTCCGGTCATCACGTCTTCAAGCACGTACGTCGATCGGTCCCCACCGGCGGGAACTCGCCGGGTGCGGATCCCTCCTACGGTGAGAGGAAGTCTTGTGAGCGCCCGGTCGATGACCGTGCTCTTGCCGATCTGCACCGGCCCGGTAAGAAGAATCTTCGGGGCCTGACCCGCGGCAACCCTCTTCCCCATCGTCCCTCGCTATGCAGGTGCAAAGTACGTGGTATATTAGCAGTTGAAGACCCGAGAGGGAAGCGGAATTTTGGGGATCGGCGAGGGGCGGGGCGGGGACGTGGCGACGGCGGGCGACGGGCTTTCGAGATGTTCCGATGGCGGGAAATGGAAAACTCCGCATTCGCAAAACGGGCGGGCCTCTCGGTGAGACCCGCCCGTTGAGTTCCGTCACCTGCTCAGAAATTACTTCAGCATGATCACCTTGCGGGAGAACTTCTCGGCCCCGGCCGTCATCCGGCAGAAGTAGACCCCCGAACTCACCGCGACGCCCTTCGAATCGGTCCCTTCCCACTCGACGGTGTACCGCCCCGTCTCCCTTGGAGCATTGACCAGTGTCGTCACTCTCTGCCCCTGGACGTTGTAGAGGGTGATCTCCACGTGACACGGGTTCGCCACCGAGTAGGAAACCGTCGTCCGCGGATTGCACGGGTTGGGGTAGTTCTGATCCAACGCCGTCCGAATCGGTTCCCGAGGGAAGATCTCTTCCCCCGCCACCGGGGTAATGTCGATGTACCCGAACAGGCCCGTACGGTTCACGTCGTGCCGGAACATCGGCCAGGGCACGTTTTCCTGGTTCCATGACGAGCTCAGATCATACACGTGCACGGCCGCATCATAGGACGCAACGATCACCTCGATATCGCCGTCCTCGTCCAAATCCGTGATCACGGGTGTGCTGTAGATCGGCTCTCCCGTATCAATCGGGAATCCGTAGACGGCGCCGCCGTCTCCATGATACGCGTACAGCCACCCGTCCGTGGAACCCACCAGCATCTCCAGGTCGCCGTCCTCATCCAGATCTCCCATCACGGGAGAGGACCACACGTCGTCCCCACAGTATCCCAACCGGCCGTCCGCGTAGGTCGGATTCACGGAGGTGCCGTCGTGGTGCCAGGCCCACAGGTAGAAGTCGTTGCTGCCCACAACGATCTCGAGATCATTGTCCCCGTCGATGTCCCCGAGCGCCGGGCTCGAGTAGCAGCCCGACCACGTCTGTTTCGGCCAGCCGGGCAGCACGGCGCCGGTGTCGTCCCAGACGTACACGTAGCCGGACATGTCCGAGATGACGATTTCCAGCCCCCCGTCGTTGTCCACGTCTCCGATCGCAGGGGACGTCCAGATCCCCCCGCAGTCACCGAACAGTCCGGTGGAATCCACCAGACCGGTGCCGTCATGATTCCATGCGTAGAGATCCCCGGTGACCCGTCCGATGAAGATTTCCATGCACTCGTCGTTGTCCACGTCCGCCAGCGCGGGCGACCCTCCCGATTCCCCGGGCCCGAGGGTCTTGAACACACCGTCGGGATTAAGGTATCCGGTCCCATCCCGGTTCCAGGCCATCAACCGGCTGTAGGCGACCAGGAACACCTCATTTTCCCAGTCGTTGTCCACATCCGCGATCGCCGCCGTGGAACGAGTTGCGGCCCAATCGTAAGCGAAGATCCCTGATGTACGCAGGAGTCCGGTACCGTCGTGATTCCACGCGTACTTGTCCCCGTCATTGCTTCCGGTGAAGATCTCCAACTCGTTATCCTCATCCAGATTGGCCACGGTCGGCGACGACCAGATTTCATCCTCCGTCGACACGGGAAAACCCGATCTCAGATTGCCGAACGCGTCCCACACCCAAACGCGCCAATCCATCGAAGCGACAACGACGTCCAGCACGCCGTTCCCGTCAATGTCCACGACCGCCGGAGAAGCGTACACGTGATTCAACGTTCGCTGCGGCCATCCCGACAGCTCGTACGGGTTGGTCCACCGCGTGCTCATCCCCGAGACCGGGCTCAGGTTGCCGGAGGTATCCACGGACGCGATCCTGTACCAGTACCGCTTGACGGGCAACAGATCATAGTCCTCGAAGTACGCCATCTTGCCCAGAACTCGATCCGTGATCCGGTAGTAGATGTACTCTCCATCCATGGCCCGGTAGACGTTGAAGCCCACCACATCGTCCTCATCCATCGGGTCCCATGTGATGAGGGCTTGGGCCGGACCGGCCGTTTGGCTCACGAGCCCCGTCGGAACCGCCGGAGGCGCCAGCTCCCAATCCTCCCGCCAGACGGCTCCGTAGGCGTCCGTCAGTTCCAGGCGAACACTCGGCGTGTCCCCCGTACACTCCACCGTGAAAGCCTGGAAGGCCTCCAGCATGTCACCGGCGGCGATGTCGCCAAGCGTCTCATCGCCGTCCAGAATCACCGCATTGGCCAGAGCCGTGAGGGTTCCCTCCACGCCCACGGCCTCGGCGGCTCCGTCGTTGGCGATGTAGCAGGTGACGATCAGTGTGTCTCCGGTTTCCGGAATCCAGTTCGCATTCCCATAGGTCGTGTCATCCAGAATATGGAAATGATCCGAGAGGATGGGGGCGCCGATCTCCAGGCGGAAGCCGTCCACCCACTGACCGGCCTTCGTGCCCTCCGCGATATCCAACAGGAATCGCGCCTGATGCTGGTCCATCGTGTTCACTTCCGCACGTGCCGCAAAGGACCGGGTCACCGTAGCGCCCGCATCCATCCAGCCGAAATCCTCGGTCGTATCGACGATGTCGACGAAGAAGGAATCCGCCAGCCGGAAATCCAGTCCGTCTTCGCATTCGGTCGTATCCACGGAGAAGCCAAAGGTCAGAACGTCGGTCAACGAGAAAACATCATCCTCCAGCCCGAAGGCCGATGCGGCCTGAATCTCCCCGTCGGTCGAGAGCGTCCCCGCGAACGTGTGAGCGCCCAATCCGCCGTCGCAACGAACGTGCCAACCCGATGCATCCTCCCACAGATACATGGCCGTGTCGGAACACGCCGCGAAATACGGCTTGCCCCACAGGCTGTCCCCCGAGAGATTGACCGCGAATGGAATCGCGGCGGGGTTCACCCCGTCCCGGCCGATGTGAACACGGCTTGGATCCGGAACGCCGTCTACCGATACATCCCCCGTGAGAACAGATCCCGAAGGAAGTCCGAGTTCGGCCGTCACGTTGTCTGCCGCCGTGTCCCCGCCGTTCTTCAGGGTCACGCTAATTTCCACGGTTTCTCCCGCGTCCCAGAAGCCGTCGCCGTTGCCCGAGCTCAATCCCACGTCGTCGTCGTCGATTTCCACCGACTCGACAAACACCCGGGCGGCACCTCCGGAAACGATCACCGAATCCATGGCCGGATAGAAATTCTGCCGGGTCACCACCAGCGTCGCCCCACCCAGGCTGCTGGGGTGGAGTTCCAGAGTCGCCTGCCCCAGGGCATCCGTGACACCCCGCGCATAGTCGCTTCCTTCTTCTTTCCAGAAGCAAACGGTGGCTCCCTCGACGGGATCGGTGCCATCGCTGACCTCGACGAGGTAGCCGCCTCCCGAAAGACCGATCGTTCCCGGATGCGCGATGACCAGCGACTCCGGCAGGTCGGTCCACACCGTCATCTCCGGATCGCCCATCAGCATGTACGTCAGCGCCGTCCAGCGAAACGCCGAGAGATCCGCAGTACACTGACTCATGTAGGGCAGCTTGTGCGCGCCGTTGATCTCGCCCACGCTGGTCATATCCGTCTGCCACATGAGCCGGCAGAACTCCCCGAGATAGAACTGGCCGACGTGGGGGAAATCGAAGTGTGTACATCCCAGCGGCGCGATGAGCCCCCCGTTGGGGTTGAAGAGGAATCTCTCATTCATGCACTCGAGGTCGAATTGACTCAGGTGGCAGTTGAGGTCAAACATGATGCCCCGATTGCCCCCGTTGGTGAACGCATTCACGTCCCCAACGTAGACGAACTTGTCATCGGCCGTCGACATCTTGAAGGCGTCACCGTGACTCACGTAGGCCGTGAAAGCGTAGCCTTCGTCAAAGGCGGCAATGACGCTCTCGCGAGTCTCGGTGTCGTCCGGGTATTCAAAGAGCGTCGTCGTATCCCAGTGGCTCGGCAGGTAGTTCATGCCGTACTGGCAGCAGTCCTTACCGTTCAGGTAGATGTCTTCGCCCGGAGACCAGAAGGTCGGGAACACGACCTCCCCGATGAAGAGCGCCCGTGTCTGATACCCGACGCTGTCGGGAAACTGGTACTCCATCAGGTGATCGATGAACATCTCCACCTCTTCGGTCGTCTGCGCCGGAACCCGGCCGACCGCGACCTCAGGATACAGGTCCGCGTCGTCTCCCGGATCCATGATGTTCACGTAGCCCTCGCCGAAGAGATTGTCACCGTCCGCGTTCCAGTTTCCCTCGAGACATTCGTAGTAAAGATCGCTGGGGATCATCCAATCCCCGCTCCCGTAGTAATTGCAGTGGGCAACACGGGCCGGGATGATCTCTTCATCACCGCCCAGGACCACCCAGAGGGTGCCCCATTTCGTATACGCATCCCGAATGAAGTTGCGGATCTGTTCCTGCAGATCGGCGCCCCCGGGATAGTGATCTTGTATCCAGGAAACCGTCCGAATCTCCGCCGGGACGCCACACCGTGTCTTCCACTCCGCGAGAGGCTCGAAGGACAACACCAGATCATCGCCGGTGATGATCAGATACTCCACGAGACTGCCGTCGAGAGACGGGATGTCGGTGGGCGAATAGGCCCGAGACATGCCATCGGAGGAAACCACGGGCACGCCCGATTTTCCCTCGGACCAGTTCTCGACGACGTTTGCCACGAACCGGCGGTCCTGTTCCCATCCCTTCTGGCTGACCCTGGACCTTCGTACAACGTCCGGCGTCTCGTCGGGCTCCAGCACCAGGCGGAAGGAAATCTCCGGATAGAGGACCAGCCGATGATCGCTGGGCCGATACTGGAGCGGGGCGACCGAGACACTCGCCACGCGGTGACCGCGCATCCAGCCCTCGGTGGCCAACTCGACCAGCGGTCCCGGGTACTCGCGCGGCGAGTTCGCGATATCGGCCCTGAGCGGCTGGACCCCGCCGTTCATGGACGCTTCGAAATGCCCGCCGGGGAGAACTCGGTGTTCACCGTCCAGCTCACGTCGGGTCGAACTCACGACCTCCACCCGCGCCACGCGCATGCCCTCGGGAAGCAGGTACGTGCGGCCCGTCACCGGAACCATGGGTTCTCCCTGTCTCACTCGTGAAGAGAAACCCTCCAGCGCGACCTGTTCAAAACCATCCGGGCCGGCGGAGGTTCGAACGAGGGCTTCATCGACTCTGATAACGTCCACAATGTCAGCTGCCGCCGTGACCGAACCGACCAGCACAACGACGATCGCCGCCAACGCAAACCAGGACGATCTACCGGCAACACGAAGACAATCGCGGGCTCGTTCTCTCATGGGTTCCTCTCCTTCGAAGTCGGGCAGAGCCTAACCCTCAATTTCGCCGTCTGTCCCTGCAGATACAAGAAATCGGGCGACCTCATAAAGATCCCCCGATGGACCGGTCGCTTGACGCATCAAACCCCCGATCGCAATTAATGTTACTACACATCGCCCCCGGAATCAAGCGAAATCGGCGCATCCCGGTTGCGGCCGGCTGATTCGCGTACTCTTTCGTCACCGGGCGGCAAAATCGGCAAACCGGGGAAAGACCTGACAACGGGACCCTGGAGAGCGGCGAGAGTCGAGAACCGCTCTCAGACCCCTCTCACGCCCCTTTTTGACATCTACTGTCTATTCTCTATTCTCTATTCTCTGCATTTCCAGTACAATGGTCCCGGGTGTCCGTCCAACACCAATCCAGGAGGAGCAACCGTGGCGCCGGAGATCTCCGAACGAGCCCGAACCGTTCAGGCATCCCCCATTCGGAAGCTGGTCCCCTTTGCGGAACAGGCGAAGGCCGGGGGCCGCCGAGTCATCCATCTCAACATCGGCCAACCCGACATTGAGACTCCGCGAGAGATGCTGGAGGCGTACCGCAGCTATGACCAGAGGGTCCTGGCATACGGCCACAGCGCCGGGCTGCCCGAGTACCGCCAGGCCCTCGTCCGCTACTACGCGGGTCATGGAATCACGGTCGGAATCGACGATATTCTGGTCACCGTCGGCGGATCCGAGGCGATTCTTCTCGCCCTCTTGGCCGCAGGATCCGCGGGCGACGAGGTCCTCGTTCCCGAACCGTACTACACCAACTACAACGGATTCGCTTCCATGGCGGGTGTGCGGATCGTGCCGCTGACGACGCGCGCCGAAGACGGTTTCCACCTGCCCGATCGAAAGGAAATAGAGGCGAGAGTGACCAAGCGAACGCGCGCGATCCTGTTCAGCAACCCGGGCAACCCTACGGGTGTCGTGTACACGCGCGAGGAACTGGATATGCTTCGGGATCTCGCCATCGACCACGACCTTTTCCTTCTGAGCGACGAGGTATACCGCGAATTCGCCTACGATGGAGAGACGCCCATCAGCGTACTGCATCTGGAGGGCATCGAGCCGCACGCCGTGATGCTGGACAGCGTGTCCAAACGGTACAGCGCGTGCGGGGCCCGAGTCGGCGCTGTGGTATCCCGGAATCACTCGCTGGTCCAGGCGATGCTGAAATACGGCCAAGCCCGTCTCTGCCCGGCCACCATCGATCAGCGGGCGGCCATGGCGAGTGTCGATACGCCCGGCAGCTACCTGGAGAACGTCATTTCGCAATATCAGCGTCGCCGGGACATCTGCCACGAAGGCATCCTCGCGATCCCCGGGGCCGTGTGCCTCAAGCCGAAAGGCGCGTTCTATCTGGTGGCCAGGCTTCCCATCGACGACGGAGACGCCTTCGCCCGCTGGATGCTGGAGCACTTTCACGCCGACGGGGAGACCGTCATGGTAGCGCCGGCGGCCGGGTTCTACGCCACGCCGGGATTGGGCAAGGATGAAGTGCGACTTGCCTACGTGCTGGAAGAGAACACGCTGAAGAGAGCCATGCGGATTCTCAAGGCGGGGGTCGAGGCGTATAACCATTCGCGCAACGCCGATCGAAGCCCGCGACGGGAAAGCGTTCCCAAGTCACCTGAACGAGCGAGACCCGCGTAAGCCGCAGGGGGGAGCCCCGGCTCTCCTTTGCAAGGTCTTTCCTCCGACACAAGCCTCCCACACATTCAGCCGTCTGCGCGATTCGAACGGTAACGGCAACGAGTTGACAAAGCCCGTAGCGAGTGATATACTTTATGTGTATGTTGTTCTCCCTTGACTGGGCCACTGGATGCGTCGCCTGGCCCGCCCATCAAGGGTCTTCTTGCCCCCCACACTTGTGCTCACGCAAGGAGGAAGTATGCGCGACTGGTCACGGTTCTTGGTCGCGGCGCTGGGGATTTTTCTCGCGTCGCTGTTCGCTTTTGCTCCCGCCGCCTCCGCCGGCCTTCGAACCGTCCTTCTCGAGGGTTTCACCAACACCGGCTGACCCGGTTGTCCCTTCGTGCACGCAATCGTGGACTCGATTGCAAAGAGACACCGAAACGTAACCATGGAGATCATCAACTACCACACCTGGTGGCCGGCCGGTCATGACACTTTCTACATCTATGCCCAGGACGAGTGCAACGCCCGAATCAGCTACTACGGCGTCTCGCACACCCCCTGGCTGGTGGTCGACGGGGCCATGGCTGCGGACGGCAGCGAGGAAGAGGTCCTGCGCGCGATCGAGGAGCGGCTGCTGATTCCTCCCCAGGTGGAAATTTCGGTGGCCGACACGCTGATCGGCGACAGCGTCTACGTGACGGCCGAGGTCATCGGAACGGAAAACCTCGACGGCAAGGCCACTCTCACGTTTCAATGCGCCGCTGTTGAAGACTGGCACCGGTATCTGTTCATCCGGCATCGTTATATCGGCCGGGACATGGTTCCCGACGCGGGTGGGGAGAATTTCAGCATCTCGCAGGGAGACACCCTCACCTTTGAGCGCGTGTGGTGGATGGATCCGGTCGTTTACAAGAAGACGATGAGAACCCTTGTCTTCGTCCAGGATCCGGCCACTCAAGAGATCCTGAATTGCACCAGCACGGTGCCCAAACCAGAGCATTTCGTGTGGTACATGGCCGGCAACGTCAATGAGATGGTCACGCCGGACAGCACCGCCGAGTTCGTCTCCACGGCCTACAATCTCGGGACCGTGACCGATACCTTCGACGTGGACATAGCCGTCGATCTCCTTCCCGGATGGACGGGCTCCTACACGACGACCCACGGAACCTTCAGCGGGGCCAGTCAGGTGTTCCTGGCGCCGGGTGAGGATGAGCCGATTGTCGTCCATGTCGATCCGGCAAACATTCCCGGAGACGGATCCGCCGAGCTGTCCGTCACCGGGCCCCTGGGCACCGGCGTCGATGTGGAGTCGATCACCTGGGCGAAGAACTTTACGGCAATCCACGATGTGGATGTCCTCCTGGTGGACGACGACGGCCTCGCCTCGCTGGAGTCCTACGCCGAGGCGGCGCTGGATTCCACCGGACTCGTCCACGGCACCTGGAACCGTATGAGCGAGACTGTCCGTGCCGATGATCTTGCGCAGGTGGACGCCGTGGTCTGGATGACCGGCCGCGCGTATCCCACCCTGACGTCGAGCGACCGCAACGCGCTCAAGAACTATCTCCTCGGAGGCGGGAACGCTCTGGTCTCCGGACAGGACATCGGCTGGGCGCTCTGCGATCTCAGCAGCACCGAATGGACGCCCGGCGGCTCCAATTGGTTCCGGACGTATCTGGGCGCGCTCTACGTCGGCGACGACGCGGGCAGCACCATGGTCTACGGGGTATCGTCGGATCCCATCACCGACGGAATGACGCTCACGATCGAAGGCGGCGACGGTGCAGACAATCAGCGAACCCAGGACTTGATCGAGCCCTTCGGATCGGGGTTACCGATCTTCCATTACGACGCGGCGGAAAGCATGACGGCCGCCGTCCGGCTCGACTCGTCGGGCGTGTTCAAGACCGCTTACCTCGCCTTCGGATTCGAGGGCATCGACAACGCCCAGGACCGGGCCGACCTGATGACCGGCGTCATGGAGTGGTTTGGACTGTTGGCCACGACCGGCGTTGAAGACACCGAGATGCGCGCGGCGTCCGCCTGGCTTGCCCAGAACATCCCGAATCCTTTCAATCCCGAGACGAGGATTCGCTTTTCGCTTCCCGAGCAAGGACACGTGCGCCTCCACGTGTACAACGTCCGCGGACAACTGGTCCAGGTACTTCGGGACGGCGTCATGGAGGCCGGCGAGCACTGGATCCGGTGGAACGGCACCGACCGGAACGGTCAGGCGGTGGCCAGCGGGTTGTATTTCTATTCGCTGGAAACCGGGGACTTCGCCGCATCCAAGAAAATGATCCTGCTGCGGTAGCCGGGGAGGGCGATGGGGTACCGGAGGTACGGCATATGGCTGGTCTTTCTGGCCGTTCCGATGATGTGTTTGTGCGGTCAGGATGACCCGGTGTTTCCACCCGATCCCGGCAATCTGGTCGTGCGCTCCGAACCGTTCGGGGCTTCCGTCGAAATCGACGGAAGCCCCGTCTACGCCGATGCCGGCGGGACGACGCCCAAGGTGACGCCTGCGACTCTCCAGCTGCCCCCCGGGAGGTACAGGGTATCGGTGTCCCTGGGCGGGCACGAGGCTTTCCCCGCCGAGATCGAGGCCCAGGTCAAGGAGAACACGGAAACGAGCGTGGCGTTCTGTCTCCGTCTCACGGAGCCTCTCGTCTCCCGGGTCGTGCTGGTCGAGCACTTCGGCAATGTCGATTGCGAACCCTGCGGACCGGCCGAGATCGCCATTCGCGACCTGCAGCAGGCATACGGGTATGACCAGCTGGTCACCCTCGGATACCGGACCGACTGGCCCTACCTGTTCGACGCTCTGTACCAGGAGAATCCGGATGACCACGGCGAGCGAATTCTCTACTACTACGTCATCAATGCCCCCACGGTGTTCTTCGACGGGAGCTTCGCCATGTTGACTCCGACCCAGGAAACGCTGGAGGCGGCGATTCAGCTGGCGTTCGCCAATCCCCCCCACTTCTCGGTGGAGGTAAGGGATACCCTGTCCGGCACAGACTATCGCGTCGCGGCGAGCGTGACTCCCGTGGATTGCCCACTGGATAACGACGTCCTCATCCACTTCGCCCTGGTGGAACGCGAGGCTCAGGTCTCTTCCCCGAACACCGAGGAGGAGACCGTATACAACGTGGTGCGCGACCTCATGCCCGACGCTTCCGGTGAGGCATTCACGCCCGCGTACGGGGAAACGCTCACGTTTTGGCGCTCCCGTTCACTTGACAGCGGCTGGGACACCGACGAGATTGAGACCGTGGTCTTTGTTCAGTCCTTGTCCAGCAAGGAAATCCTGCAAGCCGCATCGACCTTCAACACGACGCCCGCTCGGCGCTAGGAGGAGTCGTTCCCCATGTTCCGTTTCAGACGCTTCCGTTCTGCCATTGTCCCGGTTCTCGGCATAGGATCCCTGGTTGCCGCCGCAACGACGGCCCTCGCGGTTGACTATACGTTTACGGTGGATGACCCCGTGGGAATCACACAGGTGAACTGGGCCATCGAAGTCGACGCCGTCCTCACCAACAACGCCGCCGTGGGCGACCGCTACGATATTCTGCGAACGGTGATTCACCGGCCGCCGAACTGGACCACGCCCATGTGCGTCGAAACCTGCCTGCCGGATTTCGTGGACAGCACCGCCGTGCTGGTCTCCGCCGGCCAGAGCGACACGATCGGCATTCAATTCAATACGGCCGTGGACGAAGGCGGAGCGATCATCCGGCTGACGGCGCGGTCCTGGACGGACCCGCTCGACGTGAAGACCGTTACGATGGCAATGATTACCGACGGCACCGAGGTGCTGATCGTCGATGACGACGGCGGCCAGGCCTACCAGGACTATCTCTCGGCCGCGCTCGACGGCCAGTTCACGTGGGGCGTGTGGCCCCGGGATCTCGAGGCGCCGGTGTCGGCCGACCTCCTCGAATTCGACGTGGCCGCGTGGATGACGGGCGAGTCGGCCCCCGCCCTGAGCGAAGAGGACACGCTTGCCATCGGCGCCTGTCTGGACGGAGGCGGCCGTCTGTTCCTCTCGGGCCAGAACGTCGGCTACGACCTGTGCGATCCGGCTTCTCCGTACTTCAGCGCCGGAATGAAGGCGTTCTACGAAGATCGCCTGGGCGCCGAGTACATCCTGGACGACACGGACCTCCTGACCGTAGAGGGCGTGGGCGGCGACCCGATCACCGACGGGCTCACGCTGGCCATCTCCGGTGGGGACGGCGCCGACAACCAGACCGCGCCCAGCGAAATCAGCCCGCTGGGGGCGGGATCCGCGGAGATCTTCCACTACCTGGGTACGACCCGGACCGCCGCCGTTCGCGTCGAGAGGGGCGGATCCAAGTGTGTGTACCTCGCCTTCGGTTTTGAGGCAATCGCCTCGGCGAGTGACCGGGCCGACCTGGCCGCCGGAATCTTCGATTGGTTGAGCCCGGTGGGCGCCGTGCAGGAAGACGCGGGGCCCGGCTTCAGATCGGCCGACCTGCGCTGCTACCCAAACCCCTTCAACCCCAGCGTCAACATCGCTTTCTCTCGGTCCTCGCCCGCCCGGGTATCGGTGGACATTTACGACGTTCGAGGCAAACGGGTCGTCTCCATCCCCGCCGGCACGGAGCCCCTGGCTTCGGTTTCGGTGGAGTGGGACGGGCGGGACGCCCAAGGGCAGCCCGTGGCCAGCGGGATATACACATGCCGCGTATCGACGGACCACGGCGAGACGTTTACGGAGAAACTCATTCTGTTGAAATAGAGTTGGGCTCGTGACGTTGCAGGAGACCTTGATGAGATCGACGGGACCAGACACGAAAGTGGAGGAACTCTGATGACTCAACGGACCGCGGCGATCGCCGCCGTTCTGGCGTTTGCGCTCCTGGCGGGGCCGGTCTCGTCAAACGCGAAGGACGCCTCTCACTCACCCGACTTCAGCCTGCGGGACCTCGACAACACCAAGGTCACGCTCTCGGATCTCTACGGCGAGGGACCGATTCTCGTCTCGCTGTGGGCCCTGTGGTGCCGCCCGTGCCTCGAGGAGCTTCCGCATCTCGACGCTCTGTACCGCAAGTACAAGGACCGGGGGCTACGGGTCCTCGCCGTCTCCCAGGATTCCCCCCGCAGCCAGAACAAGATCAAGACCTTCATCAAGAGCCGGCGGTACGATTTCCAGGTCCTTCGGGACCCCAACGGCGATCTCACCCGGAAATTTAAGACCAAGGTGATTCCCTACACCCTAATCCTTGATTCCCAGGGTCGGATCGTGCATTCTCGCACCGGCTATCGAAAGGGCCAGGAGAAAGAACTGGAAGAGATCCTGGTCGGCCTGCTGAAAGAGAACTCGGCCGGCGGCGAGACGGACTGATCTTCGGGGTCCCCCATGCACTCGATTCCCTCATCCGTTTTCGGGAGAGTACTCCGGCCCTGGGCATTCCCCGCGGCCGTCGTTCTCTTGGGCGCGGCCGGCTTCCCGGCCGCCGGTCCGGCACGCGCCGAGGTCGACTGGCGCGGGGGAAACCAGCTGGAGTATGCCCTGGAGCGCGAGGGCGGGCGGGAGGTTCTCGAGGACTGGTTCGACCTGGAATGGTCCTCTGGAGATCTCGCCGCCGCTATCCGCTACGAGATCTTTCAGCCCCACGAGATCAGCCCGGACAGCGTCCGGCAGGGCCTCTCGTTCAAGTCATTGAGCTACTCCGGACGGATCGTCTCCATCACGGCCGGGAACTTCTACGCGCTCTGGGGACGAGGACTCGCGCTGCGAGCATACGAGGATCGAGGCGTCCGTCGAGATTCCAATCTTGAGGGCGTTCGTGTGGACCTGGTCGAGGGACCGGCGGAGCTGAGCCTCCTCTCCGGTCGCGCGCTGGACCAGAATGGAAAGCGGACGGATCTCCTCCACGGACTGGACGCCAACGTGGAGCCCCTCGGTTTCTTACGCCTGGGCCTCAGCTATCTTTCCAACCGCGCTCCCCACCGCCCCGGAACCCGCACTCACGAGCTGGCCACATGGAGAGCGCAGCTGACGACCGGGCCTCTCGATCTCTATGCCGAAAGCGGAACGCGCTCCGGCCTCCAGGGATTCTGCCCCAACGCACGGCGCGATGGAAGGGGCGTCTATCTTGCCGGCAGTCTGTCCGCAGGACCCGTGGGACTCAGCGTTGAGCACAAGGACTACAAGGGCTTCCAATTTCTCCAGAGTGATTGCACCACTGAGTATAACCTGCCTCCCGCCCTCATTCGCGAGCATGCCTTCACGCTCCTCAACCGCCATCCGTACGTGCTGGACGCAAACGACGAGCGCGGCACTCACGTAGAAATGGTCGCCTCGCCCGGAGCGCTGGGGGACTTCGTCATCGCGCTGGGCAAGACGGAGAATCAGGCCGGCCGGTTCCTTTTCCAGGAAACCTACCTCCAGTGGGAGAAGATGACCGGATCCGGGCAGGTCCTCGGCGCCGCGGACATCGTCAAGCGGCCCGATCAACATGAATTGACAATCGTCGGAGAGGCGAAGATCTGGTTCCGCGAGGCGATGAGCGGCAAGGTCCAGGTCCAACACCAGCACGTCGAGGGCCAACCCGCGGGCGGATACGACGTCATCGGTGCGTACGACGACGACCTTGTGCTTCTCGAGTTCTCCCCCGATATGGATCTGACGCTGGCGCTGGTCGGTGAGTGGACGAACAAATCGGAGACCCAGAGAAGCACCGACGAGAGAACGCGCTGGCTTCACGCCATTCTCACCCACAACATCGGCGCCGCGCACTATCTGAGCGTGATGTACGGGACCCGCCAGGCCGGATTCATCTGCGCCGGGGGCGTCTGCCGATATGAACCCGAGTTCGACGGCCTCGAGGTCAAACTCTTCTCGACCTTCTAACCCCAGCCACAGATTTCACAGATTCGAAAAACGGGGAGGCAGGTTCTGGCCTCCCCGCGAGGGATTCTCATCCGGGAGTTCACCACCCACGCCCCAGCATCTGTGAAATCTGTGGCTGGATTGTGGCTTTTTGCACAGTCACCTTGTCGCCCGGTCGGGTTACCCGGCCGGCGAGTGGGCCATCTTGCGGATTCGCTCCACTTCCCCCACGGCACCGATCATGATGAGGGTATCGTTTGCGCCGATCGTCACGTTCCCCTTCGGATTGAACATCGTCTCACGGCCCTGCTTGAGTCCGACCACGACCACGTCCGCATGTTTACTCACCGCCACATCCTCGAGCGTGCGCCCGATCCACGATGAGTCCGGGCCGATCGCGGCCTCCTCGACTCGATAGGCTGCGTCCGCCCGCCGAAGCATGACGTCCAGGAAGGACACCACCGTCGGCCGGATCAGCTCCGACGCCAAACGCATCCCGCCGATCTTGTGCGAGGACACCACGCCGTCCGCGCCCACGCTTCGCAGCTTCCCCTCGGCGTTCTCCTCCACGGCCAGAGACACGATCCGGAGATCGGGATTCAACCGGCGCGCCGTCAGCACCACGAACAGGTTGTCCTGGTCCGAGGACAGGCAGGTGACCAGGCCGCGCGCCGCCTCCAGACCCGCGTCCATCAGCACCTGCTCGGACGTTGCATCCCCGACGAGGGAGAGGATTTCCTTCTCCTCCCCCGGCATTTCGAGTCGTTCCGGATCCCTCTCGACGACGACGAACCCCTTGCCGGACTTCTCCAGCTCGCCGACAATCTGTTTCCCCGTGCGCGAGAACCCGCAAACGATGTAGTGGTTACGGAGAGCCTTAATTTTCTTCTCCATGCGTCTTCTCCTCAGAATATTTCGGAGCTCGCCCTCCACCACGAAGGCCGTCACCGTGCTGATCACATACAGCAGGGTCCCCAGTCCCACCAGAATCAGGACAATGGTGAAGATCCGGCCCGCGTTGGAGAGTTCATGGACTTCCATGAAGCCGACCGAGGCCAGCGTGATCACCGTCATGTAGATGGAGTCGAGGACCGTCCATCGCTCGATCACACGGTACCCGATCGTCCCGGCCACGAGAATGAAGACCAGCAGGATGACGGCCAGTTGCAGCCTTTCCTTCAACTCCATGTCGTGAGCCTCCCGAACCCGAGTGGGGTACGCGCCGGCCGTCGCTCGGTTTCCACAACCCCGGCGCCGAGCGCGCCCCCCTATGCTATGGGTGGGTTTCCGCCGGAGTCAATCCAATTTCCGTGTTTTCTTCCGGCCGATCCCGCCGCCCGTAGATCCGCCGGTAGTGCTCGTAGCTCGCGAGGATTCGCTTCACGTAAAGCCGGGTCTCCAGATACGGCATCTGATCGATAAACTCGTCCGTCTCCAGTCCCCTCAACTCGTCGCGCCAACGTCGGACCCTGTGATCCCCCGCATTGTAACCCGCCAGAGTCATGATCAGATTTCCGTCGAACCGTTCCAACCGCCGAGACAGAGAGTAGGTGCCCAGGCGGAGATTCGTGATCGGATCGAAGAGATTGAGATTTCGAGTGCGCATGCCCAGCCGGCGAGCTTCGTCCTTCGCCGTTTCGGGCATTAGCTGAAGAAGCCCCATCGCACCCGCGCGAGAGACGGCGTCTTCCTCGAACCGACTCTCCTCGCGAATGACGGCCGCCACCAGAAGCGGATCCAGCTCGAATTCCCCCGCCATCCTCTCGACATCCGACCGGTGGGCAAACGGGAAGGACACTTCCCAGAATTCCCGGGGTAATCCCATCGCGAGGGTTTCGATCAACCGCGCGTAGTGGTTCTCGATGTCATCGGTGCCCATCCGGTACTCGCCCGCCTTCTGCGCCAGGTGGGCGAACTTGAGCCGCGCGCCCGGAGGCGCGTTGTTGAGCAAGGCCCGCATCTCCTCCACGGCGAGATCGTACAAACCCACTTCTTCCAGAAGCAGGATTCGAACGTAGGGATCCCCTCCCCACCCGGGAGGAAGGCCGAAGTCAACGACCGGGTCGGCCGCCGCGCCGTCTCCATCGGCGGCCGGACGCTCCACGTCCTTCAGGCGCTTCCCTGCCTGAATACCGTAGTAGTCGCCCGGATATCGCTCCACCAATTGTCGCAGCACGCCCAGCGCCTCGCCTTCGCGCCCCAGGCGATGGAGCGATCGGCCCGCCCAGTAGGTCGCGGCCTTCCAGTATCCCGAGGATTCCTCCGACGCCAGATCCGAGAAACTGCCGTACGCATCCTCGTACCTTCCGTCCCGATAGTCCATTCGTCCCAGATGCCACAGAGCGTTGCGGCGGCGCGAATGCTCTCGAGGGCCCGCGACGATTCGGCCGAGGGCGGCTCGAGCCTCATCCCGCTTGCCGCGCTCCGCGTAGAACACCCCCAGAGCAAACTCCGCGTCTTCCGCCGCCCGTTGTCCTGGATACGTTTCTCGAATTTCGTCACACGTGGACAGGAAGTGGTGCCGGAAACCCTTTCTCCAGTAGGCTCTCGCAATCAGATAGAGCGCATCGGGGGCGCTGTCGAACTGAGGATACTCCTTGAGCAGCAGCTTCAAGGTGTCGATCGCTCGCCGGTTCTCCACCAGTCGAAAGTACAGGGAACCTTCCTCGTAGAGAACCTCGGGCACAATGGAATGATCCGGGTAGATCTTGAGAATCTTCTTCAGCTGATCGATGGCTCCGGAGAAACGACCCCCGTGCCGCAATCGACGGGCCCGTTCGAACATCTGCTCGGCGGACAGCGGCTCTCGCGCCAGGCCTCGAGTCTCCTCGAGTGACTCCAGCGCGTCGCCCGCCGCGTCCCCTTCGGGAGTCGCCGGGTAATCGGTCCACAGGCGTTGGAACACCGCCTGTCCCCCCCGCCAGTCCTCAAGATCGATCATCGCATGCCCGAGAAGCCAGAGAGCCTCCACGGTTTCCTCTTCCGGACGGCCGAGGCCGACGAAGGTTTGGAGCGCATCCCGAGCCGTCGTCGCGTGGCCCAGCGTTCCCGCCGCTCTTCCCAAACCCAGCCACATGCGCGCGGCGTGTGGAGACTGCGGGAACCGCTCCAGCCCCTCCCGGTAACCGGCCTCCGCCTCCTCGAAGTGCCCGCATCGCAAGGCCAAATGGCTCCGCTCGAGATCGGCGCAATCGCCCAGGAGGGGAACCTCTCGCTCGGCCTTCCCGTACGCGTCGAGAGCTCCGCGAAAGTCCCCCTTTTCACCCCGGAGTCGGGCAACGAGCAACCACCCATGCGGGGCATCGCTGGAGCGCTCGAGACCGTCTTCCGCCACCGCCAGCGCCAGATCGATTTCTCCGATCTCCGCAGCCGCTCGCGCTCGAATCAGAAAATGGTCCTTCACTTCACCGCCCGGGGCGGTTCCCGCCCAGAGAGCGAAGAGCAAACCGCACGCGCCGATCCGGCGAATGATCCGTCTTCGATGTCCGGAACTGTCCCGTCTCACCAACGCGATCCTCCCACTTCATGTATCGGCTGGAGATTAGCAGAGAGGAGAACATCCGTAAATCGCAATTCGATGCGTGGCTGCCTCGGCTTCGGGTTTCGTCGCGCACCGGCGCTCGCGTGTCGTTTGCGCTGGTTTTCCGCAACGTGAAGGAGAACTCAGACCCGCAGGGAGGGCAGCCGTTTGCCTGCGTGAGGCGGCCACGCTGCGGCATTCGATCCGGCCGCCTTCCTCACTGCCGGCCGGGCGTCTTTGCCTGCGGTTCTCGGCTTTCCGCTCTCGGTAAGGTCGCCCGGTCCCCGGGTCGATCTACACGCCCACCCCAAGCCAGTCTCTGAGCAAGAACTGGAAGCGGCCGATCAGAAGCGTGATCCGACCCATGACCGTATAGCCGAAGGTTGCACCGAAACCGGCAAGCAGGAACCAAATTCCGAGGCGCGCAACATGTCGGACGACTCCCCTCCGTTGCGCGGAGAAGTAGAAGTAGACCAGCGTTGAGAGCACTCCCACGAGAATCACGAGCACCGTCAGGGCGCTCCCGACGGTGCTTCCGGATCCGAAGGGATTCCGAATGGTTCCCTCCACCTGGAGCAACACCATGGACTTCATCACCGAGGGAATGAGATACCCCGCGCCCGTGGCCACGTAGAACGCGACCGGGATGTTGCCCCACGGCCGGGTTCTCCGATTGAGTTTCAAGAACATCATTCCACCGAGAAGCGCCCCGAAGATCAGCCAGTAGTTGTGCTCCGCGCTCAACGGGTACCAGAATTTCTTGATGAGCCCGGCGTGCGCGTACTGAACCAGATAGTATCCCGCTGAGACACCGACGAGAAGATGCTCGGCAAACCGGAATACCGGATTCTCCTTGTAGAGGAAACTGAAGATTGCGATCGTCCCCAACGCCGCAATCCAGATCCCGATGTCGGTTGACAGGTGCATATCGGCTAGTCCTCTACTCGTTCTTCGTCTGGCCCGCCCGACGCGCTCGTGTGCTTTTTCGTCAGCACGTATCCCACGTTCCCAAGAACGATCAGCGCAACGATCAAAAGATGCCCGCACGACTGCGACCCCATGGCGATCATCCCGTCCCCGCTCCGGTCCAGGAGCGTTTCATATTCGGCCGCTCCCTTGATACCCGCAAGGAAGCCCGAAATCTGGCCCGTGTTGTAGTAGTGGTAGACAAACGCAGAGATCACGGCCGTGTTTCCCGAGATCATTCGCTGCCCGTACCGCGCCTCCGCGTAGGCCGCCCAGTACTCGGTGTAGAGGCTTCCGCAGATGGAGACAAGCAACTCGACGTCTTCATAGGAATCCACGTCGTCCAGAATCGGAAGGTCCGCGGTCGGCGTCCCCCACTGATCGTTGGGGTAGGTGGCGCGAATGCTTTCGCCCAGGCGGAGCATCGTTCCCGACCAATCGGGATTGTAGCCCAGGTAGACGTAGTCCTCGCCGTAGGCTTTTCCCGATTCCTGCGCGGCCTCGCTCAGAAGTTGCTGCGCGATTCCCGGAGCACCCGGATAGAGACTCAGACCGATCACCTTGAGGTTTCGGCGGAAGGCGTGTCGAAGGACGGCCACCGTCATGGGATTGAGTTCCGCCATGGTGTCCGGCTCGTAATCGATGGCCAGCAGCACGGCGCTCCCCTCGGGCAGCGATTGCATCTCCTCGAAGAAATCTCGAGTCTCCTCGGAGACCACGACCGGAAACTCGATCGGCACAAGCAACGGAAAGAGGACGACGAGTCCCAACAACACGAAGATGATCCGGCGGTCGAGATTCTCCAGCCTTCGTGCGATCTTGAACTTCTTGGACATTCTCTCCACCTGTCTCAGGCAAAACGGCTCGGAGTCGGCGACCCGGCCGGCGCCGGATGCACGCTTCCGGCTAATCCTTTCCCAGGTACGTCTTCTCGAGGCCGATGATGATCCGGAGCGCCGTGGCGATCATCCCCAGACCGACGCCGATCAGGATTCCCCGCTTCGCCGCCACGTTCACGCTGTGGAGCAGCCATTCCGACACCGAGGCCAGGCTGACGGTCTCTCCCCCCACGTCCACCGACAGCAGGGCCCCCACGGTTACCCGGCCCAGCATGACGATGATGCCCACGGCCAGCAGTACGCCGGCATCCAGATTCCGCACGCGGAAAGCCCGGTAGGCCGCGCTCGCCACGAAAAACGCCAGCAGCGCGAACATCGTGGCCTGCATCGGCGCCTGCACGTGGTCAAACATCCACCGGTATGGGCCTCTCTCCGTACCCCAGACGACGGCCGTGATGACCATCACGGCCAGGCCGATCAGGGCTACGCCGCTGTAGCCGGCTTCCTTCGGCCTCTCGCGCATTCGCCGAACGTGAAACTGAATGAGACTGAGCACTCCCAGCATGAAGGCGCACCCAAGGACCACCTGCTTGATGTCGAGCAACGCGTTGTAGAGCCCCGTCACTCTGGGGTGAGGAACGAAAAACTGGACCGCCATGAAGAGCCCCAGGACGAAGGCGATCAGCGTTGGAAGCGTTCTCTGCACGGACACACCTCGCGATGTCGAACGAACGCTATCTCAGGAGAGCACCCAGATCGATGCCGAATACGGCCAGAACGAGCCCCGCCCCCATCAGAGCGATGAGAATCAACTTCGCCGCGTCCTGCCCTCTGAGACTTCCCGTAAGCACCGGCTCCCTGGACAGATACGCCGACGCTGCGTAGAGTTCCTCGCCCATCAGTGTGTAGTCGCACGTCGTGATGAAAAAGGGCAACTGGGTATCCGAGTCCGAGCCTGCGATCTGCATCGCACCCGTCGTGTACCCCGTCTCGGCCAACACCAGGGCTTCGCCGTAGAACTTTCCCATGAAGAAGTTGACGGCCGGTTTCTCGCGCGCCATGGTTCCCGCAACCGCCGCCGCGTACCCGAATTGGCTGTAAGTGGCGTAGTAGATGTCGGCGTCCCGGTGAAGCTCCGGCCGGCCGGCGATGAGACACGCCTCCCGGCCGATCTCCCTGGCCACCGTCATCACGACCGGATCCCGATTGGGCACGAGCGTCCGGGTGCCGCTCGCGGCCGCCTTCTCCATCACCTTCCCGAGGATGCCCAGGGCCGCAATGGTCCCCGGCTGGTCGGCTTCGTCGAGGCCGGGGGAAAACAGGATCGGCCTTCCCATTTCAGTGGCCCGCCCCACAGCCTCATCCACCGCTTCCAGTCCGGGAATCCGCCGGATGGAGATCTCCGCTCCACGCCGCGCGCGGCGGATCGAGAACAGGACCAGAAAGCAGAGGATCAAGACGGCCACCGCCACCTCCAGCCTGTCCCCGTTGAACCACTGGGGACGGGCCTCGATCCACTCCGTGGCGGGGCCGAAGGGAATCCCCGAGCCGTCCTCGAAGCCAAGCCGGTACCGGTATCGAATGCCGGGATCGATGCCGCGAGTATCCTCGTATGCCTCGACACCGAGGAGCGTCCGCCCCACCTCGGCAAAGCCCGGACCCCCCTGGGTCATTCGGTAGACCAGAACCACCGTCTCTTCAGGCATCATTCCGGTGGACGACCAGAGAAGCGTGATCGAGGATCCGTTGTCGTTCGGGGTATCCTGAGCGGTGAAACCGGCATACGCGGGTGCGGCCTCGCTCCCGTCCGCCCCGGCGATCGGCTCGACCGCTTGACCGGCAAGCGACGACGAGGCCCGGGCCGGGACCGCACCGAGGGTGGCGGCGACAACGGCCGCTAGGATCGGGATGTGTAGGCCGCGCCCAATCGCTTCAGACAGGCGCCTCGCTGTTTCCACAAACGACCCGCTTTCCGTTTTCGGCACCGCTCCAGCTGGTAGGCGGTCCACAGGGGCACCAGCACCGTGCAATCTCCGTAGCAGACGACCGTATCCGGAAGCCGATCGGGATCGACCTTGCCCCATGTCATCGCTTCCGAAGGTGTCGCTCCACTCAGACCACCGGTATCCTCCCGGGCATCTGTGAACTGCAGGAAGAAATCGTGGCCGCGCTCATCGAGTCCGAGGACCTCCTGGATGTGGGGTTCCGTCTGGAGCGTGAAGTTCTTGGACGTACCGCCCCCCAGGATCACCACGGCGGACTTCCCTCCCGCCCGCTTGACGTCGTACACGTACGCCGCCGTCTCGTTGATGTCTCTGGCCACGTCCACCCCTACACGCCGACCGGCCAGCTCGAGCGCGGCCACGTTCATTCCGATCGAGGAATCCCCCGGCGCGCCCGCGTAGACGGGTACGTCCCACCGCGCGGCCGCGGCCAGTAGACTCCTCCCGGCGGCGCCCGGATCCATCTCGAGAAGGGCGTCTCCCAGAATCCGGTGGATGTCGCCCGAGGAACACGGCGGCTCCAGCCGGCCCGCTTCCAGCGCGGCCGACACGGTGTCCCGAACGAAGCGATCCGTCTCCATCAGCGCTTCCATGGGGAGCAGGATGTCGTAGATTCGGACCTTGCCCTCTTTTCGAAGGTCGGCGTCGTCGACGTCCCGAGGGCATCGCTCGGGAGGAAATCCCAGAGTCACGTGGAGATCATGGTACAGGTTGGCACCCGTCGAGACGATCCAGTCCACCCATCCGCGGTCGATCAGGGGAACCAGACACGAAGCCCCGAGGCCCGCGGGGGTCAGGGCGCCCGAGATGGCCAACGCGATTCTCGTTTTCGGCCGCGCGATCTTCTCCGCGAACAGGCGGCACGCTTCACGGAGGCGGCGGCCGTTGTAGGCGAGGAAGGAGTCGTCGATGACGGCGGCCACCGTCTGGCCCGACCGCAGCTGGGGAGGCGAGATGATTCGGGATGGATGAGGTCTCTTCTTTGTCATCCTGAGCACCCGGATATGAGGAGTCAAGCACCTACGGTGTGACTACACGTTCCCAACATCACTGTCAAGGCAAAAGCCGGTCGGGAGCGCCGACACTGATGCACAGTCATCCCCATTTCCGATTTCCGTGTCTTCTCGTCGGTCCCCGTGCAACGATTGTATCCCAGAGAACATCGAAACTCGTGAATCGCTAATAGCCGACCGGGCTTGGAGAAGTGCACCGGAGAAGGTGCCGATGGTCGGAGGCAACGCACACCGGGACATCACAGATTGCACGGATTGCGCAAACAAAATCGGGATGCCGCGTGCTGCATCCCGATCATCTTCCCCTCTTCGAATCCGTGAAATCCGGGGTTCCGGCGTTTCAGGTTCGCCCGCCGTCTCGCCCTCCCGCTGCCCCCTTATCTCAGAAGAACCACGCGCCGGACCTGGCACCCGTCGTCCGTCGTCAGTCGACAGAAGTAGGTCCCCGAGGCCACCGCCCGCCCATGTTCATCCGCTCCATCCCATACAACCTGCCCGCGGCCGCGAGTGACGACCCCGTCCACGAGACAGACCACCTTCTGGCCCGCCGTGTTGAAGATCTCCAGGCGAACGCGCTGGGCCCTGGGAACGGAGTAGCGGATCGTGGTGGACGGATTGAACGGGTTCGGGATGTTCTGTTCCAGGCGGAGGTCCGGATGGGAATCCATCCCGGATGTCTGGACGGCCGTGTAGGCAATCTCCTCCGCCGTGTTCAGGATCCAGTTGTCCGGGTCCAGCACGATGTCCGTCACTGCGTGCTCCACGTCGATCTCGAAATCCTCGTGCGCTTCGTCGACCCAGACTGTGGTCAACAGGCTGTCGGTCGTCCCGTTCACAATCAGCACATCTACGGGCATGGCATAGACGGGACCGTTCGTCTGCACCTGATCGATCGCCAGATCCAGGGTGCCCCGGGAAAGCCGCCAGGCGTATTCGTATTCCGGCCAGCCGACGTCGTAGATCCATTCGTCGAAGAACCAGTCCAGATCCTGCCCATACACGCCCTCGACCGCCTGCTGGAAATCGGGCGTGATGGCGCTCTCGTACTCGTGCGCCGCCCGGTACGCGGCCAACGCGTCGAAGAACGTAGTATCCCCCAGCACGTGCCTCAGCATGTGGAGTGCGCAGGCGCCCTTCTCGTATACGGTCGTACCCCAGAGGTAATCCGGGTCATAGATGGGGAAGTTCTCGGCGCTGTTGAATACCGGCGTCATGTGACTGTCGCGCACGTAGTCGTGATAGCTCTCGACCCCGTAGGCGTATTCCTGGAAAATCGCTTCCGAGTAGGTCGCGAATCCCTCACTCAGCCAAATGTCTCGCCAGTCGTTGACCGAGATGCAGTCCCCCCACCACTGGTGTCCCAGCTCGTGTGCCAGCAGCCAATCGTACATGTGGTGGGCCCCGATCAGGAAGGCGTTATGCGTGACACAGGTCTGATGTTCCATGTCCCCCTTGGTCGCGGCCACGTATCCGAACGTGTCGAAGGGATAGGGACCATAGCGATCCACGAAGGCATCCATCATGAGGTGAACGTTCTCGAAGTGGATCACGGCATCTTCGCTCTGATCCGGATAGACCCAGTAGTGAATCCAGTCGTACGTCGAGTCCACGAGCTCCGCGTACCGCCTCGCGGCCACCATCATGACGTGCGGGGCAATCTGGTGAGTTTCGGACCAGTGATAGGTCGTCGTGTTGGCTACCGTGTCTTCCACGGTGGCCGTCAGAACCCCATTGCTGACCGCTTTCTTGACTCCGGACACGGTGGCGTGGACATCCGCCGTGGCCTTGTCACAGGGCCAATCCCAACAGGGAAACCAGTACTTGCCCATCGAGGGCGGATCCGCGACGAGCCCCACGCCCATCTGGAACGCAGTGGTCGGTGTGCCTTCGAAGTAGAACCCGCCGAATCCCCCGGCTCCCTCGTTGCCCGGATGGCCGTGGTAAATCACCCGGACCTCAAAGGAGTCGCCGGCGGCGCACGCCTCGGGCAGATCCACGGTCAACACCGGGTCGGCGTAGACGTAGTCCAGCGTGTCCTCCCCCGACAGCACGGCATCCACCGTCAGGACCGTCAGATCGAGGTCGATCTCGGTGAGGTCCGCCTCCTGACTGACCGAGATCACCCGCGTGTCTCCATACAGGAGCTGGTTGGCGTGGTCGATCTCGAGCGTGATATCGTAGTGGAGCACGTCGTAGGCGTGGGGGCAGTTGTCGATTCGTGTTTCCCCGGACCGCCAACCGTGCTTCGCGGCATCCATGGCCCGGGCCCAGGCTCTGGACCCGAGCTCGATCTCATCGGGAGCCAGGAACTTGTCCCGGGTCACTGGAACCGGCTCGTCATTCTGCCCGAAGGCTCCCGCCCCGCCCCCCAGCACGATCAACAGCACGAGGCAAAACGAAAAACGATAGGTCATCGTGGATACCTCAGAATGAAGGAATGGTCGCAGAAACAGACACTCGAGTGCACTAGATTCATATGGGGTTGTTGGAAAACCCTCGGGCTCTGGACCCGGTCCGTCAAGACGGTCCGTCAGGGGTACGACGGGCGGTCTCGACGGACCCTGCGGCAGCGAACAGGGCTTCTTCAACAGCCCCCATGTTACCAAAAATGGAAGCGGGCGTCAACCTTTGTAGGTCTACGCCCGCTTTGCACTCCATCCCATGCAAACCGCTATCGAATCGAAAGTCGCCGATTCACGCCCTCGTAAATGATGTCCTCCACTTTCCCCTGAGACTCGCAGTTCTTCCACATCTTGGCGCTGCCCTCGTCCCAGCCGTGGATGCTGACGGCAATACCCATCGTGGATTCGTACAGCGATTGCCGGGTGATCGTGATATCGATCTTCATGCGGCCGCGCATGATCTGTGAGTCGAATCCCATCGGGCACGTTCCGTACTCGTTGATCTCGTCGAAACCGACTTCGACGAACTCCGTCGAGATCTGTCCCGCCTGCTTATCCGCAACCGCAATCGGCCAAGCCTGGTTGTTCAGCGTCTCCAGCACGGCGGGCCACACATCGTCGAAATTGTGCGGAATCTTCTTCGATTTCAGCGTGGATGATCCCGAACTCTGCTCGGACTGAGTCGCCGCTCCCGCACAGCCCAGCACGAAACTCATCAAGACAAGCACCAGAGTAAGTCTCTTCATGATCCCCCCCATGCCTACCGCAGGAATAGTAAGCGGTTACTAAGACCGCAGATTCCGCGCTCCAAGGCCTGTTTGCACTCGCACGGCGCCGGATTCTAACAAAGGATCCCGGAATTGGCAACAAAAAACTCGGAAATATCCCGAACGGCCCGGGCCGTGGGCATCCCCCCTCTACCCTTTCGCTCCGCCCCCGCCTGTGCTAGGATACGCGGTTGCCGGGAAACCCACCGGAGGAGGACAACCTCACATGCCTGCTAATCTCACACCCGAGTACCTGGAGGCCGAGAAGGTCTTCAAGGAGGCCGCCACACCCGAGGAGAAACTCGAGGCACTCCGGCATATGATGGCCGTCATCCCCAAGCACAAGGGGACCGAGAAGATGCGGGCGGACATCAAGAAGCGGATCTCGAAGCTTCAGGACGCGACGCAGAAGGCCAGAAAGTCCGGCGCCCGCCGGGCCCAGATCGACCACGTGGAGAGAGAGGGCGCCGGTCAGGTGGTGGTCCTCGGTCCCCCCAACGCCGGGAAATCCAGTCTTCTGGTGGCGTTGACCAACGCCAAGACGGAGGTTGCGCCTTATCCCTTCTCCACGCAACGCCCCATTCCGGGCATGATGGCTTTCGAGGACGTGCAAATTCAGCTGATCGACACTCCGCCGCTCGCCGAAGGCATGACCCCGCCCTGGTTGTCCAACACCATCCGAAACGCGGACGGAGCTCTCCTCATGATCAGCCTGGCCGAGGTGGACGTGATGGGCCAGGCCGAGATGGTGCTCGCCGAGATTCAGAAGGGCAAGGTCGAGGCGGTCCGGGATCCGGAGGAGGACGACCGGATCGGCTGGCTCCGGAAGCCCACCATCGTGGCCGGTACACAGATCGATCGTGAGGGGGCCGCCTCGCGGCTGCGGGAGCTCCAGGCCTGGGTCGGGGAACGGTTTCCCACGCTCGGCCTCTCGTCCGAATCCGGGGAGGGTCTGGACGCTCTCCGGAAAGAGGCGTTTCAGATGCTCAGGCTCGTCCGGGTCTATTCGAAGATTCCCCAGAAGCCGCCGGACATGACCAAACCCTTCGTGGTCAAGCAGGGCAGCACGGTCCTCGACGTAGCAAGGCAGGTCCACAAGGACATTGCCGGCGGCATGAAATTCGCCAAGATCTGGGGGCAGGGGAAATACGACGGACAGCGCGTCAAGATGGACCACGCTGTCCAGGATGGAGACGTGCTGGAGTTGCATGCGAAATAGTCCCGGAACATGAAAGGACCCTTTTCCCATCGCCCTGTTCTTCTGCAGGTGCGGAGCGAACAGGGATACGCGGAACAGGGGCAGAGCTAAATGGCAGGAGGAAGATGGGACGCCGGGAGGGGGATCACCAGATTCTCCAGCGTCAAGTGGGTTCTGTGTCCACAGTGTTGAGCCTAGCTAGGGAGTCAGTATCTCCTGAGGCTTGCCGCCTGCGCGTTCCACCTGATCCGCGACCCAGGGATACGTTCTGCCAATGCCTTCCCTGAGCGAAATCCCGGGCGCCCAGCCCAACACCTTCTTGATCAGCGTATTGTCGGAGTTCCTGCCCCGAACGCCCTGCGGCTTCGTGAGATCATGCGTCGTGCCAACCTTCCTGCCGGCCACATCGCAGACGATCCCCACGAGCTGATTGATGGACACGAGCTCGTCCGATCCCACGTTCAGGGGCTGATCGAAATCCGACATCATGAGGCGATAGCTTCCCTCCAGGCAATCGTCGATATAGCAGAAAGAGCGTGTCTGTTCACCGTCTCCCCATATCTCGATCGTGCCCCCATCTTCCGCTTCGGCCACTTTGCGACACACGGCGGCCGGAGCTTTCTCCCGTCCACCACACCAGGTGCCGTAGGGACCGAAGATATTGTGATAGCGGACGATCCGGGTCTCGAGGCCGTGCTCCGTCTTGTAGCTCGCCACCAGCCGCTCGGTGAAGAGCTTCTCCCACCCGTATTCGTTGTCCGGGTCCGCCGGGTATGCTTCGGATTCCTTCAGCGGAGTCACCTCGGGGTTCTTCTGGTTGTAGGTCGGGTAGATACAGGCGGACGAGGAATAGAAGTAGCGATCGACCTGGTTCACCCTCGCAGCTTCCAGCATGTGGGTGTTGATCAGGACATTGTCACGCATCACGTCGGCCTTCACCGTCTCGATGAAACCAATCCCGCCCATGTTGGCGGCCAGGGAATATACGTGTTCAATGCCCTCGGTTGCCTGAAGACAATTCTCCCACTTCCTGAGATCGAGAATCTGGAAATCGTCGGCGCTGGTCTCCATGTACCGGGAGTGGACAAGGTCTACGCCCCGCACCCAGTAGCCGGCGTCCTTCAGGAACTCAACGAGGTGGCTCCCGATAAACCCACCGGCACCCGTGACCAGCACACGAATCTTCTTCTCCCTCATTGCCCCTCCAGGATCGATCCCTCACCCGTTCCCCGTGAAGCGAGCAGCAGTGATCGAAGTTCCCCGTCCCATCGATCCATGATCAGATCTCGCCGGAACTCGCTTTGATACGTCTCATATGCCCGGGCCTGCCACGTCCTGAGAGCAGCCCCGTCGGCGCTCAAGTCTACCAGTCGTTTCGAGACACGGTCAATGCTCTCCTTGGACAACAGAGTACCAACATCCTTCTCCAGAATCAACCGGGCAATGTCCGAATCCGCCGGGCCGTCGTACAGAACCGGCCGGCCCACGGCGAGGGACCCGAAGAACTTGGAGGGCACCGATATGCCCGACCACGCCGCCTTGAGGCTCATCATGTGGAGATCCGCACTGTTGAGGCGGTCCTCGAGCCCCGCCTCGGGGGCGAAGTCCACCAGACGGATGTTCCGATCCTCTGCCGTCAGTGCCTTCCCGAGTGTGCTCCTGCGTCCATCGCGGCAGGAAAACGCAAACCCGACATCAGCGCCGGCTGTCCGGCAGGCCCGTGCGAGACCGAGCAGATTGTCGACCGAATGAGCCCGGCCCAGCGTGCCGGAGTACAAGACGCCAAGCTTCGCGTCCCCGAAGAGCTCCCGCCTGGGCCCCGGTTTCGCGGACACCACATCGTCCGGCTCCACAAAGGCCCAGGGGGCCAGGGTCGCCCGCCTCACCACCGCCCTTCTCGCCGCAAGCCGCTTTCTCATTCTCGGTCCGAGATCGACGATCAGGTCAAACGCATCGTACGACGCCCGCATCCGGCGTCCGACCTGTTCCAGCAGCGGGTTGAACAACGGAGAGAATCCCTCGGCCTGGATGGCGTCCGGGTAAACGTCGAAACACCAGTGCACCAGCTTCGTCCCGGGCCACCTTTTTCTCAGTACCGGCCCCAGGGCCGCGGCGAAAGGCGGATTTGAACCAATCACAGCGACATCGACGCTGCGCATCTTCGACGCCTGGCGCACCCAGCGGGACAGTGTGACCCCCGCCACCAGCAGCCGATGCAGCGGTCTGTCGATGTTCAGGCCGAGCCGCGCGGTCCGTTGAATGCGAATCCCATTCCAGGTCTCTTCGGCCCCATATCGATCCGCCGGATTCCGATGGGACCGATCCGTACTCAGCACCGAAACATCCCACCCGCGATCTTGGAGCGATTGGGCGAATTCGGTGTAGTGCCTTGCGGTCACACCCGGATCGGGATGGAACACATCAACGATGAGGAGAACGCTGGGCATACCGGCCTTGTCCCTCCACAGGGAAGATTACCTCGAGATCCAACTGACGACTTTGCGGCAATCACTCCAGAACAGGCGCGGGTCCTTGACATACGCGTTTCGCCTCGCCCAGGCTCGCCTCCAGAGCCCCGCCGGCCGTGTGTTGTGCCGGTGGACATCCTCCATCAGCCGATCGGCCAGGCCCCGGAACGTCTCCGGCTCGATTGCTCTCACACGCCGGCGCGGATCCCTCAAGAAATAATCCTTAGGATTCGTAGTGAAGAAGTGATCGAGAGAAACGCCGGGATCGACGATCCCCATCTCCACACCGACGTCCCAGAGCTTCGTGTTGGGATACGGGGCATAGAGCCCCAGACCGGCGTAGGGGGGATTCAGCTCCTTGAGGAATTCCCGCGTGGCGGCCAAATCCTCTTCGGTTTCCTGCGGGAGACCGTAGATGAAATAGGCGCTCCAGAAGAGCCCCCGGTCGTTCAGCAGATCCGCTGCCCTGCGCACCTCGTCCAGGCTGACACCCTTGTTGATCGCGTTCATGATCCTGGGGCTGCCCGTCTCCACGCCCAGTTTGACCGTGTTGCACCCCGCACTCATCATGAGATCCACCAGTTCCGGATCCAGAAGATTCACTCGCGTGGTGCAGTCCCAGTTGATCCCGAGGTTCTCCCGAATCAGCCGGCGGCACAACTCGACCGTCCGCCGGCGGCTCAGGCTGAAGGAATCGTCCTTGAAAGCGAACTGCCGGGTCCCGTAGGCATCCATCACGCGCCGAATCTCTTGAATCACGCCGTCGACGGACCGGAACCTGACGACGCGTTCATGCGAGCAGAAGGCACACCGGAACGCGCATCCCCGCGAGGTCATGATCGCGCCCATGTCCTCCGACGTGTACCGGGCCCCATGGAGGAGCAGGTCCCGGGCCGGATCCGCAAACCGATCGAGGTCCTTGGGCGGACGCCCTGCGGGATTCAGAACCGCCTTGCCGTCGACCCGGTACCCGAGCCCCGGAATGCTCTCAAGGCGAGTCGCTCCATTCTCAAGCGCCGAAATCAAGGCAAGCACCGTCTCCTCCGCCTCCCCCCCCAGACAGTAGTCGACGGCGGCGCTGGCCAGCGTCATCGCGGGCCAGTCCTTGGCATGCGCTCCTCCGACAATCACCGGAACGTCCGGAAGCAGCCGCTTCGCGAGCTCGGCCGTTCGAACGGTGGATCCGAAGGTCATGGTCATCGAGGTGAGACCGATCAGGTTCGGGCGGACCTCGCGAAGGACCCCCTCGATTCGGGACCAGATCGCGTGGGCATGATCCTGAATCCCTCTCAGGTAGGTCTCGAGCCTGTGGTACTCGTCACTGAAGTCCAGATCGTTCCCGCCCTCCATCGCATCCACGTGGAGGACTCCGACGTCGTGACCCGCGCTCCGGAGAGCGGCCGCCACGGAACACAACCCCATGGGGAAGTATCGCGTCGCATATCCCGTGAAGACATTGTATGGCGGATCAATCAGGAGGATTTTCATGAGCGTCTCTCGGAGAACTCGTTCGCAGCCAACCGTCGATCGTCTTTTGGTCGATGCCCTTTCCGGAACCGCTTCTCTGCTTCTCCGCTCTGTGCTAGTCCGCCAGCATCTTCGAAACCGAGGTTCGCGGGAACGCGATGGACACCACTCGGGTCACGCTGTCCGTAGGGTTCTGCCAGCGGTGGACCCGGGAACTCTCGTGCCAAAAGGAATCGCCCGTCTTGAGATGGTGTGTCTCGCGCCCGACGGAAATCTGGAGCTCTCCCTGAAGCACATAGTGGCCCTCTTCCCCTTCGTGAACCATCGTGCCGGTCTCTGCCCTGCCGTCGACCGTAACGAGCAGCATCTCGAAATGGTTGGTTTCCAGGAGCCACTCGAACCGGAATCCCGGCATCTTATCGTACACCCGGCCCTTCCCGTTCGACGTGAGAACCACCTTGCCCGGCGTCGGTTTCTTCCGTCGCATTTGCCCCTCCCTATTTCCGCGTTCCCGTTGAGCACCCCGAATGCATGCTAACCCGTGCCCCCCCAAAACACCAATTAATTACTCCCGGATTCTCCCAAACCCCGGTGCCATGCCATCGGGCCGGCACATCTGCGGAAGGCTCGTGACCTTGTTCACCTCCCAAGAATCTGTGCAATCTGTGGCTGGCTCTTGATCTTGTTCGCCTCCCAAACATCTGTGCAATCTGTGGCTCGCCTTTGAACTTGTACCTTCCCCTCCGACTCTCATCCGGACGGCGTTCAATCCTTCCGCAGCGTCATTCGCCCTTCGCTGAAATCCAGATCGATAATCCAGTCCTGGAACAACGACATTCCAAGAAGCCCGGGTGCCGCCACGCCGGCCCACCGGCGCGAATCCTCCAGCGAAAAGGTCTTGACGCTGAGATCCTCCAAGACCACGCGATCGTCGACGCTCACCGAGGGCAGATCGAAGACAAGCAGCGCCATCGCCCCGTGCGGGTTCTCCTCGTAGCGGAGGTCTCGAATCCGGTCCAGCGGAATCATCCCCATGACGTCCCGCTCAAAGAACTCGTGATCCAGCGACGCCGCGCTCGAAGCGCTGTCCAGGACCACCACGGCGGGCCGGTCTTCGTAAAGGTGTACGGGGATCATCAGCGGTCCGCCCGTGTACATCCTGGACGTCACTTCCCCCCGGCTGTAGCGATACGCCCATGCCGGATCTCGAGCAGGATCCAGGAGGGTCACCTGGCGGGCCCCGAAATCGAAGATCCAGACAAACCGCTTCATGAACGGAAGTCCGATGATCCCGTCCACACCGGGAAACACGTGCTCCGTCACCAGGCATGGAACGTCATACATTCTCAGGTCGCCGATTGAGATCTCCGGCAGAAGATGGAGTTCATCCCGGGATCGGCCCTCCCGCCTCCGGCCTTCGAGCGTGAGAATCCACTCGCCGGCGGCGCCCTCCACAACGGCCGGGTGCGCAACGAGACCGCGCGCAGCGGCCGTGTCCAGCAAAAACCGCCCTTCGACTCCCACACCCAATCGAACCCGGACAACCGGAAGATCCTCTTCCAGGGGCACCGTGGTCCGATCGAAGGCGGCCGACACCCGATACGGGTCCCGTCCGGCCAGGAAGTCCAACCGATCCATCTCCAGTTCGAGGGATGCCGGGGCGATTCCCTCCCGGGCTTCGATGATCCCGACGGCCTCACCCATCCATCCGTAGGCCTCGCCCCAGCCGTCCATCTCTTCGTTGGCCCGGGCCAGCATCAGGCAGGGCAGCTCGTTATCCGGCCAGAGATCGCGCGCGGCACCCAATTCATCGACGGCGGCTTCCGGATTGCCCCTGGCGAGGTAGTAGAGCCCCAGACCGTAGCGGGCCCAGAAGTGGTTGGGGTCGATGGTGAGAGCCTCGTCGAAACGTTCGCGGGCCTCTTCGAACCGGGCGATCTTGAAAAGAATCCGTCCCATGAGAGCGTGGGCGTCCGGGCTCCCAGAGAACCACTCGACGGCATCAAGCGCCACATCCAGCGCCTCGTAATACCGCGCTTCCCGGTACAGCGCGTCCGCCTCGTCGAGCATGTCCTCGAGCGTACGCGCGGCCGCCGGGGACGTGACCCCGAGACACACGATGAGAGTGGCGACGAGAATCCTGTTCATGGGCGTCACTCCTCCGAGTTCCGATCCTAGCAGAACGCCGGCGAGGCCGCACGGCAAAAAGGGGACCGCGCGGGCGGGACTTCCGGGGCAGCCCGACGAACCCCGTCGGGGCGGAGCATGTCATTTCTCCGGTTCCAGGTGTCGGATTTCCGGCGCTCCGTAGTCCCGGATGGGGTCGGTCACTTTCTTCGCCACCGTACGTTTTTTTGTTGCCGGCCCACGCCCAATCTGCTAAACATGTCCCTCACATCTTCCGATGAGGGAGATCCATCTACAAATGCCGGATCGAGGGTACAGTCAACATCGTGACGGTCCCCTTCAATCCGCAACCTGCACGTGGAGTGTGTGTCATGTCGGAACAGATAGCCAACTCCATAGGGATCGAGGGCCGGTTGCAGACGCAATCGGGTCTCGGGAATCCTGATGGGATCGGTCTGCCCGGTGTGGCGACTTTCACAAGCAGGGCCTCCGGGTATCCCTACTTAGTCTGAGTCGATCCCAGAACAAGAATGTAGGAGTACTGTGCGCGGGGTATGTTCGCACGCTGGCGGATGGGGTCCATTTCCATCCGTGAAATCTGTGCAATCTGTGGCTTGCATTTCACGTTGACGCCGGACCGAGGTACTTCAAATGGCACGCGTGATTGAGTTCAAAGTTCATGGCAGAGCATTCGTCCGGATCGATCTCCTCAAACGGGTGTACCCGAAGAGCAAGTCGCCGGGGCACGTCAACCTGCTGGAGGCAGTGCTCGAGGTGGTGGTCGGCGAGTTCCGTATGGAGATCGAGAGCCATGTGACGGCTCAGGAGATCGGTCGATTCCATACTCGTCTGACGCATCTCTACGACGTGCTGGAGGGCCAGCCGCTCCTCTGCGTGCAGCCGTACGGGATCGCTGTGAGCGTCGACGATCTCGGTCACATCCTCGTCGAGTGCCGAACCGTCGACGCGTCAGAGGAGAACAGCGTGATCGCACGGTTGCTTATGGACCAGACATATCTGCCGCCCGTCATCCGGCAGCTGAGCGAGGCGGTATCCAAGTTTCCGGCTAAGGGCTGTGCCAGCGAGGCGAGCTTCAACGACGTCTATGAGAAGCAGAACATGCGGCCCAACCTCAGGAAGTGGTTCTACCGGATCTATCGTGAGGTGGCTCGTCGGCCCACGAATCTGGAGTATCTCAGGGTCGCGCTCAAGGGGCTGTTGACCGTGTTGCGGACCCCGGAGGCACAGACGCTCAGCCACTACGGCCAGGCGATTGCGTTTTTCCAGGGGCACACGGACCTCTGGGAGTCGGATTGGACACATCTGCCTGAAGAGTATCAGGGAGTCTTCGCCGACTTCGAGAATGCGCTCATGCGCGAGATGGAACTCCGCGCCGCACCGGAACAGGCTCCGAGCCTGGATGAACTCATGGAGCGCGTCCGCAAGCTGAGGACGGTCGACTGGGAACCGTACGATCCGCATTGGCTGGTTCAGATCGCCAGGGAGCAGCTGCCCGAGGAACGCTGGCTCCCGGCGGCGCTGTCGATATGCACGATCTGTCAACGGAAAAGCGAGACGCGGGTTGAGTTTATCAACGGGAGCGGATTGAAGAAGACGGGCGGCACTCAGCCTCCAAATGGCAATCTGATACTCTCTCACCCCTCGGGTGGGGAGCTGAGGCTGGACGTCCGTAACAAGACCATATCGGGGATCGAGCTCCCGACCGTACTGGGGGCGTCATCTCAAGAGTCGCCGTGAAGCGACGCGCAGGGCGGGGACAAACGAGTTCATGTCCCCCCCTGCGCTGGAGGAGGATTGGATGATGGAGAGGTTCAAGGAGCCCCGGAGGGCGCGGCGGATTCGGGAGCGGCGGCGCATGGTTCGCCGGGCCTGGAGGAAACAGGCGGCGACGTGTTCTGCGGTGCCGGGATCAAGAAGTTTCTGGCGAGACTCGGGAGGGCGGACACGCAGATTTGAGACGTGGGAGGATGTGCACGAGTTCCGGACGATGAGGGCGCGCCGCTGGGCCGACAATCTGAAGATCTGTACCTGCTACGCGTGCGGGAATCCGAGGAGACATTTCAAGGCCGCTACGAGGCAGGAGTGTCTTGGGGAGGTGGATGAGAAGGAGCAGATGGAGGAGGAGTCCGAAGCGTAGTGCGGGCACGCATAGCCTGTTCCGCCCTACCGCCGAGCTCTAGAACACGAAAGGAATGATCCGCTTCGTGCGCTTCGCATACTCCTCATACTCGGGATACTCGGCACGCAGGAGGTGTTCTTCGGAGTACACGCGCACGAGCATGGCGCCCGTCCCTATCACTCTCAGAAGCAGGGGCAGGAGCCACAAACCGTACAGGACGCCGGCCCAGACGAAGAGGGTCACGGCGGCGTAGATCGGATGGCGGATGTAGCGGTAGGGTCCCGCCGTCACGAGTCCCCCTCCCGTCGGGCTCGCCATGAAGTGGAAACTCCGCCCTCTGAACGCCCATCGGGCCCAGAGCATCAGGACCGCGGCTACGATCTGCAGCCCAATGGTCACCGGATCCCGCCCGAAGAGGCTCCCGAGGAAGAAAAGACATACGACGCAGGCGACGCCGATCAGGGTCGCCAGGGTAGTGAGGAGATTGAGTTTCGTCATCCGTCTCCCTTCTGCCACGTGCTCACGGCCGAGGGCGGCCGTGTTACACAACATCGTAGGAGCCGAATCCCCTCGGCGAGGTGGACAGGCGGGACCGCAGGTCGGTCCGGTCCACCGGGGAAAGGATTCCCCTCCTACCATTGCAGAGGAACCGGGTCAATAATAGAAACTGATCTGTACCAGCCCGCTCGTTGGTGTCGCCCCGTACTCGCTTCGAAGCCGCCCATCCTCCGGATCCGCGCCGTGAGCGACGTACGCGCTGGCGGCCACGGTGAACCAGTCGGTCGCCGCCCATGTGATCGACGGAATGAGAACTCCGGAACCGTCCGTGGGACTGAAGATCCAGGAGAGCGTTCCCGGTGACAGTGTGCTGATGCCGTACGACACCTGGAGGACGCCCGCGTGGCGCCCCATAATCTGTGTATCGCCGCGGAGAGCTCGATCGCGAAACGCCGGATCCTCCAGGCGAGTTTCCAGGTCCCCGATCTCCCCCACTCCAAACCCCGAGAAGTGGTGCTCCGCGGCCACCAGAATACCCATCCCCACGTCCACGCTGTACGAACCGCCGATCACGGACTTCGCGGCGAGGTCCTCCCTTCCGAGGATGTTGCCGTGCGGGAGCGTCTCCGGAGTGTTGAACAACGCAACTTCGCCGTGTAGCTCGGCGTCCCAGACCGGAAGCGACGCCGTGGCGGCGTAGAAGGTGTCCGAGTAGCGCCGCCCGACAATGATCTCTCCATCCAGGCTGCCCACATATCCGTGGACGCGCAGAGCGAAGGCCGACGTCTCTTCCGATTCCCCGAACGCGGCGACCAGATCCATGGAGAACAAATCGCTCAAGGGCAGCGTTCCCCGAACGGCGTCCACCCCCCGGCGCCACTCCCGGTCCACTTCCAACGGAGTAAAAGGAGCAAATATGTCGACCGCGCTGAACATCAGGCCCCGTCCCCATCCGATCGCCTGCCGGCCGATCTTGAGATCCACTCCCCCGAGTGACAGGGCTATGGAGGCCCGATCCAGTTCGTGGCGCCAACGATAGGTTTCCCCCACGCCGAGTATCGAATCATCAAGTGGCTCCAATCGGTAGGCGGCATCCGTCTCCGAGAACAGAACGCCGCTGCCCCCGCCCGCTCCCGATCCTTCAGACATGTGACGGGTCCGCTGCTCGTATGCGGCCTCGGCCTTGAGCCACGACACCGGACGCCCCTGGAGAATGAGCCGGCCGCGCGTCAGTGCCGAAGCGCTCCACCTCTCCGGAAACAGCGTTGTATCCTCCGGCGCCCGGGACAGGAGCGAGGTCGATTTCAGTGTCAGGTTGGCCGACAGATAGCGATCCCCGGCGCCGCTCGACCACAGGTCGGCGGCGCCCGCCGGTCGCGCGCCGGCCAGAATACTGACCATTCCGATCATTCCGATCGATCGCCGCACGCGGCCACGCCCACACATTAATGTGCCACCTCGGAATTCCTGTCCTCGTCTCCGACCACCCGGCCGTCCCTCAGCGTCACGACCCTCGATGCGTGCGACACCACGAGCGGATCGTGCGTCGAGAACACGAAGGTCATGTTCCGTTCCTCGCGCAACCGTCTCATCATCCGCAGCAGCGATTCCGAATTCTCGCTGTCCAGGTTGGCGGTCGGCTCATCGGCCAGGACCAGCCTGGGCTCCGACGCCACGGCCCGGGCCACGGCCACCCGCTGCTGCTGCCCGCCGGACATTTCGTG
>Ga0180431_10000538_pt1 | contig 54861 bp, 51 predicted proteins | sample SS_ome_11_FD_132459 | JGI IMG/M metagenome (GOLD analysis project Ga0180431, IMG submission 132459) | Hypersaline lake sediment archaeal communities from the Salton Sea, California, USA - SS_1_MS_1 metaG | ecosystem: Environmental > Aquatic > Non-marine Saline and Alkaline > Hypersaline >... | reverse complement strand
GGGAACACATTTATAACACAGTTAGACCACACCAGACGTTAGGATACCTGACTCCAAAGAAATTTTTGGATCAATGCAAAAGAGAGGAGGTCAGGTGTCACTAATCATATGAACGAGTACACATCCTTGATACTGTCCTGCTCATGGTGTATACTTGCCGCGCCATGTATAATGACACTATCACTGCCATCTCCACACCCATCGGCGAAGGCGGCATCGGCATCGTGCGTCTCAGCGGCCCCGAGGCGAAATCCCTGGCGCAAAAGGTATTTCCCCATCCCCTTCACGACCGGCGTCTTGCACTGGGTCATATCGTCGACCCGGTTACCTGCGAGACCATCGACGAGGTGCTGGTATCGTTCATGGCAGCGCCTCATACCTACACCAGAGAGGACGTGGTAGAGATCAACTGCCACGGTGGGCCGCTGCCCACACAACGCATACTGGAGCTGGCGCTGAGGCTGGGAGCCAGGCTGGCAAACCCCGGCGAGTTCACCCTCAGAGCCTTTCTCAACGGCAGGATCGACCTGGCGCAGGCGGAATCGGTCATCGACGTGGTGCGCTCGAAGACGGCGTCCAGCCTGCGGCTAGCCTTGAATGGGCTCGACGGTAAACTGTCACAGTCGGTAAAATCTATACGCAGCGAACTCATGAACGTGCTAGCCTACCTCACCGCCAGGATCGATTTCCCCGATGACGAGTTGCCCCGTCAGGATATAAACACGCCGCTGATGGATGCACTTAAGAAGATCGACGAACTTATCGCCAGCGCCGACCGCGGTATCGTGTACCGGCAGGGAGTGAGGACGGCGATCGTGGGTCGTCGTAACGTGGGCAAATCCAGCCTGATGAACCGGCTGCTGGGTCACGATCGTGCCATCGTCAGCCAGGTGCCCGGCACGACCCGCGACACGCTGGAGGAGGTGGCGAACATCAAAGGCATCCCCTTTGTCCTAATCGACACCGCCGGCATGGCAAGCCACAAAGGCGTGGTGGAATCGCTGGGCATATCTCGCACGCGTGGCGCCATCGAGGCGGCGGACCTCGTCCTGCTGGTACTTGACGTTTCCACGCCGCTACGTAAGACCGACGAGGAGATAATTGCTCTACTGTCACAGCATAGAGACAGAGAGGTCATCGCAATAGGCAACAAGTGCGACAAACCGTGCCGCGCGTCGCCGGACGGGCTGCCATGGGCCATCGTTTGCGTATCGGCGCTGACCGGGGACGGGCTCGACAGGCTGGAGCAATCGATGGCAGACCTGATTCTCGGGGGAAAGGTAGTCGCTTCCGATGCAGCGCTGGTCTCCAATCCCCGCCACAAAGCCTGCCTCGAACAAGCGAAAAACAACCTTGAGCAGGCGCTGGAAGGCATCGCCGGTCAGGTGCCGGATGACTTCGTGACCATCGACCTGACCGCAGCCCTGAATGCCCTCGGGGAGATCACCGGCGAGACGGTCAGCGACCAGCTCCTGGAGAACATCTTCAACAACTTCTGCATCGGGAAATAGAGAGCCAATACAGCTCGATGCTACACTGCAAATGCGATACTCAAGTTGACACCGTTCGGGAGCGGTTGCTATAATCGTAGCCTGAGGGGATATAGCTCAGCTGGGAGAGCGCTGCGTTCGCATCGCAGAGGTCGGGGGTTCGAATCCCCCTATCTCCACCAGCGAAGCCCGGCCGCATGTCATCGGCTAATGCGCAGTCGGAGAATTTAAAATCGATTCAGGCAGGGCGAGCGAGTTCGCTCGGAAACAAAAGCCCCTGTAGCTCAGAGGATAGAGCAGCGGTTTCCTAAACCGCGTGTCGGGCGTTCGAGTCGCCCCAGGGGTACCACCAGTTTACGAATATAGGTAACACAGGGGTGTAGCTCAGTTGGTTAGAGCAGCGGTCTCCAAAACCGCAGGCCGAGGGTTCGAATCCTTCCACCCCTGCCATCGAACGCCGAGGTGGTGGAATCGGTAGACACGCCATCTTGAGGGGGTGGTGGGCGTAAGCCCGTAGGAGTTCAAATCTCCTCCTCGGCACCAGTAATAGCAGAATGCAGGGTGTGAAATGACACTTCACACGGAACCCAAAAGCATTTACAATTAGTAAGCAGGGGCAGCAAAAGCGGAAGTAGTTCAGTGGTAGAACGTCTCCTTGCCAAGGAGAAGGTCGTGGGTTCGAACCCCATCTTCCGCTCCAGATTATTCCTCCATTAATGGGGTTATCTGGCGACGTGGCCAAGAGGTTAAGGCGGGGGTCTGCAAAACCCCTATTCGGCGGTTCGAATCCGCCCGTCGCCTTTATAAAACATACAGGACGTCAGGGTAATATCGGGGCACAGCAGGCCCCGATTTTTTTGCATAAGGCCCTGAAATCTGGTAAAGTCATAAGACATGAAACTGCCCGTCGAGTGTCATCGCACCGATGCAGAAGCGATGTTCTTCAGCCTCACGGGATTCGTGATATTATCAGCCGAGGTGGCGGAATGGCAGACGCGAGGGACTTAAAATCCCTTGGGCATTAGCTCGTGCGGGTTCGAGTCCCGCCCTCGGCACAAGCTATTATAAAGATGACCTGGAATTCCGAATTCGAAGTTGCCTTCAATCCCAAGACGATAGCTGTTGTAGGAGCCTCACGCTCGCCATACCTCTTTGGCGACTTCGTCGCTAACCTTAAACTGGCCGGCTTCAGCGGGCACATCTACCCCATAAACCCGAAGGCCGCAAAGGAAGGCGCAACGATACATGGGTTGAAGGCCTATCCCAACCTGGTATCCGTGCCGGAGAAGATCGACCTGGTGACCGCATCTATACCGGCGCCTGCCATCATCCCGTTGCTGGAACAGTGTATAGCCGCCAACGCCAGAAATATCCAGATATACACCGCCGGATTCAAGGAGTCCGGCACCAGCGAGGGCATAGAGCTTGAGCGAAAGCTACAGGAGGTCGCCATGCGCGGCGGGCTGAATGTGGTGGGTCCTAACTGCATGGGGCTTCATGTGCCCGCATCGCGAATCACTACCTGGGCTTTCATGGGCAAGCCCGGGTCGGTTGGCTTCATCTCACAGAGCGGCGGGCACGCCGGCATCTTCGTTCTGGAGGCGCCTGAGTACGGGGTGAACATAAGTAAGGTGATCAGCTACGGCAACGCCGCTGTAATGGACAGTACCGACTTTCTCGAGTACATGGACAATGACACCGATACGAAGATAATCGGATTATACATGGAGGGTGTCAGCGACGGCCGGAAACTCACGTCGCTGGTCCGTCAGATCAACCGCCGAAAGCCAGTCATCATATGGAAGGGCGGTGCTACCGATTGCGGCGCCCGTGCCGCCGAATCCCACACCGGCTCGCTCGGGGGCAGCCGTGAGGTGTGGGACGCTTTCTTTAGGCAGACGGGAGCGGTCAGGGTAAACAATATAGATGAATTGCTGGATGTCGCTATCCTGTTCCTCAACCTGAAACACCTGGAGGGCAATCGTGTGGCGCTCATAGGCGGAGGAGGGGGCAACAGCGTATCCTCCGCCGACATATGCGATCAGGCGGGGCTTGACGTGCCAGCCTTCACCAAAGAAACCCTCAAAAAACTTCAGGAATTCATCCCGCTGGAAGGCACCATCACCAGGAACCCCATAGACATCGCCTTCGCCATGATCGACCTCAATGTGCTATTACGTTCTCTGGAGCTTTCAGCGGCTGATCCCAATATCGACGCGGTTATATTCTCGCTTCCGCCGGGCATCTTCCTCCTCGCTGCTGCAGTGCGCCAGGCCAAAGACAAATCCACATTTGAACAAGCGGTTGAGGAGCAATCGCGGTCGATTGTGGAAATATTAAGCAGGTTCCGGCGCGAAAAAGCCTCAGGTAAACCGCTGATTATCGTGCTTCAGGCGGGTGTTATCCGCTTCCTGCCGGGCCAGAGGGAGAAGCTGCGCCAGGCGCTGGTAAAAGAGGGCATACCTACATATTTATCCCTGGAACAGGCCAGCGTAGCTATAGGGAGATTCATGAAGTACCGGGGATTCTTACAGAAAGACATCGCCTGATAAGGAATATGAAGACACCATTCCTGTTGACAATCCATTAATTCCAGTGATATATTTCCATATTGGAATATTTCCAAGGTAAAACTTAATGCCGCTTGATATTAACAACCACGATCCGGAACAGCTGTCATACTTTTTACAGTATTTGAACGATATCATCGAAAACCTCACGTCACTCCCGGCGGAAGAACTGGATCAATTCCTCGATCGGCTGGAAGTGATACAACCCAAGAACGAGTTTTACCTAACCACCAACCCTGCATTCCTCAATATTAGCAACATCCTGTATCACAAAAACAACCCGACGATGAGTGAATTGAGTCATGCCCTCTCGGTGCCGATGTCGACTGCAACGCGTATGGTCGATTGGTGGGTCAATAACGGATATGCCGTAAGGCTATCGGATCCTGAAGATAGAAGGGTGGTCAGGGTAACGCTGACAGACAGCGGTCGACGGCTACACGATATCGTCGATCTTTATATAGCGCAGAGCATTCGCAAGGCGCTGGGCTGCCTGACTGTCGAAGAACAAGAATTATTGCTGACACTCATACGCAAAGTGGCTATAGGATTGAAACGTGTTCAAAAATGATTGCAGAGCATACCTGTAGCATCAATTCAGAAAACTATCCGGCTAATAGAGGAGCGGTAGATGAAAAACCTGCTTAAGAAACTATCTCTATATTTCAACAATGAGCGAATCTTCAGGAGGGTGGGCATATTCGTTGAGAACAAGCGCCTGCTGGTCATCATCATCAGCCTGGTGCTCATAGCGCCTGCCATCGTCGGCGCCACACAGCTGGAGATGGCCACCGGCTACGAAACATTCATATCTGAGGACTCACAAATTTACCAGGATTATGAGAGGTTTACCGATTATTTCAGTGACAACGTTCTGGTGGTACTGATTACAGGCAACGACCTGATCGAGCTTCTGTGGCCTGACAATGTGGATGCGATGGCTACCATAGAGACTGAGATGTCACAGGGCCAGCATGTGCTTTCCGTAGTGGGCCCGGTCTTCCTTATGAAACAGATCCACTTCCAGCAAACCTTCTCTATGGATCTTCCTCGCGACTCAAGCCAGCTTATGGGGATGATAATCGATCCTGAGACAGGCGATATCCGACCTGAGTTCAAGAACGTCTTCCCGGATAAAAACCATGCCCTGATTGCCATAACCCTTGAGGGGGGACTTACCTCTGAGGAAGAAGAAGAGGTGGTTAAAGCTGCCGGGGATCTGGTAGCTTCCACAAATTTCATCGATGTTACACCCACCGTTACCGGTACCCCCACTGTATGGGGCGAAGTGGTAAAGCTTATGAACGACAGCATGCGCAACATGCTGATCCTGTCAATATTCCTCATGCTGCTTATTCTTATGTTTATCTTCAGTGTCCGTGGATTCTTCGCCTGGCGCTGGCTGCCACTGGGCGTGGTATTCATCAGCCTGACCTACACATTCGGCGTCATGGGCGTGCTCAGCATACCCATCACCATGGCCACAATGGCGGTGTTCCCCATAGTCATCGGGCTGGGGGTAGACTACGCCATCCAGTTCCACAACCGATACGATGAAGAGGCACGAAGGGGCGAGACGGCAGCCGATGCCATCATAGACTCGATAACACACATCGGGCCAGCCATCGGCATCGCCATTGTCACCGCGTGTCTCGGTTTCGCCGCGCTGTTCTTCTCACCGGTGCCGATGGTGCGGAGCTTCGGTTATATGCTGATAATCGGCGTAGTGCTGTGTTATTTCCTGGCCATATCTTTCCTGCTAGCCATTCTATATACTCACGACCGCCGGGCCAAGCCAGCCGTGGCCGAGCGTGAAAAGAAATCCGGAAGTACCAAGAACACTTTGCGCATCATTTTCTCATTGATAGCCGGCTCATGTGGCTTCGTCGGCTCTCTGTTTTTGGGTTATCCACCGCTAAACGATTCACTGGGCATCCTGATCACCATCGTAGTGCTTTCATATCTTTTAGCCGCATACCTGTCAATACCACTGTTGCTCCGCCGCAGGCGCCGCTCCAGATCAAGGAGGTCAACAGACGGAGCAAAAACGGAGCGCACGGGAGCAGCAGAAAAGATACTCCAACGCATGGCACCATTCGTAATCAGGAAGCCAGCAATCATAATCCCAATAGCCGTTGTCCTGACTATTGCCGGCCTGGTCGCCGATCCCAGGATAGAGACGGAAACAGACGAGATGAAATTCATCTCACAGGATATCCAGGTAATACAGGATATTAAAGCGCTGGATGATGTTGCCGGCAGCTTCGTTTCAGCTAACCTGCTGGTAGAGGCAGACGACATCGCCGATCCGACTCTGCTGGACTGGATGCTGCAGTTTCAGGATCGTATAGCTTCTGAGCAGCCAGATATGGTCAGCGGCACAGAGAGCATAGCCAGTGTAATCGTACAGATCAGCAGTTCGCTGGGCATCGATATGCCACAAACGGCCGATGATATCAAAGACCTTATCGACCTGGTGCCATCGGCATTCAAGATCAACCTGGTCAACGATGACTACACCGCAGCCAATATCATCATCTCTATAAAAGAGGCCCTGGGACAGGAGTCCAATGAGCTCGCGGACACCCTGAAGGGTTACATAACCGATCATCCTGCAGGCGTCGCTATTACCGTAACAGGCATGCCTATCATTGGAAATGCTATGTTCGATGCCCTGACCGGCGGCCGTATGGAGATGACTTTGATCGGAATCGCCCTCGTTTTTGCCGGTCTACTGCTTATGTTTAAATTCAACCTGTTAAGGGCTTCACAGGCCATCCTGCCCATAGTGCTGATAATCGGGTGGTCCAGCGGCATCATGTACCTGCTGGGCATAAAATACACACCACTCACCGCCACCATGAGCGCGCTCATCATCGGTATCGGGGTGGAGTTCACCGTCCTGCTCATGATGCGCTACCAGGAAGAACGCAGGAAAGGGGAGGGCCCGGTGGAAGCGATGATCACCGCCATGACCAAGATAGGACGCGCCGTTATCGCGTCAGGGCTTACGGTGATCGGAGGTTTCGGAGCGCTGCTCATCGCCAGGGACTTCATCATCGTAAGCGATTTCGGCGCCGTAACTATGATCAACGTGGCCTTCGCTCTATGCAGCACGCTGATCGTCCTGCCTCCCCTGATCGTCTGGATCGACTTATGGCGCGAGAGGCGCCGCATCAGGCGAACAATCTATTAGTGCGACAGACGAATCTAGCACCACATGAGCGCGTGAACAAGCGTTCCATATTGCGACTGCAGAACCGCAGGCATTTCTTTACTTTCCCTTTACCCTGCGGTTAATATACTAACAGGGAAAGCGAAGGTGCAGTTATGCGTTTGTTAGTCGTGGAGGACGAAGTTGAGCTGGCACAGGCGCTGTCCACAGGGCTGCGCCGCCAGGGGTATGCCGTGGATATAGCGCTGGATGGCGAGCAGGCGCTCTCACTCATCGAGGTCAATGAGTACGACCTGGTAGTGCTCGACCTCAACCTGCCAAAGATCGATGGCATTGAGGTATGCAGGTGGATAAGGGCATCGGGCTCTGCGATGGGCATACTCATGCTCACCGCCCGCTCCGCCGTCAACGACCGCGTGATCGGGTTGGACCATGGCGCCGACGATTATCTGGTAAAGCCGTTCCATTTCCCCGAACTGCTGGCACGCATACGCGCCATACTGCGCCGTGAAGGCGAGACAAGGCATACCATCCTCAGGATAGGAGAACTGGTTATCGACCCCAACGCCTTAAAGGGATTCTACAGGGGGCAGGAGATATCGTTCACTGTGAAAGAATTCGCCATCCTGGAATACCTGATGCGCAACGCCGGGCGGGTGGTCAGCCAGGAGGAACTGCTGGAACATGTCTGGAATGAGGACGCCAACCTGTTCACCCAGACAATCAAAGTGCACATGAAGAACATACGCAAGAAGCTGAAAAACGCCAGCGATGATGACCTTATATCCACGGTCAAGGGGAGGGGGTACATTATATGAAGATGCCGGCATTCGCTAAGACTATACGCTTCAGGCTTACCATATGGTACGTGGGACTTCTGTTACTGTTCATAATCATATTTATCATCGGGCTGAACATCACCATGTCGAATACTGTATCCGCCATCCAGCGTTCTGAAAATCCAACCGCCGGCAGGCCCCTGACACAGGTGGAGATAGTACATCTCGTAAGGAGCGAGAACCTGGTTCTGCTGCGCAACTATTCACTCATCGGGATAGCCAGCCTGCTCATCCTGGCTGCCGGAGGCAGCTACCTGCTGTCTGGAAGGATGCTCAGGCCGATAAACCGGGTGACTTCGCTGGCATCGCGAATCTCCCACACTAATTTGAAGGAAAGGATCAACTATCAGGGGCCGGAGGATGAGGTGAAGCGCCTGGCCGATACATTCGACGTCATGCTCGGAAGACTGGATGCCGCGTTCGAATCCCAAAAGCAGTTCATCTAGGACGCCTCGCATGAGCTCCGCACACCCATAGCCATAGCACAAACGAACATAGAGGTAGCTGAGATGGAAGAGAGAGCTACCGCCAGGGATTATAAACGCCTGGTGGAGATACTCAAGATGAGCCTCGATCGACTGAACAAACTGAACGATTCACTGCTATTGCTATCGGAGGACGACAGGTTACAGGTAAAGTTATCGGTGGTGGACCTTGGCACCATGCTCAGCGAGGCGACAGCCGAATCCCGCGCCAAAGCCACCACAGCCGGCGTCAGTCTTGAGCTCCAACCGATGCAGGATAAACTTGACGTTTCAGGCGATACCCTGCACCTGAAGCAGGCGATCATAAACCTCATCGACAACGCTATCAAATATAACAAGCCCGGCGGCATAGTGAAGGTCTCGGCGAAAGTCGATGGGAGCAACGCCATCATTCATGTGCAGGACAGCGGCATCGGTATATCACAGGCGGACCAGCAGCGCATCTTCGATCGATTCTACCGCGTCGATAAATCCAGGTCACGTTCGCAGGGCGGCAGCGGGCTGGGTCTGGCGATAGTGAAGAAGATTGTCGAGGAGCATGGCGGCACCATCTCTGTGGAGAGCACACCGGAAGAGGGAAGCACTTTTGTAATCGCTCTACCCCATTACAAGACACCGTAATCGCGACGATATACTCCCTGTCGGTTTCTCTGCTATATCAAAAAATTTACCATGAATTTACCTCCGGTATGCTATCCTCATCGCAGAGATCTCAGGCAGAGAAACAACCGACTGAAAGGAGGTGACTGAAATGAGAAGGTTTGCGAAGATCGGGGCGATCGTACTGGCAGCCACCCTCGCGCTCACAGCAGTTATCGGCACAACTGTCTTCGCTGATTCCCCCGGGGAAGGTGCCATCGCAGGAGATAACCCAATGTACAGAGGCAGGATCCACGGAGCGTTGGGCGCCATCAACGCCGAACTGGCCGCAATCCTGGGTGTCGATGAGGAAGTGCTGGTAGACGCCTTCCGTCAGGCGCTTCAGGAAATACGAGACGAGATCGGCGAATTGGATGAAGGCGTAAAACCAAAGGATCTCGTCATCGCTAGCGTAGCCGCCTCCATAGGTATCACCGAGGAGCAACTGGTCGATGCGATCGAGCAGGCCATGCAAAACCTGCAGGCCAAAGTTCAGGAGCGGATACAGGAGAGGCATGAAAAACGCCTCCAGGATGCCGTTGCTAATGGGACGATCACCGAGGACGAGGCTGACCAGATTCGGGAGTGGTGGGAAAGCCGCCCGGCAGCGCTGGAAAAATTACGACCGATCGACCGTCCACAAGGCAGGATGGGAGACAACGGCCGGTTCGGCAACGGCGGTCTCTGGCAGAATGGCCAGGGTAGTGAAGACAGCGCGGAAGACCTGGCTCCGACAGCGTTCTGATATATCAACCGCAGGTCACCCGACAGAGAATCTATCGAAAAACAGGGGGCTTTAAAAGCCCTCTGTCCTTTTTATATGGAACGCCGCGAATTTACCGTCACTTTACCCCAGATATGTTAGATTGGGCCCAGCAGAAGCCACGATAATAGAAGTGAAGGGGGACAATTTAATATATGCTGACACTGAAACGGGCGTTCAAGAATATCTGGAGACGAAGGTTCAGGACGCTGCTGGTTAGCCTGGTGCTGGCGCTGTGCGTTGCGGTCTTCGTCTCAACCATAGCCGGCGTCGACGCCAGCAAAGCAGCCACCACAGAAATGATGAATCAATATGAAGAATCATCACAGGCCACAATAGAAGAGACCGAGCTGTCGATGACCGCTATTCAGGTGGGCGGCATGGGATCGTTCTCTATGGAGGGACTAGATGAGGGAATGGTCGATGAGATATCGGCCATGGACGGCGTGGCGGCGGTGATACCGACGGTGAGCGGTGGCCTCGGAGAAGCAGAGGAGGGTAGTTGGGGAGGAGGTCCAGGAGGAGGCGGAGGCATATTCGGCGGTGGAGGAGGCAGGGGGTTCGCATACATGGTATCCGGCGTTCTCCTAGATGACGAGTTGAATAAGGAGTACCACTATATACCCACGACCGTAAGCGAGGGAAGAAGTCTGGCGCAGGGTGATGAGAACGCTGTCATGATCGGCGAGTCGCTCACCGACTACTTCGGGGCCGGTGTCGGCGACACGGTCGGGATCCAGGGCAGGTATTTCGACGTGGTGGGTATTTACTCCAGCGGCTTCATGGACCGGCAGGTCTACATGAGCCTCCCCAACGCCCAGAGCCTGCTCGACATGGAGGGCCAGCTTTCATCTCTTACGGTCTACGCCGAAAGCGTAGACGACGTTGACTCAGTGGTCGCCGCCATAGAAGCTGCATACCCTAACCTAATGGTCGCCTCGGTCAGCGAGATGCAGTCCCGCTTCGGCGATCGCATCATACAGCAGCAACAGGGCATAATCAGCACGACAGAAGAAAACCTTTCCAGCATCGAATCGGTGGGGCTCAGCATCACGATAGTGTCCGTTATCATTGGCATACTGCTGATTCTCGGCCTCATGTTCTACACCGTGCGCGAACGTACCAAGGAGATCGGCACACTTAAGGCGCTGGGGTTCAGCAACACCAATATAATGAGGCAGTTCATGATCGAGGGGCTGTACGTCGGCGTCATTGGGGGAGCGGTAGGCTTGGGCATTGCAGCAATCGCCTCATCTGCGCTGGGCACGTGGCTGTTAAACGCAAGCGAGACGCTAGGAACATCCGTGTCTGTATCGCTTACAGTAGGTACCATGCTGCTGGGGTTGGGAATAGCTGCCATAGCCGGAGCTCTAGGCAGCCTGTATCCAGCGTGGAGGGCTTCACGCGTGAGCCCCATGGAAGCCCTGAGAAATGACTGAAATCACTATAATTACTGGAGGAGTATGAAATGGATAACACCAGGTTAGACAACACGATAGTAAAGACAAAAGGATTGAGTAAAACATTCACCATGGGGGGACAGGACGTCCATGCCCTGAAAAATGTGAACCTCGAAATAAAGAAGGGCGAGTTCGTGGTGATTATGGGCCCATCGGGCTCGGGGAAAACCACCCTGCTTACCCTCATCGGATGCCTGGATAAGCCGAGCAAGGGAAAGATATATTTAGGACGAAAGGGCCTCGAAGTCTCCGAGATACCGGATGCTGCGCTATATAAAATAAGGAGAAATAATCTGGGGTTCATATTCCAGAGCTATAACCTTATACCCAGCCTGACCGCCATAGAGAATGTGGAGCTTCCCATGGAAGGCTCAACCAAGATGGGGAAAAAGAGGAAGGAGAGGGCCCGTGAGCTACTTACCCTGGTGGATCTCCCCGACAGGGAAAGGCACAAGCCATCTCAGCTGAGCGGTGGCGAACAGCAGCGCGTGTCCATCGCCCGCGCCTTGGCCAACGACCCGGATATAATCCTAGCGGACGAACCTACTGGTAATCTGGACTCCGAGACAGGGGGCAGCATCCTAAACATACTGCGCAGGCTTACGACTGATAAAAATCGTACGGTTATCGTGGTGACCCACGACTATGGGATAGCTGCGCTGGCTGACAGAAGCTTCATCATCAGGGACGGGAAACTCAGTGAGGGGAAACCTGCAGAAAAAATCGTGGGACTTAACGGCTCAGGCTCTTAAGCAACATCTGTGGCAAATCCTGCATCGACGAAAGCACTTTATCATTGGTCAGGTCGCTATGTAGCGGGGTTATCGAGATCCTGTCGTTATTGTAGCTGCATATATCCGTCCCCTCCTCCGGCTGCCAGTCCGGAGTGCCCCGCACGATCCAGTAGTAGTCCCGCTTGCCATCGTGCCCCGGCTCGATCTCGTCGGTATAGCTCCTGCGACCGAGGCGGGTGATATCGATGCCCTTGATCTGTTCCGCAGGCAGGTTGGGCACATTCACATTCAGGAACGTCTCACGCGGCAGATCCGGCAGCAGCCCGGCCAGCGCAACAGCCAGCCTTGCCGCCGGCCCGTAATGCACATCCTTCATCGCACCAACCGATAGCGCCACCGAAGGTATGCCCTTGAGGAATCCCTGGTATGCTCCGCCTACCGTGCCGGACAGCAGCACGTCATCGCCCAGGTTCGATCCGTCATTGATGCCGGAGAACAGCATATCGATCCTGATATCCAGAAGACGGCCCAGCGCCAGTATCACGCAATCGGCCGGCGTACCCTCGACGATATAGCTGCTCACGCTATCCAGCGGTGAACGTATGCTCTTGGCACGCAGCGGGTGGTGCAGCGTCACCGAGCTCCCCACCGCGCTCTGCTCGCGGTCGGGGGCCACGATGTAAACGGAGCCGACCTCGGTGAGAGCCTTGGACAGCACCCAGAGCCCGCGGGCGAGGAAGCCATCATCGTTGGTTACCAGTATGTTCAAAACTTCAATACCTCTTTGGCCAGCACCCCGATCTCGGCAGGGCTCTGAGCGATATACGCGCCGGCATCGCGCAGCGCGGCGATCTTCTCAACGGCGGTTCCCGAGCTTCCGGTAATGATGGCGCCGGCGTGTCCCATCCTCCGCCCCGGCGGCGCCGTTTGCCCGGATATAAAGGCCACCACCGGCTTCGTCATTTCGTCCTTGATAAAAGCGGCCGCCTCCTGCTCGGCAGTGCCGCCGATCTCCCCGATGAGCACCACCAGCTTGGTCCCCCTGTCCTTCTCGAACAATCGAAGCGCATCGACAAAAGTTGTGCCGATGAGCGGGTCACCGCCGATCCCGATACAGGTCGACTGGCCGATGCCCTGCTCCGTCAGCTGCGCCACCGCCTCATACGTCAGGGTGCCGCTGCGCGATACGACGCTGACCTTCCCCGGCATGTGGATGTCTCCGGGCATGAGCCCCACCTTGCACTTGTCCCCCGGCGATATGATCCCCGGGCAGTTGGGGCCGATGAGCCGGGTGCTTTTGTCTTTCAAGTAGCCCAGCACGGTAACCATGTCCAGCGTCGGTATGCCGTCGGTGATACATACCACCAGAGCGATGCCCGCATCCGCTGCCTCGATGATGGCGTCCGCAGCGAATGCCGGCGGCACGAATATCATGCTGGTGTCGGCACCGGTCTCCCTGACCGCCTGCTCCACGCTGTTGAACACCGGCACCTTGCCTTCGAACTTCGTGCCGCCCTTGCCCGGCGTGACGCCGGCGACCACATTGGTGCCGAACTCCATGCACTTCTTGGTGTGGAAGCTGCCCTCATTCCCGGTAATGCCCTGCACCACCAGCCTGGTTTTTTCATTAACGAGTACGCTCATATTTCCCCCTGATTTATTTAAGAAGCCGTTAAATACTGTATGGCATAGAAACCGGATATGACGGCGATGGCCACGCACACCGCGGCGCTCAATTCCTTCATCGCTTTCTGTTTCCTGATTTCGGCGATGGAGATAACCGCACCGGCGACGATGAAACCCACGCTCAGCCAGAAGTAAGCGGTCATCCCGGAGGCCCCCTTGATCGCCAGGGCGCCGATGAGGATGCAGATGAGCCCTGCGGCCAGAGGCCCGCTGAGGCTCATGCCGCCGAGCCCGACCCACACGATAAGCAGCGAGCCGAGGCACACCAGCATCAGTATAATCCCTATCGTCATGCTACATATCCTGAAAGATTTACTTTACGCTCCTGGCAGCGGCCACCACCTTCTCCGCCGCTTCCTTCAAATCGCCGGCCAGCGTTACCGGCAGCCCCGACTCGGCCAGCAACCGCTTCCCATCGTCGACGTTGGTGCCGCGCATCCTGACGACAAGCGGAACCTTGATCTCCCGCTCCTTCGACACTGCCACCAGCCCGCGGGCAACGATATCGCATCTCAGGATGCCGCCGAATATGTTGACCAGCACCGCTTTTACCTTGGGATCGGACAGCATGATGTTGAACGCCTTGATCACCTGCTCATCGCTGGCGCCGCCGCCAACGTCGAGGAAGTTGGCCGGCTCGCCGCCCGTGAGCTTGATGATATCCATGGTAGCCATCGCCAGCCCGGCACCGTTAACCATGCAGCCCACGCTGCCATCGAGGCGTATGTAGGATATGTTATTCCTGGCAGCCTCCAAATCCAGCTTGTCCTCCTGCGCCGGGTCGCGCATCCCCTCGTAATCTTTGTGGCGGAATATCGCATTGTCATCGAAGCTAAGCTTGGCATCCAGCGCCAGCAGCCGCCCGTCCTTGGTGACCACCAGCGGGTTGATCTCCGCCAGCGAAGCGTCCTGCTCCTTGAAAGCGCGGAACAGGTTCGCGATAAGCTGCCCCATGGGCCTTATCTGGTCCGGTCCCATATTCAGCCCGAAAGCCAGCCTGCGCCCCTGGTACGGCTGGAACCACGCTATGGGGTCAACGTGAACCTTGAGTATCTTCTCCGGCGTCTTGGCCGCCACCTCCTCGATATCCATGCCCCCCGCCTCGCTTGCCATGATCACCGGCATGCGTCTGCCCGTGTCCACCACGATGCCCAGGTACAGCTCGCGGGCGATCTCCATGGCCTCCTCCACCAGCACCTTATCCACCGGCACGCCCTCCTTGCCCGTCTGGCGCGTCACCAGACGCATACCTATAATCTCGCTGGCGAACCGCTCCACCTCGTCCAGATTCCTGGCCGTCTTGATGCCACCGCCCTTCCCGCGCCCGCCGGCGTACACCTGCGCCTTGATGACCACCGGCCCGCCGAGCTCCTTGGCAATGCCCTTCGCCTCCGCAGGCGTGGATGCTACACCTCCCTTGGGCACAGGTATGCCATATTTTGCGAAGATCTGCTTTGCCTGATATTCATGTATCTTCATATGTATCCTTTCGCTCCGTGATGATTAATCTATTGCGACATCAGTGTAAGCTGAGTATTCTACTAAGCAGGCTCGATATCAGACTCCCGGTGTGGCGACTGACGACGCTGTGCTTATCCGCAAGCTCGACGAATGCCGTATATTCGCTGCGTTTGTCGACCTGCCCTGAAACTCGATCCCGATAACGTCATGCAACAAAAGCGGAGGGGGTGGGATTCGAACCCACGGTCCCGCAGAACGAGACGGCGGTTTTCAAGACCGCTACCATAAACCACTCGGACACCCCTCCCCCCGATAGATAGTATACACATCCTACTCCATATCCTCAAATTGGTTTGCGGCTTCCGTTTTGCCGCGGAAGAATACACCCAGCAACGGCTTCTCCAGAAGCGGAAATTGCGCCAGCTTAAACGCCAGACTGATATCGCTGGGATCGTGAAGCCAAGGCCGTTCCGCAGACGAATCCGGCAGAGATACCGGTTCTGCATCCCGCAGGTAAAAGGCTTCCTCTCTTATGATCTCGAAAAGCCATTGCGGGTTATAGGTGACGCACGGCGTCAATACCGCGATGAATGAGAATCCTTTATGCTCTATCCCCTGCTGGATCAGAGATTCGAGATGCGTCACATCTGTGGCTATCCCCTGGGCGATGAAGCTTGCCCGGGTGGATGCGCTGTAGCTGACCATGTCCAGCAGTGGATTCACCGGCGGGTAGTACTCGTGAGACAGGAATGCGCCCTCACCACGCCTCACGTTCGGGGTTGTGGGACTGATCTGTCCCTTGGTCAAAGCGTATATGAAGTTATTCACCATGATGCAGGTAATATCCACATTCCTGCGCACGACGTGGGGCAGATGTCCCGCTCCAATGCTGAAGAAATCGCCGTCACCCCCAACGACAATCACTGTCAATTCGGGGCGTGCCAGCTTGGCCCCCTGCGCGATGGGAACTGCGCGGCCGTGGATGCTGTTGAAGCCGTAGGTATCTACGTAAGCCGGCATCCGTGACGAACAGCCGATCCCGGAAACGATCAGGGTCTGATGCCGGGGCAGCCCCAGACCGGGCAGCACCCGCTTGGTAAGAGCGGTGAGAGTGCCGAAATTACCGCAGCCGGAGCACCATATCGGCTTGACCGCCGTCCTGTATTCGCCGCCTTTGGTCACCCTGCCACCTCCCTGATCACATCGGCCAGTTCCGTTCGGCTGAAAGGCCTGCCCCCGACCCTGCAATAGGCACGCGTATCCTGTGGCAGATCTGCCTGCGCGCGCAGGTGGCGATGCAACTGCCCCGAATAGTTCATCTCGACCACCAGCAGGCTGTCCAGCGACTGGACAAACTTCACCACTCTGTCCGGCAAAGGGTGAAGCAACTCGGGAACGCATACCTTGAGCTCGCTCTTCAGCCCAAGCTCCTCCACCGCCTCCAGAACGAACGGCGCGGAGGAGCCCCAGGTTATCAAACCTTTCTTAGATTTCCCTTTCCCGAAGACCCTGGCCAGGTCATTCCTTTTCCGTAGCGGTGCCAGCTTCTTCCACCGTTTCTCGTGCAGGGACTGGTGGGTCTCGTAATCGAAGGCGGGGACACCCCTCTGGTTGTGGGTCAGGCCTGTAGTGCGATAGGTGAACCCCTTGTCTCCGGCAGCTGCCATCGGCGATATGAAGTCTTCGGTCATACGGTATCGCAGGTAGCCGTCCGCGTCATCCGTGCCAGGCTTCTTCCTTTCAACCACGTTGTAATCGCTGTTGAAGAAGCTGTTATCCATCGCTACGAAGGTCTGCCCCAGCCACTGGTCGGAGAGGAGTATCACCGGTGTCTGGAACCCTTCAGCTATGTTGAAACCCTCGACGACCAGCCGGTAACAGCCGTCTATATCGTACGGTGCCAGCACCACCCTCGGGGCATCCCCATGCCCGCCGTATATGGCGTGGTCCAGGTCTGCCTGTTCCGACTTGGAGGGGATGCCGGTGGATGGACCACAGCGCTGTACGTCTATAACCACCAGCGGTATCTCAGCCGCTGACGCCAGCCCGATGCTCTCGGTCATCAGGTCGAAACCCGGGCCGCTGGTGGCAGTGAGCGATTTCACGCCGACGAAAGAGGCTCCGATGGCCATCGCCACTGCAGCTATCTCGTCCTCCGCCTGCACGAACACCCCCTTCTCATAGAACAGCCCCTCCAGCATATCCTGCATCACCTCTGCGGAAGGGGTGATGGGGTATCCGAAATACGCCCGGCACCCGGCGCGGAGCGCCGCCCGCGCCATGGCATTATTGCCGTGGATGACAGCCTTGGGGGATTCATCGCGCGCCGGCTCCAGCGCCATGTCGGGGAACGATAGCTGGGGAAAGATGTTCGCTCCGTCATCCAGGGCGAAGATGTTATCCTTCAGCAGCTGGAGCGCCGTGTCCTCCTCGATAACCTGCCCCATGCGCTCCCTGTCCAAAGACAGCATGCGACTCAGCAGTCCCAGCGCCACCAGGTTCATATTCCGATCCGATCCCGTCTCATCCTGGCTGATGCGGGAAAAACCGATCTTAAAGCTGTTGTCGGGCAGCACTACCCACGCCGGCGGTTCGCCCTCGTAGACGACCACTGTGTCGGCTCCCAGCGTCAACTCCGTCTCGAACTCCAGATACTTCTCCCATGAGAAGCATACCAGCAGGTCCAGTACGTCACCGGGGAGTGAAAGACGCCTGGCGTCCAGATTCAGCCTGACCGCCGAGCCCCCACCCCTGATCTGGGCGGTGTAGTACCGCGGCATCCGGCTGAAATACCCCTGCGAGGCGGCGATGCGCTGCAGAAGGCTGCCCATCGCCACTATGCCGTGGCCGCCGGCGCCGACTATTCCCAGGGTTATGCTCGCTCTCATAGCAAACCTCGCGCGACAGGTGACAGCCAATCATCACATCATGGGCTCTGCCACCGGACAGTATCACTCTAAAGATGCAGTTCTATTTTATGACATCAAACCCGGTATACGGCTGTAGCGCTTCAGGGACAGCGATGCTGCCATCCGGCTGCTGGTAGTTCTCCAGTATGGCGATCATCACCCGCGGCAGCGCCAGCCCTGAGCCGTTCAGCGTGTGCACGAACTTCGGCTTGCCGCCTTCATCAGGGCGAAAGCGCAGGTTGGCCCGCCTTGCCTGGAAGTCGCCGCAGTTAGAGCATGAGCTGACCTCCAGCCACTCGCCGCAGCCAGGAGCCCACATCTCGATATCGTACGACTTTATGGAGGCGAATCCTAGGTCGCCGGTGCACAGTTGCACCACGCGATACGGTATGTTCAACTGGCGGCACACCTCCTCAGCGTTGTCAACCATCCTATCCAGTTCAGCATCTGACGACTCCGGCGTCACCAGCTTGTACAGCTCGACCTTATCGAACTGGTGCCCGCGCTTAATGCCTCGCGTATCCCTGCCCGCCGACATCTTCTCGCGGCGGAAGCACGCGGTGTAGGCAACGTAGTAAATGGGCAATGACCCCGGCGGCAGCACCTCGTCGCGGTGCAGGTTAGTCAGCGGCACCTCTGCCGTGGGCACAAACCAGTAGTCCTCCTCGGCGTCGTGGTACAGGTTGTCGGCGAACTTGGGCAGATTGCCCGAGCCGACCATGCACTCGCTCTTGACCATGTACGGAGGGTATATCTCGCGATAACCGTGGCGGTTGATGTGAAGGTCTAGCATGAACTGGATCAAGGCCCTCTGCAAATGCGCCCCCCTGCCCTTGAGCACGTAGAACCGCGTGCCAGAAAGCTTGACCCCGCGCTCGAAGTCGATGATGTCCAGCGATTCACCCAGCTCCCAATGCGGCCGTGCCGCCTGGCAGAAGCGTCGCGCCTGTCCCCAGCTGCGGACGGTTGTGTTTCCACTCGCATCTTCACCGACGGGGACGCTCTGGTGGGGGATATTGGGCATGCTCAGCAGCAGGTCGCGAAGCTGCACACCGACCCCTTCCACCTGACCGTCAAGCTCCTTGATGCGGTCGCCGATACGCCGCATCTCATCGAGCAGCTCCGGTGGCTTCTCCCCCGTCCTGCCTATCTCGCGGCTGACATCGTTGCGCCGCGCTTTCAGTCCCTCAACCTCAGTGAGCAGGCTCCGTCGGCGCTCGTCCAGCGCCAGCACGTCATCAACTGAGAAATCTGACTGACGGTCGCGCATAGCCTGGCGAACCAGTTCCTGGCTCTCGCGTATGAGTTTTATATCCAGCATATGCGCCCTTATTTTGTCGATAATTTATCGATTATTGTATTGTGAAAAGCGGCTCTCGTTCTACAGGAGATCATCGTCTATCTCCATGCCGCCTCCTGAACCCGGCCTTATACCCGGCCCTGTATCGCCGTAAATGTCATCGAACATATCCTCTTCGCCCAGACCGTCGGCTACATATTCATCCAGGTCGCCGCCGAACCAGCCCCTCATCCCTGCACCCAGCCTGGTCCACCATCCAAGCCCGTACCCAAGGTAACCCAGCGCCGCCAGTATCAGCAGTGACATGATAGCCACCAGCGGCCACACCCACCCGGGCACACCGCCACCCGCCCCTTCAACGTAGCTGCAGTTGGCGGTGATCGTCCTGTTACCGTTCATGGTGACCGTCGTATTCATAGCGCTGGCATTGCCCACGCTCCCGGACCAGTTACCCCACGTATTGCAGGTGCCATTATACGATGCGTTCACCTGTATGACCGTTCCCGATGTGATGCCGGTGAAAGTGCTCACATTGCCGGCAGTCACGTTCCCATAACTCGCCACGCTCACATTGCAACAGCTGGATGTCTGGTTCACCGTCAGGTTGTATTTAGACGGTACGACTGTTGTTGCGGTAGCGGTAGGCGTTGGCGTAGGCCCGAAGACGTGCACGCTGTCATTGACCCACGAGACGTTTATCTTGGTCATGGATGGCAGGGCATATATGCCGCTGGCTGTTGTGTTGAACGTGATGCTGCCGTTGTTGCAGTGCTGTCCGACCACATCGAAGCCGAACCGGGCAAGCGAGCCGTTGGCATTGACCGTGGCATTGGCCGAGAAATTCTGTACCACGTTCACCACTCCCTGCACGCCCGACGGCACATAGCTCCAGTTGGTAACCGGTATGGTAGTATTGGCGAAAGTTCCCGATGATACGTTGACAACCCTTATTACGCTGGGATTGTATTGCAAAGTATAGTTTGCCGTGTAGTTTCCAGCAGCTAAACTCACATTGTAAACGCTTATGTTTGCAAAGAAGCTGCCATCCTCCCGCACCTCCGCCGGCGCAACGACCGCCACCGAAGGCAGCGTCACATTTGTGGTGCCCCCTGCAATGTGCACGCTGTCCCCGGTCCATGACACAGTCATATTGGATCCTGCCGTAACATTGTATATGCTTCGGTTCGTAGCATGGAACGTGATGCTGGTGGTATCGCAGGGATTTCCGACTGCAATAAAGCGCAAATCTGACAGGAAGCCACTGCCATTTACGTTAGTGCTCGTGTTAAAGTTTTGTACCACCCATAGCTCCCCCGGAGCTTCAACTGGAACACCAATTGGTATAACCTTTGTACCGATTGACCCATTGTATGCGCTGCCGAAGTGAACGACGTTATTGTCCCACGTTATATTATAGCTGGCACAGTAAGTCCCCGGCGGGAAATTGGCATTGCTGATATTCACCCACACCTGGAAGCCCGTGCTCGCATTCACCTCCGCCGGCGCATTGATGACAACATTCATCCCCGGCAACGCCGTCGCCGTAGGCGTGGGCGTTGGCTGTGCCGAGGCGACATATGTGCAGTTGGCGGTTATGGTCTTGCTGGCGTCCATTGTCACCGTGGTGCTCATGGCGCTGGCATTGGCAACACCACCGGTCCAGTTTCCCCAAGTATTGCAGGGACTGTGATATGCAGCAGCCACACTCAGCACCGTGCCATGTGTGATATTGGAGAAAGTATGCGTGGTGCCGGCAACAACTGTGCCATAACCGGTTACCACCACATTACAACAGCTGGATGTCTGGTTCACAGTAAGAGAATTCAGTGCATGATCCACATGCACCAGCTTGCCCGTCCAATTCGCCGTGATAGGGCAGAGAATGCCGTCATATAAAGTGCTGGATGTGCTGAAATCTACGTCGCTATAATTGCAGTATGAACCGATTACATGAAATTCGATCTCAGAAATGGTGCCCGACCCACTAACCTGTTGAGAGGCATTACTGACTAGTGCAATCTTGCCTTCGCTTGGGTTATAACTACTATTAGTGACATATATTTTCTCTCCACTTATTGAGCCATTTAATACGCCATCGAATTCAAGAATGGAAGGATTCCACCATACTTCGTAAACAGCTGAACTAAAGTTTACTACATCAAATATTCTAACCGACGCGGTGAAACTGCTTGCCTCCTTTACTTGAACAGTCCCATTAACAACAGAGCCTGGTATATCTATCGCCACATATGTGGACGCAGCACTAGACGTACCGCTTCCAGAGAATGATACATAACACAGGCCAAATACGGCTCCAAGCAGCAGAATTATAAACACTATGTTCTTCATGCGGTCACCTCGCATCTAATATAAAACAAGCTCAATCTCCTCACAGCTCCTCATCATCGTAATCGGCGTCGCCCTGCGGCGTATCGCTGTACTCGCCCTCGTACAGATCCTCGTACGGCAGGGCATCCTCCCCGCCACCACCCTTCCTGAACATCTTGCCCAGCAGCCCGCTGGCCGCCAGCGCCAGTCCCGCCAGCACGGCGCACAGGCCCACCAGCGACCCGATGACGGGCCACACCCAACCCGGCGTTGCACCATCCGCATCCGGCGGCACAATCGTAGGCGTAACCGTGGGCGTCGCCGTGACGTTCAGCGTCGCGGTCGGTGTGGGCGTAACGGTCGGCACCGGCGTGGCGCCTGCCTGTCGTACGGTCAGCATAACGTCCACCACCTGCGGCGAGTTGACGGCGGTACTCGAATAAATGTAGATGATACCCTGATACATGCCCGGCGTCAGCCCGTATATATCCACCCATACAGTCACGGAATCGATCCCCTCGCTTATGCCTCCCTCCACCGGGTTCATGTTCAGCCAGCCGGCGGTATAAGCCACCAGCGACCAGTCCAGGAAGCCCTCGCCCGAATTCCAGATGTTGAGCAGCCTGTGGGCAGGATTGGGCCCGTCCTGGTCAGCAACGAAGCTGATGCCGTAAGGGCTGTGGGCGATAACGGCAACAGCAACGGTCCCTGTGGGCGTCGGCGTGGGGGTATTTGTGGGAACTGCCGTTGGAGTGGCTGTGGATGGAACAACGGTGGCTGTGGGAGTCGGTGAGGCTGCGGCGGGCGATACAATAAGCATCAGCGACAGGATGAACAACATCAGTAAAAGCGCCGCTGAAGATAAGACCGCTACCTTAAAATATCTCATATCAGCCCCGTCCCCTTACTTCGACCGCAACTGCGGGAACAGGATCACCTCACGTATCGATTGCTGTCCCGTCAGCAGCATCACCAGTCGATCGATGCCCAGGCCCAGCCCGCCGGTGGGCGGCATACCGTATTCTATAGCCACCAGGAAATCCTCGTCAACGCGCTCCCCCTCAGCCTCACCCGCCTGAGCCCGTATCCTCTCCTGCTCCTCAAAACGCGCCCGCTGCTCAAGCGGATCGTTAAGCTCAGTGAATGCGTTGGCGATCTCCATGCCCCCTGCGAAAGCCTCAAAACGCTCCACCAGACGGTCATCGTCTGCCTTGCGCTTGGCCAGCGGCGACATGGCTACGGGGTAATCGTACAGTATCGTCGGCTGCATCAGGTTGGGCTCAACGTAGTGCGATATCAGCTTGTCCAGCAACTGCCCCCAGCTGAGCCCGGCGTCTATCTGCAAATCACAGTTGCGAATCTCGTCGCGCAACGAGTGTTCATCGGCGTGCTTCAGAAAATCGATGCCGGTCGCTTCCCGTACAGCATCCCTGAGCGCGATGCGCCGCCACGGTGGCGTAAAGTCCAGGACATGCTCGCCGTATTTCACCTTTGTTTTCCGCATCACCCGCTTCGCCACGAAAGCGACCATCTGCTCCAGCATCGACATAACGTCAGTGTAATCGGCATATGCCTCGTAGCTCTCCATCATGGTGAACTCCGGGTTGTGCCGCGTGGAGATGCCCTCATTGCGGAATATGCGGCCGATCTCGTACACCTTCTCAAATCCCCCTACCACCAGGCGCTTGAGATACAGCTCCATGGCGATGCGCAGATACAAATCCTGGTCCAGCGCATGATGATGAGTAACGAATGGCAGCGCCAGTGCGCCACCCGCTACCGGATGCAGCATCGGCGTCTCCACCTCAACGAAACCGCGCCCCTCGATGAAACGCCTCACCGCGGAGATTATGCGGCTGCGCATCAAGAATACGTCACGGACAACGTCGCCGGCGATGAGGTCAAGGTATCGCTGGCGATATCTCTTCTCCACGTCCGTCAAACCGTGCCACTTCTCAGGCAGGGGCATGAGCGACTTGGCGAGCAATGCAAATTCAGCCACTTCAACTGTGATCTCGCCGCTGTGGGTCTTGAATACCCTGCCGCTCACGCCGATGATGTCACCCACATCGAAATCAGCCAGCAGCTTATATTTGTCACCCAGTTTCTTACCGCTGAAATATATCTGAATCTTGCCGCTTGCATCCCGCAGATCGACGAAGTTCACCTTGCCCATATCGCGACGGGCAACTATGCGGCCAGCAAGGCTCACCGTCTCATCGAGACCACGGCTTAAACTATCTGCAGCCGCTCTAGCAGTGTGGGTACGATTGTAACGATGGGGGAAGGGATCGATGCCTTGCTCTCGGATTCTCTGGAGCTTATGCCGGCGCTGTTCTGCCAGATCATCAATACGAGCCACTACTTGATCTCCAGGATTTTTAACTTGAGCACGCCTGCCGGCGCCTCCACCTCAACCTTTTCACCTTTTTTCTTGCCCAGCAGAGCCCTGCCCATAGGCGATTCGTTGGATATTTTACCCTCCGTTGGATCAGCCTCGGCGCTTCCCACTATGACATAGCGCTCCTTGCTCCCATCCTGCAACTGCACCACCACTTCATCGCCAATATCAACAATATTCCTCTTCGACTCCTCATGGTGGATGATCTTGGCATTCTTGATAATCCTCTCCAGTTCAACGATTCGGCCCTCAACGAATCCCTGCTCGTTCTTGGCCTCCTCATACTCGGGAGAGCTTACCGAACTGCGCAGCTCCTTTGCCTCCTGGATCTTATCCGCCACCTCCTGGCGGCGAACCGTGACCAGATATTGCAGCTCCTGCTCAAGTTTCTCCAGTCCTTCCGGTGTTAGATACATCTCTTTGTCTGGCATCCGGTCCTCCTATCCGCCTCTAACTAAAAAAATAAGGTCAACGACCCCATATTTACCTTGGAATTACCTATTATACATGTTTAGGGGCTATATGTAAAGTCTAATTCCATCCCTTCAACACTATATTCTTTTGCTATCGATTCGTTAACCTTATGTAAATTTTATATCTAATCAGGATGTGCCATCAATATCCGCCTTTAAGCGCTGCTTTATCAATCGCCGGGCGCCAGCGGCAACAGGTCCTGTAGAGCAAAAGCCACTTGACGGCTGTGCCGTTTTCCCGTAGTATAATCCTGTGCTGCGATAGCCAATCGGGTTTGATGTTGCATTTTTGAAATATGAGGGTTATAGCAGGCAAGGCCAAGGGCAAGGTTATAAAATCTCCCAAAAATGTCTCCATCAGGCCTACGACAGATTTGATTAGAGGAGCGATATTCTCTATACTGGAATCAATGGACGCTGACTGGTCATACGTGCTCGAATTCTACGCTGGCACAGGTTCCTTGGGCATTGAGGCATTGAGCCGGGGCGCCGGATGGGTGGATCTGGTGGAACAAAATCATAAATGCTGCGAGGTGATAAGGGGGAACTTGAAGCAGACCGGGCTCGAGGATCAGGCACAGGTGTATTGCCTGAGCGCCAGCCAGGCTATTTCCCATCTGGATAAGAGATACGGCATCGTGTTAATGGGCCCGCCGTACCGTGAGCGCTCTGTAATCGATACCTTAGAGAAACTGACTGCTTCCAGTCTTGTCCGCAAAGGCTCTACAATAGTGGTGGAGCATTCTCATAGAGTGCCTCTGAGCCATTTCTATAGTGACTTTCAACTAGTGAAGGAACGCCGCCATGGCGATACATTGATTTCAGTCTACCAGTGAGGAGGACCAGTCTTGACTACAGCCCTTTATCCAGGAAGCTTTGACCCGGTTACCATGGGACACGTGGATATTGCGGAGCGCGCCGCATCGCTTTTCGAAAAGGTGATAGTGGCTATTTACGATGAACCGCCGAAGAATATCCTGTTTAAGACCGAGGAAAGGGTCGCCCTGATGAAGAAAGCGCTGGAACACATCCCCAATGTGGAAGTAACCAGCTATGAAGGCCTCACTGTGGAGTACGCCAGGAGCAGAAAAGCCAAAGTTATAGTGCGCGGCCTGCGGATGAGTTCCGATTTTGAGAAGGAATTCGAGATGGCGCTGATGAACAAGAAGCTAGCCCCGGACGTGGAACTGGTCTGTTTCATGACCAAGCTGGAATTTGAGTTCGTCAGCTCCAGCCTGCTGAAAGAGGCGGCAAAACTTGGAGGCTGCATCGCCGATCTTGTTCCCAAACATGTAGATAAAGCCCTGAGGGATAAATTCCGTTCTAGGAGGTGAGCGACGGGATAATCTTTGATACAATCCAGTCATTCATGCTCGATATAGCACGAGAGACACTGAAAATTAAGGAGGTAAAGACGTGTCCTATAAAATCGAGGATTCATGTATCAGTTGCGGCGCCTGCGAGGCCGAATGCCAGAACCAGGCCATAACAGAGGGTGACACAACATATATAATAGACCCTGCCAAGTGCACCGAGTGCGTGGGAATCTCCCAGAGTTCGCGTTGCGCCGAAGTCTGCCCCATAGACGATTGCATCGTACTTGACCCGGACCACAAGGAAGATAAAGCTGCCTTGCTCGAGAAGTGGAGAAAGCTGCATCCTGGCGAGGAACCGGCTGCCGGCACATTCTAGGGTGAAATCAAGCGCTGCGACGCCCTATAACCATGGTCTGAAAACCAAATAGGGAATTTAACCGCGGGTTTTCAAAGTGGTAGAGCTTTGTTTTTCTCATTTGTTTTAATATTGTTCTGGTGATGCGTTTCAGCACCTCGCGTGATGTCTTTTCCATGAAAAATTCCTGAAACATATAGAACTGGCAGCCGAAGGCGAAGCCATCACGCTTCACGATATCGACTCCCACCCGCGACATCATCCCCGCCAGTTGAAAAGTTGACAGACTCGATTCCGGGGAGAATAGAAAGCGGTCGCCGAGTAAACGCTTGGTCAAAGAGTGAACCAGGGCGAACCTGTTAGGCACGGAGACGATTACGATTCCCCCGCGGCGGCAGACGCGCACATGCTCTTCCAGCAGCATCTGCGATTTCCAGATGGGGAAATGCTCGATCACGCCCTCCGAGTAGACTACATCGAAGCTGCCATCCCTGAACGGCAGACAGAAGCCATCGCCTTTTACAGATGCCACCTCGACCCCCTGCTGCTTCGCAAAGTACGCCAGCGATTTAAAGGCGCCATCGTTCACATCCACGCCTGTGCAGGAACTTTCGGAATCAAACGCCACCTTCGATAATATCCTGCCACTCCCGAAACCCACCTCGAGCACGCGAGAACCGGGTGGAACATATCTGGAAAACTTTTCGCACGCAAAGGGGAAGTGCCATATGTCAGCAGTTAGCCATTCGGGGAAATACAGCCACGTGGGCCCTTTAGACATTCGCGTTTCGACCGCCACGTCTCATTCGAAGAAATGCTTCACGTCATCAAACTCGCCCGGGAGCAAGCCCAAAACCATGGGGAACCAGTCCAGGAAGAACCGCGCGACCCCCGAACCCTGAATAGTCCCCGCACCGAACTGGAACTTGACGCATGCTGCCAGTACGGCAGATATGAATAAGGCACCGGATAGGAATCCGAATATACCGCCACCAAGCCGATCGACCCAGCCGAGCAATGTGAGATGTATAAACCGGCGCAGGATAAACGCCAGTATGCCGAAGATAATCAAGAATACGATTACAATTATGGCGTATGCGGCCCAGCCGGCATGGTCGGGGTTATCTATCGGCAGCCAGCCGCCGACGGTCTCATAAATCTGCCCTGCAACGACGATTCCGATGATGAGCCCGATAATGGGGAAGGCCATGCTGATGAGTCCGCGCCACACGCCCATCAACGTGGCCAGCGCCAGTGCGATTATTAGTATTGCATCAAGCCAGTTCATAGTTCAGGTACACAAATTCTACCACAAACGTGAAATCGCTGCAAAAACACGATACAGATAATGCTTGACAGTAGAAACCCATAGATTTAATATTATAATTGCAAATGCTAATCATTTGCATAATACATATCACATAATTGGACTTCAATGCAGAATCTTAAAGGTCAGCGTGTCACCAGCCAGCGCAGGCTCCTCCTCGACCTGCTGCGACGGTCGGAGGGACATCTGGATGCCGAAGAGCTCTATCGTCTCGCCAAGGAGCACGAGCCGCGCATAAGCCTCTCGACAGTATATCGCAACCTGAGCCTGTTTAAAGAGCTCGGACTGATCCAGGAGCATCACTTCGCTGCAGAGCACCACCACTACGAGGTCAAAGGCAATAGAGAGCACCACCACCTGGTCTGCCTGGGCTGCGGCAGGGTGATGGAATTTGAGTCCAAGCTCACAGAGAAAATGCAGGAGAAGGTTTCCCGCGACACCGGCTTCGAGGTAATAAGCACAACGGTAAACTTTGAGGGCTATTGTGACCGTTGCCGTTCCAAGAAGCAAGAATTAAAAAACGTTCATTGAGAAATATTATCCCGCTCAAGAATGGACTGATATGCAGGTTACAGTAAACCAGATGAGATCAGGGCAGACGGGCACCATATTACAGATAACTGGTGGACCCGGTATGATGAGCCGTCTCAATGCCATGGGTATCCGACCGGGCAAGAAGATAACCAAGATAAGCTCCATGTTCATGAGGGGACCGGTGACCTTACAGGTTGGCCGCATGCAGGCCGCCATCGGGCACGGCATGGCCGCGAAGATCGTGGTAGAGGTGGATTAGTTGAAGATCCTCCTCATGGGCAACCCCAATGTGGGCAAGAGCGTGTTCTTCTCCCGCCTCACCGGCACTAAAGTGATCGCCTCAAACTATCCCGGCACCACCGTAGGCTTTACACGGGGGTACATCAAGATAGGCGATGAAGAGGTCGAGGTCATAGATGTACCCGGCACCTACACGCTGGAACCGACTTCTACAGCGGAAGAAGTTGCCTTACTGATGCTGCAGGAAGGCGATGTCGTTATCGATGTCCTCGATTCGACCAACCTGGAACGCAACCTGTACCTGACCCAGGAACTGCTTGAGAAAGATACTCCTGTTGTCGTCGCCCTGAACATGTGGGACGACACCAGGCATCGGGGGATAAGCATAGATGCCGTAAGGCTGGAGCAGCTCCTGGGGGTGCCTGTGGTGCCCACGGTGGCAGTCACGGGACAGGGAATAAAAGAGCTGCTGGACCGTATTCCGCATGCCGTCGCACCCAGCCGCCCCAAACGTACCCCTGACGAGCGTTGGGCCGCTGTCGGCAGCATCATCAGCGAGGTGCAGACTATAACCCATCACCACCACACCCGCCTGGAGCGCCTGCAGGATGCCTCGGTTAAACCGATAACCGGGCTGCCCATAGCCGCCTTTGTGCTGGCCCTTTCGTTCTTCGTGGTGTGGGGGCTGGGCGAGCTGTTGATCAGGTTCATTACAGAACCCGTATTCGAAAAATTATGGTCGCCATTGATAATGAAGCTCAGCACGTCCCTCGGCTCCGGCGGTTTCTGGCACGACATACTCATCGGGCGACTGTTCGACGGAAGCATCGACTTTGAGCAATCGATGGGCGTGCTGACTACCGGCCTGTTTATCCCACTGGGGATCGTACTGCCTTACGTTCTCGTATTCTATTTCGTGCTGGGGCTGCTCGAAGACACGGGGTACCTGCCCCGGCTGGCGGTGCTCCTCGACAACCTGATGCACCGCATCGGACTGCACGGCTTCGCCATCATCCCCACCATGCTGGGTCTGGGCTGTTGTGTGCCTGCCATACTTTCGACACGTATACTGGAGAGTAAGCGGCAGAGGTTCATCGCCGCCACGCTTATCTCCATCGCCATACCCTGCGCCGCCTCCCAGGCGATGATCATCGGGCTGGTGGGGGCTGAAGGAGGACAGTATGTCGCACTGGTCTACGGCTCCCTCATCGTCGTCTGGCTGGTGCTGGGGCTGATCCTCAGCCGCGTGGTTAAAGGATACAGCCCTGAGCTTCTTATCGAGATCCCACCCTACCGCCTCCCTCCATGGCGCATGGTGTTCACCAAGCTGTGGATCAGGATCTACGCATTCCTCAAGGAAGCCCTGCCGATAATCCTGGGCGCCATATTTGTTGTAAGCCTCCTGTACACCGCCGGCGTGTTCGATAAGATCGCCAGCTTCACCGCGCCGCTGGTGAGCGGAATCTTTGGCCTTCCCGAGGACGCAGTTGTCGCCATCGTGGTGGGTTTCCTGCGCAAGGATGTTGCCATCGGTCTGCTGGCCCCGCTATCGCTGACCGCCGGCCAGCTGGTGGTAGGTTGCGTGGTGCTGACGATGTTCTTCCCCTGCATCGCCGCTTTTGTGGTGCTGGCAAAAGAGCTGCGCCTTAAGGGCCTGCTGGGGGCTATTGGCGTTATGATCATCGCGACGGTTGTGGTTGGCGGGCTGCTCAACGCCATACTGCTGCGCGGCGCAGGGTTGTAGCGCTTGACTTTTTCGCGCCTTCGTAGTTAGACTTTATCCACATTTCGTAAGGCCTCACATATCATGAATGATTCTCACCAAGAACCATACCAACGCCAGAATTCAAAAAAACGTCTATTCGGGCTGTCCTTTTTACTCCTTATTCTGATAGGTATTTTTGTATACATGCTCCTAGATTCAAGTAGCACCCCGACTAAATTCACGCATAACCCCAGCCCTTGGCTCGATCTTGGAGGAGAGCCCAAAGCCTCGAACGTAATACCGCGTTGCTTTTCACTCTGGGAGTTGTATTCAGACGATACCGTTCGATTCATCGAAACCGTATGTGAATCAAACGTATCGGGTTCCTATAGATATGTCGATATCCCACCATTGCTCCCAGGCGAAGAGCCACTGTATGTTAAAATCATAGAAGGAGAAATAATAAACGAATCCATACACCAATACGAGTACAGAGAAAATTCTTATGAATGGACCTGGTACACGATAATGCCAACACAAAACCGTTACGGCTGTGAGGCACTTCTGGATACACCTCCTCATCTACATACTAACCGCCCTGACCGTCTTATCAGCATTGGCTATGACCCACAGCCATATTCATATTACGCTCAAGATATAACCGCCATCGCCATCCCGCTATCAGCAAACGTGACAAGCATATATGACTATCAACCTTACAGACATATAGAAATAGATGAGTGGGAGGTCTTCTACTATGACACTACCGACATTGTAGGCCACGTGTCTATACACATTACATATGAACCTGGTAACGAATCATCTCCACTCGATTGGGCTGAAGTGGATGCCTTGCGCTAGCGCTATACTTAACAATTGCGGAAGGAGAAATATGCCAGCGACAGATACCTTCAAATCTAAATACGGTCCTTGGGCGCTGGTGACCGGCGCCGCCCGCGGGCTGGGGGCTGAGTTCGCCCGGCAGATCGCAGCTAAAGGCATAAACCTGGTGCTGCTCGACATGCTTGACCACGAGCTATCGCAGACAGCCGACGAGGTACGCAAGAGCGGCGTGCAGACGAAGACGATCGTGACTGACCTTTCGAAGCCCGATTTTATACAGTCGGTGCGCGACCAGACCGAAGGGCTGGATATAGGGCTGCTGGTAAATAATGCGGGATACGGGCCGGTGGGCCTGTTCGTAAACCGCAGCATGGATGAGAAGCTGACCTCGGTAGCAGTCAATGTGCAGGCGACTCTGATCCTGATACACGAGTTCGCCGGCAGGATGGCGTCCCGCGGGCGCGGAGGCATCATACTGCTGTCGTCGGCATCCGCCCTGCAGGGGTCTGCATACGTGGCGAACTACGCCGCCACCAAGGCGTACAACCTGATCCTCGCCGAGAGCCTGTGGGATGAGCTGCGCGAGCGCGGCGTTGACGTCCTGGGCTTCATGCCGGGCGTAACCCGAACGCCGGGCTTCGAGCTGTCGAAGGCGCACATGGAGCGCACTAACCTGGTCAAACCGATGGAAGCCGCTCCGACCGTATCCGAGGCGCTGGCGGCGCTGGGGAAAAAGCCCAGCCATATCGCCGGGAGAAGGAACCGGCTGACCATGTTCATGTCATGCAAGCTGATGCCGCGCAAGATGGCCATCGCGCTCACCGGTAAGACGATGCGGGATTTATATGGCGATTGACGGACAGGATCAATCGACACCATCTGTTGTTCCCCATCGGCGCAAGTAGGTCGTAATCCACGACCGCCATAGCAGACAGCGACCTCGCATGACCACTACTGCGAACCTAAATACGTATTTTGAACGTTGACACACTAGTTGACGACCAATAATCTAGTATTCATGCGGATTCGTAAACCTTTCTTCTCAGCAAGTCTTTTCATATCACCAACATGTCAAAATTATTAGTAATTGCTATCCTATTAATCACGTTTGTATTATCCCTTACATCCAGCACCACCATTACTTCGGCAGCACCAAACGAACTTGTTGTAAACGGCGGTTTTGAAGAAGGCATTTACCCATGGCTAAAATATGGTGGCAACCTCAGCTTAACCACAGTCCCCAAACTTGTTCACAACGGAAGCTTTGCTGCTGCTTTCGGTAGCGATACCTCAACCACAAAATGGATTTACCAAAAGGTATCCATACAGGGAAATAGCACATACAACTTCAGCGGCTGGGTAATAAAAAACGACCCGAATATCAACGAGATATATCTTAGAATTGCATGGTACACTAGCGAAGATGCCTCTGGAAATGCACTGTCACACACAGATGATTCCATAACTTCCTTGATAGAAGATCAGCCACAATATCGTTTTCTGACCACCGGCGACGTAACCGCTCCACCAGACGCTTGCTCAGCCCAAGCCAAAGTCATGCTTCGCCCAATATCCAATAACAATATAACCGCCTACTTTGATGACTTGAGCTTCACCATGACAGCGCTGCAACCTGTAACCCACACTCCCACCACCAGCCCGACAGACACATCGAGTCCAACTCCAATCGTTACACATGACTCAACTGCAACGCCATCGCCAACACCCAGCATTTCACCAACTGTATCACCTACAATCAGCGCAACAATTAGTCCAACGATTTCGCCGACTGTGTCGCCAACCGCATCGCCAACGCCAACGATGTCGCCGACAATCTCACCGACACTGTCACCGACGCCGAGCATCTCGCCGACGCTATCAGCAACACCGACTGCATCTCCGACACCCACCGCCAACCCCGGAGATGTATTGATAAATGAGGTGCAATACGACCCAAAATGTGCAAATGACTCAGCTAACGAATGGATCGAGCTGTATAATTTCAGAAATGAACCTCTGGTATTAATCGGGTGGACTATCAGCGACAACAACAATAGCGACCATTTGCCGCCCCTATCGATTGCGCCAGGCGGTTTCGCCATAATCGCTGCCACAGCCAACTTCTCCGACAACTTTCCCGATTGCGATTGTGAAGTTGTCTTCGTCGGAACCATCGGCAATGGACTGAGCAACGGCGGTGATAGCATCATACTAACAGACAGTTCAAGCGCCACAATTGACGCCATATCGTACGGAAGCGACAAAACTTATATGTCGCTGCCAGATGTAGCCGAGAAGCATTCGCTGGAACGCTCGCCGGCGGGAGGCGACTTCATCGACAATCCCAACCCCAGTCCCTGCCGCGGGCTGCTGCCGCCGACCCCTACCGTCTCAGCCACACCATCGCCAACACCCAGCGCCACTCCAACCGAGCCGCCCACCGTTGCCAGCGATGGCGATATCCTGATAAATGAGGTGCTGTTCGACCCTCTACCACCATGCAAGGAAACCGACTGCGAATGGATCGAACTGTACAATCCCGGAAGCGAGTCCATTACATTGATCGGCTGGAATATCAGCGACAACAGTAAAAGCGACCGCATACCGCCACTGTCTATTGATCCCGGCGGTTTCGCCATCATCGCAGCTACGGCCAACTTCTCAGACAATTTCCCCGGCTGCAACTGCACAATAGTATTCATCGAAGATGGAAAGATAGGCAACGGGCTGAGCAATACCGGCGACTGCGTTATCCTGAGCGACAGCGCAGGAAACGTCATCGACGGATTCTCTTACGGCAACGACGATGCGACTGACTTGCCAAACTATAAAAAAGTCGCCGAAGGGCATTCGCTGGAGCGCTCGCCGGCGGGATGCGATTTCATCGACAACCCCAACCCCAGTCCCTGCCGCGGGCTGCTGCCGCCGACCCCTACCGTCTCACCCACACCATCGCCAACGCCCAGCGCCACGCCAACCGAACCACCTGCCGCTGCCGACCAGCCGCGCGGCAGCAGCCCCCCGGGACCGGAGGTAGCGGGAGCAACGGGTAAGTCGCAGGAACCTCAAAGAGACATGTGGCCTGCTATCGCCGCAGCGGAGGTTCTGGCGCTACTGGGCATCGTCTACCTGTTTGCCCAGCGGCTCAAGATGAAATCCCGATGATTGCCTTATCACAAGCAATTGGAATATAATTGACTGACCAATGTCACAGCCATCAGTAATAGCGATAGACGGTCCGGCAGCATCCGGCAAAAGCACAGTGGGTAAGCTGCTGGCCCGGAAACTGGGATACAGTTTCGCTGATACCGGAGCGATGTACCGCGCACTCACACTCGAGGCTCTCACGCGAGGCATCAAAGTCGACGATGAGGCGGAATTAACCAGGCTGGCGAACAGCACCGACATCCGCATCGTACCCGGCAACGATAGCCGCGTAACAGTCAATGGAAGGGATGTGACCGGAGAGATATATTGCGACGCGGTGGACAAATCCGTCTCACTGGTATCAAAGGTGGCCGTCGTGAGGGAAGTGCTTGTGGAGCGCCAGCGGTATCTGGCAAATGGCGGTGGAATTATAATGGTAGGGAGAGATATAGGAACAGTGGTCCTGCCTCAAGCCGAGCTCAAGATATATCTCGACGTCTCTATAGAGGAACAGGCGAGAAGGAGACAGAAGGATATCGTAGAGCGCGGGGAAAAAGCGGACTACGCATCGATCCTGGCCGACCTAAAGCGTAGGGATGAGATCGACAGCAAACGAGAGGTGGGCCCGCTGCGCCCCGCCGAAGACGCCGTGCGGATCGACACAGACAGGCTGAACGCGGGCGGCGTCGTGGCGGAAATCTTACGTATCATGGAGAAAAATTGATGCCCTGGTTTTATTATTGTGGAATATATCTGATACTCAAGCCTCTCCTGTTCATATTCAGCCGCTGTCGGGTCGAGGGGAAGGAGAACATCCCCCGCGAAGGGCCGCTCATCGTCGTGGCGAATCACCTGAGCAATACCGACCCGCCGATACTCTCCGCCTGCATCCCCCGCCGCATCGTCTTCATGGCAAAGGAGGAGCTGTTCCGGCATCCGGTATTCGGCCCGCTGACGCGCGGCTGGCACGCATTCCCCGTGCGCCGGGGCCGCCTCGACCTTGAGGCGCTGCGCAATGCGCAGGAGGTGCTGGACAAAGGCATGGTGCTGGGCATGTTCCCCGAGGCGATGAGGAGTTCCAACGCCCAAATGCAGCAAGGATACACCGGCGCAGCGCTGATCGCGCATAGGGGCAACGCGGTAATTCTGCCGGTAGGGATCACCGGTTCTCACAAGCTTGTCAAATACGGTTTCACCCTTCGCCGCCCCCGCGTGATAGTCAACATCGGTAAGCCCTTCACCCTGCCACCCGCCAAAGGCAAGCTGACCAAAGACCAGCTTGCATCCTCTATCGATATCATCATGAGACATGTCGCAGAGCTGCTGCCTGAAAGCTATCGAGGGTATTATGGAAATCATAAAGGCGGATGACATAGGATTCTGCACCGGTGTCAAACGCGCCATCGACATCATCGAAAAGGCCGGCCACGAGCTCGGTTCGATGCAAACGCTCGGACCTGTAGTGCATAACCAGCAGGTAGTGGACAAACTGGCCGCATCCGGTGTGGTTGCCATCGACAGCCTGGATCAGGCCTCGGGACATACTATTGCCGTCAGTTCTCACGGCGTCAGCCCGCAATTGCTGCAGGAAGCCAGGTCCCGCGGCCTGAGGATAATTGACACAACCTGTCCCTTCGTGCGCCGTGCCCAGTTGGCGGCACAGAAACTGGCAGGGGAGGGATATTCCGTCATCGTATTCGGCGAAACCAGCCACCCGGAAGTTCAGGGCGTGCTGGGATACGCAGGAAACAACGGACTGGCTACCGTAGAGATACCAGAGTTTGCGGGCATACCTAAGCAGGTGGGGTTGCTGTCGCAGACCACCCAGAGCTTCCCCGGATTCCTGAAATTCGTCTCCACCTTCATCGACAGGTACCTGGAAACCATACCCGAGATACGCGTTATCAATACCATCTGCAACGCTACCCGGCGACACCAGCAATCCGCCATCGAGCTTTCCAAACAGGTTGACCTGATGCTTGTCGTCGGTTCTCACCACAGTGCCAACACCCGGCGCCTGGCCGAGATCTGTTCCACGCTGGTGCCCACATACCACATCGAGACCGCAGATGAGATAGACGCATCGTGGTGGCAATCACTCAGCTCTCAGCGCATCGGCATCACCGCCGGCGCCTCCACACCCGATGACACGATCGCTGAAGTCATTTCATGTCTGAAAAAAGTAGCCATATGAGCAGGAGTCCATATTGGAGATAAACAAATTCGGTATTTATGTAAATATTAAGCAGTTGAAAGTAGTGCGCATCAATTCCCCATACCGGGTCCCGCAGCCGCCGGACTGGATATTCCTTACCCCGGAGGTCAATATGCCCCTTATCCGGATTCGGGATCTTGCCAGAACGAAGAATGTATGCAGCCAGGCAGATGCCATAGACTGGGCATAAGTTCCAGATGAATTATTTTCTCTATATTTATCGAGATTTATTATGGAGGTTCAAAAAGAAGACAAGATGTGGTATAATCCCAAATTACCGAAATTCTATCTAATCCAGAAAGGGGTCCTCAATGGGTAAAGAGCGCTGGATCGTCTGGTTCGAGGAAGTCGGCAAGGCAGATATCGCGCAAGTCGGTGGCAAGGGTGCCAACCTTGGCGAGATGACCAGGGCCCAGATTCCCGTGCCACCTGGATTCATCGTTACATCCCAGAGCTATTTCGACTTCTTGAAAAAATCAAACCTCGCAGAAAAGATCCGCCAGCTTCTCACCGATCTAGACCCCAACGCCAGCGAAAGGCTGCAGCAGATCGCCACCGAGATTAAGGATATGCTGAACTCGGCCCACATGCCACAGGAGATCGCCGACGAGATTGCCACTGCATACGCCAAGCTGGGAAGCGGTCCGGTGGCGGTACGCTCATCGGCCACCGCGGAGGACCTCCCTGAGGCTTCCTTCGCCGGACAGCAGCGCACCTTCCTGAATGTAATTGGGAAAGACGAAGTCATATCCGCAGTCCAGGGATGCTGGGCTTCGCTGTACGAGCCGCGGGCCATCTTCTACCGCATACACCAGGGTTTCGACCATTTCGCCGTTGGCATCGCGGTGCCGGTACAGAAGATGGTGCAGTCTGAGACCTCCGGCGTTATGTTCACCCTCGACCCCATAACCAGCGACCAGAGCAAGATAGTCGTCGAAGCCATCTATGGACTGGGTGAGGCGATAGTATCCGGCGAGATGACCCCGGACCTGTACGTGGTCAACAAACAGGATTTCAAGATCATTGATAAAAAACTGGCCAGACAGGTATGGCAGTTAACACGGAACACCGATGGATACAAGGATCCGGATAATGCCAACATAAAGGCACCTGTCGCACAGGAGATGCAATCGAAACAGAAGATAACCGACGAAGAGATAATAGCGCTGGCAAGGGTGGGTGCAAAGATCGAAAAGCATTACGCTTTCCCCCAGGATATCGAGTGGGCCAAAGAGGGTAATGATTTATTTGTAGTCCAGACTCGCCCGGTCACAACTATCAAAGAAGCTGGTAAGCAAAAAGCGATAGTCGACACGGAAGTAACGCCACTGCTGACAGGCTCGCCGGCTAGCCCGGGATTCGCCTCCGGGCCGGTAAAGATTATAAGCAGCGCCAACCAGATAGATAAAGTGCTCCAGGGCGATGTTTTAGTTTCCGAGATGACAACTCCGGACTACGTTCCAGCCATGAAGCGGGCCGCTGCCATAGTCACCGACCGCGGCGGACGCACCTGCCATGCCGCCATCGTAAGCCGCGAGCTGGGCATCCCCTGCGTGGTGGGCACAGAGAATGCAACTCAGATATTGAGCAACGAGCAGATAGTCACTGTCGATGGCAGCGAAGGCAAAGTATACGACGGCAAACTGGTTTTAGAGACAGCGGAAACGGTTGCCGCTAAACCCAGGGGATCTCTTAAAACCAAGACTAAACTCTACGTAAACCTGGCAGAGCCAGAGCTGGCAGATACTGTCGCCGCACGTGATGTCGACGGCGTGGGGCTGTTGCGTGCCGAATTCATCGTCGCACACATCGGGGAGCACCCCCGCCACCTTATAGAACAGGGACGCGGTGAAGAGTTCGTCAGCCGGCTGACCGAAGGCGTTACCAAATTCGCCAGAGCCTTCAACCCACGCCCGGTAGTCTACCGCACCACCGACTTTAAAACCAATGAGTACCGCAACCTCAAGGGTGGCGAGGCGTATGAGGCACTGGAAGAGAACCCGATGATCGGATATCGCGGCTGCTCGCGGTACGTCAAAGAGGCAGACCTGTTCAAGATGGAAATCGAGATGGTCAAACGGGTGCGATCGCAGTACAACAATCTGTGGATCATGCTGCCTTTTGTCAGGACGGTGCCCGAGCTGACACGCCTGATACGGGTGATTAAGGACGAAGGGCTGCGCCCATCGGATACCTTCAAGATATGGATGATGGTCGAGGTACCATCCAACATATTCCTCATTGAAGAATTCCTCGATACGGGCGTCAATGGTATCTCCATCGGCTCTAACGACCTGACTCAGCTAACACTGGGAATCGATCGGGACAATCCCAAGCTGGCAGATGAGTTCGATGAGAGAAATCCGGCAGTCCTGCGAGCGATGGAATCGGCTATAAAAGCCTGCGCCAAGAGAGGGGTCACCGCCTCCATCTGTGGACAGGCGCCATCGGTTTACCCCGAAATCACCGAGAAGTTGGTGAAATGGGGAGTAACCTCGATATCGGTGAGCCCGGACGCTATCGACAGCACCAGGGAGATAATAGCCCTTGCAGAGGCCAAGACCAACGGAAGATCGATATGGAAGCGCATGGTCAAAGTATCGCGCTAGCTGGTAATTAGGCATGCTTTTGAGTTAGAATAGAATATGGAATGTCTTTGAAACTGACCGATGTTGACAAAATAATTGCTGAATATCAAGAGGACAAGAGCGCCCTAATACAGATACTCCTCAGGATCCAGAAGGGAAACGGCTGGCTCCCTCAGGGTGTTTTATTGAAGCTGAGCCGCAGGTTGGGCGTACCCCTGAGCCAGATTTATCACATAGCTACGTTCTATAAAGCCTTCAGCCTGTCCCCGCGTGGCCGCCATTCCGTCTGCGTATGTATGGGTACAGCCTGCCACGTTCGCGGCGCGCCACGCCTGCTGGAGAAGGTAATGGGCGCGCTGGACATCGTACCCGGTCAGACCAGCCCCGACCAGAAATTTACCCTGAACACAGTCAATTGCCTCGGCTGCTGTGCTATGGGTCCGGTGATGATGGTCGACGGTGAATACCATGGCGACCCCCATCCCAAAGAGATAAGGAATATCATCGCGAGATGCGATTAGAGAGGTAATATGCCGCTACTTAAGTCGTCTGCCGACCTCGAAAGATTGAGGCAGAAACTGATATCCGCCAGGAACCCTGACAGGCCATGCGTTGCTATATGCTCAGGTACTGCCTGCCATGCCTATGCCAGCGAGGGGACGACGAATGCCTTCGCCACAGAGATCGAGAGGCGAGGCTTGAATGGCAAAGTGGATATCCGTCGCACCGGGTGTCACGGCTTCTGTGAGCGAGGTCCGATCGTTGTCATATTGCCGCAAGAGACCTGCTACCTGAGCGTTAAACCTGAAGACGTCCCCGAAATAGTCGAACAGACTCTGGTAGGCGGTAAGCTGGTCGAGCGGCTGCTATACAAGGGCGACAACGGAGAAGAAATTGCCCGCGAAGGTGATATACCCTTCTACAAGCACCAGAGTCGCATCGTCTTCGGTAACAACCGCCTCCTTGACCCCAAGAGCATCGACGACTACATAGCGCTGGGCGGCTACTCATCTCTGTCAAAAGCCCTATTCGAGATGAGCCCCGAAGGTGTACTGGAGATGGTCAAGAGAGCCAACCTCCGTGGCCGCGGTGGGGGAGGCTTCCCTGCCGGGACGAAGTGGGAGACTACCCGCAACGCTCCCGGAAAAACAAAATACGTTATTGTCAACGCTGATGAAGGTGACCCGGGCGCTTATATGGACCGCAGCCTGCTGGAGGGCAATCCCCATAGCGTAATCGAGGGACTCATCATCGGCGCTTATGCCATCGGCTCACATGAGGGCTACGTTTACGTTCGACAGGAGTACCCGTTAGCTGTGGAGAATTTGACGATAGCCCTTAAGCAAGCGCGCGAATACGGTCTGCTGGGTAAAAAAATACTCGGCACGAAGTTCGACTTCGATGTCAGCATCCATTGCGGTGCCGGGGCATTCGTATCCGGCGAATCCAGCGCCCTCATGACCGCCATAGAGGGCAAAGTGGGCGAGCCGCGACCGAAGTATATACGCACCGCCGTCAGCGGAATCAGGGATAAGCCAAGCAATCTGAACAACGTTGAGACGTGGGCCAATGTACCGCTGATAATCGACAGAGGGAACGGCTGGTTCGCCGGCATAGGTACGAAAGGAAGTAAGGGGACCAAGATCTTCTCGCTGGTAGGAAAGGTTAAAAATACTGGCCTGGTCGAAGTGCCGATGGGTACATCGCTGCGCCGCATCATATTCGATATCGGCGGCGGCATACGGGACGATAAAAAGTTCAAGGCAGTTCAGACCGGAGGCCCTTCGGGTGGCGTGTTGCCGGAAAGCCTGCTCGACCTCCCGGTGGATTTCGACGAACTCACCAAAGCGGGATCGATGATGGGTTCCGGCGGCATGATAGTCATGAGCGAGGACGATTGCATGGTGGATGTGGCCCGCTACTTCCTCAACTTCCTCTCCAGCGAGTCGTGCGGCAAATGTGTGCCCTGCCGTGAGGGCATCCGCCAGATGCTGGAAATCCTGAACAGGATAAGCAATGGCAGGGGCAAACCGGGCGACATCGAGCTGCTGGAGGAAATCTCTGACGTAGTTCAAAACACTTCGCTGTGCGCGCTGGGCCAGACGGCACCGAACCCGGTACTCAGCACGATCAAATACTTCAGGGACGAGTATGAAGCCCACATCAAGGACAGGCGATGCCCCGCTGGCGTATGCAAGGAACTGATTTCATTCTACATTTTACCGGACAGGTGTCAGGCATGTCAGATCTGCGCCAGGGAATGCCCGGTCAATGCGATATCCGGCGGCAAGGATGTGGTCCACATCATCGACCAGCATGCCTGCATCAAATGCGGAACGTGCCTTGACGTATGTCCGCCCAAATTTGCAGCGGTAATCAGGCTGTCCGGTGAGCCACTGCCGCCGGCTCCGCCTCCCGATACAGCAGTAAAGCGCAGTAAGAAAGCATAGATATGAAACAGGACAAAGAGTTCACCCTGACCATCGACGGCAAGCAGGTCACAGCAAGCGAGGGTATGACCATACTGGATGCCGCTCGCCATGCTGACATCGATATACCAACGCTGTGCAACCACGATAAGCTGACGCCCTATGGTGCCTGCCGCATCTGCACCGTGGAGATATCCAAAGGGGGACGCAAAAGGCTGGTGACCTCCTGCGTATACCCGGCCGAGGCCGGTCTGGTCGTAAAAACGAGAACCCCTCAAATCGATAAGTACCGCAGGCTGCTGCTGGAGCTTATGATGGCTTCATCCCCGGCCAAAACCATAAAGGATATGGCACAGCAGCAGGGGCTGACCAAACCCAGGTTCATCGCCGAGAAAACCAACTGCATACTCTGCGGCCAGTGCGTGCGCTATTGCAACGAGATCAAAAAGGCCAACGCCATCGGATTCGTGGGGAGAGGCATTGAACGCCGCGTGGTATTCTTCCCTGAGATTGCCTCCAAGGTTTGCGCCAGCTGCCGCGAGTGCTTCAGCCTGTGCCCTACAGGCAAACTGCCTTCGGAGACCGATGGCGTCTCTTTCGACAACCTGTCGCTGGAAGATTTCCTTACTGCCAGTCACAGCACACAGTGATACAGAAGCGGGAGGGCACAAGCATGACCACGCCACCATTCATGCGTAATGTCCATCACGACATTCGTCTCAGGCTCGAAGAAGAAGAGGAGTCCCTGTCACCCAATGCCGCCAGAAGCCAGCTGTCACGTGGAAGGGAGCGGAGTGAAGAGCCATGCCCACTGCGCACCGAGTTCCAGCGGGACCGGGACCGCATCATACACTGCAAATCATTTCGGCGGCTCATGCATAAGACTCAGGTTTTCATCGCCCCTGCCGGGGATCACTACAGGACGCGTCTGACCCACACCCTGGAGGTTTCGCAGATCGCGCGGACCATCGCCCGTGCCCTGAACCTGAATGAGGACCTCACTGAGGCTATTGCCCTTGGACATGATCTGGGTCACACGCCATTCGGACATATGGGCGAAGAAGTGCTCAATGAACTGCATCCACGGGGATTCCGTCACAACGAGCAGAGCCTGCGGATAGTTCAATCGCTGGAAAACGACGGCAATGGCCTTAACCTTACATATGAGGTGCGGGACGGGATTTTGAATCACTCCAAGCCGCGGGACGGAATTATCAAAAGGCAGGGAGATACAGCCGCCACCCTAGAAGGGCAGATATGCAGCATCGCCGACGCCATCGCCTACATAAACCACGACATCGACGATGCCATAAGGGCGGGCATAATCTCGGAGACGGACCTGCCACGCAACGCCTCTGCCATCCTGGGCAACTCCCATCGGCAGCGTATCAATACGCTGGTGTCCGATGTCATCGAATATTCCTGGCCGGTCACCACTGGTAGCCAAACGAGCCCGCTTATCGGGATGACCGCAGAGGTGTACAGGGCGGCGAACGACCTGCGGGATTTCCTGTTCCGTGAGGTGTACCAGCGTAAATCGATCCAAGAGGAAGACACCAGGGTGAGACGCCTGCTGGGAATGCTGTATGAATATTATAAGCAGCATCCCGAAGAGCTGCCGCCAAAATACATTAAGACACTGCCAGTCGACAAACGATCTGACGACCTGCAGGACAGGATCGTCGATTACATATCAGGGATGTCAGATCGCTACGCTGTGGAGGCATTCCATGCCCTGTTCCCCACAGGTCCGAGTCAACCATGAGCACGATAGATGAGGTAAAACAGAGGCTCGATATTATCGACGTCATCTCAGATTACGTCTCACTCAAGAAAGCGGGACGCAATTTCAAAGCACTATGCCCGTTCCATAACGAGAAGACCCCTTCCTTCTTCGTCTTCCCCGAACGCCAGACCTGGCACTGCTTCGGCAGCTGCGGCATCGGTGGAGACATGTTCTCATTCGTAATGAGGAAGGAGGGCGTCGATTTTGGAGAGGCGCTGAGGATGCTGGCGGATCGAGCCGGGGTTAAGCTGGTATCGCGCCAGCACGAACAGAAAAAGGCGGAGGAATGGGACAAGCTTTACCTGATAAACGAGGAGGCTGCCCACTTCTATCACCGATTGCTCATTGAGGATGGACGTTCTGCAGCCGCCCGCGATTATTTGAGCAAGCGTGGAGTCGCAGACGAAACTATCAAGGCATTTGAACTGGGATTCAGCCCCGATAGCTGGAACGCACTGCATCTGCATCTGAATGGCAAAGGATACACTACAGGCGACATGACAAAGGCAGGATTGATCGTTGAAAAGGAGGGCAACAAACCCCACGACCTGTTCCGCAATCGAATAATGATACCCATCCACAACGAACATGGCAGGGTGGCTGGATTTGGGGCTCGCACCCTGGGTGGCGACCAGCCGAAATACCTGAATTCGCCGCAGACAGCTGTATTCGATAAGAGCGGCCTGCTTTACGGGCTGGATAAAGCTAAAAACTCCATACGTGAACATGACCTGGCGATAATCGTCGAGGGATACATGGACGTGATCACCGCTCACCAGCATGGCTTCAAAAATGTGATTGCCCCCATGGGCACCTCGCTAACGGAGAAACAAATTGGTATAATAAAGCGCCTGACCAGGAAAATGGCCCTGGCACTGGATGCCGACGCTGCCGGCGAACAGGCAACCCTGCGCGGGCTGGAAATTGCGCGGCAAGCGCTTAGGGAAAAGACCTCGTCCGCGGAGCGTGATTGGATGGGAAGCGACACCAGGCTGGAGGGGGAACTGAAGGTTATCACCGTACCGACCGGGAAAGACCCTGATGAGGTCATAATGAACGACCCTGAAGGCTGGAGCAAACTTGTCTCTGAAGCCGTGCCGGTAATGGACTACGTTTTCCATGCAGTCTGTTCCAGATTCGATCTCAGCAGCGACAGGGGGAAATCGGCTGCGGCAGCTCACCTGCTGCCCATCATATCCGAGGTCCCCGACAATATAGAGCGCGAGCTCTTCCTCAGGCGCCTCAGCCGAGCTATAGGGGTGGATGAAAAAACCCTGGCAGGCGAGGCAGCGCGTATAAAACCTGCAGTAAAAGCTAAGTCAAAAGAGAACATAACGGTATCAGTTAGCCAATCACTGGTACACCATACGGAGGAATATTGTCTGGCACTACTTTTACAAAATCCATGGTTGCGGGAACAGAGCGTGGCGCTCTCGCCGGAGCATTTCGAGGGCACCGCCAATCGCGAGCTGTTCATCGCCTGGGTGAACAATCCGAATGCGGAGACATTCCGCGACACGCTGGATTCTACCCTGCAGGAGCATCTGGATATGCTGGTGAAGAAGACACTGCCACCGGCAACCCAACGGGAGATGGAAACAGCTCTGGCTGACTGCACCCGGCGCCTGTGGGAACAGAGGTTGCGTCGGATCAAAACGCTGGAAGAGATTCTCCTCTCTGAGGTAGAATCGGAGGGCGACGCCAACATTATCAGGGAACAGGTGCAGGTCCTGCTTCAGAGGTCACTGGAGCCCACTAGTCAGCTTAAAGAAATATTCGAGAAGTCAAAACGGGAAGGGAGAGGTGTACATCGTTGACCAGTGACGAAAATGAAAACCTGAATAAATTGCTGCACCGCAAGAAGGGCAAGGACGAGCTGAACGAAGCGCCTGACATCCGTCCAGAGCACGCATATCACTCACTTGCCGACATATACGCGGCTTTCTCCGGTAGCGACGCAGTGCTCGAAGAGAGTAAAACACGCCACAACTGGCCGGAGCATGATATCGCTGATTATGTAGAGGAAGATGTCCCCGAGCACGACCTTGAGGCAGACATTGACCTGCAGCATGCGCTGGAGCTTGAAGAACAGGACGTTATCGATGATCCGGTTCGCATGTACCTTAGAGAGATTGGAAACGTTTCCCTGCTAAACGCCAACGATGAAAAGGTTCTGGCAAGGAAAATGGAACGCGATCGCCATATAAAGAAGATCAAGAGCGAATGGATCGAACGTTACGGCACACCCCCATCAGCCACCGATGTAATGATAACCATGCTGGAGAAGCTGTGCCAGTCTGATCGTCTTATCGAAGCACTGGAGAAGAAGTTGAGCATTACTCCTGCTGACAGCCTCGGCGACCGTATCTCGGCCCCCTTATTCCGTGAAGTGGCCGATAACCCCATAGATCCACAGCTTCTAGCAGATATCGCTACAGAGTTAAACGGCACGCCGGCGTCGTTGAGCGAGGACATAATCGATCTATCGCTCAACAGCGGACTGCTGCCACCCGCAGTGCTTAAAACCATTGAGGGCAAAACCATATCCGAGGTGAATCAGATGGTTTCCTCTCCTGATTTCATTATGCAACTGCAATCGAAGGAAAGGGAACTTGCAGCCCATCTGGAGATGATCGCAAAGGAGGCTGGCAAGTCGGAGAAGCATCTGACAGAGGCTAACCTCCGCCTGGTAGTAAGCGTTGCCAAGAAATACATCGGACGGGGCATGTCTCTCCTTGACCTGGTACAGGAAGGGAACATAGGGCTCATCAGGGCTGTGGAAAAATTCGATTATCGGAAAGGATATAAATTCAGCACCTACGCCACCTGGTGGATCCGGCAGGCGATCACCAGATCTATCGCCGACCAGGCGCGCACCATCCGCATACCGGTACACATGGTGGAGACCATCAACAAGCTGCTGCGAATCAGCCGCCGCCTGGTGCAGGAACACGGACGGGAACCGACCAGCGAAGAGATCGGTCACGGCATGGAGGTGACTCCGGAGAAAGTGCGGGAGATAATTAAGGTCTCACAGGAACCGGTGTCGCTGGAAACCCCTATAGGAGAGGAAGAGGATAGCCATTTAGGCGATTTCATTGAAGACCGCAGCGCGCTGCCCCCACCCGACGCTGCCTCCCATCAACTGCTCAAGGAACAGATTGACGAGGTTTTATCCACCCTGAATGCGCGCGAGCGGCGGGTGCTCCAGCTCAGGTTCGGTTTGGAGGACGGCCGCAGCCGCACCCTGGAGGAGGTCGGTCGCGAGTTCGGCGTCACCCGGGAACGCATACGCCAGATTGAAGCCAAGGCGCTGAGGAAGCTACGGCATCCCAGCCGCTCGAAGAAACTCAAGGACTATATCGATTAGGCTCAGAGATATCAGGCTCAGCAAAAACCTCATCAGAACCCCTGTCCTCGCCTTGGGCACCATCTTCGCCTTCTTGCTTTTATTTGCGGGGATATTCGCCTATTTTATCACCGGCGACGCACCTGTTGACACCTGGAGCCATGAATGGATATTACCCAGCGACGAAGACTCAGCATCACTGGATAAGAAGATCGACGATTTGAGGGAGAGGATAGAACAGGCTGATTCAGGCGAGATGTTCAGCCTGAATATAAGCCAAGAGGAAGCCACATCCAAGCTCCACTGCCTCTGCCGTGACGGAAACATATCGCTGAATATGAAAAATCCCCAGATATATTTTCACGACGGCATGATTCAGGCCTTTGTCAAGATGGACGTGCTCATCGACATAGAGGTTGCGTTCGAGGTTCAAATGTTAGTAGAGGGCGGGAAGCTCAACTCCATCCCGCAGAAACTGTACCTGGGTAAAATCCCCATACCCAGATCTGTGGTCGACACGGTGGTTACCGCGCTAGAACGCGAGTTCGAGAAGCAGGGGGAAGAGATGACCATCGACCTCTATGATATCGATATAGACACCGGTTTTATGATCGTTACACTCGTGAAGAGGTAACATCAGCGGAACATCGATCCCAGCATCCCCGGTCCCTTTCCCCGCGCCATCATCTTCATCAGCTTGCGAGTCTGACGGAACTGGTTCAGCAGCTGATTGACATCCTGAGTGCTTGTGCCGCTGCCACGGGCGATACGGCGCCTGCGGTGGCCATCGATGATCTCGGGGTTGTGCCTCTCCTCCCGCGTCATCGACAGGATGATAGCCTCGATCTTCTTAACCTTACCATCGTCGATGGAGTCCTTCGCCTTGCCTGCGAGTGACGATAGCCCGGGAATCATATCGATCAACTGGCTCAGCGGCCCCATCTTTTGCATCTCCCGGAGCTGCTCCATGAAATCCTCCAGATCGAAGGTGGCATGGCGCATCTTCTCGCCAAGCTGCCTGGCACGCTGCTCGTCGAAAGTCTTCTCAGCCTTCTCTATCAGCGTGAGCATGTCGCCCATCCCCAGTATGCGGGAGGCCAGCCGGTCAGGATGGAACGCCTCGAGTTCATCCGCCTTCTCGCCGATACCGATATACTTGATCGGTACCCCAGTAACCGACTTTACAGAGAGCGCAGCTCCACCACGCGCGTCTCCATCCATCTTGGTCATGATGAGGCCGGTCAGCCCCAGCCGAGCATGAAACTCCTGCGCCGCCCGCACCGCATCCTGCCCGGTCATGGCATCCACCACCAGCAACACCTCCTGCGGCTTGAACTCCGCCTTAATCTCTTCCACCTCCTGCATCATCTCCTCATCTATGTGCAACCGCCCGCCAGTGTCTGCAATGACCCAGTTCGCGGCCAGCTCCATGGCACGTTTGAGGGCGTGGGAACACAACGCTGCGGGTTTCGCTGACGTATCTTCACGATAAACCGGTATGCCGAGCTGGCCGCCCAGTACGGAAAGTTGCTCGACGGCGGCCGGCCGCCTCAGATCGGCGGCAATCAGCAGTGGCCTCTGGCCCGATTTTTTAAGATGCAACGCCAACTTGGCAGCAGTGGTCGTCTTGCCCGATCCCTGCAGCCCGACGAGCATCACCCTTGTTGGAGGCTGGCTCGACGGCACCATGCGACTGGCGGTGCCCCCCAGCATGGATGTCAGCTCTTCGTTGACTATCTTGACAACCTGCTGTGTCGGCGTCAGGCTTTCCAGCACCTGGCTGTCCATCGCCCTCTCCTTAAGCTTCGATATGAAGTCTTTGACGACCTTGAAGTTTACGTCGGCCTCGAGCAAGGCCAGGCGCACCTCCCGCAATGCCTCATCGATATCCTTCTCGCTGAGCCTGCCCCTGTTCCCCAGCTTCTTGAAGATGGTATTCAGCTTTTCGGAAAGCGTTTCAAACATCGATCCACCATGCCATCATTCTAAGTGCACAAGCGACAGTTATCAAGGTGTCGCATCTTCTCAGAATACATTCCGATGCTGAGGACAGTCATGGTGTCAGGCGATGGACTGCGGCACAAACGACCGTAAATCGACGGCAGTGTGATAGAATATTACTGTGCGCGGTCAGGGAGTCGTTTCATGACATCGATCACGTTTTACGGCGGCGTAAACGAGATCGGCGGCAACAAGATACTGCTGGAGAGCAACGACAGGCGAATCTGGCTCGACTTCGGCATGAGCTTCCGGCAATCCGATCTCTATTTCGATGACTTCCTTCAGCCGAAGCGTTATAACGGCGTGGTCGATTTCCTGGAGATGGGCCTGCTCCCGGTGATGCCCGACATGGGTGGCCTCTATCGACAGGATTACCTGTCGCATGCCGACATGCACGTCGATCCCGAACCCGCATACGATGCCGTGTTCCTCAGCCACGCCCATGCCGACCATGCCAACTACATACATTTCCTGCGCAGCGATATCCCCATCTATGCTTCCGACGTGACGAAGCGCATACTATCAGCGATGGAGGAAACCGCTGGCAGCGGCGGTTTCTGCGAATTCACCTTCCTCAAGGAGACCTTCAAGCTGAGGCCGGACGCGAAGGGGACAGGCTTAACCCGGGTCAAAGGCGAGGAAGCGAAGATCGGGCGGGAGTTCCACGGGCTTAACCATGGCGAGCGGATAACCATCGGTGATATGGAAGTCGAAACAGTCCCGGTGAACCATTCCATCCCCGGAGCGTGCGGCTACCTGATCCACACGTCCGACGGGGTCATAGCGTACACCGGCGACCTGCGGTTCCACGGCTACGGCAGTGAATTGACCAGGGCTTTCGTGCAGCGGGCTGCAGCCTGCGAACCCATCGCTCTCATCTGCGAAGGCACCCGTATCGATCAGGATGAAAGTCATACGGAGCAGGATGTCCTTGAGAGCGTGGGTAAGGTGGTGAGAGCGACAAAAAATCTGGTCATCGCCAACTACCCGTGGAAGGATGCCGAGCGGCTGCGCAGCTTCTACGAGGTCGCCAGGGCCAGCGGACGTAAGCTGGCGCTGAGCCTGAAGCAGGCCTACCTGCTGAATAAGCTGCATGGCAGCGACTCGGGGGTACCCCTGCTGGATGATGACCACATTGCAATATACGTAGACCGCAAGAGCTGGGGACTAATAACCAAGGCGGACCTTACGGCCTTCCCCGAAAACATCGTTAAACAGGACTACAGCTCATGGGAACGAGAGTTCCTCGACCGCCGCAATAGCGTAACCTGCGATGATATACATCGCAATCAGGGGGACTTCATCGTCCGCGTGGATTTCTTCGACCTCACCGACCTGATCAATATCCGTCCGCATGAAGGGTCCAGCTATATCTGGTCCAAGACAGAGCCGTTCGACGAGGAGGGGGTCATCGAGCAGTCCAAGGTGGAGAACTGGCTGAAGCACTTCGGGCTATTCCCGTATGAGAAAGCCCACGTATCCGGCCACGCGTCCGGCCCGGAGATTATAGAACTCATCGAGAAGATTAAGTCGAATGTGGTTTTCCCCATCCATACGCAACAACCGCAACTTTTTGTTGCACCGAACGGGACGCGGGTAGAGACGCCGGAGACAGGCAAACGATACACTTTATGAGGTCGTGCGATTGATCCCGATAAAGCTTACGCTGGTAAACTTCATGCCCTATCGTCAGGCCAGCCTGTCATTCGACGGCATACATATAGCCTGCCTGTGCGGCAATAATGGTAACGGGAAATCGTCCCTGCTGGATGCCATCACCTGGGCGCTGTGGGGCAAATCCCGCGCCAGGAGCGACGACGACCTGATACACCAGGGACAGGCGGAGATGTCGGTGGAGCTAGAGTTCAGCTTGTCGCGTCAGACATACCGGGTGATACGCAAGCGCTCGAAGCCAAAGCCCAGCCGGCCCGGTCGCTCGCTACTCGACTTCCAGTTAGACACAGGTCAGGGCTATAAATCGATCGCCGGCAACACCATCAGCGAAACTGAGAGGAAAATAGTCGAGACGCTGCGCATGGACTATGACACCTTCGTCAACAGCGCCTATCTGGTGCAGGGCCACGCCGATGAGTTTACCAGGGCACAGCCAGCGAAGCGCAAGGATGTGCTGTCCAGCATCCTCGGGCTGTCACGCTACGACGAGCTCGAGCTGCGTGCCAGAGAGCGCGCCAGAAAGGCCGAAAAGGAACGCCGTGAACTCGAGTATGCCATATCCGTCATCGACGAGGAGCTGTGCCACCGGAGCGGGTACGAGGAACGGCTGAAGCAGGTGGAGCAGGACCTGGCTGAACTTGTCGCGGCGCAGCGGGATAAAACGGATAAGCTCAACGCGCTCACGAGGCAGCAGAATATCTATGACCTGAAAACCGAACAGCGGTCCCGGATCCAGGCGGATATCGGGCAGACGAAGCAGTTGATGTCCACGCTGGAGGAACAGTTGCGGCAGCGTCGCTTAAAAATCGACGGCTACGATAAGGTCATGGCGAAACATGAGGCGGAAAGCTCCAGGATCAGGCATAAGTTAAACCAGATATCCAGCTACGAATCACGGTTACAGGCAAAGCGGGAGGAGCTTGAGCGTATATCCAACGAGATGCACGAGTTATCCGCAAGCAAAGAGCGCCTTAAGAATGATATGAGTGAGTTGAAGGAAAAGATCGTCATGCTATCGCAGGAAGGGGCGAACTGCCCGCTATGCGAACGTGAACTTGACCCGCAGAGCCGCCAGAGAACTATCGATAACTACGAGAGACAGGGGCAGGAGAGAAAGCTATTGTTCCGCTCCAGCGAGGAACGCTACCGCAGCCTGGAAAAGGACGCCACCAGCCTGAGACACGACATCGCTCAGATGGAGCGGGAGATGACCAGGGAACGAATCGAGTGGGAACGACTGGCGGCGTCAATGGACCGGGAACACAGCGAAGCACAGAAGGCGCTACCCGCAGAGCGCCAGGCGGCTCAGGACATAGAACACAACCTCGAAAATTTGCGGCAGAGGATTGCGGATGGGCAGGGTAGCCTGGAAACCCTGCACCAGGAACTGGTCGCGCTGCCACAACTGGAAAGCGAACTGGGTCACGCGCAAAAAGCTCTGGAGGACCTGGAAAAGAGGCAGGCGGCGATCCAACAGGACCTGGGTGCCATACAGGCTCACCTGGAGCGATGCACAGCACGCGAGATCGAAAAGAAGCAGAAGTCGACACAACTACAGACCACAGCCATGGAAGAGGAGATATATCTGATGCTGACGGAAGCCTTTGGCAAAAAGGGCATCCAGGCGATGCTTATCGAGAATGCGTTACCCGAAGTGGAGGAGGAAGCCAACAGGCTGCTGGCGCGCATGACCGACAACCGAATGCACGTCCGTCTGGAAACACAGCGGCCGGGCAAGACAAAGGGTGGAGAACCGGCGGAAACGCTGGATATCAACATATCCGATGAGATCGGCACCCGTCGCTACGAGATGTATAGCGGCGGCGAGGCGTTCCGCATCGATTTCGCGCTCCGTATTGCCCTGTCCAGGGTGCTGTCGCGAAGGGCTGGCTCCCCGCTGCCAATACTGATCGTAGATGAGGGTTTCGGCTCGCAGGACACGGCCGGCCGCGAGCGCCTGGTGGAAGCTATCATATCTGTCCAGGATGACTTCGAGATGATACTGGTGATAAGCCATATCGACGAGCTTAAGGATGTGTTCCCCATCAGGATAGAGGTCACCAAGACAGCGCAGGGCTCGAGTATCGAGGTTAGCCAGGGTTGACAAAACAGTAATTTTATGTTATTTTATACTAAATTAGAGTTACTGGGTCTTTTTAAACCGTAAGGAGAGCGGTGATAGTGATGACCACCGGAATAGATGTTACGGTAAAAAAGCGGGAGCCGATGGTGGTTGCCAGCCTCGCTATAAAGGGGCCATACAACCAGATCGGAGAGGCCTTCGGCAAGCTCTACGGCTGGATATCAAAAAAAGGCTATATTCCAGCAGTGCCCCCGGTGGTCGTGTTCTTCAATGATCCCAAGCAAGTAGCTGAGGATGAACTGCTCTGGGAGCTGAGATGCCCCGTTGCCGGCTTTGCGGAGGCTGGTGAACCGGACGAGGAAGGGTGCGGCTTCAAGCTGGTGGAGGAGTGCACTATAGCCTCGCTGGTACACAAGGGTCCCGTAGACGAAATCTGGATTACCTACCAGGCTCTCAAGGGATGGATTTCAAGCAACGGATACGACATCGTTGGACCCCCTGAAGAGGCTTATCTGGCCAAGTCGGAGGATACCCCCCCGGGCGAGACCCTCACAGAAATAAGGTTCCCGGTACACAAAAAATAGAACCTGAATCAGCGATGGTGGAGAGATCCTTTTATCCCCCACACTGTAACTAAGGATTGATTTATTACGGCGGCACCAATGGCGATCGAGGTTACCATCAAGCAGACCGAGCCGCGGACAGTGGCATTCATCGCTATGCGGGGTTCCTATGACCAGATCGGGACGGCCTTCCCCAGGCTCTACCGGTGGCTGGCACAGAAGGGTTACGGATTCGTTGGCCCGCCCACAGGTGTCTATTTCAACAGTCCGAAAGATGTTGCGAAGGAAGAGCTTACTTGGGAGCTGCAATGCCCCATAATGAACAACGTGTCGCTATGCAAGCCGGATGCCAGCGGTTGCGGCATCAAGCACGTTGATTCTATCGAGGTAGCTACCGCAATACATATAGGCCCTTTCAACAAAGTCGGCGCGACGTATGAGATGCTGTCAGAGTGGGTTAACTCCAATGGCTACTGCGTCGCCGGGCCGTCTCAAGAGGTATATCTATCCGACCCGGCAATCACCCCTGAAGCAGAACGCATCACCGAGGTTCGCCTGCCAATTAAGCGAACCGGCCACTAGTTGTGATATCGTCAGATTCACCTGCGCCCCTCACTCGCCATTCGATACAGCCTCCAGGGCAGACTTCCGCCGTTCGAACCCACAGGCCATCATCCTCAGATGCGCGAATCAGTTCAGGAATTGCATCCGCCGCCAGAATCCCTAAGCTCGCCAGCGCCCGCGCCGCTGCGCCGCTCAGGTCATTACCGTCACCGCCCGGCACATCGATAAGGGCTGGTATCACCGCAGCGTTACCGATGTATTCCAGGCACATGATAACCAAGTAGCGCACCTCAGGGTCCCTGTGGTTAGCCTCAATACTACCTGAGGCTTGCCGTAAACCATGAGTATGACTGACTATCGATTCCCAGATGATTTAAATTACTTAATATGAGGATGGTGGAGCAGCGTCCTTGCCCTCCAGTTTGCGCAGCGCCTCGGATGCGCAGGAGCGCACCCACTTGTTATTCTCTTCATTGTTCTTCGTCTTGGTGAGATGCGGTATGGCCGCTTTATCACCGATGTTTCCCAGGGCTTCAGCAGCACCGGAACGCACGTACATATCCATATCATCCAGCATCTCGATGAGCTTGGGCACCGCCTTTGCCGACTCCGCCCCGATCTCCCCCAGCGCCACAGCAGCACCGAACTTCAGGTGGCTGTCATCCAGCGCTTTTATCAGGTGAGGCACAGCATCCCCTGCAGCAGGGCCGATCCTACCCAGCGCCGCAGTTGCATTACGCCGAAAATCCTTATCATTGCTGGTTAACGCTTCGATGAGCAAAGAAACCGCATCCCTAGAAGCAGGTCCCATGGCACCCAGCGCCCCTGCAGCGCTGTTCCTCACGTGCCAGTCATCCTTTAACGATTTCATCAAGAATGGAACCGCTGACGGATCCCCTATCTTCCCCAGAGACACAGCTGCCCCGTTGCGCACGTACTCGTCGTCATCCTCCAGTGCAGCGATCAGGGCAGGCACAGCCGCCCTTGTCGCCGGGTTCGCGCTTCCAGCGATATGCGAGGCTGCCTTTTGGCGCTCTGCCTTATCCTCGTCTTTGAGCGAGTCGATGTATTCGGTGAGCGCGGACTTCTCCGCCAGCTTGCCCAGCTCCTCGGCCGCACGCTGCCGCACGTCCGGGTCTTTATCCTTCAGCGCCCCGATTATGGCGGAGACGGCTCCATCGGTGCCGATCTTGGCCAGTGCCATGACCGCGTTCTCGCGCACCGTCGGGCTCTTATTATCGAGCTCCTCTATGTATTTGCGTATCTTATCCTCAAGAACCATCCCGCCACCTTTAAGAATCGATATCGAAACAGTCCGTTATCGCCAGAGTTAGACTGCCCGTATGCTACACATATTCTACACCTGAGGCGAACCGGAATCGACGGTTGCTCTCTGCATGCCCCCGGACGAATATTTTTCAGCCTTCTT
>Ga0180431_10000537_pt1 | contig 54867 bp, 50 predicted proteins | sample SS_ome_11_FD_132459 | JGI IMG/M metagenome (GOLD analysis project Ga0180431, IMG submission 132459) | Hypersaline lake sediment archaeal communities from the Salton Sea, California, USA - SS_1_MS_1 metaG | ecosystem: Environmental > Aquatic > Non-marine Saline and Alkaline > Hypersaline >... | reverse complement strand
TTATTGTTGAAATTAATATTGGAATATTGTAGATATGGCTATTACTTCTTGTTTGGTTCTTAATTGGTTAGTTAGGGTACATTGAAAACAACACATTTCTTAGTTGCCGTATATTTTAAGAAGTTAAATTGGTTCAGCTATGGCACGGTATCGCAAAAAAATATCATTGTACGAAGTAATAAGCAAAGGTACTTCTAAGTCAGCTTATGGCAGAATGTTAGAAAAGCTGCATCTGCCCAAAATCGGCCGCGATAAGCCGGCCACCGTTCAGGATGAAGTTGAAATGCCCGAAAGTGTGGCTGAATGGCCGAGAAAACCAAAAATCGTGCAATTTAACGCCGGCAGAATTGAGTTTTCAATGCCATACCAGCTTGCTATTGCTGTACTGCTGGGCGTTATTTTGCTGCTTTTAGTCGTTTTTCGGCTGGGCCAGCATGCAAGTAATCCACAGATTACAAGTGTTTCTGCCAGCAGCCAGGATGTAAAAACGAGTCCAGCCCGGCCAAAAGCGGCGGATTTGCCTGCTGTTAAGGAGGTAACAGCGGTAGCGGACATTGAGAAATCGGCGATTATCGATGACAGACCTGCCGCTGTCAAAACTGAGCAGGTAGATGCTTTTCCGCAGACAAAAGCTGCGGGACCGCTGATAGCCGACAATGTTATCGTTCTGGTTGAGTATAAGGCAAAAGCGGATTTGGTGCCGGTCCAGGAGCATTTTGCCGGCTACGGTATTGGAACGGAAATTATAATAGAAAACGGACGATACTTTTTGATTACGAAAGATAGATATGAAAAAAACCCGGACAAGCCCGGCACAGCCGGATATAGAGCCAAACAGAAAATTATCAAAGTCGGAGCCGAATATAAAAATAAAGCTCCGAAGGGCTATGAAACTTTTGCACCGAACTTTTTCAGAGATGCATACGGCAAGAAACTGAAGTAATTTCAAGGAGATTTTTGGATGTCAATTGACCGTTCATTAAAAATAAAAGGCGCTTTAGAGCGGCACCGAAATGTTTTGTCGCGAGCTGAACGTATCGAAAGACTAAAAGAAGAAGAACAGTGGAGCGAGAGTGATTCACTATTCGGTCTGCCGAAAGTTGGCAACCGTAAGAGTCACACCGGCCGAAAGGAAAAAGCAGCCGCTGCCGAAGCTGTTGAAGCCGAAACACCCGAGGCCGAAGAAGAAAAGAAAGAAGAAGGTTAAAAATTTCGCACATTTTCAAGTTGAAGCCGACCGACGAAACGGCTCAAATTCTTAAGCGTTGTAAAGTTATTGTTATTTCAGGAGGCTCTACAACAGGAAAGGAAGGTTGACCATAGTTAAAGCTTTTTTCGGCGGTTTACAGTCGCAAATAAACATTTGGTGGTAGAGGGGGTGTGAAAAATGAGGAATAAAAAGTTAATTTTTATCCTTTCGGTGCTTATCGCAGTATTTTTTTCCAAGGCTGAAGCAAGTGTTTTTTCAGAAAATTTTGATGACGGTGATATAACTGATTGGACAATTACGACGCAAGGATTAGGTTCATTTATCACTTCTACTGCAAATTCTGTAAGCCCGCCTTATGGCTTTTATATGGACTCTATGGAGAATTCCCAAGCCAAGGCCGTATCACCTACTTATGATGTAAATCTTTCAGAAAACTACCATGTTTCATTCTACTTTTTAATTCCGGATACGAGTAACCACTGGTTTGAAGTATTCAACAACCATCAGACCTACCTTGTAATTGATTCCGGTGATGATTTAAAATGTTATGATGGTAGCATAAGCTATCTAATTGATAATTTGTCAACGGATAATTGGCATCACATCAAGATTAAAGTCTATCCTGCTTCAGAAAATTATGATGTTTACATAGACGAAGAATTTCAGAAAACTTGCCCATTCTGGATTCATACCGGTCTTGAGAATAGTTTTCAAATAGGGGATAGAGAAAATGGAAGTAGTGATTATGGGAAAGCATACTGGGACGATTTCGTAATTATTCAGCCGGTGGATTCTGATGGGGATGGTATAATGGATCCAAACGATAACTGTCCTTATGTTCCTAATCCAAATCAAGCAGACAGGAACTCGGATGGATGGGGGGATGTGTGTGAATGTATTGCTGCTAACCTTGATGGGCTTGGTTTTATTGACTTTTTGGATTTTTCAATTCTCGCATCTGAGTGGTTACATCAGGATAGCGCTTTGGAAGGTGATATTGATAGCGATAATGTTGTCGATTTTTATGATTTAGAAATACTTGCATATCACTGGTTAAGCGATTGTTTTGAAGAGTAATTTTCCAGTCTGCAACCTATATTCTTTGACCACCTTCAGTTTTTTGAGCACTTGAGATGTTCTGACACTGGGTATACCAAGCTATCAAGCTAAATCTGCTTGTTTTGTGGTTCCACTTTTGATGGTTAGGCTCTACCATTGTTATGCCCGACTCATACAACTTAACTACAACCAAATCATTCATTATCTTAAAATTTCTCAAAAAATGTTATGTTGTAAGTTCCTCATTAGCAAAGACTTAAAAAATATTGAAAAAGCACAAACATTTTTTATATACAGCGCCATAAAAAGAAGCAAGCTGTGATAGGCTCCGATTTGTGGGGTAGTAACAGTAGAAGTTTTTAAATATGAGATGATGAAATAAGATTGCGACGGCTAAATAACCCCGGGCAAAACGTGAATGGCCTCTGTTGCAAGCGGCTAAACGACCTGCGGTGAAACCGCAGGCAAAATATTGCGTCGCCGTGGCTGCGACGACTAAACAACCCCCCAAATAGATTTGGGGTCTAAACATTATTGAGATTGCTTCGGCCTGCTGCGCAGGCCTCGCAATGACAACATAAAAAGCAAATTGTAAATCGTGCGTATTCGAATGTCCAAACCACCAGTAAAACCGGCGGTTAGACATAACGACAAAAAACAACCCCACGTGAAATCCCAAGGGGAAATATGGGGACAGGCGTGAGGCTAAATATAACAACACAGCCCCCAGGGTGAACCTGGGGGCTAAACGGTAAGGAGCACCCGTCGCAGTGCGATGGGCTAACAATTTCCCCGGCCCACAGGTGGCCGGGCTAATCGATTTCCCCCAGCACCCATCCTTCGTTTGCGGCGTCGTTTCACTATGCCGAGACAGGTTACTACGGATTGCAGGCCCTTCGACAGTGCTGTGCTTCGCTCAGGGCAGGCAGGCCTCAGGATAAATGTTGATTATTGGGGGGGAATGGGTTATTATATTCGGCAATGAAGAAAATATTGGCAGACAGAACCGACAAAATCGACTCAAGCGGGATAAGGAAGGTCTTTGCGCTGGCGGCATCGCTGAAAGAGCCGATAAATCTGTCCATAGGTCAGCCGGACTTCGATGTGCCGCAACAGTTGAAAGACGAAGCAATAAAGGCGATTCAGGCGGGGCAGAATAAGTATTCGCAGACGGCGGGTGATAGTCTGCTGAAAGAGAAAATAGCTGAACAAATTAGAGATGAGTTCGGGTGGGCAAAGCCCGGCGTACTTGTCTCCAGCGGCGTCAGCGGGGGGCTTCTGTTAGCGTTTTTGGCGCTTATCAATCCCGGCGATGAGGTGATTATTCCCGACCCTTATTTTGTAATTTATAAACATATAGTCAATATGTTAGGCGGTAAGTGTGTTTTTGTGGACAGCTATCCCGAATTTGGGCTGCCTGTCGAGAAAATTGCTGAGGCCATTAGCGAGAAGACGAAACTGATTATAGTTAATTCGCCCTGCAATCCGACCGGCGTGGTGTATTCAGAAGAAAGTATAAAAGCCCTTGTTGAAATTGCTGTGGAAAAAGATATAATCGTAATGAGCGATGAAATATACGAGAAGTTCAGCTATGACGGCAGTTGTCCGAGTACAGCTAATTACTATGATAAGGTCATTTTGCTGCGAGGTTTCGGCAAGGCATACGCTATGACCGGCTGGCGGCTTGGTTATGTGGCGGTGGGCGAATCGCTTAAAGACGTGCTTGAAGAGATGACAAAAATTCAGCAATATACCTTTGTCTGTGCGCCGACTCCTTTTCAGCAGGCGGCTGTTGCGGCGCTGGATTACGACGTCGCTGAACTGGTCGATGCCTACAGGAAGAAACGAGACCTTGTTTACGAAGGGCTGAAAGATAAATTTGAAGTGGTCAGGCCTGGCGGGGCGTTTTATCTGTTTGTTAAATCACCGGGGAAGTGCAGGGGGGCTGCGTTTGTGGAAAAGGCAATTGCCAATAATGTACTGATTATTCCGGGGAATGTGTTTAGCGAAAAGGATACGCATTTTCGGATAAGCTATGCGGCCGGCGATGAGAAACTCAAGGAGGGGGTAGAGGTTTTATGCAAGCTGGCAGATTAAGATTGACTATTAATTATTTTCTGTTTACTATTTTTACTTCTTGCAATTATCGTTTGGTGATAAAGACTCGGAGAAGGAGCTGGGATGGTCAAGGATATGATTTTCGGCACGGCAGGGGGGCTGGGGCTTTTTCTGTTCGGTATGAGGATAATGTCGGAGGGGATAAAAAAGGTCGCGGGACAAAAACTTAAGGGGCTTCTTACAGCATTGACAAAACGTCGCCTTATTGCGGCTCTGGTGGGAGCGCTGATAACAGCTCTGGTTCAATCGAGTTCTGCTACGACTGTGATGATAGTAGGGTTTGTCAACGCAGGCTTGATGAGTTTAAGGCAGGCGTTATGTGTTATCCTCGGTGTGAATGTGGGGACGACTTTTACGGCGTGGCTGGTTTCAATGTTTGGTATCGGAGGACTCAAAATAACAATGTATGCACTTCCGGCCATTGGTGTTGGCTTTCTGCTGCAGGTTTTAGGAAAGACACAGAAGGTAAGAAGCTTTGGCAATGTATTGCTCGGCTTTGGTCTTTTGTTTGTTGGCATTTCGTTTATGAAAGAGGCATTTTCGCCACTTAAGGATGACCAGGCAGTCCAGAACATCCTTATCCGTCTGATGCGGGATCCGCTTTTAGCTGTACTGATAGGTGCGGTGATAACGGCGTTGCTGCAGAGTAGCTCGGCATCGATTATGATGGTGCAAGTACTGGCATTTCAGGGAGCGTTTGGGACGGACTGGGAGCTTGCGCTGCGTGTTACCTTACCGTTTATCTTAGGTGCTAATATCGGTACAACGATAACGGCACAGATAGCGGCATTTCAGACATCGCGCAACTCAAGGCGTGCAGCGATGGGACATACGTTCATCAATACGGTAGATACGTTGTATATCTTGCCTTTGATGTGGTTAGGAGTGTATCATAAGATAGTAATATGGGTTTCGCCATGGCAGTTATCACAGAGTACGATAATGGTTCATATGGCGATTGGCCATAGTTTGATTAATACGGTTGATATGTTTTTACTTATGCCATTCGTTCGCTGGATGGAATCAATAACCGTGAAGCTTATACCAATTAAGCGTCACGAATTGGACCAGAAGCCCGTTGTGCTGGAAAGGCACCTTCTCGATACGCCGGTTATAGCCCTGGAGCAGGCAACTCGCGAGATTATTCGTATGGCACAAACAGCTAAGAAGGCACTTAGGGATTCTATCAATGGAATTGTCAATAATGATAGAAAAAAACTTGTGTCGGTAAGACAGACAGAAGATTTTATCGATGAACTGCAGCATGAAATTACATCGTATCTGGCTGCGCTTTCGAGGAAGGAGCTTTCTGAGAGGTTTTCGGTGGCACTGCCGGTACTTTTACATACGGTCAACGACCTCGAGCGTGTTGGGGACCATGCAGTAAACATCGTCGAAATTGCTGAACGGAAAATCGAGCAGAAGCTGCCTTTCAGTGATTCTGCGCTGGCTGAGACCGCTGAGTTGAGCAAAGAGGCCGAGCAGATGTTTGATTATATCATAGCGGCTCTGGAGAATGATGACGTTGAGGTGGCCAAAAGGGCCTTGGTCAATGAGGATAACCTTAACAGGATGCAGATAGATTTTCGTCGCAGCCATGTTCAGCGGATGACTGATGGTACCTGTGTGCCTGAGGCGGGCGTGATATTTATCGATTTGGTTGATAATGTGGAGAAGATCGGCGACCACCTGACCAATATTGCCCAGGCGGTGATAGGGGGGTTACAGTGGGATGGGGTTGAGCCGGGACGACCCGACCGACGCCAGGCATTCTCAGAAGGAACCTGAAAAGTATTCAAAATATTGCGGCTTTTTGTTGCTAATCTGTCAATATATGGGTACATTGGTGTGTATGAAGAGTCGGATTGGGTTAATTCTGATTGTTTTGCCCTGCATTGTACTGTTTGCGTCTTCACATCTGACAAACGGTGGGGCGGGACTAAATGAGGCCGAAGCAAACAAGCCGGAGGTTGGTTTGCCGGCTGCAAAAGCTGCGGTAATTATCTGCGAGAATATGATTGACAACGGGCTGTATAAATCCATCCGGCGCAGGACCCAAACTGCGCTTGATTGGGGCGCTACATACCTGATATATGAGATAAGCACTTATGGAGGACTGGTTACAGCGGCGGATGATATATCGAAATACCTCATACTCGACGTAGGCAAAAAAGCCCATACTGTGGCCTATGTAACAACCGAAGCGATATCAGCGGGTGCGATGATAAGTGTCTCCTGTCAGGATATCATAATGCTCGAAAATACCACTATAGGTGATTGTGCGCCGATAATAATTTCACCCGGTGCAAAGCTTGAGGGTGTCGAGCGGGAGAAACAGGAGAGCTTTATTCGAGCGGCTTTCGACCGTGCGGCAGAGGCCAACGGCTATCCACAGGCACTTTTGCGGGCAATGGTAACGATGCAGATTGAAGTGTACAGGGCCAAGAACCTCACAACCGGCGAGTATGAATTTTTCGAGAGCGTTCGTCTGCCCAGGGATGCGAACGAATATGACCTGGACAATAAAGAGTTAATTGTCGAGAAAGATAAGATATTAACACTAACCGCATCAAGCGCATTTGAATACGGCATAGCAAGGGCGGTGGTCAAAGACCGGGCAGGTGTCCTTGAGTTTCTTTCCAAACGGGACGGTGTAACCTTTGTCGGAGAAACAAAGGTGCTTGAGACCACCTGGTCGGAGGAAATGGTTCGATGGTTAAATTCGCCTGCGGTAATGGGTGTACTTGTTATGATTGCAATGTTAGGTGTATATGTGGAGCTTAATACGCCGGGAGTCGGTCTGCCCGGACTGGTGGCAGTCATATGTATAGCGATTATAATCGGCAGTAAATACTTTATAGGCCTGGCAAACTGGGTGGAAGTAGCACTATTTGTTATCGGTGTAATCCTGCTGATGGTGGAGCTGTTCATACTTCCGGGTTTTGGGATTGCGGGTTTTGCGGGGATAATCTGCATATTGGCCGGTCTGTTCGGTATGCTGATAAAGAATCCCCCCGACAGGCTGCCCTGGCCGGATAGTCCCGAAAACTGGAAATTTTTAACAGATGGAATTTTAGGGATGTCTCTTGGGTTTGTTGGATTTGTCATCCTGGCGTGGTTTCTGGCGAAGTATCTGCCTAAGCTGGAGTTTCTTAGCGGTCTTACTCTAATGCCTGCGTTGGCAAAGCAGGGCGATGAAATAGAAATCAATCTGACCGTTCCGCCCTCAAGCCAGACAAATGTAAAGGTCGGTAACATCGGCGAAGTGATTTCGACGCTGAGGCCGGCGGGAAAAGCAAAATTCGGCGAGGCAATAGTCGACTGCGTCGCTGTAGCAGAGTTTCTTGACAAAGGCGCCAGGATTGAGATAATTGAAATTCACGGCAACAGAGTTGTAGTACGGGCGGTGGGAGATTGAACCGAAGAGTTGATGAAAAAAGTTGCAAAGTAATGTTTTTAAGAGAGACAAAGTAATGGATTGGTGGCTTGTTTTTGCAGTTTTTCTGTTTTTCGTTTCAGCCGCTTTGATAATAGCTGAAGTATTTGTACCGAGCGGAGGGCTGATAAGTGTCTGTTCTCTGGCGTGTCTGATTGGCGGGATAGCCATATTTTTTCGTCACAGCGTAACAACCGGCTGGATAGGTGTAATCATTGCCATTGTGATGATACCGTCGATTGTGATAATTGCCTATAAAATATTTCCCAGGACGAGATTCGGCAAAAGTGTTACGCTCACACCGCCGCAGCGTCAGCAGGGCGATGCCATCCCGGATACAGAACAGCTAAAGAAGCTGGTGGGAGCCGAAGGTGCGGTGCTTACGCCGCTTCGGCCGGTGGGAACGTGTGACTTTTCCGGCCGAAGGGTTGAATGTGTAGCCGAAAGCGGCTATGTTGATAAAGGCAAAAAGGTAAAAGTTATTGATGTGGAAAGCACCCGGGTTACAGTTCGTGTAATTGAAGAGGGCTAAGTGACTGTAGCAGAGGTATTGTTTATTAACAAAAAAACAAATTGAAAGGGGAAAAAGATGAGTGACTTATCAAGCATAACTTTAGGTGTAGGCGAATATCAAAGAATGCTGGTTTCGGCAGTTGGTATTATACTTTTTCTTTTAGTATTAGTGGCGTTGTTTTTGTTAGCCAAATTTTTCAGGTTATGGCTTCAGGCCAAGCTATGCAAGGCCAAGGTTAAATTCTCCGAGCTTATCGGGATGTGGCTGCGAAAGGTCGATACACGAACGATAGTTCTGAGCAAAATAACGGCGGTTCAAGCGGGTCTGACTTTGACGACACAAGATTTGGAAAGCCACTATTTGGCAGGTGGTCGCGTACCCAATGTTGTACGTGCACTGGTTGCCGCAAACAGGGCCAATATCGATTTGACTATGAAGACAGCCACTGCCATTGACCTGGCAGGGCGCGATATCCTCGAGGCGGTTCAGACAAGTGTTAATCCGAAAGTGATTGACTGCCCCGAGCCGGCTAAGGGCAAAGAAACTATCGATGCGGTTGCGCAGGATGGGATTCAATTAAAGGCCAAGGCGCGTGTAACCGTTCGCGCCAATATCGAAAGATTAATCGGCGGTGCAACTGAAGAGACTGTTATCGCGCGAGTTGGTGAAGGAATAGTTACGACAATCGGCAGTGCCATAACGTACAAAAGCGTTTTAGAAAATCCGGACAATATTTCAAAATCGGTTTTGGCCAAGGGCCTGGATGCAGGAACAGCTTATGAGATTTTATCTATCGATATTGCCGACGTAGATGTAGGCGATAATATCGGTGCTAAACTTCAAGCCGCCCAAGCCGAGGCTGATATGCGGCGCGCAAAGGCAGAGGCAGAAAAACGCCGGGCTATGGCATTCGCGCGCGAGCAGGAAATGAGGGCGCTCGTAGTAGAAAATGAGGCAAAAGTGCCGCTGGCAATGGCTGAGGCATTTCAGAAGGGCAACCTCGGCGTTATGGACTATTACCGGATGAAAAATATCGTTGCAGATACCTCAATGCGGGATTCGATAGCAAAGCCCGAAAAGAAAGAATAGAGGACAAGACTGCGAACAAAAGACACAGGAGATGGTAAGCAAGAGACAATATAATATACGATAAATGGTTTATTCACTGTTACAAGAAGTTCTTGCCGCCAGGAAAGGCAGAGAAGACTGGATGCAGATACTGGTAATTGTTGCGATGGCAATCATCTATGGTATCAGTGCTATTTTTAAGTCAAAGTCAAACAAGGCCGAAGAGGAAAAGGAAAAGCAACAGCAACAAAAGAGAGCTGCAGGCCCAGGCAGAAGGGTTCGCCCGGAAGAAGTGCAACCGGCAGATGTAAAAGTAAAACGAGTCGGGCCTGAACCTGTAGCTAAGAGAGTCGAGGTGAAAAGAGAGAAAGCCGCAGGAGAGGCAAAAGCCGATTATGTGAAGACTCAGGAATTATCTCAGCCAAAGCGGCGAATTGCACCAGAAATTGGTAAGCTGCTGGAATTTACCAGCATGGCCATGGAGACAGTAGAAGAAATTGTTTCTGAAACAGCCGAGGAGCTGCCTGAATTTACCGGCGGAGCCGTTAAGCCGCTTGAAAAAAAATATGCTGTTGTGCCTAAACAAAAAGCAAGGTTGGAAAAAGTCGAGAAGCCTTTAATTGATTTTACCGAACGTAACATACTACGCAGTGCGATTCTGCATTATGAGATATTAGGCAAACCTCTTGCTTTACGTGAGCCTCGCAAATTCTAAATGTGGAACATCCCCAAAAGCATATGAATACCATATATCAAGAAATATACCATAAACAACGTCCCATAATATATGTTATGTTTCATTCAGGGATTTTGTAGTGCAAACAGATAATGAGCAGTTTTTTAGCATTTTAACGTTTTTTGATACATACAGACGTTTTGATTGTAAATGATGGTATTTTTGCTGTTCCTGACAAAAAACTACTGTGCTCGGGATGAAAAAAGGTTAATTACTGCCGGCAGCCTGGTTAACTGTATCAGCGAGATTGTCCCATGTGGCAGTTGCTGCGTCCAAAAGACCCAAGTTCTGGAGAACTATCGAGATATTAACCGTTGCTTCGGTACTGGCAAAATTGTCTTCCATAAAACGCTCAAGATTAATTAATGACGAGGCAAATTTTACTCTGTCACAATAGAGCAATGCGATTTTATAGTGCAGAGCCAGGGTGTCCTTATTAAGACAATCGTGGCTGATTAGCTGCTCAAGGGCATTTTGCTCCTGATTTGTTTCGTAAAGACATATAAGCAGTTTACTTCTGGCCCTGCTGTAAGTTGGGTTTATCTCCAATGCCCGTTGGAAAGCCTTTAGGGCGTTGCCTGGCCTTGCTACGCTCATCATTAAGACGCCCAGCCGATAGTGCAGGTCCGGGTTTTGTGGCTGAAGCTCGATTTGCTGACGATGTGCAGTAATAACGGCTTCTATTAAACTGCCTGAATCACGAGCATTACCAGAGGCCAAGGCCTGTCCAAATCTTATTTTAAACTGTAGGCCGGCAGTTTCAGAGAACAACAATGAGCTGTTTGCTTCAATTGCCGCGGCCAGGGATAAAGTTGCCTGTGCATCGGAGGTTTTTCCTGCTAATTTCTGGGCGATAGCCAACCCAAGGTAAGCGTCAACGATTTTGTCGTTTATCTCGACAGCCTGGTTGAACTGCTGAGCAGCAAGCTGGTCGGCATTAGTCTGTAAGTACTGCGTTCCCAGCTTTATAGTAGCTTCCAGAAAATCGGGGCAGATGCGAATTGTCTGCTGATATCGAGAGATTGCCTCATCGGTGGCACCGAGCATCGTGAGCACGTCTGCTTCTCTGGCTATCAAATTGACCTTTTCAGGCTGTTGGCGTAATGAATCCTGAATCCGCTCAAGGGCCTCGTGAAGTTGGCCGGCCCCGATTAGCTGTTCTATTTCGTCATCTTCGCTGTAAAAATTGTCCGGATGTATTAAAATTGCGGTGTTAAAAGTTGCAATGGCATCGTTGTATCTGCCAACGGCAATGTATAAATGCCCGAGTATCGTAAGGGTTGCTATATCGTCAGGATACTCATTTTTGAGCAGTTCATATTCCTGTATTGTCTTTTCAAATTGTCTGTTTTTGAAATAGACGGCGGCAAGGCGCTGTCTTGGAAGCTGCAGATAGTTTTTGAACTTCAGGCAGTCCTGATAAAATTCCACGGCCTGTGCTTCTTTTGAGAGCATCTCATAACAATACCCAAGAGTGTAAAGTGCCATCGTGTTGTTCGGCTGTCGCACATAGACCGAGTTTAATTCCTCAATTGCAGCCGGTATCTGGTTCTTTGAAAGACATATTGCCGCGGAAGCCATTCGGCCATAATTGCAGGAGGGATATTCGAAAAGATAGAGCTTTAGCTGCTCCTGTGCCGATTCGGTTTTTTTACTGCCGAGCAGCTCAATGATTCTATCCAACTGCCGGTTCCTGTCTGATTCGGTATCGGTTTGGGAAAGTCCGGCGGTGTTTAGCCAATGCCATATCAAGTCGGTCATATCGACTGTCATCGCCCTGCCGAGAATTTGCAGCAAATTGCTCATACAACCCTACTCCTTATTTGCGTTTTCGTCGTTTGGTTATTTAGCTTCTTTTTGTCGCAAACCTTCCGGTAAACGCCATTAAACTTATCGACAATACGCCGAGGTGTGTTAATTGCCGTTTTGTTAATTGAGCAGGTAAATACCCACTTTGTGAGGCGTATATGGCGATTGTGTGTGATGTAGGGATTGTTGGGGTTCTAAAGCAGGTTTTAGGACTTTGTCACTTTATGGGGCATAAAGGAGTTTTGGGCGATAAAGGCGATAGAACCGGTTTAAGTGATAAGACTCAAAAAGATTACGAAAAAGCGCTGTGCCCGGGGGCCTTTGATTTTTTTGTTTTCAGTCATAACAACGCTCCTAATCTGATTTTTCCTTTTGGGTTTGCTCTTCTATCTCGCGTAAATATGCTAATGTCCATTCGAGCTTATCACTTAGATGCTTTAGCTTGAGCATCGTTTTAACTCTTGTTATAAGTTCGAGTTTGTTGACGGGTTTGCTGACAAAATCGTCTGTTCCGGAATCGAGGCCGCGTTCGATATCGCCGAACTCGGTAAGTGCCGTTATCATAATGATAGGGATGCTATTTGTCTGGGGGTCGTTTTTTATTCTCTTACAAACCTCAAAGCCGCTCATTTTCGGCATCATCACGTCGAGCAGAATCAAATCAGGCGGCTGCTTTGCTATAATATCCAGTGCCTGAATTCCATCCTGGGCAGGGACAGTTTGACAGTCCATATCCTCAAGGTAGGCCTGCAATAGCTCAAGATTCTGCTGATTATCATCAACAACCAGCACCACCGGTGTTTTATTTTCATCTTTTTCAGGTTTAGTCCGCTTCATAAGAGATTACTCCTAACTGTTTATTATTTACCGATGGCCTTCAAAATTGCGGTGCAAAAGGCCGGCAAATCTTCCGGTTTGCGTGATGTTATCAAATTGCCATCCACAACGCACGGCTCATCAACATACTCTGCCCCGGCGTTTTTAATGTCATCCTTAATTGCCATAAAGCAGGTGGCTTTTCTGCCCTTGTAAGCTGCCGTGCTGCACAACAGCCATCCACCGTGGCAGATAGCCGCTATAACCTTGCCGGCGTTTACCATATCTTTCGCGAATTTTATAACGTCGGCATTTCTTCGCATAAAATCAGGAGCAAAACCACCCGGCACAATCATACAATCGTAATCATCGATGTTGGCCTGGGCTGCCGAAACTTTCGAGACACAGGGAAGCCCTTCTTTTGAATGATACTCTTTTTTTGCCTCGGCTGCAACAAAATCAACTTCGAGTCCTGCTTCCCTGAGGCGGTAATAAGGGTACCAGACTTCAAGGACCTGATACATTTCGTCAACCATAACAGCTACTTTTTTATCTGCCATTTTTCACTACTCCTTTTCTATCGGCATTGCATTTCAGGTGGTTTGATTGTTGTGATTTTCGATAAATTGTCTGACCTCCGGTTTTATATATACCGTTTCAATATCCACTATTTTCGAGACAGCTTCGGCACAAAGTGCTGCGACTTCGGCTGATGGCGCCTGTGTATCGGCGAAGAAAACATTGCCTCCTTTTATAGTGCACAGCCCCCCGCCTGTTCCGCCGAGAGGTTCCAGGCGGATTGAAACACCGTTTGCCTCCAACAATGCTAAAAGCTCTTCTAAAATCTGCTGCTTATTCATTTGGCGTACTGTGTATTGCGTTTTTCGTGTATCCGAACTGCATGCAGTCTCACAACTCAAGAAAAAGCACGTTAAAAGTCGATATATTAAATACTAACGACCAGAGAAATAATTTTATATCAGGAGCCGACAATTGACAAGTATTATCGAAAAACGCCTTTCTTTGCACAGGAATATGGCGAATCAACAAGAAGAGAATAATTCGTTAAGAACCCGGATGAACCAGCTCCAGGCCCTTGCCAACATTGGCACGGTTACCTGTATGATAGCTCATGAGATTAATAATCTTCTTACGCCGCTGTCCACTTATTCGGCTCTTGCGTTAAAAAACCCCAAAGACAAGGCACTGGCTGAAAAGGCACTTCAAAAAACGGTCCAAAATTGCGACCAAGCCTCTAAAATTATGGAAAGCATGCTGGCTGTGACAAGCGGTCAAGGTCAGAAAAGGCAAAACGTTAAGCTGATTACTCTGGTTGAGGAGGTTTTCGGGTGCCTTTGCAGAGACTTTTCAAGGGATGGGATAAGTGTGGATATCCGGATTCCGGAAGGATTGACAGTTTCTGCTGTTCCGGTCGAAATTCAGCAGGTTTTAATGAATCTGATTCTTAACGCCCGCGAGGCGATGCTGCCGGGCGGTGGAAAACTAATCATCAGCGCGGAAAAAACCAGTGATATGGTGTGTATAAGAGTTTGTGATACCGGCTGTGGGATTGAATCGGGCGATTTAAACAAAATCTTTGAACCGTTTTTCAGCACGAAACCGGATGAGAAATCGCCACCTGGTCGGCGGGCCAGCGGCCTTGGTCTTGCCTTTTGCAAAAAAGTGATAAAATCATATAATGGTTCTATAACGGTCGAATCGAAGCCGGCCGGGCCGACAAAGTTTGAAATAACGCTGCCAAATTCGCAGTAAGGTATTGGCAAAGAGTGGCTGAAGTTTATCAATATATTGGCCATATTGTGGGAGTTGCAAACTCAGTAAAATATATCTGGGAACCGGTTTTGATGGTTTTGCTGCTTGGTTGTTCTGCGTTTTTTTCAGGTTCTGAGACTGCATTTTTTAATCTCTCCCGCAGGCAAATCAACCTGCTTGAGAAATCCAAACACAGGCTTCAAAACCTTGCTGCGCGGGAGCTGGGCAGGCCTGGTCGTTTGCTTAGCTGTCTGTTGTTTGGGAATACGATGGTCAATATTCTTTTTTACGCTGTTGCCAGTGTGCTGGTAGTCAGGGTTGAGCGACAGTCCGGCGCCGGTTTGGCGGCAGTTATCGCATTTGCCGCCTTTGGCTTACTGGTGCTTTTTGGCGAGATACTGCCGAAATCTTTAGCTTATTCGAATTCAAAACCTTTTACAGTTGCTGCTGCTGCGCCGGTGTTTTTAATCCTGCAGATTTTTAGCCCTTTTATATTTGTCTTTCGTTTTTTAATAGTTGAGCCGGTGCTTCGGCTGATTCTCGGGCAGGCCAAACATCCCAAAGCAATAACGACAGGCGAATTTAAAACACTCATTGAAAAGGTTCGAAAACGCGGATTGATTAGCGCCGATGAAAACAAACTACTCGGAGAAATTATCGACCTCGGCCTGCTCAAAGTCCGCCATGTTATGCAGCCGAGGGTTGATATGATTGCCTGCTCTGTAACAGATTCGAACAGGACAGTGCGTGACATAATGCAGAGAAATCATCTGACGAAGCTGCCTGTATATGTCGGGACGATAGATAATATAGTCGGGTTGGTTTCTCTTCGCCGATTGTTACTTCAAGCAGATACGACGGTGGACGAGCTCGTTGAGAAAGTGCATTTCGTTCCGGAGCAGAAGACGGTGGAATCGCTGCTGGAATTTTTCCGCAGGGCGCATACCGATAGCGCAATAGTGGTGGATGAATACGGAGGTATTGCAGGCTCGATTTATCTCGAAGATATAGTAGAAGAGCTGCTCGGTCCCATCGAAGCAACAGCTGGAATTGAGCCTATCGAGCAGACCGGACCTCTCGAATACCGGCTGGCAGGTAATCTGGCCATTCACGACTGGACCCGGAGTTTCGGTATCGACCCTGCCCAGAGGCGTATTTCAACGATTGCCGGTTTGGTAACCACCCTGCTTGGCAGGATACCCAAAGCCGGTGACGCTGCCCGGCTGAAGAATCTGAAATTTACCGTCGAACGAGTGCAAAAGCACCGAATCGAAACGGTAATATTAACCCTTGAGCCAATTGAGAGTGAGTGACGGGATGATATTAATACCGGTGGTTTTGTTTTTTATGTTTCTTTCCGGGCTTTTCTCCGGCGCCGAAACAGGTATATATCAGCTCAGTCGTGTTCGCTTGCGAATCGGTATCGAAAAGAAGAAGTTGCCATTTGTGATTCTGGGCAAGGTACTTCGCGATAGTAACGGTCTTCTTATCTCAATATTAATAGGCAATAATCTTTCGCTCTATGTTGTTACGAGTATCGTTACTTACATACTGTTGAGCAGGATAAATTCTGCGCATACGGCTGAATTTCTGGCAACATTGCTAACAGCACCGGTATTATTCGTTTTTTGTGAGCTGCTTCCCAAGAACATTTTCTTTTATCGTGCCGATTTACTTATGCCTTATGTTGCGCCATTTTTATTCACCTTCAAAAAGCTTTTTACCTGGTGTTTGATAGTGCCGCTGTTGAGGTTTGTATCCGGTCTTTTCGGGCGGCTGACGGGCTTGCCAGACTCTTCAGGAACAGCTATAGCCGGTACACAAAGACACCAAATCGGGGCACTTCTTCAGGACACCCATGAAGAGGGTTTTCTCAGCCCCACGCAAACTGCCATCATAACCCGCCTGGTAAGTATATCGAATATCAGTATAAAGCCGGTGATGACGCCTATTGATAAAGTTCAAATGGTCGATGTAAATTCCGACCGGCTGACTTTGCTGCACAAATTAAAAAAATACTCTTTTACCTGCTTGCCTGTTTACGAGCGTCTGCCTGCAAACATTGTCGGCTTTATAAATATCTACGAGGCGTTAAGCTCAACAGAACAGTTTGTGGATTTGCATAATTTTATAAAACCGATCCACAAGCTACCCGGTGATACTGCTGTGATAGAGGCGATAAATATTATGCAGAATGAGAAGCAGAAAATGATATTGGTAACAAGAGCCGGTCTCGCCGGTCGAGAAAGGCCTGTCGGCATAGTAACTATGAAGGACCTGGTCGAGGAACTGGTCGGCGAGTTAACTGAATGGTAGTATTATCGGCGGGAACGAACCGAAACTGAGTGGTTGAATGTCACGAGCTCTTAGAAATGTCCTGACTGTCTTAACAGTAATCGCCCTTGCGCTTATAATCTTCTCCAACAGTATGACCAAGCCGATTGGGCGTGATGAGCATATGTACTGTACGGCCGGGGCCCTGCTGGCCGAAGGTAAGATGATTTACAGAGATTTCTCATACGTGGCCCAGATGCCGTATCATCCTTTGCTTTGTGCGGTTTTATTTAAGGTGCTGAACACAACCTACTATCTGCTTGTCGGCAGAATGCTGTCGGTTATCTGTGACGTCTTTGTAATGATATGTATCGTAGGATTATATCGATATATTTTTAAGTCATTTCCAGCTTCCGGAACGCTGCTGGGACTGGCGGGGGCGACACTTTATCTGTTTAATCCCTTCGTAGATTATGCAAGCGGTTATGCCTGGAATCACGATGTTGTCATATTGGCGGTAGTGTTGTCTTTTTTGTTGTTTATATCTACCGACTTTAAGCGGAAGTCAAAGTATTGGCGAATTGCCGGCATCGGTGCCCTGCTGACTTTGGCAAGCTGTATGCGGATAACAACGGTGCTGGTGCAGCTTTTGTTTTTCGCTTTTTTGTTTTACCAATCTGCCGAGTCGCTAAAGCAAAGGTTTAAGAGGGTTCTGCCGTTTCTGGCTGCGACAGCTTTAGTTTTGATTTGGCCTGTCTGGACGATAATTTCAGCTCCGCGGGCTTTTGTTTTGAATCTTTTCTGGTTTCCTATGCTCAATGGGGAATGGCTTCGTAAAATAGGTCTGGCTTACAATAAATGGGCTCTGACATATAATTCTTTGACCACGCCCGGTTATCTTTTACTCATTATCCTGACGATTTATCTTTATTCTGTGGTTGTTTGGCACAGTCAAAAGATAAATATATTAAAAGAAAAAAACGCATTGCTTGCCGCCCTGCTGCCGGTTGTCTTTTTTGTAATCGCTTTTATCCCCATAACGATGTGGAAGCAATACCTGGCGATGCCTGTACCCTTTTTAGTAATCGGTCTGGCTTATCCGCTGCTCTACCTAAGAAAATCAGCAGACAGCATCAACTTTAACATACATTTTAAAATTGTTTGTGTCGTAATATCTGCGTGCGTCGTTGTTTCGGTTGTTTCAAATCCGGCTGTCGCGAGCAGAACAAGTGAGGTGCTTGAACCGCAGGAGTGGATTCCGATTCGGCTGCACAGGATTTCAAGAGATATAGCCGAGAATATCGAAACTCGGAACTCAAAATTAATACTTACTTTGGCGCCGCTTTATGCGCTCGAGGGCGGCTGCGATATTTACACAGAGTTTTCAGCAGGCCTGTTTGTTTACAGGATTGCCGATTTTCTCTCGCCTGACAACCGTGAAATCACCCACACCACAGGCCCTAAAGGACTTGAGGCATTAGTTAAAAAATCACCGCCTGTGGCAGTGATATTCAGCCCGGAGCCTGAATTTTTCGAAGAAGCCCTTTACCATTCGGCGGTTAAGCCGGATTGGGAAAAAAGGATTTACCCCAACGGTCCGATAGTGTACCTTCGGCCCTAATTTTCGAAGATTGCTTTTGCTATATCATTGATTGGTTTACGGCTTTTGAAGTTATTGTTGCTCAGGATGGAAAAAATATAATCACCCTCGTCGGTGGCGCATATCCCTGAAAAGGATTTAACGCCGCCGATATAACCGGTCTTGCCGAAAATTCTGCCTTTGTATTTTTCTTCTTTGAAATATTTTGCGATTGTACCATCTCCCCCCCCTACCGCAAGTGAGTCCTTAAAAAGCTGTCGGTTTTTGCTTTTGTAAACATAGAGCAGGACTTTAGTTACGGCATTTGCGCTGAGTCTATTATCTCTGCTCAGGCCGCTGCCGTCATCGATAAAAAATTCCTTTTTATCGATTCCAATGCTGCGCAGATAATGTGAAACTGCTTTTTGTCCATCGGCCCAGCTTCCGTTTTTCTTATAAGGATTGGTGTTGGCAGCAATGGTTTTAAGCAGCGCTTCGGCTGCTAAACCGAAGCTGTTTTTGTTACACCTGGCAAGACAATCAGCGAGAGGTGTGTTGTATTCGGCAATTTCCTTGAAATTATAATTGCTGTCCAGTTCTTTTTCGATGAGTTGGCCCTGCACTTTTATACCGGCTTTGTTTAAGTTTTCCGCTAATAAGAACCCGAAAAAGGCGGCTGGTCTTTCAATAGCGACGGCAAACGGCTCTGTTTGTTTTTTGCATTTGCCGTGAACAACAATTTTATTAATTTCCTGTTTTCTGTATGAGCCTATTATACTTGCACCCTTTGAAATTGGTTTTACCTTGTTTGTGATTTTAACATAGTCTGTTTTCGGCTCGACAAAAACGGTTACTTTTCCGCCGGTATTTTTTGCAGCGATGTCTATACAATTGCCGTTGTAATTCAGGCCGCATACTTCGCAGGCATACCACTTATTGAGCTGCTCGACAGGCCAATTAGGATGGACCCGCTCATCATCAAATATGCTGCTGTCAACAATAATATCCTTAATAGCTTTTGTGCCGTTTTTCTTTAGCGCTGCGGTTATGTCTTCAAAAATCCAGTTGGTTTTTCGACCATACTTTACATCGGTAATTTTATCACCTAATAACGGGTCGCCGCTGCCTATTACAATGAGCGCATCGCCGTACAGTCCTACTTGTGTTTTAAATTCATAATCCGGGCCTAAAAATTCCAGCGCTGCTGCGGTAACGATTATTTTCATATTCGAGGCCGGTACAAAAGGTTTGTTTGCATTATGGCTGTATATGGTTTTGCCGGTATCGGCTTTTACGATGTGAACGGAAAACTGGACTTTCTTTTGTGAAAGCTGGTTGATAATGGCGTTGATTCGCTTCGCCAAATCGGCCCTTGCAAAGCCGGCGAGGCAAATACTAAATACGACTGTAACCAGTAACTTTTTCATTTGCGATTTCATACGGTGGTAATTATTCCTTGTTTTCAATGAGGAGTCAATTTTTGTTACTTACTATAGACCTTTATGGCCACCGGAAGAGGTCTTCTTTCATCTTATAGTTCACAAGGGCTTCGGCCGTCTTAGGTGAAATCGATTCTATAAACTGGTTAAGAGCATCTCCTCTTTCATGGAGGATTTCAATTTTTGAGACAACTTCCACAGAGATGTCGGTTTTTTCAAAGCGATTCATTTTCTCGGGCTGAAAAAGGAAATCCGTCATAACATAATTCGGATTCAGAAATGCAATCGGTTTAACACGGCGTTTTTCGAATGCTTTTTGCCACAGGCCCAGGCAATAGCCGAAATGGGTGCAGTTGAGACTGACAGAGATTGGGCAATCGAGGGAAGGTAATTTGGCCAAAGCTTCATCAACGAGAGCACTGATGAGTTCGGCGGTTTTTTTGCTGTCGAAAGTACGGTCGATGTGGTGGGCCAGGTTTAGGCAGTTCTGAGTGATAATGCTCTCCGGTGAGATGCCTGCAGCTATAAGTGTTTTGCGGTGGTTGTCCTCAGATATGGTCGTCTCGGTTGCAAAAATGATAACCTTTGTGTCCGGGGCCTTGCGAAGCTGTGCGTCAATGATTTCTACACCGGCCTCAATGATTCCAACGACCGGTGTTCCGGTTTTGCCGGCAAAGTCCGTATCACCGTATATCGTCGATAAGCTATTGCAGGCGATGAGAATCACATCCGGCTTATATCTTTTTTCCATAGCATAAAGTGCCTCGTTGAAGATGCGCACCTTTTCGTCGTGGCTGTCAAGAGAGTTATAACCACTCTCGTTTGAAAAGAGCGCATTGAAAAAGACAAGATGGGCCTTTTTGAAAATACGGGCTGACCGTAATTTTCTCTCAAGGTCGGCAACAACGGAAAGTCCGCCCAGTCCAGAATCAGTTGCAACAATTGTAACTTTATCTTCGGGCAAACTAACTGTTTTTGGAACCTGCGGCATATAAAATATATGATAAGACCACTCGAACTAATCGAAACAGCAATAACTAATGGCCTATTGAAATAAGCTTAATATCCGGTTTATATTTCACTACGGGTTATACGGAATAAAACCTGCCAGCAGAAAACATACTGATGCGGCTATAGCGGCGGTCGAACCGTATGGAATCTGCGTTCTGACGTGGTCTATATGGTTGCACCTGGCGCCGATTGAAGACATAATGCAGGTATCGGAGATTGGTGAACAGTGGTCTCCGAAAGTTCCTCCTGACAGCACTGCCGCTGCTGCGATATAGGGATTTCCGCCGCCTGCCACTGTCAGGGGCACAGCTATCGGCATACAAATCGCCCAGACGCCCCAGGAGGTCCCGGTTGCCAGGCCCATCAAAGATGCCAGGATGAATATACCAAACGGCACGATACTTGCCGGAATAACATCACCGGCAATGTCCTGAAGATAAAATGCCCCTCCTATTCCTTCCGGCACACCCGCCCTTATAAGGTCGCCGAGTGTAATCGCCAATACAATAATCATACCGCCGATGATAGCCGACTTGCTGCCGTTAATGACATCGTCGAGGAATTTTACAGGTTTCATCAACCCGCCCAGCGTATATTTGAAGAAGGCGGTAACAATACCAAGAGTGAAACTGGTAATCAGAATCTGGTTTCCGGTAAGAGGTATCTGGGGAAGCGTTGTGAACTTGACAACGGTATAATTCCACAGGCCCAAAGTTATCAGACAGATGATAGATGCACCGAGCGGTAGCAGCATATCGGATACCTTGCCTACTTTGAGCTTGGCTTCCAATTGCTCCTCTTGCTCTTCCGTCATTCCTTCCTGAAGTCTGGATGTATCATGGCCTTCGGCAGCTTCTTTGACGACTTTTTTCATTGGGCCGAAATCCTTTATTTTTCTGTTGACGAGCAAAAACACAAAAATCAGCAGGCAAATACAGTAAAAATTATAGGGCACGGTTTGAACCAGCCCCGCAAATCCATCTTCGCAGCCGGGTATATTATCCCGCATCAGCAGTGACATATATGCGATCCATCCTGAGATTGGTATAAGGGTGTTAATCGGCGCTGAAGTCGAATCAATCAGGAATGCCAGCTTGGCCCTGGACATTTTCATCCTGTCATAGATAGGTCTGAATACCGTTCCCGTTGCAAGTGAGCTGAAATACGCGCTTGTAAAGAGAGAGCAGCCCATAATTGCCGTTGCATTTTGCGCACCTCTTTGTGATTTGATTCTTGCAGAAATCCATTTTCCAAAGGCCATAGCTCCGCCGCTCCTGTCGAGAATAGTGATAAGCGCACCGAGCAGCAGCACACCCATAAGTACATAAGGTCTTTCGGGGTCCGACATAATTCCCATTCCCCTCAGCCCTATCTCCTCATTCTCGGCATGGCCTGCAATGGACTTGACTACATTTACCAGCGCAAAAGGAATGGAATGTCCCCAGCCATTTATGTGGGCATCCAGTATCAGTGTTCCGCTCATAATACCAAGAATGAGCGATTCGATAACTCGCTTTGTTGAGACCGCAAGGCCAACTGCGATGACAGCCGGCAGGAGCCCCCAAATGCCAAGGTGTCTCGGGGCAACAGCACCGTATTCCTTGAGTAAATGGGCGACTTCTGCGTTGTGCAGTTTTGCCCAGTGTAGTGGTGTTCGGCCATCTTTGGCTTTTATATTGGGGTCAGCTCCTTTGTCGAGCAAAAGTCCGGCAATCTGCAAATTTGACTCATAAGCCTTATAGAGTTCGCTGGTTTGAGCGATGAAGTGCAGAACAGTTCGGCCGTCTGCAGTTTTGGCGTTGAGGTCTGCACCGTTGGCGATTAAAAATTCTGCAAGAGAAGTATTTCCAAACCTTGTTACCAGGTGCAGAGCGGTTCTGCCGTCTGCGTCTTTAGCGTTGACATTTGCTCCTTTGCCGACGAGGAATTCGGTAATTTTTTGGTCGCTGTTAGATGCCGCCCAATGTAAAGCCGTCATTTGGGAGTCATCGCTGGCATCGAGCAGTTCCGGCCATTTTGCCAATGTGGATTCAACGACTTCGAGGTTACCTTCCTTTGCCGCCTTGAGCAGAACTTTAGCTGGACTTAATTGGGCTGCTTTGGCGTAGGGGTCTGCATCGCTGCTCTGAGTTGCCCATACAGGAGCTGCCGCAATAAATAAAACCGCCAGTGTTACGAACACTCTTTTAATGTTATCCATAATTTTTCCTTTTCTTTGATATAATGTGCAGTTACTGCGACTAAAGGCCTCATCACCGCAGCCAAACCTAAGAAGGTTACTTATAAACAATTCAAGGCTTAAATTCAAATATCTTATCCTGAAATTTTGAACTGGGGGGCAAATTAGACCGGAATTACTTCTGCCCGTTGACCCCGTTAGAAGTAAGCCGCCTTCAGTAGTTACTGCGCCCTCAGTGCAGACTTCTAACGGGGTTAAGCATAATGACTATTTGTGCTTGAATAAATCCTTACTGCATTAGATAATTGTGACAGTTCTATGGACTCCTAATGGATGACAACTGTTATCTTGAGGTTGATGTTATGAAAATCGCCTATTTTGATTGTTTTGCCGGTGCCGGGGGTGATATGATTGTCGCTGCGATGCTTGACGCCGGACTCGATGCCGAATTTCTAAAAGCTCAACTTGCGATGCTTGGCGTAAAAAATCTCGATATAAAAATAACCGAAACCCAACGATGCGGCCTAAGAGCCGTCAGCTTCAAACCTGTCATCCCCAACCAAAGACAACATCGGAATCTGGAAGAAATAACCAAAATTATAAACCAAAGTAAAATAAGCAAACAGGCCAGGAAAACCGCTGTGAGCATATTTAAAAATCGCCCGGGCAGAAGGTACTGTTCACAGCAAAGACCGCAATGATATTCACTTTCACGAAGTTGGCGCTATCGATTCAATCGTTGATATCGTATCGGCGTCTGTCGGTGTTGAGGCACTGGGAGTTGAGAGGGTTTATTGCTCAGCATTGAGTATTGGCGGCGGTATTGTTAAATGCGCTCACAGCGTACTGCCGGTTCCCGCACCTGCAACGGCTGAACTGATAAAAGGTGTGCCGGTTACAAGCGGGCCTGGCCAGTTTGAATTGCTGACTCCTACGGCAGCGGCAATTTTGACAACTATAACGGATGAATTTGGCCCGCTGCCGTCAATGAAAATCGAAACGGTAGGATATGGAGCAGGGACTCTGGATTCTGAAGAATTTCCGAATATTCTGCGGCTGACTCTGGGCCAAAGTGCGGATGAAGCTTCGGAAGATACAGATTCGGTCTGTCTGTTAGAGACAAACGTTGATGATGTGAGCGGTGAAGTGGTCGGCTCTGTGAGTGAGCAACTGCTTGAGTGTGGAGCGCTGGATGTTTTTACTACGCCAATCTATATGAAGCATAACCGCCCTGCCGTTAAAATAAGTGTGGTCTGTGAAATTGGGCTCGCAGAACAGGCCGAGCAGGTTATTTTCGAACAGGGGCTTACATTCGGGATTAGAAAACAGATTGTGCAAAGAAAGAAACTGGCCAGAGAGTTTGTTAGCGTTGAGACGGAGTTTGGTAAAATAAAAATAAAAAAGGGTTCCACCGGCGGGCAAATTGTGAATGTCAAGCCGGAACTTTCAGACTGTATTGAGGCCGCAAAGAAACATAATGTTGGGGTAAAAAAAATTATTGATGCCGCTATGGCCGAATACAACAAAAGCTTTGGTGGGTAGTTACGGTAGGTTGGCATAGGCAGAAGCAATATCGATGAAGATATTCGATTTTTTTAGCAGAAAGGAGCGCCGAAATGCAAAAGAAGCAGGTTTTTATAACGATTTTACTTGTTGGGACGGCTGTATTTATTCAAGGTTGTGTTGTCGCTACGGTGGGAGCGGGAGCCGGGACGGTAGCTTATGTCAGGGGTGATTTGCAAACTGTTGAGTCAAAAAGCCTCGACGATGTTTACGAGGCGACGGAAAAGGCAATAAAAGAGCTTGGGTTAAACGTAACCAAAAAAACAAAAGACGCAATGTCAGCGACGATTGTTGCACGGGATGCACAGGACAAAAAAATTACGATAAAACTTTCTGCGAGTGCGGAAGAGACAACCAAACTGTCGATTCGGATAGGTGTTTTTGGAAGCGAAACAAAATCTCGGCGCATCTATGAAGAAATAAAGAAAAACCTTTAGCATTGCCGGTTCCGGCTTTATCTTCGGCGCCAGCAGGATTGGCAATCTTAATCGCATAAGAGAAGTCGGATTGGGAAAGTTCACAGAAGATTCTTGACTGTCAGGGCAAATGAGTATATAAACGACTGCATTGTTCATAAGTGCTGTCGGAGACGGCGTAAAGTAAACTCCGTTAGAAGGAGGCCGTTGATTTCTAACGGAGTAAACGGCAGAAAACAATTATGATTTAGCTCTGCCGCAGGTAGGTAACCGAGTTTTTATTCAAATTGGAGGTGTAAAAATGGCCTGGAGCGTTGGAGAGAAAAAGGTCGAGCCGAAAAGAACCGGCCCAGGTAAAGTCGTTGAGATGCGACCGTCAGAGAAGAATTCGTCCGAGGAAGCAGCCAAGGAAAGTAAGGAAAGAAATCTGGCCGGCGGGATGGAATTATTAGAACTGGATTTTCTGCTGAGTGTCATTGAGAATACTAAAGGCAATGACAAGAACGATGTTACAATGCGCAAATTGGGCTTTAATGAACTGATTCGCAGGGAACAAACCGATACGATAGACAGCAATGCACTTAAAGTGTATGCGATTGATAAAGGCAGCCTTTACGGCAAGGTCATCCAGTGCGAGGCAATGAGGGTGTTGACAGACAGAACTACGCAAGAGAGTAAAGGTGGTAACTGAGTGCCTGAAATCTCGTGACCCGTGACTGGGCCCCCAAACACGAAATAATGCGTTCGGGGAACCCGCTCGAGCGACGACCTAAAGAATTATGTATTATGCTTTGGGACAAATAGCTCTGCCACAGGTAATCCTTGCTGCCGGCAATAGTAATGAGGGAGACACCTTCTGGACGAATATACTCGTTCTGGCGATTTTAGCGGCTTTTCTGGGTATCGGCAGTCTAATCAGAACAAAAAGAGGAAGAAAGAAATATAAGGAGGAGGATTACTACTACGGCGGCCGAGACAGCAGTGGGTATGCTCAGCTGCACCGGCTCAATAAAGCCGTTAAAGGCCCGAAGGGTAATGGCCCGGGTATTCCCATAAAAACAATAAAATCAAAAGCCACCGTTGAAGAGCCTGTGTTCGATTTCGCCACCTGTGAAATAGTCAGTGAAACAAAAATAACAAGCGCTTTGGGCAAAGAGAGAGACTTGTCCAGCGGTATGGAATTATTGGAACAGGGTTTTCTGGTGAAGGTCGTCGAGGAAATTCAAGGCAGTGATAAGAATGATGTGATGATGCGCAAGCTTGGTTTTAATGAACTGCTTCGCAGAGAACAGCTAAGGGCGGCCAGCAGCGATGCCCTTAAGGTATATGCGCGAAATGAGGGTAATGTTTATGGCAAGGACATTCAGTGCGAGGCGATGAAAGAGCTGACGGAAAGGACTGCCCTTCGGTCAGGATGATTTCGTCTGGTTTCGAATAAGCTTCTTTGCCGGAGCAGGACGACAATTCATGCCGGTTGGAATATTAGTTACATTTGTTGTTTATTTCGTATTCTTATTGGGGATTGGCTTTTACTTTTACCGCAGGAATGTGAGCATAGAGGATTATCTGTTAGGCGGTCGAGGTATGGGGGCGTGGGTGACGGCGCTTTCGGCGCAGGCAAGCGATATGAGCGGGTGGCTTTTGATGGGGCTGCCGGGCGCAATTTACTTAGGAGGAATGAGACACGCCTGGATAGCAATAGGACTTTTTGTCGGTACGGTGCTGAACTGGAAGCTGGTATCGGGCCGATTGAGGATTTATACACAAAAAACCGGTACGATAACGCTGCCCTGCTTCTTTGAACAGCGGTTCGGCGACCCAACGGGGCTTTTGCGGACTGTTTCGGCCATTATCATTTTAATATTTTTCACGATATACGCATCAAGCGGACTGGTAGCGACGGGGAAGCTGTTTGAATCGACTTTCAACGTCAACTATAAAACGGCGGTAATCGTGGGAAGTACGATAATAATTGCGTACACTTTCTTAGGCGGTTTTTTAGCAGTGTGCTGGACGGATTTGTTTCAGGGGTCACTGATGGTCCTGGCTTTAATAATAGTACCGGTAGTTGCTTACCGTAAAGTTGGAGGGACAGAAGCGATAAGTGAAGCTATGGCGTCGAAAGGCATGCAAAAAAGTTTAATACCCCAGGGTGGTAAACTGCCGGCTTTGGCGATTATTTCCGCAATGGCGTGGGGACTGGGATATTTTGGACAGCCGCATATCCTGGCGCGATTTATGAGTGCCAAGTCATTAGGGAAACTGGCTGAATCGATGGCCATAGCCATCATTTGGGTTTTTATTTCACTGGCCGGTGCGGTCACCGTCGGACTTATTGGAATAGGTATGTTCAAGAATTTAGCTGGCGGCGAAGAGGAAAAGGTCTTCATTTATATGATAAGTAACCTGTTCAATCCGTGGGTAGGAGGGATTTTGCTTGCGGCGATTTTGTCGGCCATTATGTCAACGATAGATTCGCAGCTTCTGGTTTCCTCGTCGGCATTGACGGAAGATTTTTATCAAATGGCGATAAAGAAAAACGCATCACAAAAAGAAATTATACTGGTGGGGAGAATCTGCGTAATCGTAATTTCAGTTGTAGCACTGATTTTGGCTCTGCGTCCCAATGATACAATCCTTGGGATAGTAGCTTATGCGTGGGGCGGTTTTGGAGCGGCATTCGGGCCTTTGGTGATTTTTGCGCTGTTTTGGCGCAAAACAAGCTGGCAGGCGGCTCTGGCGGGAATGGTTACCGGCACTGTGGTATTGGTGGTATGGAAGCGGGTCGGGTTAAGCAGTGAGATGTATGAAATTGTTCCCGGCTTTATTGCCAATTGTCTGACAATTCTCTTTGTCAATATGGTGGTCGGGCAAAAAGATGAAAAAGTTTTGAAGGAATACGAGGAAGTTATCACACTGGTTAAAGAAAACAACAGCAGCAAAGTATAGCGTTTAGCGTACAGCGTATAGTATAGAATGCTAAACCCTATACGCTAAACGATTTGCGCTAAACGCTATTGAAAACCCCCGTTTCTTCTGCATTTTGATATGGAAAGTTTACAAAAGCTGTGGGCGGTTATCTATTGTGATTTTTTTTGTTCGAGGAATGTCTCAAGGATTTGTGCGGCGGCAATGGCATCGAGCCGCTTTTTTTTCCTGCCCCGTGTAAAATCAGCGGGAGCTAATTTCTCCTCGGCGCCGAAGCTGCTCAGTCGCTCATCCTGAAAATGAACAGGTATGTTAATCCGCTCTTTTAACTGCTCGGCAAAGTCGAAAACGAGATTTGCCTGAAGGCCGACAGAGTCGTCCATATTCAATGGCAGCCCCAGAACAATCGCCTCGACATTTTCGGCTTGAATGATATCGAGAATCTTTTTGAGCATATTCTCCCTGCCCTGGATTACCGCCAGGGGTGAGGCGATTGTTTCGTCACGGTCACAGATTGCCAGGCCGGTGCGCTTAGTTCCATAATCTATTGCTAAATATCTCATTTTTCAAAACTTGGTGTTTTGCACCGTTTCTGTTATAGGAATTTTTCGCCGCCGTTTCGTTTTATAAGCTCAAGCAGCTCCTTTATCCTTTGGGTCTGGTCAAGATGGCATATAAGCGTAGCATCGGGGCTGTGGGCGACGACTATGTTTTTCAGGCCGATGGCGGCGATTAAATGCCCCTCGACTTCGGTAATTATAATGCTGTCTTTACAGTCGAGAAGCTCACTTACACCGGCGACAACAACGTTATTGTCCCTGTCGGAACTGATAATATCAGCCAGTGCGGCAAAAGAGCCCATGTCAAACCAGCGGCAATTTAATTTGATGGCATAAACATTGTCGGCCTTTTCCATAACGGCATAGTCAATACTGATTTTAGGTAATTTTACGAACCATTCCTCCAGTGATTGCATTTGATTTGGGCTGTCCCAGTCATCGTGAATTTTTTTAAGTGGCTCGGCTGCCTCGGGCAGAAACTTTTGCAGATTGGCCAGAATTGTTTTGGCCTTCCAGACGAACATCCCTGAGTTCCAGAAGTATTGGCCGGAGGCAAGATAATCCTCTGCAGTCTTTTCGTCCGGCTTTTCCTTGAATGCCTCGACGGAGTAAACTTCGTTTTTGCAATGGGGACATTTGCGTGCATCGACGCATTTTATATAACCAAACTGTGTTGCAGGGAAGGTCGGCTGGATGCCGAAGGTAATCAAATCGTTTGGGTTTGTATTAACAAAGTGTAAAGCATCCTTGAGGGCCTGCTGCAGAACCTCGGCCGGCTCCATCAACTGGTCGGCGGTAACAACGGCCATTGTGGCCTCGGAGTCGTATTTTGTCAGGATTGTCGCAGCCAGGCCGATGGCGCCGACAGTATCGCGGACAGCCGGCTCGGCAATTATATTGCCGGAAGGCAATTCGGAGAGGTTTTCGCGGACAATGTCGATGTAATTTGCATTGGTGAGGATAATTATGTTTCTCGTATCAAAGATGGGCGACAATCGCTGAAAGCAGCGGCGAAGAAGCGTTTGGCCGTCAAGTAATTTCAGTACCTGTTTCGGACGCTTTTCGCGGCTGAGAGGCCATAATCGTCTGCCCCTGCCCCCTGCCATTACCACTGCGTAATCCATTACCAACCCCTTCTCACATAGAAATAAATCGTACTTATGTAAGTTTATCAAACAAGAAAGTCTGTGTCAACTTCGGTCAAAGTTTGAATCTGCTGTGCTAATTTTTTGTAGCCGGCACGTCCCATAAGGGCGAAAGTGGCTTCCTTGCCCAGTTCGACGGCAGGCTGGTTGTAAGTATTAATGCCAAATAAAGCACCAGCCAGAGAGGTCGTTACTTCATACAAATAGATAAACTGACCGATAGTATAAGCATTTACCCTGTCAAAAAGAACGGTAAGACAGGGTCGTTTGTCCGTCAAAAGTGCATATTCGGTGGCCTTTTTTTCGCTGTTAATCAATGTACTCAGAGCAAAGCCGGAAAGATAAGCCAGTTCCGCTGCGCAATCCGGGGCCGGGCCAATTTGGGGGTCATTGTCGAAGTTTTCAACCTGCAGAAAAGTGAACAATTTGTCGTTGGGCCCTTCGCGATATAACTGCACCTGGCTGTGCTGGTCGGTGGCTCCGAGGGCCTTGACGGGTGTCGGGCCGATGTGAACCACATTGGCGGCTAAATCCTTCGCCTTGCCGAGACTTTCAGCCCACAACTGGCGGTACCAATCAGCCAAATCCTTAAGGGCGTAACTGTACGGCATCATTACCGAGATCGGCTTGCCGTGATTGTAAAAAAAGTAGTTTATTGCAGCATTGATTGCGGCAGGGTTTTTGTAAAAATCTTCGCAGCTTACTTTTGTGTCCATATCACGGGCCCCTTCCAGCAGCAAATCGATGTCGAGCCCGCACATAACAGCGCTGAAGAGCCCAACGGCACTTAAGACGCTAAAACGCCCACCAACACCGTCAGGGACTTCGAGAGACGGCAAATCAGCGTCTGTGGCAATTTGTCGCAGAGTGCCGCCCTTTGCGTCAGTGGTAGCAACTACCTGATTTTTCAGACCGTCAGGGCCAAGTCTTTCCAAAAGCATCTGGCGGATAATCAGAAACTGGCTGGCGGTCTCCGCTGTTCTGCCGGACTTGCTGATAACGTTAAAGACGGTCTTATCGAGCCTGTCGCCTGCCCAGGCCAGAAATGAGGCTAATTGTGGCGGGTCAACATTGTCAAAAACAAAAAGGCGGGGGCCGCTTCGCTGAGCATCGTCAAGATTGTACATATATGGATTGAGCGCAGTCTGCAATGCGATGTTACCGAGGGCTGAGCCGCCAATGCCGAGAACAACGAGATTTTCACATCGTTCTCTTAGCTTTTCGGCCAAAAATTTGACCTTTCTGGAAATTTCGTCCGTGTAAGGCAGGTCTCTGTATGGTGTTTCACCTGCTTTGCGCTGCAGGTTCAGTTGAGAAATTAACGGTGCTGTCTTTTCGGCAAGGGCGCCCAATTGCTCAGTGGTAATCCCGTCGTCGCTGCCGATAATTTGGGCGGTAACATTTTTGTAGTAAAGTTTAATTTGCGATTCTGGCACTGATATATTCCCTAATTGAGTTTAGACACGGATTTACACAGATTAACACTGTTTTTATTCTTGCTTTCCGCTCACCGGCCAGAAGACCTCGTCGCCGCTCCAAATCTGCTGCTGGAGAGGGGTACTAAGCCGTTTTTGCCTTTAAAGTCCTCATAAATCATTTTCTTTCCTTGACTTCAAAACCGTCCCAGATACCCTTCCAGTCAAACTCTAATTTAATGGTTTCAGGATTAGCACCATCTGCCGATACTTGAATTGTAAACAAAAACCTGCCTGTCTCTTTAAATAAGTCCAAATAACGGAAAGGCTTCGCCATAATTTGAGGGTCAAATTCTTCTGAAGTGTTTCTGGTTACGATAACATCAATATATTGATTTACACCTTTGCATATATCCAGTCCTCTCCACCTATCTTTTGATTGTCCTTGGCAGGACCACGCTAACTGTATGCTATCGCAATAGACTGTTGGACTAAAGCAACCCTTTTCATCATATTTTTCTATGTTGATTAAGTATGCCCTGCAATCCTTTGCAATAACCTTACGGGTATTAGTTACTTTTACTTTGATATAATGCGCGTCTGCTACTTTTTTCCCGCCGGAGGCCTCGTGAGTCTTCGAGATACAAGCTGGATTCTGTTTAAATTCGAGCTTTAATTCAGGTTTAAAGAAGAACCTCCTGACAGGCTCGGCAAATATAGCTATAACAAAGCCTGCGAAAAAACTTGAAAGGTTGGATAAAATTTCCATTGCTGTTTTCTCACATTTATCAATCATTCTTTTGGTGTTGCACTTAATCTAACCGCACGTAATAGTTTTACATTTTTGAAAGGTTGGTGTATTTTAGCATCAACGACTTCGTTTGTCCCGTATTAAATTTGACTATTACGATACTGTCCTGGCCCATATCCATAAATTTTTCGACCCTGCCGAGGCCGAAAGTCTCGTGCCGTACCAATTGGCCTTTAACAAATCGGGTAGCAGTATCGCCTGCCATATATTGCGCAATAGTAGATGAAGCGTTATTCTCCTGTATTGCCTGGGTAAAATCAATTCCAAGCTCAAAAAGGAACTGCGAAGGAATTGTTCGCAGCATTTGGCCGCGTATCGTTCGATACCGAGCGTAACTTATATAAAGTCCTGATTTGGCACGGGTTATGCCGACAAAAAAGAGTCTTCGCTCTTCCTCGGTTTCATCTTCATCGTCATTGCTCCTTTCGTGGGGCAGGATGCCTTCCTCAAGGCCAATGATAAAGACGTTTTCAAATTCGAGCCCCTTGGCGGCGTGCAGGGTCATCAGAGCGACCCGCTCGCTGGTGGTGTCATAGGCATCGACATCGCTGAACAGCGATATTTGCTGAAGGTAATCAACCAATGAAGGGTATTGCGCCTGGCTGTCGTAAAGAGCGGCGGAGTTGATGAGCTCGCTGACGTTTTCGAGGGCATCTTTGCCTTCGGTACCGGCTGCTTTGAGAGATACTTTAAGTTGCGATTCGTTAAAGACCCGCTCGGCAAGTGGCGCAACCGGACCATCTGCATCTCTTTTTAGCTGCTCAAGCAAATCGGCAAAAACGGCGATTCTTGTTTTCGGGCCTTTGGAAAGAGATTCAATCTCCCCCGCCCTTTTTAAGGCCTCGAAAAAAGTAATATTATGCAAACCAGCGTAGGTGCGGACTTTATTTATTGTTGTTTTTCCTATGCCGCGGGCCGGCGTGTTTATTATGCGCATCAGGGCAATCTCATCGGCAGGGTTGACGAGCACTTTCAAATAGGCAAGGATGTCGCGGATTTCCTTTCTGCTGTAGAATTCTGTGCCGCGAACAATCTGGTATGGCATCTTATTCCGGATAAACGCCTCCTCAAGCGCACGGCTCATAGCGTTAACGCGATAAAATACCGCTATTTCTTTCGGTGAAACACCATTGTCGATTAACTCTTTGGCCTGTTGAGCGACAAAGAAGGCTTCTTCGACTTCATCCTCGAAGGCACCTAAGTTAATATCACTGCCGGGCGGTTTTGTGGGGATGAGAGTTTTCGGCTTTCGTTTTTGGTTAAAAGAAATCAATTTATCAGCTATGCCGAGGATATTGGGGGTGCTTCGGAAATTTTCTTCGAGTTTGACGACGACAGCGCTGGGCCAATCACTTTCAAAGGCCAAAATGTTGCGGATGTCGGCGCCTCTCCAACGGTAAATGGACTGGTCAGGGTCGCCGGTTGCACAAATATTACTGTGTTCTGAAACAAGCGACTTTGCAATGTTATACTGGGCGTGATTGGTGTCCTGATATTCATCGATAAGCAGAAATTTGAAACGCTCGCCAAGCTCGCTGCAAACGTCGGGGCGGTACCGCAGTAAACGGGCGGTTTCGAGAAGCAAATCATCAAAATCAAGGGCATTCTGCTCGCTCAGAATGTCCTGATAGCGGGCGTATATTTTGGCTAATTTGCTGGAAAAGAAATCGTCGGCCTCGGCTTTGAAAACATCAGCATCTATCAGCTTGTTTTTCAGGGTTGATATTGCATCAAGCATTCGGGCGGGCGGGAAATTTGTGGTCTCAAGCTCACAGTCCTTTACAGCCTGCTTGATACATCTGGCCTGGTCGGATTCGTCAAAGATACTAAAATTCGGTTTTATGGCTGCTTTGTCGGCATAGCGGCGAAGAATTCTGACGCATAAAGAGTGGAAAGTGCTGATGTGCGCACCACCAGCGGTGCCGAAAGCAGAGACCCTCTGGCGCATTTCTTCGGCGGCTTTGTTGGTGAAGGTTATTGCGCAAATATTGTACGGCTGAACCCCGGAATCAATAAGCGCTGCAATCCGATATGTAATTACGCGGGTTTTGCCGCTTCCCGGGCCGGCCAGAACAAGCAATGGGCCTTCAACGTGAAAGACAGCTTCTTTCTGCGAATGGGTTAGCCGGTCATACTGCATAAGTATATCAAATATCAAAAATCAAATATCAAAACAACAAATCAAAAGTAAAAAATGCAAAAATGTAGCAGGAAGTCCTGTATCTTGTAATTTGACTGTGGTGCTTTGATAGGTGCATTTTGCAGATTGAATTTTATTCAGGGCTTTGTTGTTGCTGCTTAAATTGCTCCTCCGTCTGCTCGATTAGTTTTTCGAAAAGGTCGGGCCTTTCGAGTTTAATTCGTCCAAGCAAATTCCGTCGGAGGTTAAAAGGATACTGCCGGTCATTAATAAAACTGACAAGTGCGAAGAATCTTAAACGCTTAAATTCGGGCAGCTCAATCCTCTCCCGGTCGGAATACATTGACTGGTAAAGGTCATAAATTTCTCTTGCCATTTTTTCTCTGCCGTAAGCTTCATTATCATCGTGCATTGCATATCTGAAATAGCTTTCCTGCAGCATCATTTGCACCATTTCCTTTACGTCGTTCACGCCCAGGCGCAGGATATCTTTGCGAATGCTGTCCCTTACAAAAACGGCAAGAGGCACTTTATATTCCTCCTTCGGGTAGCGCTGTCTTAACTGATTATAGATTTTTCGCGCCTGTTGGACATTGCCTGAGTAATAGAAAGAGGTTAGAGCGTTTTGCAGCATATTGCGGTGGCCGATTCTCAAAGACTCATAGGTGCCCTTTTTAGGTATGTCTTTGTATTTTTCCAGAACGGCCAATACAGCTTTATTGTAAGGTTCGAGCATTCTCAAATCAGGGCGGGTGAACATCTCCTTTCTTATTATCGTTGATTTTTCAGAAGCAGCGGACGACGGGGAGGAAGAATCTGACGGCGGCGGTGATGGTACGTCATAAATAAATATCTTTCCATTACGGAACAACGCCTGCAAGCTGTGTACTACTATACGGTCGGTATTTGTTTCGTCTATTGAGAGCTCCTCTTTTCCGGCTTTCCGCAGTCCCATAACGGCCCAGTAAATAGCGTGACTGTTCGCATTTCGCCAATCCAGAGGGAAATGTTCGTTGGGGTCATCAAAGTTAACAGGCCCATAGGTTTGATTGAGCTGCTGCATTAAGACAGGGTCGAGTTTCCACACATTACGCAGATGATAAGACCTGGCGAAAATATCAAATTTTTCCAGAGCGGCGGTACCTCTGAATCTGTTTATTATCTCGAAAGCATCTTCGTCGAATCTGCCGGGGTTCTGCCTCAGAGCCAAATAATTATTGACAAATTTATCATCATCGGCGAAGACCTTATCGGCGGACTTGAGGGCCTTAATCAGCAGCGCAACATCATCGTCATCTGTAATCTGCTCCCATTCGGTCGGCGCTTCGACAAGGGCCTTGAAATACTCATTATCAGCCGGACCAAGCAGCGGCTCCATTGCCGAGGCCAGCTGCAACTTGTAGTACTTATGAGCATCATCGGTTACCCCTGCTATTTTGTGCTGGAATATCAGTGCAAGCTGACGATACAGCAGGATGCTTTTAGGATTTAAGGAGATGCCCTTATCTCGAAGGAGTTCGTAGCCATTTTTGACCCAGCGCCATCGCTCCTGCGGCTGAGTTGCGGGTATGGCGACGGAGATATTATAAGCCATATTCCAGGCCTGGAACTCCCATACAGTTGCAAAACGCGGCTGTAAAATGGTAATCCATTCTGCAAGCTGTTTTGCATCGAAGAATTGACCAAGCTCTTTTAGTTTGTCTGCCCGAATCCACAATATATCCACAACGAGACCTCTGAATGCGCCCATCGCAACAGTTGCAAACGCCAATGAAGGCGGGGCATTCTTCAGCGGCTCATTAATTATCAACTCCATTTCTTTTCGCTGTGAATTTATGAAATCAAGCTGTGTTCCAGCGGTTATCAGTAATGCGGCCGAAAGAACAATGCAAAGAAAACAGATTATTATGTCACGTAAACGCATAACTCGATTCTCATTAAGTGTATAGTGTATCTTACGTTTTGCTATGCAATCGACAGAAGCTTTTTCTCAGATGATAATCTTTGCAATTTCTCTGTAACTGAAAATCAGCAAGGCAAACAAAAACAGTAGAAACGACTTCACACAGACAATCAAGGCGGCGGCTTTGGCCAATAAAAACCAGCTCAAGAGCCGCGCAGGAACAAGGAATTTAGTAGGGTTAAATTTATCAAACTGTGGCAGAAGCTGAATTATTGGTCTGACAGTATAAGAATATACCGCGATTAAATTGTCACTTAAGTAATCAAAGGATTCGATAAGAAAACCGCTGATAGTTCCCGTAAAAAAAACCACCAGACAAAGCAATAAGGCCACAGGAAACGAGAGAAATGTGGCAGTCAGTATCCCTAAGCAGGCAAGAAAAATCAGACGAAAAAAGATTAACGATACGGCCCTTATAAAATTTGCGGTAAAAGTGTCGGCCTTATAAAGAAGCTCAAGCCCGTCCTGAGGCGGAAAAATTACGACTGTATTGTTCAGCGGCAAGTTCTGGAAGGCAACGGCCAGATAGCCGTCTTCTGCAACCACCTCAGAAGGAATCTCTATTTCGTGAAAGGTCCTTATCGAATGCTTATGCTGTCGGTCATAAATGGGCGTTTCAATCGCACCATAGATAAACTGCCTGTTATCACCAGCAAACCATCTGCCATAAATGCTCAAATCAGGCGGATTTATTGAGACATCGTACTTGAATCTTATAAATAAACTCTCCTTTGGGTCGAGAGGTTTGACATTATGAAATTCCCAGAGCAAATCATAACCGACGGCGGCGGCACGCTTTGCAATTTTCTGCCGGTTGGTTAATTCAGCAATGATTTCTTTATGAGAGAAGTTCTCAAATAACTGGTCGAGTTGGCCTTCCTTTTCAAGCTTCTCATAGATATCAAGAACCTCACGTGTTACATCAACTTCGGGAGGTGTTAGCGAGGCCCTTGCCGTATAAAACTGATTATGGGCCTGGGTAAGCTCGGCTTCGGTAACGTTGGAAAATTTCGGTGTAGAAATGACAATAAGATAAATCGTCGTGGAAAAAAGGACAAGCAGAGCTATATCAAGTAATACCACCCCGAGTAATTTGCCAAGCAAAAGCTGAAAACGCCGAACTGGTTTTGTCAATACAGTATATATCTGCCTTTGGTCAAGGTCGCTGGTTATCGAATAGACAGAAACTGCAATAGTGAGCAGACAGAGCAGGAGACCGGCCAGTGAAAGACCATAGCTTACAAAGGTTTGCAGCCGGCCTTTGAGGGTGCCGTCGCCTGTCGTTACAAAACCCATCACAGGCAGCAGAACAAGCAGCAGGATTATAAATACAGCGGCAATTTTCAACCGCAAGGCCTGCTTTATAGTATTTACAGCAACGGCCCAGATACTACGCATCGCTGGAATCTCCCTGACGATTGTCAGTTTCCTCTTCGTCCTTGTCTTTGGGTTTGGAACGACCTGTGAGCCGGTCTAAAATGCTTTTTTTGATTTCTGTTTGCTCTATAGGTTTGGGTCCAGCAGGTTTTGTTTTAACCTTTTCATCCTGCACGGCTGTTTCAGCCTGGGTTGGAGTGGTGGTTTGCTCGCTCAGCGTGCTTAGGAACTGTTCATCAGGCTCCTCTTCGGGACTTTCGGCGCCCATAACCTGTTCAGTTTTAACCGGCTCAGCTGCTCTTTGGCGCGGTACCGACGCAGAAACAAGCTTATCGAGTATGCCGGCACGCCGGCTTTGCTCGATAGACTCTGATGCAAGAAAATCACTGATTTGAGTAGTATCACCGGAAACAACGCCGCTTGTCGGCCTGCCCTGCTGACGTGCCTGGGCAACGGTTTTGATGAAAAATGTCTCAAGCTTTTCCATCGGGGAGGTAACAACACAATCAGCCTGTTCGGCCTGGACTATCTGCGTTATCTTTTCAACGGTGGTATCACTGATGGCACCGGTGGTAAATTGCCTTTTGTTCGTTTGCAGGAGCAGCTCTTTGACTTTGCCTTCAGACTGGATTCTGCCGCCATATAGAATTGCGATTCTGTCGCACACATCTTCAACGTCAGCAAGCAAATGACTACAGAGCAAAACCGTCTTTCCTCTTTTTGCAAGTTCCAGGATTAAATCCTTTATCTGCCTTGTTCCAATGGGGTCAAGACCGGTGGTTGGTTCATCGAGTATGAGCAGGTCGGGGTCGTTTATCAAGGCTTGAGCCAGTCCGATTCTGCGCGCCATACCCTTTGAAAATGTGCCAACAGGTCTGTTCGCAACGGCTTTTAAGCCGACCATATCAAGCAGTGCTTCGATTCGAATTTTGCGGACTTTCCGGCCCAGTCCAAATAACCTGCCGTAAAAATCGAGGGTTTCGCGGGCGTTTAAGTATCTGTAGAGATACGATTCTTCAGGCATAAAACCTATTCTGGCGCTGATTTTTGGGTTGGCGCCGTCGCCGCCGAGGACAACGGCCTTTCCCTTTGTCGGATAAAGCAGGCCGAGCAGCATTTTCAAAATCGTTGTTTTCCCGGAACCGTTGGGGCCTAAAAGACCGAAAACCTCGTTGTAGCAGACCTGCAAATCCAGGTCGTTGACAGCGTAAACCTTGTCCCTGCCCCACAGGTCGGAAAAAACCTTTGTCAAAGAGAATGTTTCGACAGCATACTGCATAAGATTAGAGACCTAAACATTTGCAACTGGTGCGTGGTCGAGTTCTTCGCCATATCGAACAAGCCGTGCGCTATTGAATACAACTATAAGTGACCCTGCAAAATGCAGTACAGCCGCATAAACCGCCGTCAGCCATGCCGCTGCTGCTGCTGCCACACCAAGAATGATAAACAAAACACCAAAGATAAGGTTCCAGTTGATAACAGCCCTTGTTTTTTTGGACAGCTTGACAAGGAACGGCAGCCGTTTCAGGTCATCGCTCATCAAGGCAATCGAGGCGGAATTTATGGCTACATCACTTCCGGCGGCCCCCATAGCGATGCCGAGGTCACCCGCCGCCAAAGCCGGCGCATCGTTTATACCGTCACCAACCACCGCAACAGTATGTCCGTCTTTTTTAATCTGCTCGACAATCGAAAGCTTGTCCTGAGGCAGACAATGTGCCTTAAAATCGGTACAGGCCAGCTCTGCGGCAACACGGTTTGCGACCTCGCCGCGGTCGCCGGTCAGCATAGTTACTCTCTTTATGCCTATATCAAGTAACTCGCTGATGGCCTGGCGCGCTTCGGGTCTGGTCTTGTCCTGCATGCCTATCCACCCAATGCACTTAGAATCCTTTGCTACATAAAGTGTGCTGAATCCCTGCTCCTCGTGCAGGGCCGGGTCGGAAATATTGCTCATATCGACGTTGTTTTCTTTGAGGAAGGTGTCTCTACCGACCATAATTTTTGCTGAATCGACCGAGGCGGTAACCCCTTTGCCGGGTGTTTCCTGAAAGTCGGCCGTCTCTTGTAAAGAAATGTTTGCCTCCTTGGCAACCTCGAGCAGCGCTCTTGCAGCGGGGTGTTTGCTCATATGTTCGGCGGAAGCCGCCGCCATGAGCAGCTCGGCAGGTTCGATATTTTCGGCCGGCGTTAACTTCGTGACATATAGACGACCGGTCGTTATGGTTCCTGTCTTGTCAAATACCATTGCCGTCATCCTGCCGGCAATCTCAAGGTCGGCAACATTCTTTATCAGGATACCCAGACGTGCCGAAGCCGATATTGCCGCGACCATTGCGGTTGGTGTCGCTAAAATCAATGCACAGGGACAGGAAATAACAAGTATCGTAATGGCCCGGTTGACGTCTCCGGTGAAAAATAAAACTATGCCTGCAATCATCAAAATCGTAGGCGTGTACCACTTAACATGACGGTCGATTATCCGCATAATCGGTATTTTGGTCTGCTCTGCCTGAATAATTAACGACTGGACTTTGCCAAGGGTCGTATCTTTTCCGGCTTTGGTTACGGTGATATCCAGTGCACCTGTAAGATTAGATGTGCCGGCAAAGACCTGCATTGACGGGACCTTATCGACGGGCAAAGATTCTCCGGTTATCGAGGCCTCATTGACAGAACTGAGTCCTTTTATAATTTCACCGTCAGCCGGTATGTTATCACCCGGGCGGACACGGATACAGTCACCGGGCCTTAGGGCACTGACTTTTACCTCTTTTTCAGTACCATCACTATCAATCAGATTTGCCTTTGTAGGTGTCAGCTTTATCAATGATTCGATGGAAGCACGGGCACCAAGGGCGGTGCGGCTTTCCATTAACTCACTTAAAAGCATAAAGAACGCAACAATACCTGCAGTAACATATTCCTGCGTTGCAAAGGCGGCAAGTATCGCAAGAGCCACAAGCTCATCCATATGTGATTCTCTTTTTATAAGACTCTTTATTGCGTGCAGGACGATTGGTGCACCGAGCAGTATGGCGGCAGCCATTGCCAGCAATTCGGTGTTGAAACTGCCGGGGCCGTAAATGAACCTGGCAATACCGCTGTTTATCAGCAGCATTCCACCAGCCATTGTTCCCAGCAGGGCCATGCTTATACGAAACTGCCTGCCGTACGTGTATTCGGCAGCAACGTCTTGCTTAAAATGTAAATGCTCGTGAGCCATAATGCTGTATCTCGTATTCGGTATTTCGCTTCCTAATTTTTGTATTTCAAATATCTACTTTACCTTATCGGTTCTTGGTTTTAACTTTGGGTCTCTATTTAACCGAATCCTGATTTCTTTTCCTTTTGCCCCTTCGGTAGGTTGAATTATCATTTTCTCATCTACATTATTAAGGACATATTCTATTGCATCCTGATAAATCTGCTGAATGACAAGTTCGGGCCTCTGGCGGTATTCAGGCAGCAATTTGTGCATATACTCGGCGTTTGCTTTGGCTGTCTCGACGACCTCGGTCCGATATGCCGTCGCATCGGAAATTTCTTTTTGCGCCAGGCTTTCGGCTTCAATAAGGGTATTTTCGGCATAGGTCTGGGCCTCTTTGATAATGGTGGCTTTTTGCTGACGTGCGCTTATATTCGCCAGAAAAGCATAATTTACCTGGCGAGGCCAGGTTACCTCAGTGAGCTTTACCGATACGACCGCTATGCCGCTGTTTATTTTGTTGAGTTTTTCCTGGAGCAGGCCCTTAACGTGTCTCGGCATTCTGTCCGGGCTGCTTAGTGCCTCATCAATGGTATAGTTGACCATTGCGGTTACCACCGAATCCTCAACCAGATGCAACAGCATTGGTGTTACGCTTTTCTTTATCGCGTCAAAATAAGGTTGGCCAGGCTGAATATCCTCAACATAAACATTTTTGAAGAAGCGTTCAGGGGCATCAATTTGATAGGTCAACTGCCACTTTGAATGGACAATATTGTAGTCACTGCCGGTAAGGCCGGTGATGTTTTGGCTTTCCTGCTCACTTCGCGTAATACAATAGCCGTCGCGATTCGGATACAGCACTTCACTGATGCTGAACGTATCTGTCGGCCCTTCAGGAAGTAACTCAGACGCTTTTTGGTAATACCAAAACGAGTTGACTGTCAAATCTATCTTTCTGGCTACGGGGATTTTTATAATTTGGTCTATCGGATATGGAAATAACCAGTGCAGTCCGGGTTTTAGGATTCTGTTTTCACCTTTGCCGCGAATTTTACCAAACCGCAAAACAAGTGCCTCCTCATTGTTGGCGACCGTTCTGAAACCGGAAGCCAAAAAGAGAAGAACCAGCAGAATCATTATGAGCTTGAGGATAAAAAAGCTGACCCGAAATGCCCGCGACAGTGCCTTAAAACCGGGGTCAAACGCAACGGCCGCATCCTGCAGAGGCGATTGAGGCTGCAAATCTTTATTGTCCTGTTGATTTTGCTCTGTCATATTATTAACAAATCCAGTCGTCTATAATTATTTTTTAGGTTCGAGACTCGGTATCGCCCTTAACAATGTGAAAGGCTCCGTGTCGGCACTGAAGACAATGGTTGACCTTTCTTTCAAAATTTCCTTAAGCGCTTCGATATTTCGCAGAAAAATTGCAAATTCAGGGTCGGCTTCAAGCAATTTATAATATTGTGCGGCTTCGGCGTCACCCTGACCTCGTATTGCTGTTGCCCTTGCCTGGGCGGTGGCCAGCAGTTCGGCCTTTTTTGAATCGGCATCGGTCTTTATCTTAGCTGCCTCGGCCTGCCCCTCAGAAACAGTGGTTTCAGTCCTGTGGTTTCTTTCAGCCCGCATTCGCACAAAAACATCCTTGCTCACCTCCTCGTTGATTTTAAGCTGTTTGATTCCGAGGGCCTTAACTTCAATACCGTAATTGTCTCTGACAGCCAACTGAAGGTCGGAGAGCATTTTTTGCTCAATCTGGTCAATTTTTATTCGTGATTTGTCGCTGTTGACAAACTCGGAGAAAGAATACTGGCCCACTATTCTGTTTTGTGTGTCCTTGAGCTGACTGCGTAATTTGTTTTCCGCCTCTTTGACGGTTTCGACCGAATTAAAGAATTTCAGAGGCTCGGCAATCTTCCAGACAACATAAGTTTTGATAATAATCGGAACCGCCCCTTTGGTTGTCGTTTCGACAAGGGCACTTTCAAAATCAATCATTCTCGAATCAAACTTATGCACCCATTCGATTGGCGGCGGCCACTTGAAATACCAGCCGGGCTCCGTGATTTGGCGGGTGGGCCTGCCAAATGTTGTTACAAGGGCTGATTCTATCTCCCTTACCTGAAATGAGAAAAAAAGCAGACCAAGAACTACAAGTATAAGTAAGATGAAAGTTGTAATGGTAATATTTTTCATTTTGTACCAAGCTCCTCAAGACCGGTAATATCGTATAAATCGGGGGTTAATTTTTCCTCGAAATCGACTATAAAAACCTGCATATCGTTCGCACCGGCGACCACGACAAACTTTCGCGTCTCATCAAGCACATTTTCGAAGACGCTCAATCTAAGCTGACGCTTATAAAAGTCTTCAGCGGCCATGTACGCCTTAAGTTGGTTGGAAAAGCGTTCTCCCGCAGCGCGGGCAAACGTCGCCTTTTCAAATGCACCGCTCTGGGCCTCTCTTAAGGTTGTGAATATTTCGCCGCGGGCCTGTGTAAAAGCAATATCCAGGTCATTGGCAAGCTTTTCGATTTCCTTCGGTTTGTTCTGCTCTTTGGCAAGCTGGTACAAGGCAGCAAGATTGTAAAGTTCGTTGGCATCCTCGACAGAGCCTGCGAGCGTACTTAGGATTTTGTTCTTTTCGGCATAGGCATCAAGAATGGACGCCTGTTTTATCTGAACGGCGCCGACTACTTTTTGATAATCCGCAGCGACATCGACCGGTGGGTGAATACCCTGCAGGCCCAGGAACACGATTTCGACGCCAAGACCTTCTTTATCAGTAGCAGCCTGAATTCTTTCCGTTAAAATCTTCTTGGCTTCGTCACGCCCGGTACCAAGCAGACTATGATTCGAATTGTCTGAGCCCTGCTGTTCGTCATCTACTTCTATCGTCGCTGATACAGCGAATCTGGTAAGCTCACGATAACAAATACACTCGAGTATTTTCTCGGAGTCTTTGTGATTATATATAAACGAATACAAATCCTTTATTCTGTACTGTACGGGGACGGCAGCCATAACGAGACTTACAGGTACGCTGTCGGCCTCTATGGTTGTGCCGCTCTGTTCACTGGCTACAAGAAGCTCCTCCTCTTTCTCATAATGCGCCCTGCCCCATAACAAAAACGGCTCATGCTCAACTTCTTTGGTTTTTGGGTTGACCTTGGGCACATAGCCAATATGGATTTCCATAATTTTCTTCGTCGGATATTTATAAGCGACATCTATTGGCCAGGGCCACTTAAAAGTCAATCCGGGCAGCGCCTTCCTGGCGCCTCCGGTCTTGGTCAACGGATTGCCGAAATGCTCTATGATAGCTTCCTCGTTCGGAGCCACCACGACAATACAACTCAATGAATAAAGCGTAACAGCAGCAAACAAAATCAGAGGTACAATCGCTTTTTCGAGCAGCTTATAAAACCACGTTTGAGATACTTCGAATCCAAACTGGTAATCAATGGCCCCTGCGGCGGTACGGAACAGTCCGCCCGGCTCGTTTATTATCCCAAGCAGTCTGCTGTCGAAGGCAGTTCGGCTGTATTGGTCCTTTAGTCTCGGGCGATATATGTCCAGGACAACATTAAGTGCGGTTTCAACACCCAACAGGACAAACAGCGCACAAATCACCCACCCCATTACATTTACCGGCACAAAGGTTCGAAATTGTGCCCACGCCAGGCAGCCGGCCAGTACAAAGCACAGAACAGCAACACCAAGAAGACTGCTGCCGCAGGCCCTTAGCGGCTTCCATACCAACTGGACTGACATACCTGTGGCATAGCGGGAAATTAAAAAACTGACGAATGCAATGGCCGTCATACAAACGGCACAAATCAAAGGCTGTTTCGCCTCAACCTCAGCAGCGGTAGAATACACCTTAAATAAGTACAATCCGATACCTATCTGGTAAACGGCAATGAGGGTTGAAAAAATCGGCAGGAACCATTTTTCAAGCAGCCCCAGTCGTCGTTGTGCAACGGCAAAGAGAGCTGCCTGTTCACCTTTGGCCTGAAAAATCGTGGAAGAACGCTCATCGACGCCTAACTGACTCATATCGAGCTTTTCCTGCTCGGCAAGCGCACGCTGGTGAAACTGGATAACAAGAACAAGGCAAATCAGAGCAGACAGCAGGATAAACCAGCTAACAGCGAAAACAGCGAAAAAGCCGCTCCACAGACCTACCAGCAAAGCAATGATGGAAAAGATTACGCTCAAAATCAGGCTCAACAAAGCTACATATTCAGCTCGCTTGGCAGATATCTTCATGCTCTTTTTCCTGCTTTATATTTTGAACAAAGCAATTACAAACATAGTATTTCTTTAATGTGTATCCAGGGCCTTTACAAATCAATGGCTATGTAATATAACAATAAATGCCGTTTTAACATAGAGACAATTGTTAAAAAATTATGTCTTACAATTAACTCTGGTTCTACTTTGCAATACGATAAACGGTTCACAAACAATGCATAAACTTTTTACAATAACGAAAAACACTTTTACAGAGCTACTAAGACAGCCGGTTTATGCAATAATTATTGTCGCTGCTCTGCTTTTATTTATTGTAAGTCCCTCGCTGACAATGTATTCACTGGATGACGACACTAAGCTATTACGCGAGATAGGGTTATCTACGTTGTTTTTAACAAGTTTGTTCATCGCAATATTTTCCGCCTCAGGGGCCGTAGCCGAAGAAATAGAAAATAAGACCGTAACAACCGTTTTGAGCAAGCCGGTCCAGCGTCCGATATTCATTTTTGCCAAGTTCCTTGGGGTGGCCGGGGCGGTGGTCCTGGCACATTATATCTGTACAATCGCCCTGCTGATGGCAATCAGACACGGAGTCCTTGAATCGGTCACCGAAGAGCACGATTGGACAGTCATAAGTGCAGCAGCGGTTATCATTTCGCTGGCATTGTTGCTAAGTGCTTTTTTAAACTATGTTTACGATTGGAAATTTTCCTCGACAGCTATAGTTTTAACCGGTATATTTGCTACATTCGGCATAGTGTTTTTATGTTTTATCGACCAAGACTGGCAATTTAATCCGCAGAATAACGGGATAAACGCCTTGGATATCTATGGTGCGATATTGCTGCTTTTAGCTGCAATTATAATTGTGGCTTTGGCGGTGGCGATTTCATCCCGGTTTAATATAGTCGTTACACTTTCGGCCTGTGTGGGGATTTTTTTGTTGGGCCTTGTAAGTGACTGGACATTCGGCAGATTTGCCCAGACGCAGCTCTGGGCCAAAATTTGTTATTTTTTAGTGCCGAATCTGCAGATTTTCTGGATAAGCGACGCAATCTACGAAGGCAGCGCCGTCCCGTTAAAATATATCCTTATCAGTGCTTCCTACGCCATTTGCTACACAGCGGCCATCCTTTTGGTTGCCATCGCCCTTTTTCAGAGACGACAGGTGGGATGAAGAGTGCCTAAAGTGTAAAATGCCTAAAGTTATGGATAACAAAGAATTCGGCAAAGAGCTTGAAAAACGGACACGAGAATTCAGTGTGCGCATAATCCATCTATCAAGAACTCTGCCCAACACACCAGAGGCAAGGGTTATAAGAACTCAGATCACAAAATCTGGAACATCCGTCGGCGCAAATTATCGAGAAGCCAATCGAGCCAGAAGCAAAGCAGATTTCAGAAACAAGATTAAGATTTGTGAAAGTGAAACCAGTGAAACACAATACTGGCTGGAAGTAATTGTAAAGCTAAAATGGCTATCCTGGAGAAAGGTAAAATGTGAATATGAAGAGTGCGGAGAATTGCTTGCTATTTTTACATCTATCGGGAGCAAATGAGCTAAAGACGAGATTTGGATGTATGCTATTGTTACTTATAACTTTAGCTCACTTTAGGCACTTTAGCTCACTTTAGAGCACTTTTTATGACCGCTGTTTCGTCACAATTTTGCTGTTTGGGACAGCGTGCACAATCGCTCCAGACCTTCATCGGCAGAGCATTTTTTTCGATTATCTCAAAACCCAGTTTTTCAAAAAAATCCGGCGTTAGCGTCAGTGCAAAGACCCTTTGCAGGCCGAGTTTGCTGGCCTGCTCGATAGCGGCATCAACTATCGCCTTGCCGACGCCGAGGCCTTTATTGGTCTCGTCAACCGCCAGCGATTTTATTTCCGCAAGGTCAGACCAGACTATTTGCAGTGCGCAGCAGCCAACCACACTGCCGTTAAGCTCGGCCACAATGAAGGCTTGTAGATTCTCATAAATATCTGCCTTTGAGCGAAACAGCATCTCGTCTCGCTCGGCATAATAGTTAATCAGAAAATAAATGGCCTCAACATCTGAGATTTTAGCGCTTCGTACCTTCACAGTAAAAAGTATAGCCGGTAAGACACAAAGACACAAAGAAAAAAGTAACTGTTTAGCGGTCGTCGGTACGACGACCCAATGCCCCTTATTCACTACCCGCGCTTCCTCACCAAGGCCAGACAACCCAAACCGAGTAGTAAGAGCGCTGCGGATTAGTCCTCGATATTGCTTGATTGCAGCCAGTTTTGTGCAAATATGGCAAAATCAACTGTGTCAACCACGCCGTCCTTGTTAATATCCGCTGGGTTTATCGGCTTGTGGCTTTTAGAAGGGTCAGGGCAAGCTTTTTGCGGCCAAATGAAACCTGCCGTAAAACGGCAGGCTAAATATTTTTGATTTTCTCTGTGTTATCCTATGAACCGGAGCCGGTCAACAAGTTTTCCATTTTTCTTTTAACATTTTTTATCTCATGATATTTGCTAACTCCTATGGAGTCCTTATGGACTGTGGCCAAATATACGAAAAGAGCGAAAAAAGGCTGGAAAAACAATTGCATCTCGTATATCGTATTGCATCGTGCGTATTGCGTATTGCTATAAACTATGAACTACGAACAATGAACTACGAACAATGAACTACGAACTATGAACTACGAACAACGAACTAACTATGCGATTTATCTTAATTGACAGGATTGTTTCGCTCGAGCCGGGAAAGCAAATAAAGGCGGTCAAGGCCGTCTCTCTGGCTGAAGAATATCTGGCAGACCATTTTCCGGCGTTTCCGGTGCTGCCTGGAGTGCTGCTGCTGGAAGGATTAATCGAGTCGGCCTCGTGGCTGGTGCGGGAAGCGGAAAATTTTGCGCACAGTATGGTATTGCTTGAACAGGCAAAAAATGTAAAATATAAGAGTTTTGTGGCGCCGGGCTCACAAATAGAATATACCGTCGATGCAAAGACAATCGAGGAAAACGTCAGCAGCTTTACCAGCTCCGGTGTATCTGACGGCGAAAAAATCGTGGAAGCAAAATTCGGATTAAGACACTTTAATCTGGCGGATGAAGACCCGGCAATGGCAGCAGTGGACGCCAAAATTATTGAAGATATGAAGAAAAGGTGGAAACTGCTAAGATAGTTCGTAGTTCGTAGTTCGTGGTTCATAGACAAAGTAAATAGAAATACAGGAGGTAAAAAATATGGCAATGAGTCGGGACGAGATTTTTCAGGACGTTCAGGGAGTTATGGTCGATGCACTGGGACTCGATGACGATGAGGTTACGGCCGAAGCAACCTTAATGGGAGATTTGGGAGCCGAGAGCATTGACTTTCTGGACATAGTATTTCGATTGGAAAAGGCCTTTGGAATTAAAATTCCAAGAGAAGAATTGTTTCCTGTTGAAAACATGATGAGCAATCCTGATTTTGTCGACAACGGCAAGTTGACTGAAAAAGGATTGGCTGAGTTGAAAAAGGCAATGCCGCATACCGATTTCGCTGAATTTGAGAACGACCCTGATATCAACAAACTGGGGGACTTGTTCACAGTTAACTCGGTTGTAAATTACGTGGAAACCAAGCTGAATGCCGCCTAAGGGTTGTCAGTTTTATGTGTTTGATATTGTGTGAAAAATGCGTAACGTAGTGTACGCTGCCCAATATAAAACAATATAAAGATGCGTTGGATTTGGATAGATAAATTTGTTGAGTTTGAAAGCGGCAGGCGCGCCATAGCTGTAAAAAATGTTACGCTTGCCGAAGAACATCTTCACGACCACTTTCCGGGCTTTCCCGTTATGCCGGAGACCTTAATGATTGAAGCAATGGCGCAGACGGCGGGGATACTTGTCGGCCAGGCAAGGGGATTTCAGGAAAAAGTTATCCTCGCAAAGATAAAAAAAGCGGTTTTCTCTGATTACGTAAGGCCCGGCGATACGATAAAACTGGCTACCGAGATTGAAACACTTACAGCCGAAGCGGCAAGCACAAAAGGTAAAATAACGTGTTTGGATAAAGTAATCGCAGAGATAGATTTGATGTTCAGCCATATAGACAAAAACATTTCAGGTAAAAAATTCCCGGAGGAAAACTTTGTCTTCACCGATATGTTTAAGTCGCTTCTGCAGGGTATAGCCCTTTCGGAGACGCAATAGTGAGTTCACCTCGGGTAGTAATAACCGGTTTAGGGGCGATAAGTCCTCTCGGTATCAGCAGCAGCCAAATGTGGCAGGGCCTCTGCGGCGGCAGATGTGGAATAGATAAAATCAAGTCATTTGACCCTGTGGGATTTACCTGCAAATTAGCCGGTGAGGTTCCCGAATTCAAAATACAACAGTATGTCCCAAAGACCGTTCGCAAATCCGTCAAGCTTATGTCCAGAGATATTCAGCTCTCGGTTGTGGCGGCAAATGAAGCGTTCATTTCCAGCGGGATTGTTACAAAGGGAATCAATGCTGAAAATGCCAATGTGGACCCCACACGCATCGCAATCAACCTTGGGGCCGGCCTTATAAGCTGTGATTTGGTTGAGCTTGCGCCGGCGGTGGCAGCGAGTGTTACCGACGGCAAATTCGATATTAAAAAGTGGGGAAAAGACGGCCTTGAATTGGTAACACCACTATGGCTTTTGAAATACTTACCTAATATGTTGGCCTGCCATATAGGTATCATCCACGATATTCAAGGGCCCAGCAACACCATCACCTGTGCCGAAACGTCCGGACATTTGGCGATAATTGAAGCGGCTGAAGTCCTGGCCCGCGGCGGTAGTGACATTGCCCTGGCCGGAGGGGCCGAAGCAAAGGTAAATCCAATAGTGATGATTCGCCAGTGCCTGCTGAAAAGGGCCGCAACCGACAACAATGATGACCCGGCTTCGGCGTGCAGACCTTTCGACGCCGACGCAAAAGGCGCCGTCTTCGGCGAAGCAGCGGGGATTGTCGTGCTGGAAACTATCGAAAACGCTCAGAGTCGGGATGCAAAAATTTATGCCGAAGTGCTCGGGGCAGGTCAAAGCTGTAGTATAAATACGGCATACGAATATATTGAGCCGGACGGCAAAGGGCTTCAAATAGCTTTGGAAAAGGCAATAGCCGATGCTGGAATCGGGCCTGAAGATTTGGATTTGATTATACCGCACGGGACTGCAATCCCAGCCGACGACAGGGCTGAAGCGGCGGCAATCGAAGCGGCACTGGGCGAGGCGGCAGCAAAAGTAGCCGTCTGGCCTACCAAGAGTATGCTCAGCAATACAGGAGCGGCCAGTGGAGCGCTTGATGTTATCGCTGCGGTTTATGCGATGAACGAGGGTAAAATACCGGCTGCGAAAAACTGCGACAAAAAAACTGAAGGCTGCATTCTTAATATTGTTAAACAACCACAGGAAATAAATATTCGTTATGTCCTGTGCTGCAGCTATACGTACGGCGGACAAACCGCAGCTATAGTACTGAAACGGCCAGAGTGAATATGTTAACAGTGAGACGGTAAAATAAATGATTGAAAAAGATACCACAAAGCGTGTTGTAATAACCGGTATGGGTATCGTCTCTCCTCTGGGGCACGATGTAGAGACCGTCTGGCAGGCGATGATGAATGGAAAAAGCGGAGTGGCAAAAACGACCATTTTTGATGCTTCGACGTTCCCAAGCACCTTTAGTGCAGAAGTTAAAAATTACGACCTGTCGAAATATACAAAAAACCCACACCTTCACAAGTACAGCAACAGGGGCAGCGGCTTTGCCATCGGCGCAACTACCCAGGCCTGCCGGCAGGCCGGGATTGACATTGAAACCGACGAGCCGGCCGATAATATAGACCGCACAAAAATGGGAATTTATCTGGGGGCAGGCGAAGGCTCTGTTGATAACGATGTGTTTTTCGAGGCCATAGTAAAGGCCTGGGACGATGAAAACCACCGGATGGACTGGGGCAAGTGGGCAGAAGTGGCGTTCGGCCGGATGGACCCGATGTGTGAGCTTGAGCAGGAGCCGAATATGCCGGCCGCTCATATCGCAATGCTTACCGGCGCCCGCGGACCGACAAGAAGCTGTCTTACCGCCTGTGCAGCCAGCACCCAGGCGGCGGGCGAAGCAATGATGCTCATTCGTAAAGGCGCCGCCGAGATTATGATTACAGGCGGTGCCCATTCGATGATACACCCACTGGGACTTATGGGTTTTAATCGCCTTACCGCCCTTTCAACAAGAAATGACAGCCCCCAGACGGCATCCAGACCCTTTACTGCCAGTAGAGATGGGTTTATCCTTGGTGAAGGGGCAGCGATATTGATTCTCGAATCCCTCGATTCAGCGAAAAAACGGGGAGTGAAAATCTTGGCTGAGGTCATCGGCTATGGCAGCAGTTCTGACGCATTCAGAATTACGGATATGCACGAGGATGGCAGAGGGGCAATACAGGCAATAACTGCTGCGCTGGCCGATGCAGGGCTTAGCTACAAAGACATAGATTATATTAACACGCACGGCACAAGTACGGTGGAAAACGATTCGATAGAGACCAAGGCAATTAAAACAGTCTTTAAGGAAAAGGCGAAAAACACCCCTGCCAGCAGTGTCAAGAGTATGCTCGGACATTTAATCGGAGCCGCAGGCGCAGCAGAATTGATTAGCTGTGTTCTGGCGATACAAAACAATACTCTGCCACCGACAACGAACCTGAATGACCCTGACCCACAGCTTGATTTGGATTATGTGCCGAATGAGCCGCGAAAGTGCAATGTTAATATCGTTATTAACGAGTCCTTCGGCTTCGGCGGTCAAAATAACGTTGTGATCGTTAAGCGATATAAAGCCGCAGAGTAATAAGATTGAAATTATAGCCACAGAGGCCACAGACCCTGAACCAGAAGCGGTTCAGAGAGAGAACACAGAGAAATGATAGATATAAAAGAGATAAGAAAAAATCGGGATAAATTCAAAAAAGCTGCTAAAGACAAAGGCTTTGATGTGGATATTGATAAACTGCTCGAAGTCTATGGGCAACTGACGACGTCTAAAACAGCGCTTCAGCAAATTCTTACCGACAAAAACCGTATAGGTAAATCCATTCCTAAACTGTCCGGCAATGAAAAACAGTCTGCATTGGCGCAGTTATCGCAATTGAAAGAGCGTGAAGCTGACTACGATGAGAAAATTAAGAAGCTGCAGCCGGAACTTAATGCACTGTTGTTGTTTGTACCGCAGCCGGCCGATGACGATGTGCCAATCGGTAAAGACGATACGGAAAATGTTGAGATAAGAAAAGAAGGCGAAATACGCCAGTTCGATTTCGAGCCCAAAGACCACGTCCAATTAGGACTGGCTCTGGGTATTATAGATATTGAGCGAGGCGTCAAATTAGCAGGGACGAGAAACTACTTTCTAAAAGGTGATGGCGCACTGTTGCACTGGGCGGTTCTGCGCTTTGCAATGGATTGTATGGTCGAGAAGGGTTATGAGCCGTTGTCGGTGCCGATGCTTATGAAGGACGAAGCAATGACGGGCACAGGTTTTTTCCCAGGCGCCGAAGAGCAGACGTACCGAATGGAAAAAGACCAACTCTATCTGGCCGGGACGGCGGAGGTGCCGTTAACAGCTTACCATTACGGCGAAATACTAAACGCTGATGAGCTGCCGAAGAAATATGTTGCACTGTCGAGCTGTTTCAGACGCGAAGCCGGCGCTGCCGGAAAGGATACTTATGGGCTATACAGAATCCATCAGTTTGACAAGGTTGAGCAGGTGGTTATCTGTAAAAACAGCGCCGAAGAGAGCAATAAGTTCCACAATGAGATTCTAGCCAATGCCGAGGCCGTAATGCAGGCACTGGAGCTGCCCTACCGTGTTGTCAACGTCTGCACCGGCGACCTCGGCAGAGGCCAGGCAAAAAAATTCGATATCGAAACCTGGATGCCATCGCGAAACAATTACTGCGAAACACACAGCGCAAGCAAACTCTATGACTTTCAGGCAAGACGTATGAACCTTCGATACAGAGAAAGCAAATCGAAAATCGAAAATCGAAAATCGAAAATTAATTTCTGCCATACTTTGAATAACACCGTTATCGCCTCACCTCGAATACTGATACCCATATTGGAGCTTTACCAAAATGCTGATGGCTCGGTAACAATACCAAAGGCCTTTCAACCGTATATGAACGGCAAAGAAAAAATCATAAAGTCTGAACAGTAAATCTGTCTAATCGCCCTGCTTGCTTTTAAAAAAACAAACGGGGCCTTCGTAAGGAGCATAAAAAATGACTGGAAAAGGTTTTCGTTTAATAGTTATCTTACTTATTACCGCTCTTACTCAATCGCTCACATACGCACAAAAAACAGAAGAACAAAACAAAAAAGAAGAAAAACCAGCCTATATATTTGCGACTAAGTATGAGGCTAAACGGACGCCTGTGAAAAATCAGTATAAGACAAGCGCCTGCTGGTGCTTTTCAACAATATCTTTTCTGGAATCGGAATTCATCAGACAGAAGTCAGAAGAAATCGACCTGTCTGAGATGTTTATTGTCCGGCATGCATTCCTCCAGAAAGCGAACAATTACATAAGGCTGCACGGAAAGACGAACTTTGGACGAGGGTGGCTCAACCACAATGTAATTGATATCATCCGCCGGTACGGCATCGTGCCGGAAAATGTCTATACCGGCAATCCTGTTTATCAGAACAAGCCCAATCATGAGGAAATGGCCGCGGTTCTAAAAGCAATGCTGGACGCAATATTGAAAAGAAGCGGCTCGTCCTTTAAAGAACGCAGTTTGGCAGTAACACCGAAGTGGAAAAAAGCCTTTGAGGCTGTGCTGGATGCTTATCTTGGCCGGCTTCCTGAAACCTTTCATTATAAAGGCAGGCAATATACTCCCAAAAGTTTTGCAAGCGATTATCTTAAATTAAATCCGGATGACTACATCGAATTGACGTCATATACACACCACCCTTTTTATCAGAAATTCAGACTTGAAATCCCCGACAACTATGGGTGTGACTGCGGTGACAATTATTATAATGTGCCGATTGATGAGCTGGAAAGAAGCGTGGATTCCGCTATCAAAAACGGCTTTTCCATCGTCTTCGCCGGTGACACCAGCGAAAGAGATTATTCAGGCACCAAAACCGGATACGGTATCGTCCCTTTGAAGGAATGGGAAGACAAAACCAAACAAGAAAAAGATGAAAAAATTGTCGAACCTGTAAAAGAAAAGGAAATTACACAGCAAATGAGGCAGGAAAATTTTGATAACTTCACTACTACAGACGACCATTCAATGCACATCGTAGGTATAGCTTATGACCAAAACGGTACCAAATTTTACCTTGCCAAAGACTCGTTTGGTACCGATAGAAAAAACAAAGGTTACGTTTATCTTTCACGGTCATATTTTAGATTAAAGACAGTTGCCGTCATGATTAACAAACGCTCACTGCCTTCTGACATAGCTAATAAGTTGGATTTGATAGTACAAAATAAAATGACAAAATGAACTGAAAAGTGCGGCAGACCTGCAGGGGAGAATATGGATAACATACAGCGGAAATTAGCCCTGATTGATAAGCAGTTTGCCGGGAGGGATTTTCACAGGCAAATCATAAGCACAGCCCCCCTGCTGTTCGCCGCAACAGGATTAATCATCGGCATTCTGATACAAAGCGCGTTTGATTTATCCCTGCCGCCCTGGCTGATACTATTGGCACTGTGTACAATATCGGCTGGTTTATTCCTCGTTATCCAAAGAGCAGGCAAGCTTACTTCTTATGCACCTGTGCTCTTAAGCTCTTGTATCCTTATTTGCTTTCTCTGCCTGGGTGCGATTCGGCTTGCCAGTTTCTATCAGCCGAGAGCTAATGACATCCGCAATCTCGTCGGCAGCGAGCGAAAATTAGCGACAATTCGTGGGACAATTTCCACCGAACCATATATCAACAAATACGAGCAATGGCAATTTGCAAGGTTTATGCACACCGACCCATCCAGCAGTTTCTATCTTAAAGTCAAAGAAGTAGAAACTATCGACGGCTGGGCA